>Ga0182745_1000389_pt1 | contig 50579 bp, 34 predicted proteins | sample eDN3rd30CKraftBY_FD_128523 | JGI IMG/M metagenome (GOLD analysis project Ga0182745, IMG submission 128523) | Enriched backyard soil microbial communities from Emeryville, California, USA - eDNA 3rd pass 30_C Kraft BY (version 2) (version 2) | ecosystem: Environmental > Terrestrial > Soil >... | reverse complement strand
GAAAGCCGGCGGCGGGCGGAAGGACACGAGCTCGCTGGTGACGAGGTTACCGAAATGAGACGCGAACAACATTATCCGCTCCCGCCTGCGGGAGGGGCAGCGAAACTTGGCGCGGCGAAGCCGGGCCTAGTTGCAGCGGGGTGGGCAGACCTGCCCCGCAGCGTCCTACCCACCCCGCTGCGACTAGCGAGCAAGCTCGCAAGTCTCGCTGCCCCTCCCGCCTGCGGGAGGGGGTTGCTGGCGCTCGCAGCCCTCCTCCTCGCCGTCCCCGCGCACGCCGACACGCTCGTCGACAATGTCAACGGCATCACGCTCGACAAGGACGGCAAGCTCGTCCGCTTCACCGGGCTCGTCATCGACAAGGACGGCAAGGTCGCGAAGCTGCTCGACCGCAAGGACAAACGCCCCGAGCGTCCCGACTTCAGGGAGGACGGCAAGGGCAAGACGCTGATCCCGGGGCTGATCGACGCGCACGGCCATGTCATGGGGCTCGGCTTCTCGCTGATGCTGCTCGACCTTTCGGACACCAATTCGCTCGCCGAGGCGCAGGCCGCGATCCGCAAATATGCCGCCGACAATCCCGAGGTGCCGTGGATCATCGGCCGCGGCTGGAACCAGGAGAAATGGGGGCTCGGCCGCTTTCCGACCGCCGCCGACCTCGACGCCGCGGTCGCCGACCGCCCGGTCTGGCTCGAACGCGTCGACGGCCATGCCGGCTGGGCGAACAGCGCGGCGATGCGGGCGGCGCGCGTCACCGCGGCGACCAAGGCGCCCGAGGGCGGGCGCATCGAAATGACGGGCGGGCAGCCGAGCGGCATCTTCGTCGACGCCGCGACCAGCGTCGTCGCCTCGGCGGTGCCCAAGCCGCTCGCGCGCGATCTCGACCGCGCCTTCCTGCTCGCGCAGGCGAAGCTGCTCGAACAGGGGATCACGACGATCGCCGACATGGGCACGACCATCCAGGACTGGCAGGCCTTTCGCCGCGCCGGCGACAAGCGCCAGCTCGCGATCCGTATCATCAGCTATGGCCACGACATCGACAATATGGCGCTGATCGGCGGGCCGGGGCCCACCCCCTGGCTCTACGACGACAAGCTGCGCATGGTCGGGGTGAAGCTCTATCTCGACGGCGCCCTGGGCTCGCGCGGCGCGTGGCTCAAGCAGCCCTATAGCGACGCGCCGGGGCAGAAGGGTCTCCCGCTCCTCACCCCCGCGCAGCTCCGCAACAAGATGGTCCGCGCCTCGATGGACAAGTTCCAGGTCGCGATCCACGCGATCGGCGACGCCGCCAACGCCGAGGCGCTGAACGCGATCGCCGACCTAACCGCCGACCTGCCGGGCGAGCGGCGCTGGCGCATCGAACATGCGCAGATCGTCGACCCTCTCGACATTCCACGCTTCCAGCAATTGGGCGTCGTCGCCTCGATGCAGCCGATTCACCAGCCATCGGACCGGTTGATGGCCGAGGCGCGGCTGGGGCCGGAGCGGCTGAAGGGCGCCTATGCGTGGCGGAGCATGGAGAAGGCCGGCGTCCGCCTCGCCTTCGGATCCGACGTGCCGGTCGAGAGCGCCAACCCCTTCCCCGGCATCGCCGCCGCCATCTCGCGCACCGACGCCGCGGGCCAGCCCTTCGGCGGCTGGCATCCCGAGGAAGTCGTCAGCCGCGAAACCGCGCTCGACGGCTTCACGCGCAGCGCGGCGTTCGCGGGCTTCGCCGAGGACCGGCTCGGCACGCTGATGCCGGGGATGCGCGCCGACTTCCTGATCCTCGAAAGCGATCCCTTGCTCGCGAGCCCCGACGAGATTCGCCGCATGACGCCGCTCGAAACCTGGGTCGGCGGCTATCGCTATTACAAGAAAAAGGGCGGCTGATGGACCGGCGGCGCCTCCTCGCCGCGCTCGCCGCCGCGCCCGCGGCGCTCGCGCTGGGGGCTGCCAAAAAGAAGGAAGCCAAGCGCAAGGACCCGCCCGAACCGCGCGCCTCGCGCCGCCGCAAGGGGGCGAAGGCGCCCGAGCGCCATGTCGACGTCGCGGTCATCGGCGCCGGGGCGCTCGGCGCCTGGGCCGCGTGGCACCTCGTCCGGCAGGGGCTCAGCGTCCGCCTCTTCGACGCCTATGGCGCGGGCAACGGGCGCGCGGCGTCGAACCTCGCATCGATGATGCTCGATCCGGTGCAGGGCGGCGATGCGCTCTATGCGGGGCTGGTCGAGGAAAGCGCCAAGGCGTGGCAGCGCCTCTCCGACACCGCCAGCCTGCCGATCCTCACCGCTTGCGAGGCGGTGACCGCGCTCGGCGCGACCGACGCCTTCGCGCCGCCGCGCGATGCCGACCGCCTCGGCGGCGACCGGCTCCGCGCGCGCTACACCCAGATCGCCTGGCGCCCCGAGGAAGCCGCGCTCGTCGCCGAAAAGGGCGCGATGCTCGCCGGGCGCCGCGGGGTGCTCGAAGCCATCCTCGACGCCCAGGTCGCGCCCGAGGATGTCGTGATGCCCGCGCCCCTCCGCGACAAGCACCGCGATCTCTACACGCTCCCCGACGGCGGCACCGCGAAAAGCCTCGTCTACGCCTGCGGGGCGTGGCTGACCGAGCTGTTCCCGCAGACGCTGACCCCGCAGCGCCTGTCGGCGGTGCGCCAGCAGATCTTCCACTTCGGCCCCGGCCAGGGCGACACCCAGTTCCGCCCGCCCGCGATGCCCGCGCTCGTCGACCGCGCCTATGGCTTCAACCTGCTTCCCGATGTGGAAGGCGTCGGGGTACGGGTGTGGAAAAGCGCCCCCGACGCGACCGTCGACCCTGACAGCTTCGACCGCCGCGCCGACGCGGATTCGGGTGGGCGCGCGCTCGCCGATGCCCGGCAATGGCTCGCCGGGCGCCTGCCGCGCCTCGCCGACGCGCCGGTCGTCGCGAGCGCCGCCGCGCACGACTGCCGCACCGCAACCGGAGACCTGCTGCTCGACCGGCTGCCCGATCATCCGCGCGTGTGGGTGGTCGGCGGCGGCGCGGGCCGCGCCTTCGCGCTCGCCCCCGCGATCGGCGCGCGCGTCGCCGCGCATATCGAGGACGCGAGCCGCCCGGTCGAGCCGCGCTGGGCGCTGGCACGTCTGACGGGTTGACGAAAAAGGGGCGGCCTCCCCCCTCGGAAAGCCGCCCCGGCCCGGCGTCAGAAGGACGCGCCGAGCGAAAAGATCACCGCGCCGTCGGCGCCGACCACTTCCTTGAACCCGCCGAGCTTCGGCGCGTCGGTGTTGACGTAGGACACGCCGAGGGTGAGCATCTTCCAGCTCGCCGATACGCCGACCGAATAGTCGAGCACCTCGCCGTCGGCTCCGCCCAGGAAGCTGTCGCTCTTGGCGTAGCCGACATGGCCGTTCAGCGTGAAGGGCGTGTTCGGTATCCCCACGCCGGCATCGGTATAGAGGTAGACCGCGCTCGCGTCGCCGAGCGAGTCCTGCCCGCCGGGTGCCCAGGCGATGCCGGTCTTGACCGACGCGGGGCCGATGTCGCCCTTGACCGAAAAATAGGGCTCGATCACCGAGCTGTTCGACGTGCCGGGATAAAGATAGAGCGTCGCGCCGATGTCGGCGGTCAGCCCCGAGGTCACTTCTTTCGAATAGCCGCCGAACACGTCGATCTCGGTGCCGTTGGCGAAACCGATGCTCGACCCCCAGGTGCCGACATAGAGGCCGCTGTCGTGGCTGACGGTGATGCCGCCCTGGATTGCCGCTTCTTCGTTCGACTGGCTGAAGCCGCGGAAGCGATAGTCGCTGACGACGGTCGCGCTCCCCGAAATGGTGATGCTGCTCGTGTCCGCCGCTTCCTCGGCTTCCTGGGCATATGCGGATGTGGAAAGCGCCGACAGCGCAAGGGCCATGCCGAAGCATGCGCGGGAGAAAGTCTTCATGGGTTGATCCCCTAAAAAGGTCTGAAGGATCGTCCCTGCCTGCCGCACGAACAGCCAGCCTCGTTCACGGGCTGGTCCGGTCGTGCGTGGGCTCGATGTTCACGAAATTGCTGCGACGCACAAACGAAAAAGTCGCGGCGGCGCGCGTTAGGTGTCCGGATGCGACAAATTTGCAACAATCCCTTGCGCGGGATCGCCGAGCGCCGACATAAAGTTACGCTAGAACGACAGCCCAAGCGACAGGACCACACCCGAATCGAAATATTTGTCGACCGCCTTCACCCCCGTCGTCGGAATGTCGGTGTCGACATATTTGATGCCGGCGGTCAGCCGGCCGAAGCTCGCCGAGGCGCCGAGCGACCAGTCCCAATAATGCCCGCCCGGCGCAAGCGCGGCGAGCCCGCCGTCGGTGTAGCCGGCCGACGCCGATAGCGTCAGCGGCGTGGTCGGGACGCCCGCCGACAGGTCGGCCGCCAGATAGAGGCTGTCGTCATGCCCGATCGCCGTCTGGCTCGGCGCATAGCTGAGCCGCGCCGTCGCCTCGACCGGCCCCAGCATGTGCGACAGCTTGCCCGTCGCCTCGACATAGTCGCTCGGGCCCGCGGCGCGCTTGCCGTCCGGATACCAATAATAGGTCAGCCCGAGGTCGATCGAGGTTCCCGGCGCGACTTCGGTCGCATAGCCGCCGTACAGGTCGACCTCGGCCTCGCCGAACGCCGGCGTATCCTCGATGGTCGATCCCCATGCGCCGAGATAGAGGCCGCTGTCGTGGCTGAGCGTGATCGTCGGCTGCACCGCGACGTCGCCGCCGCTCAGCGAAATCCCCCGGAACCGGTAGTCCGTGACGACCTCGACCCCGCCCGACACGTCGATCGGGCCGGTCGGCACCTCCTGCGCGGCGGCGGGAACGGCGGCGAGTCCCGGCAAGGCGAACAGGGCGGCGGCAAACAGGCGGGTCATCATCTTTCCTCGGGTCGTGGCGGGGGGGCCGCGACCTTGGCCGTCGCGGCGCGCATGCGCAACCGCTTTGCCAAGCGGCGGCGAGGCGGCTAAAGAGCGGGCACTCTCCCCGAGGACGACCCTATGAGCGATCACAATCCCGGCCTGCGCCCCTGGCGCGACATATCGCGGCGCGACTGCCGCCGCATCATGGTGGGCGACGTCCCCGTCGGCGGCGGCGCGCCGATCAGCGTCCAGACGATGACCAACACGCCGACCAGCGACGCGGTGGCGACGATCGACCAGATCCGCCGCTGCGAGGATGCCGGCGCCGACCTGATCCGCGTCTCCTGCCCCGACACCGAGTCGACCGCAGCGCTCGGGTCGATCGTCCGCGCGGCGCGCATTCCGATCATCGCCGACATCCATTTCCACTATAAGCGCGCATTGGAAGCCGCCGACGCGGGCGCAGCCTGCCTGCGTATCAACCCCGGCAACATCGGATCGTCGGAGCGCGTCGGCGAGGTCGTGCGCGCGGCGAAGGCGAACGGCTGCGCGATCCGCATCGGGGTCAACGCGGGGTCGCTCGAGAAGGACCTGCTCGAAAAATATGGCGAGCCCTGCCCCGAGGCACTGGTCGAAAGCGCGCTCGACCATATCAAGCTGCTGCAGGACCACGACTTCCACGACTATAAGGTCGCGGTGAAGGCGAGCGATGTCTTCCTCGCGGTCGCCTCCTACATGCAGCTCGCCGAGGCGGTCGACTGCCCGCTGCACCTCGGCATCACCGAAGCGGGCGGATTGATCGGGGGCACGGTCAAGAGCGCGCTCGGCATCGGCAACCTCCTTTGGGCCGGAATCGGCGACACGATCCGCGTCAGCCTCTCGGCCGAGCCCGAGGAGGAAGTGCGCGTCGGCTATGAAATCCTGAAATCGCTGGGCCTCCGCACCCGCGGCGTCCGCGTCGTCTCCTGCCCCAGCTGCGCGCGCCAGGGCTTCGACGTCATCCGCACCGTCCAGGCGCTCGAGGACGCGCTCCAGCACATCAAGACCCCGATGTCGCTCTCGGTCCTCGGCTGCGTCGTCAACGGTCCCGGCGAGGCGCGCGAGACCGACATCGGCATCACCGGCGGCGGCAACGGCAAGCATATGGTCTATCTGTCGGGCGTCACCGACCACCATGTCGCCGACGCCGACATGATCCAGCACATCGTCAAGCTGGTCGAAGCCAAGGCCGCCGAGATCGAGGCCGGAAGCGCGGTGAGCATGGACACGCTGCACGGCAAGGCGGCGTAGCGAATATATCGTTTATTGCCGTACGTCTGCTTTGGGGTGGAAAGCGGACGTTTCCATTCCATTGTGCACCCCGGCGAAAGCCAGGGTCCAGGGCGGTAAAAAGCCAGGGCCGCGCGACGAAGCCCTGGGCCCCGGCTTTCGCCGGGGTACACGTCGGATATGGCCGAAAGCCCGAGTCTGAAAATGACATTTGAAACGGGCGCGTGCCTCTCGCGCTAGGGGTTACCGGCGGAAGACAAGTCCCGCATGATTTTCTCGTGGCGTTTCCGGCTCAGCGGATATTGCCACATTATGGCCATCGCGACGATGGTGAGAACCAACATGGCGGGGCCGTAAAGCAGCGCCAGATCGAGAACGGTCGATCGGTCGACGTCGGTGGGGGGCACCCCGCGCGGAAACCGGATGAGGTCCAGGGCGAAGCCGGCGATCGCGCCCCCGAACCCAAGCGCGGCCTTCCGGGTGAACGCGCTGGCGCCATAGACGAACCCCTCTATCCGCCCCCCGAACCGATGCTCGTAGGCATCGGCGATGTCCGCGAGCATGGCCCCGGGAAGGACGAGCGCGGCGCCGCCGCTCAATCCAGCCAGAAAGAGAAATCCGAACAGGATCGGGATCAGCCGATCCTTGTCGTGCAGCGGCAGGATACCGGCCTCCGCCAGAAAGATCGGCAGGGTCGCGATGGCGACCGACGCAACGACGCTCGCCACGAGCAGCTGCTTCTTGTCCCATCTCTCGGCCACCGGTCTCACGAACAGGCTTCCGACCAGCACGCCGATGGTGAGCGCGGAGAGCACCCACTGGATGCCCTGCGGCGGAAGCTGCCAATAATAGGTCATCATGTGAATGCTGAGGGCTGCTTGCACGCCGCTGAGCACATAGGAGACCAGGTTAGCGATGAAAAAGATCGTGAAGGCCGGGAGGCGGAACGCATTGGCGATATGGCCGAGAAGGCGCGCCGGTGGCCGTTCGCCCGATCGCCCCAATTCTGCGTCCATCGCGATCGCCCGTCGCTGCGTTCCGATGGCGGAAAGCAGGATGGCGCTGCCGGCGATCGCGGCGCAGGTCATCGCGAGCGGAGCGTAGGCCGACGCGTCGAGCTGGCCGTCGGGATAAGCCTCGCTCGGACGAAAGAATATCGAGAATGCGACGCCGAGAACGAGAAGCCGGCCCAGATAGGCGAAAGCATTGCGCCAGCCGCTTACCGCGACGCGATCGCCATAATCCTGCGCGAGGTCGGCTCCGAGCGCCATGTGCGGAACGAAATAGCAGGACTGCATGAGCCGGCTGACCGCGGTGAAGCCAAGCAGCCAGACGAACAAGCCTCCCTGCGACAGACCGTCCGGCGGCGCGAACAGCAGGACCATCGAAAGTCCGAGCGGGAGCGGGGCGAGATAGAGAAAGGGATGCCGGCGCCCCAGGGGACTGCGCAGATTGTCGGAAAGATGCCCGATCAACGGATCGCTGACGGCGTCGATGAGAACGGCGACGAGCAAGGCAAGGCCGGTGAGCGAGCCCGAAAGCCCGAGCACCTGAACATAATAGAAAAAGAGGAAGGTCTCGAGCGCGGCGCTTTTCACCCCCTCCGCCATTTCCCCGAGTCCGTAGCTGAGCTTTACCCGAAGGCTCAGCCGCGCCGGCCCGGTCACCGATCCTGACCGCCGTCGACCGGGATGACCGCGCCGGTCACGAAGCTTGCGGCGGGGCTGAGCAGGAAAGCGGCCACCCGGCCGATTTCCTCGGGCCGGCCGAACCGCTTCATCGGCACCTCGCGATTGATCCAGCGGAGCCAGGCGTCCGCCCGCGGCCCGTTCGACCGCTCCTCCCAATCGCCTCCGGGAAAGATGATGTTCCCAGGGGCGATGGTGTTGACGCGCACGCCTGCGGGACCGACGAGAACGGCCAGCTCCTTGGCCATGTGGTTCATCGCGGCCTTCGCTGTGCCATAGGTCAGTGGCGTGCCTTTCGCCGCCAGCCCCGCGATCGAACTGATGAAGAGCAGCGCGCCTTCCCCGCGCGGCGCCATCGAGCGCAGCGCAGTGCGCCCAAGATAATAAGCCGAGTCCAGATTCTGGGCGAAACCGCCGCGCCACACGGTGTCGGGAACTTCGAAGCCGGGAGGACAGGGATGAAGGCCGACATTGCCGACCGCTCCCCAAAACGGACCAAGGTCGGCCTCGGCCTCGCCGAACACGCGGTCGATGACCGCACTGTCGGTCAGGTCGCCGGCGAAGGCGCGAACCCGGTCGGCACCGAAACGATTGGCAAGATCGGCGCGAACCGCCTCGAGCGCTTCGGCACCGCGCGCGCCGATCGCGACGCGGGCGCCCTCGGCCAGGCAGGCTTCGACAATTCCAAGACCGATGCCCCGGCTGCCTCCCGCGACGAAGATCGGCTTATCGACGAGTTCCAGGTCCATCCTCTATCCTTTCGTTTGCGCAGGGGCCTTCTCTTGGGATGCGGGCCGCGGCGGGCTGAGCGGCAGCTTGGCGGCCTTCAGGACCTTCTTCTTGACCTCCTCGATCGCCTCGCGCGGCGGAAAACGCTCGGCGAGCATCCGCGCAAAGGCGTGCGTGTCGGGAAATGCCGCGTCCTGCCCATAGTTTCGCCGGTGCCATTGCGATGCCGCGACGACGCTGTTCATGATCGTCGATGCGAGCAGTTCGGCGTAGAGGTCGGTCCCGGGCTCGTTCCCCGCCTCCTCGGTGAGCGCGGCGGCGAGCGCCTCCTCGAACAGCCGGTTGATCGTCGCGTAGCCCTGGCGAAGGACGGGCGTGTCGATGCGGCTCAGCATGACGCTTTCGTGCGCACGGTCACGCGTGCCGAAATGATAGAGATAGTCCCACCAATAGGTCAGGACGTCGGTGCCCTCGGGGCGTTCGCGCACGCCTTCGACGAAACCCCGCACCGCATCGTGCAGATGGGCGAAGGCCAATTCCTCCTTGCTCGCAAAATAGGAGAAGAAGGTCGTGACGTGGATATTCGCCTGCTGGCAGATATCCTCGAGCGTCGCGCCGTCATAACCCTTTTCGCGAATGAGTCGGCGCGATGCGTCGATCAGCGCCTTGCGTGTTGCGAGTTTCTTCTTCGCGCGCAGCGACATGCTTCTTCCCCTTTTGCCCGTTTCCGGCGCTTACCCGCCGGTCATAGGCAGGCCTTGCGAAAAGTCACGACTCATTCTAATAATCTAATCATTAGATAATTCTAGTGATTCGATATATGGGAGAGTGAGAAGGGGATCGGCCGCGGCAACGCGCGGCTTTTCCACCTCGACGGCTTTTGAAGGCGCCCTCCCGGGGCGCGGACCAGCGACGTGCCTGAGCACGCGAAGGGAGAGACGATGGTATTGAAGGCGAACGACGAGCTGCGTCACGATTGGGACGAGGATCCGCACTGGCGCGAGAGCTGGTACTGGAATTTCTCCGACCCCGAAAATCAGATCGGCTGTTGGATCTATCTCTGGGTCGTTCCCAACAAACCGCTTAAATCGGGCATGCTCGCCTGTCTTTACCATGGCTTTGCCGCCGACCGGAACTCGACCGAGGCGGCCTGGGAATCTCCGGGACATCTTTTGAAGGGCGACGACGGCAGCTGGACCTATTGCTACCGCGAGGATGTCGAACCGCTCTTCACCGAAGATGTCGACGACGTCGAATTGTGCGGCCTGTCGGTCAAGGTCATCGAGCCGAACAAGCACCATAAGCTGTCATTCCGCGACGGCGACAACGCGAGCTTCGACTTCGATTGCGAATATATGAGCCGGCCTTGGGACTTTGCGGACAATGTCCATCCGACGCCGCGCTGGCTTGCGAAGGACCGTTATCATCGCGGCTGGAAGGCGAAGGGCTCGCTGACCATCGCCGGAAAGACCTATCGCATCGACACCACGGGGGACTCGGATCATTCGTGGGGCACCCGCGACATGGGAATCTTCGAGGAGAACAACCTCAAGACCTATGCGATCCAGTCGAAGGACGGCGCCCTGTCGGTCAAGGCCCAGATGCTCGGCGAGCCCGGCCGCGAACTGCCGCGCGGCTATATCGCGCACGGCGAAGAGATGTGGGCCGTCAAGACGATCGAGGAATCGTCGCGCTACCTGGAAAACGGACGCATGCACGACATCAGCCTCCGCGTCACCGATGTCGCCGAGCATGTCGTCGAGGCGCATATGGACGCGATGTATGCCGCGGTCGCGGGCGGCGGGCCCAATATCGGCTTCGAAGGCGCTGGCGTCTGGGAGGTCAAGGACTGGGGGCGCTGCGCCGGCCTCGCTTCCTGCTGGTGGTCGAACGATGTGACCGCAAAGCAGCTTCACGATGGCGAAGCGGGCAAGACCGAGGCGAGCGCCGACTGACATGAAGTGGATCGTCGCGCCCGAGAACCGTAACGCCACCGACGAGATGCTCACTGGCGGCAAAGGTGCATCGCTCGCCCGGCTGGTGGCACTCGGCGTCCGGGTGCCGCCCTTCGTGGTGATTTCGACCCGCGCGTGGCAGGCGATGGCCGCGACGGGCCCGGACCCGTCGCTGATCGACGAGATCCGCGAGGCGCTCGCCGGTCTCGACGACCGGTCCGGACTTGCCGTCCGTTCGTCGGCGGTTGGCGAGGATGCCGCCGACGCTTCCTTCGCGGGACTCTACCATACATCGCTCGAGGTGCGGGGGCTGGAAGCGGTAATCGATGCGGTGCGGACCTGCTGGCGATCCTACCATGACGCGCACGCCGCCGCCTATCGCGAGGAGCGCGCCGACGACCGGACGGGCGGCATGGGCGTGGTCATCCAGCAGATGATCATCGGCGACTGGTCGGGCGTCTCCTTCACCGCCAATCCGGTGACGCAGGCGCTGTCGGAGGCGGTGGTCAACGCCGTCCCCGGCCTTGGCGAAGCGCTTGTTTCGGGCGAGGTCAATCCCGAAGAGATCGCGCTGGAGACCGCGAGCGGCGTGGTCCGCCGGCGAAGCGGCGGCAATGCCGACCACCCCCTTCCCGATGCCGCGCTGACCGAAATCTTCTCGACATCGATGGCGATCGCCGGCCAGCTCGGATTTCCGCAGGATATCGAATGGGCATGGCAGGGCGAGACGCTTTACATCCTGCAGAGCAGGCCGATCACGACGATCGCCGACGTCTATTATTCGCGGGCGATCGAGCCGTGGCGCGACGATCCCGCCGCCGATCCCGACCGACCTGGCCGCCTGTGGTCGCGCATGCTCGCCGACGAGACCTGGGTCTCGCCGATCAGCCCGCTCTTCTACAATATCCACAACAGCACGCCAGGCCGCGTGGCGTTCATCCGCTCGCACGGCGACACCGCGCCGCTGCCGCCCGACCTGTTCAAATATCACCGTGCGACCGCCTATGTGGACATCGGCCTGATCGAGCGCATGTACGCATTCCAGCCGCGACGCGCGCGCATCCAGGCGGTTCTCAATTTCCTTCCCCGCGAACGGCAAGCGGGCCTTGCCGCGGCGAAGTGGCGCTGGGCCGGTCGCCTGCGGCGGATGTTGAGCTATGAATTCAAGGACCGGCAATGGCGATCCTTCTTTCGCAACTATGCCTGGGTCAACGCGCAATGGCCGCCCTATGAAACCGTCAGCGACGCGTGGCTCGACCTCGATCTCGACACGCTGTCGCTCGACCAGCTTCGTGCACATCAGGCCGAGCAGCAGGGCTGGATGGCAAAGGTCGGCGCGCCGTGCGCGATCGCCGTCCTGTCGCACGCTTCGGATATCCACCTGCTCCTGACGGGACTCCTCGATCGCTGGTGCCGCAAACTCGGATCGGACGGCGAAAATCTCTATGCGCGGATAAGCGCGGGCCTCGACGACAGCGAAACGGTGCGCGAGGCCCAGCAGCTCTGGACGATCGCCCGCGACGCGCGCGCAGCTGGCCTGCCGCTCGAATCCGAACGCTGGAGCGAGTTTCGCAGCGCCGCGACCGGCTCGGCCGAGGGGCGCCGCCTGGTATCGGCTTTCGAGGAATTCTGGCGCCGCCACCGCCATCTCGGCGCCAATTACAAGGATGTCGTGTGGCCGCGGTGGGGCGACGATATCGACGCCTGCTATGCGGTGATGCGCGGCTATGCGTCGAGCGCGTCGCCCGAACCGGTCGAGGTCAATGCCCGGAGCGCGGCGGCGCGGCGCAACGCCCAGCGCGAAATCCTGGCCAGCGTGCCGCCGGTCCGGCGCGCCGTCCTCCGATGGCTGTTCCGTTACAACGAGCGATATATGTCGGTGCGCGACAACCACCGCCACTATGTCGACCGCAACTGGTACGAAGTGCGGCGCATCTACCGCTCCTACGGGAAACGCCTGGCCGAGGCGGGCGTGCTCGCCGACCGCGACGAGATTTTCTTTCTCGGCACGGGCGAGATCGAGGACGCCCTGGCGGGCAGGCTCGGCCCCGCCGAGGCCGAGCGGCGGATCGAGGTGCGCCGGCGCGTCTGGCAGGCCACGCTCCTTCGGCAGGGACCGAAATTCCTCAAGGGCTGGTCGCCCCATAGCGACACATCGCCCCAAGGCACCGTCGGCGAGGTAACCGGCATCGCCGCGAGCCCCGGCACCGTGATCGGCGTCGCGCGCATCGTCTACGACGTCAGCGGATTGTCCGCGGTGCGCGACGGCGAGATCCTCGTCACGCGCCAGACCGACCCGAGCTGGACATCGGTCTTCGGACGGATCGGCGGGCTGGTGCTCGAAACCGGAGGCGTCCTGTCGCACGGGACATCGCTGTGCCGCGAATATGGCCTGCCCTGCGTCACCGCCGTCGAACAGGCCACCGTCCGCATCCCCGATGGCGCGATGATCGAACTGATCGGCGACGCGGGCCTCGTCCGGCTCGTCGAGGCGTCGCCGGCCGGACAGAAAGTGGAGGAGCTTGCATGATCGAAATGGACATCGTCGCCGAGGATTTATGGTTTCCCGAAGGTCCGATCGCCATGGCCGACGGGTCGGTCCTGCTCGTCGAGATCCGCCGCCAGACGCTGACCCGCGTGTACCCGGACGGATCGACCGAAATCGTCGCGAATTTCGACGGGGGACCGAACGGTGCCGCGATCGGTCCCGACGGCGCCTGCTATGTCGTGAACAACGGCGGCTTCGCCTATGTGAAGCATGAAGACGGGACGCTCGGGCCGAACGGCTTTCCCTCCGACGACTATGTCAGCGGCTCTGTACAGCGGGTCGATCTCGCGACCGGCGAGGTGACCACGCTCTACACCGAATGCGACGGCCGGCCGCTACGCGGTCCGAACGACCTCGTCTTCGACGCCGACGGCGGCATGTGGTTCACCGATCCCGGCAAGATGGCGGTCGAGACGATGCATCATGGCCACCTGCTTTATTGCCGCCCCGACGGATCGCTGATCCGGCGCCTGCGCGACCATATGGTCACCCCGAACGGCGTCGGCCTGTCGCCCGACGGGACGCGGCTCTGGGTCGCCGAGACGCTGACGGGGCGGCTGCACTGGTTCGAGATTACCGGCCCCGGCGAGATCGCGCCCGAGGGGCCGGCCTGGGACGACAATGTCCTGGGTCCCATTCCGGGCAAGTCGATGCTCGACAGCCTCGCGGTCGAAGCCGGCGGACGCGTCTGCGTCGGCACGCTGCGCAATGGCGGCATCAGCATCTTCGACCCCGAAAGCGGCGTCATCGAGCATGTGCCCGTGCCCGACGGATCGACCACCAATATCTGCTTCGGCGGGCCCGACATGCGCACCGCATGGATCACCGGATCGCATAGCGGAAAGCTGTTCCGGTGCCGCTGGCCGCGCCCCGGCCTCGAGCTGAATTTCAACGCCTGAACAACAAGGCGATCAAGATGGGAATGAAGGAGAGGAAAGATGAAGGGGAAGACCAATTGTCTCGCGACGCTTCGTAACCTGTTGATACTGGGGGCGAGCGGCGTCGCGATCGCAACGCCCGCTTGGAGTCAGGAGGCTGCCACCGCCACCCCCGAGACGAACACGGCGAACGACGGCAGCGGGTTGCAGGAAATCATCGTCACCGCGCAAAAGCGCGCCGAGAATCTGCAGGACGTTCCGCTGTCGGTCAGCGCCGTCACCGGCGAGACGCTCGAGCGCCTGCATCAACAGGACCTCAGCCAGATCACCGCGACCGTTCCCAATGTTCAGGTCCAGGTGAACGGGGGGCTGAGCCTCTCCGCCTCCTACGTCATCCGCGGCATCGGTATCGCGGCCAATCCGTCGCCTTATGTCGGAACCGAGGTCGGCACGGTCGTCGACGGGGTCGTCGCCTCCAGCAACGCGCTCGGCCTCAGCGACCAGTTCGACATGGAGCGCGTCGAAGTGTTGCGCGGCCCGCAGGGCACGCTGTTCGGCGCGAACACGACGGGCGGCGTGATCAACTTCATCACGCGCCAGCCCACCGGCGAATATGGCGCCTATGGCCAGGTCACGATCGGCAACTACAGCCGCGTCGACGTGCAGGCGGCCTTCAACGCCCCGATCACCGACACGCTGGCCGCCAAGGTCGCAGTGTCGCATCGCAGCCGCGACGGTTTCTACACCAACCTATACACCGGCGACCGGATCGGGGGCCTCAACAGCACCACGGTGCGCGGCTATCTGCGCTGGGCGCCGTCGAGCGACTTCGACGCGACGCTGATCACCGAACTGCGGCGAATGCGCAACGGCACCGACGTGCTGCTCAACATCGCCTATCCCGGCGAGATATTCTATCGGCCCGACACGCCGTACGACTTCAAGGTCTATTCGGACGTTCCCGACCAGCACGACACCGACACGATCAGCACGACGCTGACGATCAACGCGACGACGGGCATCGGCAAGCTGACGTCGGTCACCAACTATTCGCACTACAACACCTTCGGCTATCAGGACATCGACGGCATCGACCTCTATGGCTATGCGCAGGTCGGCCGTGACAAGGGCTGGCAATTCTCGCAGGAGTTGCGCAACCAGATGGAATTGTCCGACCGCTTCCAGTGGCTGGTCGGCGTCTATGCCCAGCTCTGGGGCTATGACTCGGTGGGCCAGGGATGGACGGCCTTCGTCGATCCGAGAAATATCTCGGTGAACCTCGCGAACCAGCGCACGACGAACCTCGCCGCCTTCACCCAGATCTATTGGGACATCACCGATCGCCTGAGGCTTCAGGGCGGCGTCCGCGTCAGCCATGAAAAAGTGCGCCTGTCGGAAGACGCGTCGACGTGGATCCAGCCGAACGGGACCAATCCCGCGCTGGGCTTCGGCAACCTCGTGGGCGCGATCAAAAACCCCTATCCTGCCGACAATATGCCGGCGACCGGCCGCGAAAGCTGGACCAATTTCGGCGGCAAGATCGGGCTCGACTACAAGCTGACCGACGATGCGATGCTCTATGGCTTCTATGCCCGCGGCTTCAAATCGGGCGGTTTCAACGGGCGCGTGACGAGCGCGGCCGACATCGGCCCCTATGATCCCGAATTCGTCGATTCCTTCGAACTCGGGCTGAAATCGGACCTTTTCGACAAGCATGTCCGCTTCAACCTGTCGCTGTTCCTCAACAAATGGGACAATATGCAGGTCAATCAGGTGCTCTATCGCGGAACGCCGCCGCAGGCTTCGTCGACGATCCTCAACGCCGCGAAAGCGACGACGAAGGGGTTCGAGATCGAGGCCGAAATCGTCCCGTCGCGCTTTTTCCGGATCAGCGGCACGCTCGGCTATCTCGACGCCAAATATGACGAGTTCACCGTCCAGGCGAGCCCGACGACCGTGATCGACTACAGCGGCCGGGCGCTCGTCTACTCGCCGAAATGGAACGGGTCGGTCTCCGCGACCGCCACCGCCGACGTGGGCGGCGGCACGCTCGATGCGACGCTTCAATATGTCTACAACGGCGCGCGCTGGGGCAATTATACCCAGGCGCCCAGCGAACGGCTCGGCGCGTACAACATCGTCAACGCCAATCTGAACTGGTCGCCGGGCAGCGACAAATGGACGATAGGCATTTGGGCGCGCAACCTGTTCGACGAGCGCTATCTCAGCCTCGCGCTCGACGCTCCGCCGCTGTTCACCGAGGGCCTGTTCGGCAATCCCCGCGAATTCGGAGTCGATCTGAAGTTCAATTTCTGATGGAGTTGCCGCCGCGACGCTCCGGCTCGTCGGCGCGTCGCGGCAGCGGATGGAGAAGATTGTGGCAGCGGATCCACGGCGAACGGACGATATCCCTTTCAAGCGTCTTCCCCAGAAGGGCCCCGACATTTCCGTCGAAAGACGATCGGACGGGTGCATCCTGATCCGTTCGAACCACGCGCTCGCGGAACCCGCGCAATCGATAGGCCACCTGTTCGCCGCCCGCGCCGCCGAACATCCCGACCGTCCCTTCATCATGCAGCGCGAGCCCGGCCACGGCGCCTGGCGCGGCGTGACCTATGGCGAGGCGAAGCGCGCGGTTCACGGCATCGCACAATGGCTGCTCGATCGCGGACTGGGAGCGGATGACAGCCTCATGATCCTGTCGGCCAATTCGGTCGAGCACGCGCTGCTGATGCTCGGCTGCTACACCGCGGGGGTTCCCGCCGCGCCGATAAGCCCCGCCTACAGCCTGATCTCCACCGATCATGCGAAGCTGAAGCACGCCTGGGACATGGTGCGGCCGCGCATCGTCTTCGCCCAGCAGGCCGCGCCCTTCGCCCGCGCCTTCCAGAGCTTGCGCGCGCTCGACCCCGGTCTCGTCTTCGTCACCGTCGATGGCGGCGACGGAACGCTGCCCTTCGCGGACCTGGCCGCGCCCGAACCGACGCCGGCCGTGACGGCGGCGCTGGCGGCGATCGGCCACGCCGATATCGGCAAATATCTCTTCACCTCGGGATCGACGGGGCTTCCCAAATGCGTTCCGCAGACGCACGGAATGATGGCGTCCGTCGTTGCCGCGCAGGAGGGGCTGCGCGACGAAGAGGAAGCGGAGCATCAGCCCCCGCAGGCGCTCGACTGGATGCCGTGGAGCCACATCTCGGCGGGCAACATCACCTTCAACAACAGTCTCGCCAATGGCGGCACGCTCTATCTCGACGAGGGCAAGCCCGTTCCCGGGCTGTTCGAGACGACGATCCGGAACCTCTACGAGGTATCGCCCACCGTCTTCGGCTCGGCGCCGATCGCGTTCGGCATGCTCGCCGACGCGATGGAGCGCGACCCGAAGCTGCGCCGATCCTTTTTCCGCAACCTCGTCTACATGGGCTATGGCGGCGCGACGCTGTCGAGCGACATCAGCGACCGCCTTCAGGCGCTCGCCGTCCTCGAAACCGGCGAGCGCATTCCGATGGTCACGATGTACGGCGCCACCGAAACCCAGGGCGTAACCGTCGTCCATTGGGCGACGGGCCGCGTCGGGCTGATCGGGTTGCCGCTGCCCGGGACGCTGCTGAAGCTGGTGCCGTCGGGCGACAAATATGAGGTCCGCGTCAAGGGCCCCACGGTGACGAGCGGCTATCACAAGGACCCGGCGCGCACCGCCGAGGCGTTCGACGACGAAGGCTTCTACCGCCTCGGCGACGCGGCGCGCTTCCTCGACCCCGACGACCCCTTGCAGGGTCTCGTGTTCGACGGGCGGGTGACCGAGGATTTCAAGCTCGACAGCGGGACCTGGGTCTCGGTCGGCACGCTGCGGCCCGACATTCTCGCCGTCTGCTCGCCCTTCCTGCAGGACGCGGTGATCGCGGGACAGGACCGGCCCTATATCGGCTTGCTCGCCTGGCCCTCGGCGGCGGCGATCGAGGAAGCGAAGCGCTCCGATCCGGCAACCGATCCCTTCGACACGCTGGCGCGGCAACTGAGCGCGCGGCTGCGCGATTTCAATGCCGCCGCCGGCGGCAGTTCGCGGCGTGTCGGCCGCATGATATTGATGCGCGAGCCCGCGTCGATCGACGCGGGAGAGATCACCGACAAGGGCTATGTGAATCAACGCGCCACGCTTGAGCGCCGGAGCGGCTTGGTCGAACGGCTCTATGCGACGCCGCTCGAGGCCGGTGTGGTGGAGCTTCGCGAGGCATGACGGAATCCTCGGCGCCGCGCCTCTCGGCTGTCGGCGAACGCCACCGCTTCGACGAAAGGCGGCTTGCCTCATGGCTCGACCGCACGCTCGGATGCGGGTCCCGCCTCGAGGTACGGCAATTCGTCGGCGGCGCATCCAACCCGACCTTTCTGCTGGCGACCGAAGCCGGGCGTTTCGTGCTGCGCAAGAAACCGCCGGGCGCATTGCTCGCGAGCGCGCACCAGATCGACCGCGAATATCGCGTCATGGCCGCGCTCCGCGACAGCGGGGTTCCGGTGCCGCGCATGCGCGCGATCTGCGATGACGCGGATGTCGTCGGCACGGCCTTCTATGTGATGGACTATCTCGAAGGCCGCATCTTCCGCGATGCGACGCTCGCGGGCCTCCCGGCCGCCGATCGCACCGCGGTCTACGACGAGCTCAATGCGACGCTCGCGAAACTCCATGTCGTCGATCCGGCGGCGGCCGGCCTTGCCGATTTCGGCCGGCCAACCGGCTATTTCGCCCGGCAGGTCGCGCGCTGGTCGAAGCAATATCGTGCGACCGAGACCGAAAATATCGCGGCCATGGAGGCGTTGATCGCCGAATTGCCGCCGCGCATTCCCGGCGACGAAGCGCCGGCGATCGTCCATGGCGACTACCGGCTCGAGAACATGATGTTCCATCCGACCGAGCCGCGGCTGATCGCGGTGCTCGACTGGGAATTGTCGACGATCGGCCATCCGCTCGCCGATCTCGGCTACAATGGCTTCATGTGGCACTCGGTTTCGCCAAGCTGGGGCAGCCTGCACGGTGTCGATTTCCGGACCTCAGGAATCCCCGACGAGGCCGCCTATGTCGCCGCCTATTGCCGGCGAACCGGGCGCGATGCGATCGGCGACTGGGACTTCTACCTTGCCTTCGCGGCCTTCCGCCTCGCCGCGATCGGCCAGGGCGTCTATGCCCGCGCCCTTGCGGGAACGACGCCCGATGGCGCCGCGATCGCCAATCCCTGCCCCGCCCTGGCCGAACAGGCCCACTCGCTCTTGCGACGCCGATCATGACGATGCTCGATTATCTGATGGCCGACGAGGATCGCGCCTTCCGTGACGAGGTTCGCGCCTTTCTGGCCGACGAACTGCCTCCCGAATTCCGGCGCCGGACGCGCCGCGCCACCAGCGTGTTCCACGATCCGGCGGTCACGCTTCCGTGGCAGCGGCTCCTGCACGCGCGGGGCTGGGCAGCGCCCGATTGGCCGGTCGAATATGGCGGACCCGGCTGGTCCGACTTGCAGCGCTATATTTTCGCGACCGAGTGCGCCGCCGCGCGTGCGCCCTCGCTGGCTCCCATGGGCCTGAAGATGGTCGCGCCCGTGATCATGCATCATGGCTCGGACCAGCAGAAAGCCGAACTCCTGCCGCGCATCCTGTCGGGCGAGGATTATTGGTGCCAGGGCTATTCGGAGCCGGGAGCCGGATCCGACCTGGCGTCGCTTCAGCTCCGTGCCGTCGGCGACGGCGACGATTATATCCTCAACGGTTCCAAGATCTGGACGACGCACGCCCATTTCGCGCACCGGATGTTCTGCCTTGTCCGGACCAGCAGCGAAGGCCGGCGACAGGCGGGCATCACCTTCCTCCTGCTCGATATGGCGAGCCCGGGGATCAGCGTCGTGCCGATCCCCACGCTCGCGGGCGAGCATGAGTTCAACCAGATATTCTTCGACGATGTCCGGGTCCCGAAAAACCAGCGGCTCGGCGACGAAAACGAGGGCTGGAGCGTCGCCAAGCATCTGCTCAGCTTCGAGCGCGGGGGACGCTATGCGCCCGGAATCCTCGCGCAGCTCGACGATCTTCGCGAGGCAGCGCTCGCCACGGGATGGATCGACGGGCCGGGACACGCCGATCGGCTGGCCGAACGCGCGGCCGCGATCACGGGCTTGCAGGCGATCGAGCTCACGGGGCTCGCGACGTCGGACCCCATCCGCCCTTCGGCACTCAAGATATTGGGGACCGAGGAAATGCAGCGCCTCGACGCACTGGCGATCGACATGACCGCGGGCATCGACGCCCGCCCCCTCCCCGATATATTGGAAGTCGCGGTTCCCCGCTATCTCAACAATCGGGCGGCCACGATCTTCGGCGGCACGAACGAGATTCAGCGCGACATCATTGCACGCCTCGCGATCGAGAGCGCTGCAGCACCCTTCGATCCGTCCGAGGACGATCTCGCGATATTCCGCGAAACGCTGGCGCGCTTTTTCGAGCAGCAGGCGGGGAAACGGACGGATGCCGCCTGGTCGGACCTGGTACCCCCGTTGGGCCTCGATGCGATTGGCGTTCCGGCCGAGCTCGGCGGCATCGGTTCGGGCGCGCGCGAAGCGCTGATCGTCGCAAGCGAACTTGGGCGCGCGGGCCTCGTTCTTCCCTGGGCGACGCATTGGGTCGCGACGCGCCTGAAAGGCGAAGGCGGGCAATTGGCGCCCGCCGCCGTCACGCGCGAAGCGGCGATCGACCTCGCGCCCGACGACGCGACCCGGTGCTGGGCCCGCGCAGCGCTTGCCATCCTGGACGCCGCGGAAATCGCCGGCCTCTGCCGGACCATGTATGAGGATGCGGTACAACACGCCCGGACGCGAAGCCAATTCGGCCGGCCGATCGCCGATTTCCAGGTGCTGCGGCACCGCTTGGTCGACATGCATCTTGCCGTGAAAAAGGCAGGCGCCCTCACGGACCTCGCGACGCCCCTGCTCGCCGATATCGCGCCGGGCGCAACGGAGTTCGCCGAGGCGTCGGCGCGCGTGGCGCGTGAAGCAGCGCGAACCGTCGGCGAGGGCGCCGTCCAGATCCATGGTGCGATGGGGCTCACCGACGAACTGCGCCTCGCTCGCTTCTTTCGGCGGGCCATGGGGCTTTCGCATCGCTGGCCGGGAGGATGAAGAGCTCGAGCGTCAGTGCGAACGCCCCATGTGCCTGGTCGTCTGCATCCCAAAGATAGGACAAGGGGGTCGGGTCACCGTCCACCCGGACGGGCTGACCGATGCGGAACGGCGCAAAAGCTTCGATCGTCACGACGCAGGGAGAAACGGTTATCCGAGCGCCGCCATTGCAGCGCGGACGATGTCATATCTTGACCCGGACGCCGACGTAGAGCTCGCGCCCGATGATGTCGCCATAGGACAGGCTTGGATAGGACGGCTCGACGTTGGTCAGATTGTTTACGCCTGCCCGGATGAGGAATTGCCCCATGTCGTATTGCATCGACAGGTCGTGGCGGATGTTGCGCTTCACCACCGGAACCGGCGTGCTCTCGATCGTCGCGTTCGGAGCCCAGAGCACACTGTCGAGATAGGCGAGCTGATAGGAGGCGCGGAAGCCGCCGTTGATATAGGTCGCGGTGAAGCGCCCCGACCAGTCGGGCTGGTCGACCGTATTGTCGGTGCGCGTGAACGACGATCCGGTGACCGACGTGGTCAGCAGCGACGTGTGCGTCGCCTCCGCATTCAGTTCGAGACGGCCGGGATTCGCGCCGCCGAAGATCGACGCCAGGTCGAAGGCGTAGTTGATGTTGAAGACTTCGCCGCGGAAGCGCACGACGCCCGCATTGAAGGTCGTCGTCGTGCCGGTGATCGTCGTGCCCGCGGGATCGGTGCCGTTTCCGACGGCAAGCCGCGTGAAGGCGTTGCAGACCGCCGGATCGGGATTGGGATCGTCATAGCAGGCTTCGGCGAAATTCTGGGTGGTGAAGGCCGACAGGCCGTCCTGCAGGTCGACTTCGATCCGGTCGGCGACGATGGTCAGCCCGGGGATGAAGCGCGGCTGCAGTACGATGCCATAGGTCAGCGTCTTCGAAATCTCGTTCCGCAGATTGGGGTTGCCACCGGTGGTCACCAGCGCGCGGTTGAAATTTTCCGCCGGGTTCTGAAAGGCCGCGAGCCGGTCTTCCGCCGAGGCGCCGGGCGCCGGGCCGTTCGAGCCGCCGGTGCCGTAGAGCGGGTTCGCCTCGAACAACGCCAGGCAGCTCGCGCGCCGTTGCGCGGGGTTCGGGCCGCTGTTGATCCGGTCGGCGTCGCAGGGGTCGTAACCCATCGATTCGAGCGCCGAGGAACTGGGCGCGAACAATTGGGTCAGTGTCGGGGCGCGGAAGTTGCGGCTGCGCGAGGCGCGAAACGTCACGCCGTCGACAACCTGCCACTGCCCGCCGAGACTCCACAGATCCTCCGACCCCGCGATATTGTTGTCGACGTGGCGATAGGCGGCGCTGACCTCGAAGGATTTGACGAGCGGCAGCGTGAAGTCGCCCCCGACGATGGGGACGAGGAGTTCGGCCGAAAACTCGTCGGTGTTGTAGCGGCCGCCCTGGTTGGGAACCGCCGTGCCGGTGCCGGTCAGGCCGAGGCGCGTCGCGTCGAGCGGGCGGAATTTCGCGCTTTCGATGCGATGCTCATAAGCGGTGCTGAACTTCACCATCCCGCCCGGAAGCGCGAACAGCTCGCCGCCGAGCGTGGCGAGGAAATCGGTCTGCTTGTTGCGATAATCCTGGCCGGTTCGCGCCGAGATGTAGTTGCGCGCCTCTTCGCTGACATTGCCGTCGCCGAAGGGGTTGATCGGCGCGCAGGCCGCGTCGTCGTTCGTCGGATCGGCATCGGCGTTGATCGCGCAGACGATCTGGTTCGATCCGTCGCGAACGGCGTCGATCGCATTGTTATAGCGCGAATTGATCACCCCCCAGCCGTGGCTATAGCCATCGACGACCGCGTGCGAAGCCGATGCCGACCAATAATATTCGCGGTCGCCGAAGGCTTGGAAACTGCCGTCCAGCGCCAGCACGCCGCGATAGGTGTCGGCCCGGTTCCGGACCCGGTTGTCGGGAACCAGGTCATAGAAATATTTCGACAGGAACAGCGGGCCGCCGTTCGCGAAGGTCGGCGACGCCGCGCTGAGCGCGTCGATCGCGTTCTGGCTGAGGAAGGCGTTGTTGCGGGTGAAGGCGATCGCTCCCGCATTGGAGGCGGCGTTGTTGAGGATCGTCCGCGCCTCGCCCTGCGGCAGTTCGCTGCCGTCGGTACGCGCGAACATGAATTCGCCCGACAGGGTGACGCGATCCGACAGGTCATAATGCCCGATCGCGTTGATCGAGGTGCGCTTCACCCCGGTGCGAAGACCCGCAAGATCCGAATAGCGGAAACCCTGCCCGCCCTCGGCAAAGGGAACGCCGAGAATGTTGCCCGGATCATAGGGAATAACCGATCCGTCGGGGCCGAACTGCACCGGGCTGCCGTTCAGCCGGGTCAGCAAGGCCGGGACCGGCGCGGGAATGTTGAAGATCACGCCATTGGGATTGAATTCCCAGAAATGGGCGTCGAGCACCTCGCGCACCGACGGGATGCCATCGTCGGGACCGGTGTCGTCCGCGTTGGACTGGGTGATGCGCGACAGGTTGGAGCGCCGGCGGTCGGCGAAGCGCAGCGACGGACGCTGGGCATATTCGACGTTAACCGCGACATTGCCGCGGTCGTCGGCGAAATTCGTCCCGGCGGTCAGCCGCGCCGAATAGGTCGAATAGCGGCCGCGGGTCGCCGTGCTCGCCTGGACGTCGGCTTCGACGCCTTCGAAATCGTCGACGAGGATATAGTTGACGACCCCCGCGATCGCATCCGAGCCATAGACCACCGCGCCGCCCGCCTGGACGACCTCGACGCGTTTCAGGAGGCCGACCGGAATGATATTCGCATCGACCTGCGAATCGCCGAGCCCGCTCGACGAGGTCACCATGCGCCGGCCGTTGACCAGCGTCAGCGTCCGGCCGGGACCGAGGCCGAACAGATTGGGGAATTGCTGGCCCGACCCGGCCGAATCGCCGTTCCCGGGGGCCTGCGCAAAGGTCGGCGCGATCGAGGTGATGTTGTTGAGCGCCTGCGACGCCGAAACATAGCCGCGGTCGGTCAGCGCCTGCTGGTCGACGACGAGGACCGGGGCGGCGGTATCGGTCTGCGCGCGGCGGATGCGCGAGCCGGTGACGACGATATCCTCCCCCTGCGATGCGGTATCCGCCTGGGGCTCTCCAATCGTGTCCCCCGCATCCTCCGCCTCGATCGACTGGGCATGGGCGGCAGCGGCGCAGGCCAGGAAAGCGACCGGCGCCACCGTGGCCATCATGATCTTTCGCTTCGTCCTCATCTCGGCCATCGGTCCTTCCCCTTTTTTCCCCATCAAGGCTCCGGATCCGCGATCGCTCCGATCGATTTCCGTTCCGGTTCCTGTCTGGAAAGAGAGTAGGCACCGCGACGGAAAAAGGATTTCGAATATGCCGCCGCATCGCCAGCGGCGCGCAATAATTATGCAACTTTCGGCCGTCCAGCGACGCGTCGTTGCCGCCCCGCCCATCGCAGCACCCGAAAGGTGTCGAATAGATTTCTCTTGTTTCCGTAGAAATCCTGCAATTTCTACCTTGCCCTTTGCGCAATCACGCATAATCTGCGCGCATGAGTGAGAATCTATCGCACCTCGATCTGCGCATCCTCCAGCAAATCCAGCGCGACAGTTCGCTATCGACCAGCGAATTGTCCGAAAAGGTGGGGATTTCCCAGTCGCCCTGCTGGCGGCGACTCCAGCGGCTCCGCGACGAAGGCTATGTCCGGAAGCAGGTGGCGCTCGTCGACCGCAGCAAGTTCGGACAGAGCTTCTTCCTCTATGCGACGCTCAAGATCGGCACGCTGACCGATGCCCAACGCGCCGATTTCACACGCAAGGTCGAGATCACGCCCGAAATCCTCGAATGCTATTCGATCATCGGCGAACGCGACGTGATGATGAAGATCATCGCGCCGTCGATGGACTGGTACCAGAATTTCATCTTCAAGACGCTGATGAAGATGCCGGGCGTGGTCGATGTTCAGTCGATCATCGCGGTCGCCGAGATGAAATATACGACCGAGATCCCGGTTTCGGGTACCCGCGCGCTCTAGGGCCAATCGACATTCAGAAGATGGCCAGCCGAAAATGGTGGTTTTTCGCGACCCGGAGCGCAGCGTGCTGATGGCACGTGAGCACCGGAAGCGCGAAAGGCCGCCATTTGCAGGCCGCCAGGGCTGAATGTCGATTGGCCCTGGAAGTCAGGCGGTGGCGCTGCGTTGCGCGGCACGGCCGTAGCTCCGCAGCCCCTCGCCCAGCAGGCGCAGCCCCTCGTCCAGCAGGTCGGGTTCGCAGCCGAAGCCGATGCGGATATGGCCGGGCGCGCCGAAATATTCCCCCGGCGCCACGACCACGCCGGTGCGGTCGCCGAGCCATTCGGCGAAGGCGGCGCTGTCGCCGATATCGACCAGGCGCGGGAAAGCGATGCAGCCATAGGGCGGCAGCCGGCCGTCGATCAGCCCGTCGCGGCGCCAGTCGGCGAAATAGCCGCCGATGACGCCGCGCGCCTCGGCCACCATATTCTGCGAATAGGCGGTGAAAACGGCGCTGTTTTCGAGCACCAGCGCCGCCACGGCGTGCGACAGGTTGGAGATGCCGAACTCGATCCGCCCGGCGAGGTCGCGCACCCGCGCGAGGATCGCGGGATCGCCGACGATCCACCCGCACCGCAGGGAACTGAGCCCGAAATTCTTGGTGAGGCTGCTGATCCCGACGAAACGCGGCGACAGGGCGGCGGCGTGAACCGGGCGGACTTCCGGCCCCGCATAATCGCCATAAACCTCGTCGACGACGACGATGAGGTCGCGGCGCTCGGCGAGCGCGGCGATATCGCGGAGGACCTCATAGGGTGCCGCTTCCCCCGACGGATTGTGGAGGTTGGAGAGGACGACGAGCCGCGTCTCCGGCATCAGCCTTTCCTCGATCGCGCGCGCGTCGAGCGCAAAGGCCGGCCCGCCGCGCACGAAGGTCGAAACCTTTCGTCCGGCGTGGTGCGCGAGATCCTGGAACAGGTCGAAACCCGGCGTTTCGACCAATATCCCCTCATCCTCTCCGACCAGCGCCCGGTAGAGCAAGGACAAGGCACGCGTCGCTCCCGTGGTGCAGAAGACGCCTTCCGCCGAAACGCCGTAATGGGCGCAGAGCCAGTCGACGACGAACGGATTGCCCTGTGCGAAGGCGCTGGTGTAGCGGCTCGACACGGGCACCGCGAAAGCATCCGCGACGAGCGCGGTCAGCAGCTCGCGCGGCTCGGGGACCGAGCTGTCGAAGAGAGAGATGAGCGGTTTCGCCGCGCCGCGGCGCGCGACAGTGCGTCGCACCCACTGCGAATAGCTTTCGTCGAGGTCCAAAGCGGCGTCTCTCATCCATCAAATCGTTTCGGCTGGTGAGAGAAGCCTAGGGGCCGGCGAGCGCATTTGTTTTTCTAACTCATCGCTCCCGCGTGCCTTTTTGCATAAACTTGCCGCCAACGCCGCCCGGCGGATCAGAAGCTTGCCCGTGTCGTCCGGCGAGCGTGAACGCCGTAATAGAGGAGGCCGAGGGCGAGCCAGCCCACCACCAGCAGATAGGGCCGATGATCGGCCTCCAGCCCCGCGGCGATGATGCCGATCGCCGCGACAACGCCGAGCCAGCCGATGACCGCCATCAAGCGCGGCGGGAAGTTGAGGCTCGGCGGCGCGTCGAGCAATTCGGGACGCGCCGCGATCCGCACCGCGCAGAGCGAGCAGGCGCCATATTTGAGCATGGTCGGGATGTTCACCGCAAGCAGCAGGAAAACGAGGCTCGGCGGCATCAGCAGCCCGCACATCGCAAGGATGTAGCAGAGGATGATCGCGCGGTGCGGCGTTCCGAACCGCGGGTGGATCGCGGCGAGCCCCGACGGGAAGACCCCGGCGCGCGCCATCGCGAACAGGCTGCGCGAAAAGATGAGCGCGGTCGCGTTCATCGTCTTCAATATGGCTATCGTCGCGGCGCCGACGATCACCGGCGTCGCCCATGCGCCGAGCGGCACCTTCGCGGCTTCGAGCAGCGGCGCGTCGCTTTTCGCGAGGGCGGCGGGGCCGACGAGCCCGAGCGCGGTCGCCGCCACCGCCGCGTAGATGACCGCGGTCAGCAGGATCGCGAGAAGGATGCCGAGCGGGATGTTGCGTTTCGCGTCGCGCACCTCCTCGCCGATCTCGACCGCGGACTCGATCCCGAGGAACAGGCTGATCATCAGCGGCACGCCCGCAAGGATCGCCGCCGAACCGGCCGAGAGGGGTGCGCCGATCGTCGCCATGCTCGCATGCGGCACTCCGGTACCGACGAACAATGCTAGCACCGCGATGAGAAGGAGCATCAGCACCGTCTGGAGCCGCGCGGCGACATGGACGCCGATATAGTTGAGGATGAAGACGCCGGTCAGCGCGCCCGCGATCAGCGGCATCGCCGGGATGGCGATCGCCATGCCGAGATAGTTGGCGAGCACGCGCGCGAGCACGACGAGCGCGCCGACGTTCGACAGGACGCGAAGCCAGGCGATGACAAATCCCGCGAAAGGGCTGAGGAAACGCCGCGGCCATTCGTAGGACGCGCCCGAAATCGGTGCCGCCGAGGCGAGCCAGGCATAGACGGCGGCGAAGAGGATCATCGGCAGCGCGGCGAGCGCGACCGCGACGAGCAGCCCCGACCCCGCGACTTCCGCCGCGGGCTGGAGCACCGAGAAGATCGAGACGCCGATCGCGGTCCCGGCGCCGAACATGACGACGCCGGTCAGCCCGACGCCCTGGCGCAACCCCGCTTCGGTCACTGCGCGGTGCCGAGCGGCTTATAGGCGAGGCATTCGACCTCGACCCCCGCGCCGAGCGCGAGGCCGCTCGCGCCGAACGCGCTGCGTGCGGGCAGGCGGCCGGGTTTGAAATAGGTGACATAGACCTTGTTGAAGTCGGCCCATTGCGACATGTCGGTCATCATCACCGTGCATTTGACGACATCGTCGAGGCTCGCGCCGGCGAGCGCGAGCGCATCGCGGACATTGTCCATCGCGAGCCGCGCCTGCTCGGCCATCGCTTCGGGCACCGTGCCGTCGCGCGCCATGCCGATCTGGCCGGAGGCGAAAATGAAGTCGCCGGCGCGCACCGCGGGGGAAAAGGGCGCTGCGGAGCCCGGCCGGGAATGATATTCGGGATCGCGGGCGGCCGCCCCTTCAGTCGTGCAGAGGATCGTGCCCATCAGGGCCAAAGAAAGACATGTCGCCCGCTTCATCGTCATCGTCTCCACTGTTCGCCGGCACCGTCATCGGCGGGGCCGCGGCAAAGGGCTCGATGCCCAGCGCCTGATAGATTTCGGACGGGAAATAGACCGTCCCGCCGCGCACGACCATGCGCGGCCGCTTGATCGCGCGAATATCCCGGGTCGGGTCTCCCGCCACGAGCACGAAATCGGCGAACTTGCCACGCTCGATCGTTCCCCGGTCGTGTTCCTGGCCCAGATAAGCCGCGGCATCGAGCGTCGCGAGCCGCAGCGCCTTCGCCGGCGACAGCCCCGCTTTCACATAAAGTTCCACTTCGCGCTGCACGGTGAAGCCCGTCCCGTCGTCGGTTCCGGGAAGCAAGGCGATACCCTGGTCGTCGAGCAGCTTGATCGTCGCGAGAATCTTGGCGAAGGCGGCGCGATAGCGCGCGTCTTCGGCGGCGGCATCCTTGCCGAGCGGGACGAAGGTCCGCTTGCGATAGCGCTGATAGCCGATGGGCATGTGCGACAGATAATCGGCATCGCCGTCGGCGACCGTGCCCGCGCGGCTCAGCATCAGCCGCTCGAGGATCACCGCGGTGGTGTCGAGTGCGACATGCTTCTGTTTCATCAGCGCGACCGTCGCCGTCACCCGCGGCGACGCGAGGTCGAGGTCGGCGGCGCGCGCCATGCCGGTCAGGCGCAGCGGGGTGCGCGTGTCCTCGCTGGGGTCGAGCAGCCAGCCGAGCATGAGCTGGTTGATATGGGCGATCGTGTCATAGCCGTCGCCGATCACCCGGTCGGGCGAGGAAAAGGCCGGCACATGCCCCGTCACCCCGAGCCCGATCCGGTGCGCCTCGGCGGCCACCGGCCGGACCCAGTCGGGATTGAAGCTGTTGTAGATCTTGATCTCGCGATAGCCGCGGTCGGCATACCAATGCACCGCCGCCAGCGCCTCTTCGAGCGTTTCGGGGATGATGCCGTTGCGCGCCGAAAAGGGGCTGCGCCCTTCCATGAAGCCCGCCGGCACGACATGCGGACCCGCCACCTCGCCCGCCTCGAGCCGCGGCAGCAGGTCGAGCAGAAAGGCGTTCTTGTTGCCCATGTCGCGGGTCTCTGTCACCCCCGCCGCCAGATAATAGAAGCCCGATTCGAGCGACGTGTGCGAGTGCATGTCGTGAAGGCCGGGAAACAGCGTTCCGCCCTCGCCGTCGATCACCACCTGGTCGCCGGAGACCGCGCCGCCGTCGCCGGGCAGGATCTGGGTGATGCGCCGCCGCATCGTCACCACGGTCGACAGCGGGCCGAGCGCTCCGCTGCGCGGGTCGAAGATGCGCACGTTGCGAATCCGCACCGGCATGGCGAAATCATGCGCGATTTTCTCGCTGATCGCATGCGCGCGTTCGCGGCCGAGATCGGCGCCGAGCTTAAGCAGGCCAGGCGCCTCCTTTTCGAAGCCTTCGCGGATGGCGACGCCGGTCGCGCTCAGCGTCGCGAACAATTCCCCCGCCCCGTCGAGCATCAGATAATCGGGCCGCAGGTCGACGCCGTCGAGGCGATAGAGGGTGACGTCGGTGCCGCCAACCGCCAGGTCGCGCAGCTTGGTCAGGTTCAGTCGCCCGCCGGGCAGCACGTCGAGGCTGCCGCCGTTCGCCAGCGCCGCGCGCGCATAGATGGCCAGATTCCAGGGACTGCCGTCGTTGACGATATAGAGCTTGGGGCTGGGCGCCGCGACCTCGCCCGAATCAGCCTGGCTCTTCCATCTGGCGCGGCCGTTCGCCCAGGTGAAGCTCTCGCTGACCGCGCCGCCCATCAGCGAGGTTCCATTGATCGTCCACGATCGCGGCACGCCGTTCGGGCCGAACACCACCTCTTCGCGGTGCTTGGGGCCGCGGCCATTGTCGTCGACCCGATAGTCGATCGTCAGCCGGTCGCCGTCCTGCGACGCCGCGACACTGCCGACCACTTCGCCGTTCGACACGATGCTGAGCCTGCCGTCCGCCGCATCCGCCGCGCCGATCCCGCCCAGGCCGGCCGCTGCCGCCGCCAGCAGTCCCGCCAGGATTCTGCCCTTGGCCGCTGTCCCGAGCCCGTCGATGCGCTGGCGCGTCATGCTCCCTCCTCTTTTCGTATCACCGTCCGGGGCAGACCCGACCGCTTGGCATCGAGACTAGCGAGCCGGAAAGCGAAATCTTTGCGAATGTCGCGCCTTTCCCGAGCCCCGCCGCAAGATTTATTCGCCGCCGCCGCATCCGTCGCACCGGTGCCGTCCTTCGGTGCCCTGCCCCGGCCGAACCGGGCCGGGACTTTGCCGCCGTCCGCATAGATTATGCGCGAACGCCTCCAATTGGCAGGTAATGGGAAATGGAAACGCCCGGATCAGTTGCTAGCACGGGCAAAACGAAAGCCGGACGAGCGGGAGGCGGTTATGCGGACGAAGCGATGCAGCGCGGCATGGGCGAAAGCGGCGACGGCGGCGGCGCTCTGCCTCGCCGCCGTTCCGGCCGCCGCCGAGGCACCCGCCGCTACCGCGCCGGGGGACAGCCCGGTCATGCGGATTCCGCCGATCGGCCCCAGCGCCGCGCAATGGCGCGACCCGGGCGGGCGCGCCGAGATGCCCGTCCGGCGCTTCGTCGCCAAGCGCACCGGCGTGTTCGATGGCGAGAAAATCTCCTATCACATGATCGCCGAGGATCAGGTGCTGCACGGCGCCAGCGGCGCGCCCACGGGGTCGATCTTCGCCTTTTCCTATATCAAGGACCAGCCCGCGGGCGCACCGCAACGCCCCGTCCTGTTCATCTTCAACGGGGGTCCGGGGTCGTCGTCGGTCTGGCTCCACATGGGGGTCATCGGCCCGCGCATGGCCGCCTTTCGCGACGTGACGCCGTCGCAGGTGCCGCCCTTTCCCGTCGCCGACAATCCGCACAGCGTCCTCGCCGCCGCCGACCTCGTTTTCGTCGATCCGATCGGCACCGGCTTCAGCCGCTATTGGGGCGCCGGGAAGGCCGAGGATTTCTATGGGCGCGAAGAGGATGCCGCGGCGAGCGTCCGCTTCATCAACGCCTGGCTCCGCAAGCATGGCCGCTGGAACAGCCCGAAATTCCTGCTCGGCGAAAGCTATGGCACGACCCGGGTCAATCTGGTCGCGCGGCGGCTGATGGGCGGGTTCCTCGACGGCACGCTGAAGGGCGCGTCGGTCAATGGGGTCATCCTCGTCGGCGGCGACGGCGGCCTCGCCGATCCCCAGGGCAACGACCGCTTTCGCGTCACCTTCACGACGATGGCCGCGACGGCCTGGTATCACGGCCGCGCCGACCGGGCGGGACGCGGCTTCGACCAGTTCATCGCCGACGCCGACCGCTTCGCGCGCGACGAGCTGGTGCCCGCGCTCGACCGGGGCGAGGCGCTGCCGCCGCCGGCGCTGACCGACCTCGCGCGCAAGCATGCCGCCTTCACCGGCCTCGACGAAACCTATCTGGTCGCAAAGAAGCTGCGCATCATGCCGAGCGATTTCCGCACCCACCTGCTCGCCGACCAGGGACTGGAGCTCGGCCATTATGATTCGCGCTACACGCTGCCCGCCCAGGGCTCGCTCGGCGATCCGGTCGCCGACGACCCCGCGATGGGCCAATATGCGGCGCCCTATATCGGCGCCTTCAACCATTATATCCGCGACGAACTCGGTATCGACATCGACGATGACTATGTCGTGATCGATTGGGTCAATGTGAATCTGCCATGGAACCACGGGCCGCGCGACGAGGCGGCCGCCGGAACGCCCTTTGCCGGGGGGACGGGCGATCCGGGCGGCGACCTCGCGGCGATGATGCGCCGCAATCCCGACCTGCGCCTGATGTCGATCCAGGGGTGGTTCGACCTGTTCGGCGCCGTCGGCACCGCCGAATATGGCATCGCCCAGCGCCGCCTTCCCGCCGACCGCGTCACCGCCAAGGCCTATCTGTCGGGCCATATGCCCTATGTCGGCGAAGCCGGCCCGAAAATGGCCGACGACCTCAAGGCCTTCATCCGGACGGCCTCCCACCCCGCCCCGCGAGGACCGCAGCCATGAAACGCCTTTCCCTCCTCCCGATTCTGTCGCTCGCGCTCGCCTTCGCGCCCGCCGCGGCGCAGGTCGCGGCCGCGCCGCCGCCGGAATCGGCCATCGTCCTTCCCGCGCCGATCACGACGCCGCTGGTCGGCACCTTCAACGGCCGGAAGGTCCGCTACGACGCGCGGGTCGAACCCATCGAAGCGACCGGCACCGACGGCAAGACGACCGCACGCCTCGTCGCCATCTCCTACGTCGCAAAGGATGCGAAGCCCGACCGGCCGGTGATCTTCGCCTTCAACGGCGGCCCCATCTCGCCCTCCTATATCCTCCATATGGGTGCGCTCGGCCCAAAGCGCGTCGCAGTGCCCAACGACATCGCGGTGCCGGCCGCTTCGTTCCGGCTCGTCGACAATCCCTACACATTGCTCGACGTCGCCGATCTCGTCTTCTTCGATCCGGCGGGAACGGGCTTCAGCCGTCTCGCCCCCGGGGTCGACCCGCAGAGCCAGTTCGGCAATGTCGCCGATTCGCGCCAGCTCGCGTCGCTCGTCATCGAATGGACCAAGGCTCATGGCCGCACCGGCGCGCCGCTCTATCTGATCGGCGAAAGCTATGGCACGCTCCGCGCGCCCGAAGCCGCGCATCAGTTGCAGGCGGCCGGGGTCGATGTCGCGGGAATCGTGCTGCTCGGCCAGGCGGTCAACATCGTCGAATATGCGCAGCGGCGCGGCAACATCATCAGCTATGCCGTGTCGATGCCGACGCTCGCTGCGATCGCCTGGTCGCACGGCAAGGCCGACGCGAAGGGGCGCAGTTTCGACCGCTTCATGGCCGATGTGCGCGATTTCGCCGCGAACGAATATCTGCCGGTGCTGTTCCAGGGCGACACCGCGCCGGCGCAGAGCCAGCGGGCGGTTGCGGCAAAGCTGCAGGAATATACCGGCCTGCCCGCCGACTGGTATCTCGCGCATCAATTGCGCATCACCAAGGTCGACTATCAGCGCCGACTGCTGCCCGGCCAGCGCCTCGGCACCAACGATGCGCGCTATGCGGGACCGGCCGACGGGCCCGATCCGTTCGATGTCGTCCCCGACCGCTATGCCGAGCTGTTCCGCCGCTATCTGGAAAGCGACCTCAAGGCGGGCGCGGTCGGCGACTATGTGACGCAAAGCCCGTTCCGCGGCGGGCTCAACGGCTGGGACTGGGGGGCCAATAAATCGCCCTTCGGCGACTGGCCCTATGGCCGCGCGATCGGCGAGCTGTTCGAGAAGAATCCGGACTTCCGCCTGTTCGTCGCCAACGGCTGGACCGACACGCAGACGACCGTCGGCGCGATGGACTATCTCGTCGCCCAGTCAGGCTGGCCGCGCGCGCGCCTCCGCACCGCGACCTATCAGGGCGGCCATATGCCCTACACGATCGAGGCGAGCCTGAAGGCCTTCACCGACGATGTCCGCGCGATGGTCGAACGGAAATGGTGAAGCGCGCAGCGGCCGGAACGACGGGGAGAATGGATGTGCAAGCGAAGATGATCCTGGGCGCGGGCGCGCTGGCGTTGCTGACCGCGGCGGCGCCCCCCGAAGAGGCGGCCATCACCTTCCGCCCGGTCAGCGAGAATGGCGCCGTCGCGGCGATCGACGTGACGATGACGCTCGAGATCGACGGCGCGCTGAAGCTCGACGCGCCCATCGTCTACCCCGGCGCGCCCGGAACCGCCGACCGGATGCGGAACATCACCGTCACCGACGAGGAGGGCGCGGTCCCGTTGACGATCAGCGAGGATCCGCCGGTGCCGGGCGGTTTCCCCTATTTCCGGCACTGGCAGGCGAACCGGCCGGTGTCGGGGCCGGTCCGCGTCACCTGGCGCGCGCTGGTGACGGCACCCGGGGGCGCTGGCGGGCCGGCCTTCGGCATCCGCGCGGTCGACCGCGGCGTGGTCGGCGCCGGCAGCACGCTGCTCCTGCTCCCCGACCGCCCCTCGATCGCGACGACGCGCGTCCACTGGGATCTGTCCGGGCTTCCTTCCGGGTCCATCGCCGCCATGTCCCACGGCGATGGCGACCTGGTCCTCAGCGGGCCGCCGTCCCAGCTCACCCAGAGCTGGTTCATGGCCGGCCCGCTGGGGCGCTTTCCCGCGGCGGGGCAGAGCGATGGCTTCAGCGCCTATTGGCTCGGCACCCCGACGTTCGACGCGCCCGCCGAAATGGCCTGGACGGCGCGGGCGCACAGCTATCTCGCGCAGCATTTCCCCCACCTCAAGCCGACCCAGCCCTACCGCGTCTTCCTGCAGTTTCGCGAACAGCCGCCCTTCGGCGGTGCGACCGCGCTCCATCAATCCTTCATGCTCGCGCGGGGCCCGCTGCGCGAGGGCGAGGAACGCGCGGCGCCGCGCCTGACCTTGTTCCACGAGATGATCCATATGTGGGTCGGCGGGATCGAGGCGCCGGTCGGCGTGTCGAGCTGGTTCAGCGAGGGGCTGACCACCTATTATCAAAACCTGCTGCCGCTGAAGGGCGGGTTCATTTCGCTCGACGACTATGGGCGCGAGATCAACGAACTGGCCGAGAGCTACTACACCAACAAGGCGCGCAACTGGTCGGCGGAGGCAATCACCAAGGTCGGCTTCACCGATGAGGAAATCCGCCACCTCCCCTATCGGCGAAGTGCGCTCTATTTTGCCGACCTCGACGCGCGCATCCGCGCGGCATCGAAGGGCAAGCGCGATCTCGAAACCCTGCTCTTTCCGATGTTCCTCGCCCGCGAACGGGGCGAGACCTTCGACCAGGCGCGCTGGATCGCGATGGTGACCGCCGAACTCGGCCCGCAGGAGAAGGCGCGTTTCGAGCGGCTGATCCTCGAAGGCGCCGACACGATCGAACCGCGATCGGACGCCTTCGGCCCCTGCTTCCGGCGCGAAGCCGCGACCTTCACCCGCGACGGAAAGGCGGTCGCCGGCTATCGCTGGGTCCGGGCTGCGGGCGTGGCGGACGAACGCTGCATCGAACGCTAGGTCACATACCCATTACCGGTGCGCTCGAGGTTTGAAGCGATTTTGTTCAGTGCGAGAAGGCAAGGCGAAGGAATATGTCGATATTTCAAGACTTGCCGACGAAGCAATGGACAAAATCGGTCAAATCCCCCTTCCGCTTAATTGGGGGGACGTCGAAATGGCTTCGATCTCGGCTCCGTGCGGCCTTGCGGGTAGAACCACTACACGCTGCGCCCGCCCGAACCCGATATCTTCGCCATTTCGACGCCTCGAACGTGCCGGTAATGAGTATGTGACCTAGGGTCAGGCTTTCGGCAGCGCCGCCAAAAAACGTTCCACGTCCGCCATGTCGTTCTGCACCGACGGCGTCAGGCGGAAGCGGTTGGCCGAGATCGTCAGCTTGACCTTCGCCGCCTTCATCGGCGCGGAGAGCTTGGTGCGCGCATCCTGCAGCACCGCCGTGACGATCGGCGTCCTGGCTTCGGGCGGGGTCATCACGCTGTAGCCGCGCCGCGGCAGCTCCTTTTTGAGCACCTCGATCATCGTCTGCGCGTGCGCCTGGATCGCCGGGACGCCGAGGCGCGCGATATAGGCGAGCGAATGGTCGAGCTGCGCGATCACCGCGTGCGAATGCGTGCCGAGCGCGAAAGACCCCGCCGCATCGGGGCGGAAGCTATAATCTGCGACGCTGTCCCCCGGCGTGTCATAGGGATAGATGTGGGTCTGGAACGACCCGATGCCGTAATAGCCGTAGTTCGTCCGCTTGAGCCGGGGCAGAAGGTCGCCGCGGACGTATAGGAAGCCCAGCCCGAAATCCCCCATCAGCCATTTATAGGTCGATGCCGCCGCGAAATCGACGCCCGAGGCCTTGACGTCGATGGGAACGCAGCCCGCCGCGTGGACGATATCGGCATAGACGAAGGCGCCCGCCGCATGCGCGATGTCGCACACCGCCTTCAGATCATGCTCGAAGCCGTTGACCGTCGAAACCAGCGACAGCGCGACGAGCTTCGTTCCCTTGCGCACCGCCGCCTTCATATCCTCGATCCGGATGCGCCCGTCGACCGGGCGAAGCCACGTCACCTCGCAGCCCTGCTTGGCCATTTCCTCATAGAGGGGGAGCGAGCCGAAGAAGTGCAGCGTATCGGTGACGATATGCGCGCCCTCGTCCGGCAGGCCGAGCGCGCGAAGGATCATCTGCTCGCCCGCGGTCGTGCTCTGGACATAGCTGATCTCGCCAGGCTCGGCGTTGATCAACTGCGCGAATTTGGCGATCGGCCCCGCTTCGTCGAGGTCATAGCCCTGCGCCGCGGGATCGAGCGTGCGTTTGGCGAAATAGGCGTCGATCGCGGTCTTCGCGCCGAGGCTGACCGGATGCTGCGAACCATTGTCGAGATAGGCGATGTCGGTCGGCGCGAAGTCGCGCCTTGCCGGAAAGGTCGCGGCGGGCACGTCCGCCCGCGCGATCAGGGGCATCGCCATGGCAAGTCCTGCATTGGCCGCAAGATATTGGCGCCGGCTTATCATAGGGGCCTCCTCGATCCCAGTCTTGCTGAACGCGATGAGTCTGGGCCGCACCGCCCGAAATTTCCATGCGTATATCGCCGCATTTTCGAAATGATTTCGCGGGATCGCAGAGCTAGATCGCCCCAATGACCGCCGACGCCCCGCTCTTCACCGGCCTCTCCGATCAGGCTGCCGACGGCCTGCTCGCGCTGATGCTCGCCTATCGCGCCGATGCCCGCCCCGACAAGCTCGACCTCGGCATCGGCGTCTATCGCGACGACAGCGGCGCGACCCCGGTCATGGCGGCGGTGAAGGCGGCGGAACGCCTGCTGGTCGAGGCGCAGCCGACCAAAGTCTATCTGGGCGTCGATGGCGACGTCGATTATGTCCGCCGTCTCGCGGCCATCCCCCTCGGCGCCGACCGCGCGGCCGACGAACGGCTCATCGGAATGCAGACCCCGGGCGGCACCGGCGCGCTGCGCCTCGCCGCCGAGCTGATCGCGGCCAACACCGCGCCGCGGCGCGTGTGGATCGGGGCGCCCACCTGGGCCAATCATATCCCCATCTTTCGCGCGGCGGGGGTCGAGATCGCCGCCCACCCGCTCTTCGACCCGCTGACCCAGTCGCTCGACCTCGACGGCATGGTCGCGGCGCTCGAAACCGCGGGCGCCGGCGATGCGCTGCTTCTGCACGGCTGCTGCCACAATCCCGCCGGCATCGACTTCACGCCCGACCAATGGGAACGGATCGCCGATGTCGCGGCGCGGCGCCGGCTGATCCCGATCGTCGACCTCGCCTATCAGGGGCTGGGGCGCGGGCTGGAGGCCGACGCCCACGGCACCCGCCTGCTGTTCGACCGCTGCGAGACGCTGCTCCTCGCCTATAGCTGCGACAAGAACTTCGGCCTCTACCGCGAACGCACCGGCGCGCTCTGGGCCAAGGCGCCCGACACGGCGAGCGCGTCGCGGCTGCACATCGCGATGCGCAATCCGGCGCGGTCGGCTTGGTCGATGCCGCCCGACCATGGCGCAGCGGTGGTTCGCATCATCCTCGAACGCGACGACCTGACGCGCGAATGGCGGGCCGAGCTCGAACAGATGCGGCTGCGCGTCCTCGGTCTGCGCGAAAGCCTGGCCGCCCTGCACCCCGCGCTCGCCGGGCTGCGGGCGCAGACGGGCATGTTCGCGATGCTGCCGATCTCGCACGACGCAGTGATGGCGCTGCGCCGCGATCATGGCATCTATATCGCCGACGACGGCCGCCTCAATGTCGCCGGACTGACCGAGGCGAGCATCCCGCGGCTCGGCGCCGCGCTCGATCCCTGGCTGGGCGGCCGCCGCTAGCCGGCCCGCGCCTTGTCGTCGACATAGGCGGCGGCGGCCAGGTCCTGCACGATATGGCCGAGCGACTTGTAGAGGGTGATGTCGCCGGGCGCGGTGCGCCCCGCGACGCAGCCGTTCAGCACATCGCCGATCTCCCCGACGATATGATCGTCGCCGATCAGCCCCGCCGCCTTGGCCGCGAGGAATTCGGCCCCCGCCGCCAGCACCGAAGCGCGGCTGTCGGCGATATAGCGGCTCGCCGCGACCAGCGGCCTGTCGACCTCGACTGGCCCGGCATAGCTCGATCCGACGATATTGACGTGCGTTCCCGGTCGGACCCATTCGCCGAGCAGAACCGGCGTCGCCGATCCCGTCACCGTGCAGATGACATCGGCTTCAGCCGCTTCCCGCGCGTCGGCGACGAAGCGCATCGGCACCGCGACCTCTCCGCGCGCCGCCTCGATCAGCGCCGCGGCGCGGCGTTCCGAGCGGCCCCAGATCCAAATCTCCTCGAAATCGCGAACCAGCGGCAGCGCGCCGAGATGCGACCGCGCCTGGGTGCCCGTCCCGAAAATCGCCAGCCGCCGCGCATCGCGGCGAGCAAGCGCGTCGGTCGCGACCGCGCTCGCCGCGGCGGTGCGCCGCTCGGTGATCTCCCCCGCATCGGCGACGCAGCGCGGCTCGCCCGTTTCGCGATCGAACAGGACGACGACGCCGCGATGCCTCGATCGCTCCGGGTGGGCCCGGTCGGCGAAGGCGGTGATGATTTTCGCCCCGAAACCATCCGGCGCGACGAGGCTGCCCGGCATCAGCGCGAACAGGTCGCCGGGCGCGATGGTCACGATCTGGCGCAGCGGCTGGTCGCCCCCGTCGGCGCTGAACCCCGCCATCGCCGCGCGGACGGCGGCGATGCAGCCCGGCATGTCGAGCAAGCGGGCAACATCCTCCGATCCGTACACGCGCATCCTCGTCCCCTCGCTCAGCGCCGCGTCACGAAGCGCCGCAGCGCTGCCGCGAGCACCGCCTTGTTGGCATCGCCCTCGAAGGCCGAATGCGGCCCCGGCACGAGAATCTCCTGCGTCCGATCCGCCGGCACTCCCGCCTTCGCCATGCCGACGCGCGCGGCATAAGCGGGCGTCGACAGGTCGAAATAGCCGCCGGTCCACACCAGTCGCAGCTTCGGGTCGTCCTTCATCGCCTGCGCGACGACCGCGTTGATGTCGGAGCTGCCTTCATGATCCCAGGCGAAGTTCACATCGAAATTCACCCCGCGATAATATCGAACGGGCGTATCGAACTTCAGCGTTTCGCGGAAATAGCGTTCGAGCGCCGTGGGCGGCCGATCGGGCTCGACCGGCGCATCGGGCTCGTCGATCCCGATCGTCCCGCTTCCATCGCGCTTCAGGCCGCCGGGACCGAACATGGTGGGATCGCCCGCGGCGCCGCGGGTCGCTCCTTCAAGCGGAGCGGAGACGCGCGTGTCGAGCTGCCCCGTGCGTTGGCCCTGGTCGGCGATGACGCCGAACATGAAATCATCCTTCGACAGGCGCAGATTCTTCGCCGCGATCGTCTCGGCTGGAATTCCGATCATCGCCGCCATGCGCCTTGCGATGCCGGCCTTTTCGGGCGCAGAAAGCGCGTCCCCCTTCGCATAGGCGGGCGCGAGCACGTCGGCGGCGAAAGCGGCCGCATCCTCGAACGCCTGCGCGACCGTCTTGCCCTGCCCGGCTTTCTTCCAATACCAGGCGGTCGTCGCCATCGCGGGAAAATCGCCCAGATATCCCGCGTCGGCATCCCCCCGGGCGCTGACCACCGCGACCTGCACCACCCCGTCGAAATGCAGCCGCGACTGATAATCCTTGAGCAGATAGGCGGCGCGCACCGTCCCATAGCTTTCACCCATCAGATAGCGCGGCGACGCCTCGCGCCCATTGGCCTTCAGCCAGCGCTCGATGATCGCGGCGACCGATGCGGCGTCGCCGCTGCGGCTCCAGTAGCGCGGCCCCGCGGCGGTGGTGAAATTGCGGCTGAAGCCGGTCCCCACCGGATCGATGAAGACGAGGTCGGCCACGTCGAGCAGGCTCGATGGATTGTTGCGGATCGTCTCTCCGTCGCGGATCACGGGACCGATGCCGTTCAGATGCAGCGGCGACGACGACGCGCCCGGCCCGCCGTTGAAGGCGAAGATGACCGGGCGCTGTGCGGGATCGACCGTTCCATCGCGAACATAGGCGATGGTAACGAGCGAGGCCTCGGCGCGCCCGTCGGGGCCGTTCAGGAAATTCTCCCGCACCGTCGCGGTATAGGGGACCTCCTGCCCATCGAATTCGCCGACATGATGGGTAACGGCAACGAGCGGCTGCCGCTGGGCCGGGCTTTCCGTCGCCATGACGGGCGCGGCCACGACCGGGACAGCGAGCGCAAGGGCGACGGCGGCGATGATCTTCAAGGGCGTACTCCCACTCTTTCCCGTGCCGCATCAGCGGGCCGACTGCGGCAAGGATGACGGACGCGGCCTGCCATTATTATGCGAAATCGCGGCCGACCGGAGCATTTTCGGAGAATTTTTTCCCGTCAAAAGGCGCCATAGAGGAGGAAATGAAGAGGGAGGAAATATCCGTGCCCATCCCGAATCTCCGCCTGGCAGCCATCGCCGCGCTGATCGCGCTGCCGCCGCCGGCCACCGCCGCGCGGGACGACGGCGCGATGACGGTGACGATCCGGCCGGGTCCGATGGACGAGGCGGCCGGAAAAGGCTTCGTCGACGTCTCGCTGGCCCTGCCGGCCGACGGCACCCCCGCCGGGGCGCCGCTGCTGGCGATGCCGGTCGTCCTCGCCAACACCGAAAGCGCCGCACGGACGCTGACGGCAATCGAGGCCAGCGACGCCGCGGGCCCGCTCGATCTGGTCGCGAAGGACGATCCCGAAGCCCTGGTCTTCCATCGCCATTGGACGGCCTCGCGCGCCGTCGTGGGGACGCTGCACGTCCGATATCGCGCGCCCGTCGACAACACGCCCCCGCGGCGCGGGTCGGGACCGCCGATCATGCTGCGTATCGACGGCGACGGATTTTCGGGCGCGGGCAACATGTTCCTGATGCTCCCCGAAGCGAAGACACCCTATCCGATCACGATCGACTGGGATCTCTCGCAAATGGCGCCCGGCGCGACCGCAACGTCGAGCTATGGCGAAGGCGATGTCGCGCTGCCCGCCGGCCCGGCCGACCGCCTCGCCCGCACGGTGTTCATGGCCGGGCATATGTCGCGCGAGCCCGCGGCGGTCACCGGCAAGGGTTTTTCCGCGGCCTGGCTCGGCCAGCCGCCCTTCGACCCGCATCCGCTGATGCAGTGGACGCACCGGCTGCACGGCTGGATGGCCCGCTTTTTCGAGGACAGCGGCGAGCCGCCCTATCGCGTCTTCCTGCGCTTCAACCCGATCAACGCCGGCGGCGGCACCGCGCTCATCAATTCCTTCCTGACCACCTACAACGCCGCCACGACCGCCGACAGCGTCAAGGGAACGCTCGCGCACGAGATGGTGCATACCTGGACGTCGAACGGTCCCGGCCAATGGTATGGCGAGGGCATCGCCGTCCATTATCAGGCGCTGCTGCCGTGGCGCGCCGGGCTCATAGGCACGCAGGTTTTTCTGGACGATCTCAACGAGACCGCTAGCCGCTATTATTCGAACGCGCTCAACGACGTGCCGAACGACCAGATCGCCCCGCGCTTCTGGGAGGACACGCGAATCCGGACCCTTCCCTATGATCGCGGCGGGCTCTATTTCGCCATTCTCGACGCGCGCATCCGCAAGGCCAGCGGCGGCAAGCGTTCGCTGGACGACTTGGTGCGGACCATGATCGGCCGGGCGCGCGCCGGCCAACCGGTCGACGAAGCCGCCTGGCTCGGCCTGCTGGCGGCTGAAGCCGGGCCCGAGGCGCTCGCCCTGCACAAGTCGATGATGGAGGGGGGCCTGATGCTGCCCGAAAGCGGCGATTTCGGCCCCTGCTTCGCGCGGACGACCAAGACCATCCCGCGCTTCGAACTCGGCTTCGACCCCAGGTCGCTGGTCGGCGACGTCAAGACGATCAAGGGGCTGACCCCCGGATCGGCGGCCGAGCGGGCGGGCCTGCGCAATGGCGACGTCGTGACCTATCGCCAGGCGCTGGACGCGCTGCAGGGCGACGTGCGGGCGGAACTCACCCTCTTCGTGACCCGCGACGGCCGGGAATTCAAGATAAGCTATCTGCCCCGCGGCGAAGAGGTCGAAATCTACCAGTGGGCGCGAGTGGAGGCCATTCCCGAGACCATGTGCAAATATTGAGCATAGACATGAAAGCGCGATACCGGCACTAGCCGGGATGAGACAGGCGGCTTTTGGCGACCGAATAAGGAAGATGCACGACGCGGTCCGGCCGGGCGTCGCCATGGCGGACATGGATCCGGCCCAGGTTTATTGTTTGCGTCGGTAAGCCTTTCCAAAGACATAAATGCCATAGCCTTCGCGATGGCGTCGATGACGAACCTTTCGATTCGCTTTTGCGTCCGGCTGCTGCTTGCGCTGGTGGGCGCGGCCGCGCTGATGGGCGCGGCGCCGGCGGGTGCAGCGACGCTTCGCCTCAACCAGTCGATGTGCCATGCGGTCGGCAGTCTCGGGACGAAGGACACCCGCCTGTCCGAGCTCCACTTTTCCTGCACGGGAGCGCCCACCGGCTATCAGCGTGGCAGCCTGTGGCTCCGCACCGACATGCGCGCCCTGCCCACCCCGCGCGGCGGTGTCGCGCTGATGGTGCATCATTCGCGCTTCGACCGGCTCGCTGTCGCCTTTTCCTATGCCGACGGCGCGGTACGCTGGCAGCAGGTCCGCCAGGGCGATTATGGATCGCACTGGCGCACGGGGGGACAGGTCGTGTTCGACGCGCCCGAGCGTTCGGCGCCACTGACCGCGGTGACGATGCGTTTCGACCGCCTCGCCAGCCACGAACTGGTGCGCGCGCACCTGCTGCCCAGCGACGAAAGCAGCATGCAGTCGGCGGGCATGGCGGCGGCGGTCGGCGCGGCGCTGACCCTGCTGCTGGTCAGCGGCATCTACAGCCTTTCGCTCGCGGTCGCGGTGCGCCGCCAATATCTTGCGTGGCAGGCAGCCTGGGCGGCGGCGATGCTGCTCTGGGGTACCTTATGGTCGCAGGTCCATTTGGCCTGGCTACCCTTCATGGCGGGCACGGTTTCGGCCCAGATCTGCACCTTTCTTTCCTGCCTGGCGATTGCGCTGGCCACCGCGAGCGCGGTGACCGCGCTCGACCGGAGCGGGGTGCCGAACGGATGGAGACGCGCGACGCTCGGCCTCGGCCTCTGCGTCGGTCTCGCCGGCATTCCGCTCGCGCTGATGCGGAGCGGCGACATCGGGCTTTGGGCCGAATTGCTGGGCTTCGTGATCCTTGCCGATCTCGCCGCGGTCACGCTCTGCCTGATCGCGGGCTGGCGGCGCGGCTCGGTCGAGGCGCGCGATTTCGCCGCCGCCTGGGGCCTGCCGATGGCGGTGCTCGCCTTCATCAATCTGGTCGATGTCGAGGACGGCCTGTGGGGCGGCGGCTCGAAGCTCCTCATCCTGATCGCCGCGACCTGGCAGGCGCTCTGGCTCTCGGCCGCGGCGACACGTCGGCTCGCGCACTTGCGCATCGAACGCGATCACGCCCGCGTGGCCGAGGCACAGGCACGCGAACTCGCCCGGCGCGACCCGCTGACCGGCCTGCCCAACCGCCGCGGATTCATCGAAAGCGTGACCCCGCTGCTCGACCGGGCCCGATCGGGCGACCTGCCCGCGGCGCTGCTGCTCGTCGACATCGATCGCTTCAAGTCGATCAACGACGTCTACGGCCATGACGCGGGCGACGCCGTATTGTGCCGGATCGCACGGCGCATCGCACGGTGGGAAGGCCCCATCTGCACCGTCGCGCGCCTCGGCGGCGAGGAATTCGGGCTGCTGACGATCGGAATGGACGGCATCGTCCTCGACCGGTTCGCCGAAAGCATCCGGCGCGAAATCGCCGCCTGCGATCATAGCGAGACGATCGGCGACCGCCTCGTCACCGCCAGCATCGGCGTGGCCGAGGTGCGGCCAGCGTGCGACTTTCAACGGCTGTACAAGGTCGCCGACGATGCGCTCTATGAGGCGAAGCACGCCGGCCGCAACCAGGTCGCCCTGCAACGCCACGCAGGCCCCGGTGGCCCATCTCCCGACATCCCCGACCGCGAGGCCGCCCTGCTGCGCTGAATCGCGCGTTCAGATGCCGAAGCGGTCGCGATAGAATTGGACGCGTGTCGCGCGCAGCGCCGGCACGCCGAGGTGATCATAGGCGCGCTGCCACGATGCGAATTCCTCGAGGCTCAGATTATAGCGGTCGCACGCTTCATCGACCGTGATCAGCCCGCCTTCGACCGCCGCGACGACCTCTGCCTTGCGGCGGCTGACCCAGCGCCGCGTGTCGCGCTTGGGCAGATCCTTCAGCGTCAGCATTCCGCCCATGGGTCCGATCACCGATACCGGGCGAATCTTCTGATTTTCAAGCACTGTGGCACTCCGACATTACGGCTCATCGCCGCGGTGTGCCCCCCTCATTTCCCGCATGGGCGAGGTGTATCGGATCGTCGTAAAGGAAGGATTAGAAAGTTCGATCGCCCCGCCGCATTAGCGGCACGGCGCGGCGCGGAAGCGCGCTAGCTCGCGAGCAAATCCTTAAGCGGTGTGCCGGTATCGGCGAGCTGGCCCGGGGTGGCCTGAAGCCCGGCGGTGACGATCATGCGGCCCTGGACATAGTCCTTGGTGGCATTGACGCAGTCGAGCGCGATCACCCTGCCCGCCTTCAGATAGACGATCGAGAAGCTGCGGCTCGCGATGTCGCCGCGCACGACCGTCTGGTCGTGCCCGGTCGAAAGGCCGGCGGTCTGGAGCTTGAGGTCGTACTGGTTCGACCAGAACCAGGGAATCGCATGATAGGGCGCCTCGTCGCCGACGATACCCTTGGCGACGACATTGGCCTGGTCGTTGGCGTTCTGCACCGATTCGAGCCGGATGCACGCGCCTTCGGCAAAGGGATTTTCGTGCGCCGCGCAGTCGCCGATCGCATAGATGTCGGGCAGGCTCGTCTTGCAATGGCGGTCGACGAGGACGCCGTTGCCGCCCTCGGCCCCCGCCGCGATCAGCGGCTCGACGGCCGGGACGATACCGATGCCGACGATGACGAGGTCGGCCGGGATGACCTCGCCATCCGACAGGCGCACGCCGGTGACATGATCCGCACCCTCGATCGCCTCGACCGAGACGCCGAGCCGCAGGTCGACGCCGTGCTCGCGATGCTCCTTCTCGTAGAAGCGCGACAAATCCTCGCCCGCGACGCGCGCGAGCACGCGGTCGAGCGCTTCGAGCAGCACGACCTTCTTGCCCGCTTTGGTCAGCACCGCCGCCGCCTCGAGCCCGATATAGCCGCCCCCGATGACGACGATCTGCTTCGCGGTTTCGGACGCCGCCTTCATCGCATCGGCATCGGCGCGCGTCCGCACGCCTTGCACGCCGGGAAGATCGCCGCCAGGGATCGGCAGCATCCGCGGGGCTCCGCCGGTGGCCCAGACCAGCTTGCCATAGCCGATCGTCTCGCCGTCGCCCGTCGTGACGCTGTGCGCGGCCGGATCGACGCTGACGACGCGCTTGCCGAGCAGCATCGTCACCTCGCGCTCGTCCCAATATTTGGCGGGGCGCAGCTGAATGCGCTCGAATTCCTTTTCGCCCGCGAAATATTCCTTCGACAGCGGCGGGCGTTCATAGGGCAGTTCGGGCTCGTCGCCGATGATCGCGATGCTGCCTTCGAACTTCTGCGTGCGCAGCATCACCGCGACCTGCGCTCCGCCGTGCCCGGCCCCCACGATCACCACGTCGAACTGCATCGCTTCCTCTCTCCGCTACGGCTTTTGCGCTTTTCGCCGGCGTCCCTGACATGGCGAAGGCGGCGAGACAAGAAACATTGCCTATCCGGCCCCAAGGATCAGTTCGTCGCGCAGCGCGATCAGCTCCGCGCCCAAGGCATCGACCTCGGCGTCGCTGCGCGATCCGGCGAAGGTCGACGCCGACAGGCAAAAGCCGGGGGCGATATCGGCGAGCCCCACCGCGACGGTGCAGACGCCGCGGTGCGCATAATCCCGATCGACCGCGAAGCCCTTTTTCGCGGCCTCGCGCACCTGCGCGGCATAGGTTTCGAACGGGAGGTCCGCTTGCCAGCGCACCGGTGCATAGCGGCGCGCCAGTTCGGCCTCGCCGACGCCCTGTGACGCGGCGATCGCCCTGCCCGCCGCGCCGCCGCCGAGCGGCTGGCGCTGCGCATCGGCGAGGCGCAGCCGCATCCCCGCTTCGCTTTCGGCATGCGCCGCAAGCTGCATGCGGTCGCGCGAGACGATTTTCCAGAGCCCAACCGCGGCTTCAGAGGCCTGGGCAAAGCGCGTCATCAACGGCTGCGCGCGTTCGGCGAGCCGCCGCGTGGTTCCGCCCGTCAGCACGTCCGATCCGGCCCAGATGGGGGCCAGGCGATATTGCTTGCTGCGCGCGTCGCGCTCGACCGCTCCCTCGGCGGCCAAAGTCTTCAGGAGGTTGAGGCAACTCGATGGACTGAGTTCCAGCACTCGTCCAATATCGGACAGCGACAGCGGGCTGGTGTCGGCGAGCAGCCGAAGGATGGCGAACGCCTGCGAGACGGAACGAACCGGGCCGGTCATGCCATCGGTCTAGTTTTCATTATTGTGAAAATCAATTCTCAATATTGAAAATAATGCCCGAAGCCGCTAGCCCTCGCCCAATCGAATCGCGCGCGCAGGAAGGGATCGTGAGGATGCAGAACCCCGGCATGGACCAGGAGGTTTTCGACCAGTTCATCGAGCAGCTCGAACGCTATGTGCGCGAGCGGCTGGTCCCCGCCGAGAAGGAGATTGTCGAAACCGACCGCATTCCCGACGATATCCTCGCCGAGATGCGGGACATGGGGCTGTTCGGCCTGACCATCCCCGAAGAATATGGCGGGGCGGGCATGAACGTCAGCCAATATGTCAGGACGATCCACACGATCAGCTATGCGATGCCGGCGTTCCGTTCGATCATCTCGATCAACATCGGCATGTTCGCCTCGGCGCTGAAGAATGGCGGGACCGACGCGCAGAAGGCCGAATGGCTGCCGCGCGTCGCCGCGGGTGAGATCGCCTGCTTCGGGCTGACCGAGCCGGGGTCGGGGTCGGATTCGGCAGGGCTGCAGACGACCGCCACCCAGACCGACAACGGCTGGGTGCTGAACGGCACCAAGCGCTACATCACCAACGCGCCTTTCGCCAAGGTCGGGCTGATCATGGCGCGGACGGCGAAGGAGAATCTCCCCAAGAACGCGCATGTCTCGGCCTTCGTCGTGCCGATGGACGCGCCCGGCGTGTCGATCGGCAAATCGGACAAGAAGATGGGCCAGTCGGGCAGCCATATCGCCGATATCGTCATGGACGACGTGCGCGTTGGCGGCGAGGCCTTGCTCGGCGGCGAACTCGGCAAGGGGTTCGCCTATGCGATGATGAGCCTCGACAACGGCCGCATGTCGGTCGGCGCCGCCGCCACGGCTTACGCGCGGCGCGCGCTCGACAGCGCGATTCGTTATGCGACCGAACGCAAGGCGTTCGGCGAACCGATCGCCAACTTCCAGCTCATCCAGCAGATGCTCGCGCAGAGCGAGATCGACATCTATGCCGCCGAATGCATGATGGAGGACGTCACCCGCCGCGCCGACGCGGGCGAGAATGTCCTGCGCAAGGCCGCGGCGTTCAAGGTGTTCGCGAGCGAAATGTGTGGCCGCGTCGTCGACGCCTGCGTCCAGGTTTATGGCGGCGCCGGCTATCTCGCCGAATATGACGCCGAGCGTTTCTTCCGCGACGCGCGCATCTATCGCATCTACGAAGGCACGACGCAGATTCTCCAGCTCCAGATCGCCAAGCATATGCTGCGCGAGTTCGCGGCGGCGAACTGATGTACCAGCTCCTGCCTGGCTTGTCGGTAATCGAGGCGTCGTCCTTCGTCGCATCCCCCACCGCCGGGCTCTATCTCGCGCAGTTCGGAGCCGAGGTGATCCGCGTCGACCAGATCGGCGGCGGCCCCGATTTCCGGCGCTGGCCGGTGACGGCGGAGAACGACTCGCTCTATTGGGAAAATCTCAACCGCGCGAAAAAGTCGGTCGCCCTCGATCTCGGCCGCCCCGAGGGACGTGAGCTGCTGCAGGCGCTGGTCCGCGCGACCGGTCAGTTCGTCACCAACTTCCCCGCCAGCGGCTTCCTGTCGCACGACACGCTCGCCGAAGGCCGCCCCGACCTGATCACCATACGCGTGATGGGCTGGGCCGATGGCTCGCCTGCGCTCGACTATACAGTCAACAACAGCGTCGGCTATCCGATGCTCACCGGCGCGGGGCCCGAGCCGGTCAATCACGTCCTCCCCGCGTGGGACCTGCTCACCGGCGCCTATGCCGCCTTCGCGCTGCTCGCCGCGATCCAGCGCCGCGCCGCGAGCGGCGAAGGCGGCGAGGTCCGCCTGCCCCTGTCCGACGTCGCGATCGGCACCGTCGCCAATATGGGCGGCATCGCCGAAGTCCTCTACACGGGCGAAAACCGCCCGCGGCTCGGCAACGCGGTCTACGGCCTGTTCGGGCGCGACTTCACGACGCGCAATGGGCAGCGGACGATGATCGTGGTCGTTACGCCGCGCCAGTGGGCGAACCTCGTCGCGGCACTGAACCTCGGCGAGGCCGTCGCGGCGGTCGAGTCCGAACGCGGGGTGTCCTTCGCGAAGGACGACGGCCTCCGCTTCACCCACCGCGACGCGCTCTATCCGCTGTTCGAGCAGGCGATCGCGGCACGCGACCATGCCGACCTCGTCGCCGCCTTCGACGCGGGCGGGATCGTCCATTCGCCCTATCGCACGATGCTCGACGCCGCGAACGATCCGGCGCTGGTCGGGGACAATCCGATCTTCGGCCCCGCCACCAACCCCAGCGGCTTCGCCTATCCCGCCGCGGGCGCCTTCGCGACCATCCCGCAGATGGAGCGGCAATCGCCTCGGCCTGCCCCGCACAACGGCGCGCATAGCGAAGAGATACTCGCGACCCGCCTTTCGCTTTCCTCGGGCGAGATCGCCCGCCTGATCGATGCCGGCATCGTCGGTGTCGGTTGAGATCACCTTCCCCTTTTCCGTCACCCCGGACTTGATCCGGGGTCCCGCTTCTCACCGTCGTTTAGCGGGACCCCGGATCAAGTCCGGGGTGACGGAGCAGTTGAATGCCCCTGCCCAAATCGGAGACCAGACATGACCCTGCGCCGCGCCGCCATCGTCGCCCCCATCCGCACCGCCGTCGGCAAATTCGGCGGCTCGCTGTCATCGATGACAGCGGGCGACCTCGGCGCGGTCATTCTGAAGGCGCTCATGGAGCGCACGAAGATCGACCCTGCGCGCGTCGACGACGTCGTCTTTTCGCAGGGCTATGGCAATGGCGAAGCGCCGTGCATCGGTCACTGGTCGTGGCTCGCCGCCAGCCTGCCGCTCGAGGTGCCGGGCTATCAACTCGACCGCCGCTGCGGCTCGGGCCTGCAGGCGATCGTCAATGCCGCGATGATGGTGCAGACCGGCATGTCCGACGTCGTCGTCGCGGGCGGCGTCGAATCGATGTCGAACGTCGAGCATTACAGCACCGACATTCGCAAGGGCATGCGCGCCGGCAATCTGACGCTCCACGACCGCCTCACGCGCGGCCGCGTGATGTCGCAGCCGGTCGAGCGCTTCGGCGTCATCACCGGGATGATCGAGACCGCCGAAAATCTCGCCAAGGACTACGGCATCAGCCGCGAGGCGTGCGATGCCTATGCCGTGCGCAGCCACCGGCGCGCCGCGGCCGCCTGGGCCAACGGCCTGTTCGACGACGAACTGATTCCGGTCAGCGTGCCGCAGAAAAAGGGCGACCCGGTCGTCTTCGCGCACGACGAGGGCTATCGCGCCGACGCGAGCATGGAAACGCTCGGCAAGCTGCGCGCGCTCGAAGGCGGCGTCGTGACCGCGGGCAATGCGAGCCAGCAGAATGACGCCGCCGCCGCCTGCCTCGTCGTCGCCGAGGACAAGCTCGAGGAACTCGGGCTCACGCCCATAGCCTGGTATCACAGCTCGGCTGCCGCGGGCTGCGACCCCAGCCGCATGGGCATCGGCCCCGTCCCCGCGGTCGAACGTCTGTTCGCCCGCAACGGCCTCGGCTGGGGCGACATCGACCTCGTCGAGCTCAACGAGGCCTTCGCGCCGCAGGTGCTCGCGGTGCTCAAGGGCTGGGGCTGGTCCGACGACGACAGCCGGAACGATATTTTGAACGTCAACGGCTCGGGCATCTCGCTCGGCCACCCGATCGG
>Ga0182745_1000388_pt1 | contig 50679 bp, 41 predicted proteins | sample eDN3rd30CKraftBY_FD_128523 | JGI IMG/M metagenome (GOLD analysis project Ga0182745, IMG submission 128523) | Enriched backyard soil microbial communities from Emeryville, California, USA - eDNA 3rd pass 30_C Kraft BY (version 2) (version 2) | ecosystem: Environmental > Terrestrial > Soil >... | reverse complement strand
GCCGGCGAAGCGGTATTCCAGACGGATCCGAGCACCATCACGGCCAGCGCTGGGGCGCTGGGCAGCCTGAGTATCACCAGCGACGGGCAGTGGACGTACACGGTAGATAACGCCGACGTGCAGTATCTGGCGGCGGGCGAGACGAAGACCGAGACTTTCACCGTACTGAGTAAGGACGGCACGACGCATGACATCGTCATCACCATCACTGGCGTCAATGATGCACCGGTGATTGCCGGCGATGACGAAGGTGCAGTGACCGAGGACGACGATGAGCCGACCTTGACGGACACGGGCACGCTGACCATCACCGACAGTGATGGTGGCGAAGCGGTATTCCAGACGGATCCGAGCACCATCACAGCCAGCGCGGGCGCGCTGGGTAGCCTGAGCATCACCGAGGACGGGGAGTGGACGTACACGGTAGACAACGCTGATGTGCAGTACTTGAAGGTGGGGGAGACGAAGACTGAGACCTTCACCGTACTGAGCAAGGATGGCACGACCCATGACATCGTCATCACCATCACGGGCGTCAATGACGTGCCGGTGATTGCCGGTGACGATGTAGGTGCAGTGACCGAGGACGACGCCGATCCGACACTGGCGGACACGGGCACGCTGACCATCACCGACGCCGACGCCGGCGAAGCGGTATTCCAGACGGATCCCAGCACCATCACGGCCAGTGCCGATGCACTGGGCAGTCTGAGCATCACCGAGGATGGCGAGTGGACCTATACGGTCCCCAACACTGATGTGCAGTACTTGAAGGCGGGGGAGACGAAGACTGAGACCTTCACCGTACTGAGTAAGGACGGCACGTCGCATGACATCGTCATCACCATCACGGGCGTCAATGACGTGCCGGTGATTGCCGGCGATGACGTGGGTGCAGTGACCGAGGACGACGCCGATCCGACATTGACGGATACGGGCACGCTGACCATCACCGACAGTGATGGTGGTGAAGCGGTATTCCAGACCGATCCGGGCACCATCACGGCCAGCGCTGGGGCGCTGGGCAGTCTGAGTATCACCGAGGACGGTGAATGGACCTATACGGTCCCCAACGCTGATGTGCAGTACTTGAAGGCGGGGGAAACGAAGACTGAGACCTTCACCGTGCTGAGCAAGGATGGCACGTCCCATAACGTGGTCATCACCATCACCGGGGTGAACGATGCGCCGGTGATTGCCGGTGACGATGTGGGAGCAGTGACCGAAGATGATAATGATCCAACCCTGACGGATACGGGCAAGTTGGAAATCACCGACGCCGACGCCGGCGAAGCGGTATTCCAGACGGATCCCAGCACCATCACGGCCAGTGCCGATGCACTGGGCAGTCTGAGCATCACCGAGGACGGGGAGTGGACGTACACGGTAGACAACGCTGACGTGCAGTACTTGAAGGCCGGGGAGACGAAGACTGAAACCTTCACCGTGCTGAGCAAGGATGGCACGCCTCATAACGTGGTCATCACCATCACTGGCGTCAATGATGTGCCGGTGATTGCCGGCGATGACGTGGGTGAAGTGACCGAGGACGACGATGAGCCGACCTTGACGGATACGGGCACGCTGACTATCACTGACAGTGATGGTGGTGAAGCGGTATTCCAGACGGATTCCAGCACCATCACGGCCAGCGCCGGTGCGCTGGGTGAGCTGAGTATTACCGAAGATGGCGAGTGGACTTATACGGTTCCCAACGCTGATGTGCAGTACCTGAAGGCCGGGGAGACGAAGACTGAAACCTTCACGGTGCTGAGTAAGGATGGCACGACATACGATATCGTCATTACCATCACCGGGGTGAACGATGCACCGGTGATTGCCGGTGATGACGAAGGTGCAGTGACCGAGGACGACGATGAGCCGACCTTGACGGACACGGGTACGCTGACTATCACCGACAGTGATGGTGGTGAAGCGGTGTTCCAGACCGATCCCAGCACCGTCACGGCCAGCGCTGGCGCGCTGGGTAGCCTGAGCATCACCGAAGATGGTGAATGGACCTATACGGTCCCCAATGCGGATGTGCAGTACCTGAAGGCGGGGGAGACGAAGACTGAGACCTTCACCGTACTGAGCAAGGATGGCACGTCGCATGACATCGTCATCACCATCACGGGCGTCAATGATGTGCCGGTGATTGCCGGTGACGATGTGGGTGCAGTGACCGAGGACGACGATGATCCGACGCTGACGGACACGGGCACGCTGACCATTACCGACAGTGATGGTGGGGAAGCGGTGTTCCAGACGGCGGGTATTACGGCCAGCGCCGGTGCACTGGGCAGCCTGAGCATCACCGAGGATGGCGAGTGGACCTATACGGTCCCCAACGCTGATGTGCAGTACTTGAAGGCGGGGGAGACGAAGACTGAGACCTTCACCGTACTGAGTAAGGACGGCACGACACACGACATCGTCATCACCATCACGGGGGTGAACGATGCGCCAATCGTAGTCGACGAGCACAACGTTCCCACACCCACCAACACCCTGCCGAATCGCACCGGCGTGGACAACAAACCGGTCACTCCGCAGGGTATATCGCAGTTCTTCGATGACATCGATAACGATGCGGTACTAGCGTTGACCGTGACCAATCTTCCGCCTGGGCTGACGTTTGACCCGACAACAGGTGTAATCAAAGGCACACCCACCCGCAATGCCTCGCAAGGTGGCGACAACCCCGCTGTGGCGAAGGGCGTCTACACCGTCACCGTCACCGCCACAGACGAACACGGTGCCCAGGTGCAGGCTACCTTCACCTACACCATCACCAACCCGGCGCCGGAAGCCACCAGCAACACTAACTCGGTGACCGAAGACGTCAAGCTGACGGCAAGCGGCAACCTGTTGACGGACAACGATGGCCTGGGCGTGGACTCCGATCCCGACGGCGACGACCTGTCGGTGGAAAGCGTGTACCGCCCCGGCGTGGGTGCGTCCGACAATGGCGTCACGCTGACCATCGATGGCCTCTACGGCACGCTGACGGTGACCAAGGCCACGGGTGAATACACCTACGTGCTGAAAAACTCGGATCCCGCGGTGCAGGCCCTGAATACCGGGCAAAGCGTGCAGGATGTGTTCACGTATGTGGCAACCGACAGCCAGGGCGGTTCCGACGATGCCACGCTCACGATCACGGTGAACGGTCAGTCGGAATCCACCAGCCCGACCGGGCCTACTGGTCCGACTGGACCCACGGGCCCAACTGGACCTACCGGGCCCACGGGGCCGACCGGCCCCACTGGTCCGACTGGCCCAACGGATCCCACCGGACCCACTGGACCGACCGGTCCCACGGGCCCGACCGATCCCGGTGGCACCGGCTTCCCGGGCAACCCCGGGGGAGTGACGGGCCCTCCCCCCGTGCAGCCTGATCCTCCGCCCAACCCGGGTGTGCCGGGTGGCAACGGCGGCACGCCCACGCCGCCGACCGACAACGGCAATGACGGCGACAACGATGGCGACAATGGCGGCTTCACGCCGCCGCGCGTGCCGAACCTGCCGGGCAACAACGGTCTCGACGACGGCTTGCTGGGCGGAGATTCGATCACCCAGTTGACGTTGACGCTGACGCTGGACGATCAGCTGGTTACCGCGGACGGCACCAGCCTGTTCACGATACCGCGCAACGCCTTCGACAATGGCGGCACGTCGCCGATCTCCGTTCAGGTGACGTTGTCCGATGGGTCGGCGCTGCCGGACTACATCATCTTCGACAGCCAGGACTGGAGCTTCCGCGTGAACGGCCAGGCCGCGCTGCAGGAAGGTGTTACCCAGATCATCCTGCTGGTGACCGGGCGCGACAACAATGGCTCGGCGGCATCGGGCACGTTCACCATCAACGTCGTGGATGCCTCGGTGCAGCAGGGTCAACTGGTATTGCCGGTGCCCGATGAGGCGCAGGCGCCTGCCGTTGAGGGAGAAGCCGCGGATCAGGCAGCAGATGAAGCGGCCGACGATGCAGAAGGCGATGACGCTGAAGGTGATGGTGCCGGCGATGCCGACGGCGACTCGTCGCAGGATCAGGCCGCAGGCGACACGCTGAACCTGTTCAATCCCGATCCGGATTCCAGCGCCAGCCTGGCGGCAAACGATGCCAATGGCGAGCCCAGTTTCTACGACAAGCTCGACCAGGCCGCCATGGCCGACAGCCTGGAGGCCAAGGTGAAACGCTTGCTGCACGACATTGCGGGCCTGTTCGGTTGATTGGCCGCTCACTCACATATTGAAGCTTTAGACAGTCAAGGGGTTTTAGGATGTTCAAAAGAAAATCGGCAATGAAGACAGGCGCCCTGGCGCTGGCCTTTCTGGCGATGGGGGGGTGTACGATCTCGCCGGATGCCCTCGATCAGGCGGAGCTGCGCCAGTTGCTGAATCAGGATCAGGAGGTGATAGCGCGCATCCAGATTCCGGTGCAGGGGCCGTTGACGCTCAGCGACATCATGGCGAGAGCGGTGCTGACCAATCTGGACCAACGCGTCAGTAACCTGCAGGAAGCGCTGGCGCTTGGCGCGTTCGAGATGGCGCGCTACGACATGCTGCCGTCGGCGGCGCTGTCCAGCACCTATTACGACAGGAACAACGAAAACGCCTCGCGCAGCATCTCGGTGCTCACCCGTCAGGAATCGTTGGAACCGTCCACCTCGCAGGAACCGCAGCATACCGTCAGCGATATGCGCCTGTCGTGGAACCTGCTGGATTTCGGCGTCAGCTACTACCAGGCCAAGCAAGAGGCGGATCGCTACCTGATCGCGCAGGCCAACCGCCGCAAAGCGCTGATCGATCTGTTGCAGGAAGCACGCGGCGCCTACTGGCGCGCGCTGGCCGCGCAGCGTTTGAGCGGGCCCGTGGAAGAGGTCATACGCGAAGCCACCACGGCTTATGACGATGTGAACCGCGGCATCGAAAACCAGGTTTACCCGAGCATGGTGGAAGCGTTGCGGTTGAAGAAAGAGCTGTTCACCCTGATCGGCGATCTGAAACGCCTGCAGGCCGAACTGGAGCAGGCCAGAATCCTGCTGGCCAACTTCATCAACGTGCCCACCAATACCCAGTTGGTGCTGGTCGGCAGCGATGAACTGCCGGCACTGCCGGCCATCGACGCCAAGGTGGAGAATCTGGAGCAGCTGGCCCTGGAAAATTCCAGCGAACTGCTGCAGGAAGCCTACAACTCGCGCATCGAGCATGCGGAAACGCGCAAGGCGCTGCTGCGCCTCTTGCCCGGCATCGAGCTTGGCTACACCGGCAACTACGACACCAACAAGTATCTCTACAACAACGACTGGAACGAGGCCAGCCTGCGCGTCAGCTGGAACCTGCTGCGTCTCGCCAGCACCCGGCAAACCTTGAAAAACGCCGACCTGCGCGACGATCTGCAGCTGCAGCGCCGCCTTGCCGCCAACATGGCGGTGGTCACGCGCGTGAATCTTGCGCTGCATCAGTACGCTTCCCGCATGAGCGTGCTGGAAACCGCGCGCGAACTGCAGAACATCGACAGCCAGATCGCGCAGTACACCAGCAACGCCGTTACCTCCAGTTCCGAAGCGCAGATGAACCTGGTGCGCACGCAGGCGGAAGCGCTCACCGCCAGCCTGACCTATCTGCAGTCCTACGCCCAAGTGCAGGAAGCCTACGGCGCGGTGCTGGTGTCGCTGGGCATGAACCCGCTGCCCGACAACTACAACTCGCTGTCCGTCGATCAGCTGAGCAACCTGCTCGCCAGCGACAACGCGCAATGGCTGCAGGGCACGCTGCCGCTGTCCAGCCTGGAACTGGAAGCGGACGTCGATCCCGCCGTCTCGCCCCTGGCGCCGTCTGACGTGGCCACGGTGCCAGATGCGGTGCAGCCGACTGCCGCCGTGAACTTGGAAGATGAAGTGGAAGCTGTGGTGGCCACGTGGCTGGACAGCCAGAACCAGCAGGATGTCGAGCGGTATTTCTCCTACTACCTGCCCAGCTATTCGCCGGTGGCGGATCTGTCGGAAGCCGAATGGCGCGAGAGCCGGCTGGCTGCCCTGCAGGCGCAGGACTGGACTGATGCCGGTTACCAGGATTTTCAATTACTGAACGTTCATGACAATACCGCCACGGTACGCTTCCGCGTGGCACATGCGGCGGAAGCGGTGGAAAAAGAGATGCGCATGACGCTGGTCAACGGGCGCTGGCAAATCGTGATGGAACGCGACGTGGATACGGGTTTGGCCTTGCGCTAGCCCTGCGGAGTAGTAGTTCACATGCATTCGTCGGTAATTCGCGCCCTTTGCGCAGTGTTGTTGTGCGGCCTTGGCGCGAACCTGTTCGCCCAGACGGCGCCGTTGACCGTGGAACAGGTGCTTGCGGATGACGCCGCGGATTTTCCCGCGGCAAATCCGGGGCAGAGCGTGCGCGCGCAGTTGGTGGCGGTAAACCGCACCACGCTTTCCGCGGGAATTTCCGCGCAGATCAGCCGCGTGCCTTTCGTGCAGGGTGAGTCGGTGCGCAAGGGCGATCTGCTCCTGGCGTTCGACTGTGCCTCGCTGCAGGCGCAGCAGAAGATCTACGAAGCGCAGCGGCATACCGGCCAGATCAATCTGGAAGTGAAGCAGCGCCTGTTGCAGTTCAACAACGTCAGTCCGCAGGAACTGGACCTGGCCGCCGCGCAGCTCGCTTCCGCCGAGGCGCAGCTGGAAGTGATCGGGGTGGAACTTGCGCAGTGCGAAATTCGCGCGCCCTACGATGCCATTCTAGTCGCGCGTCAGGCCGAGCCGCACCAGTATGTGAGCGAAGGCACGCCGGTGCTCGAGCTCAATTCCAATGCCGAGCTGGAAGTGCTGGTGGTGGCGCCTTCCGCCTGGTTGCGCTGGTTGCAGGCGGGCGAGGCCTTTACCCTGGACGTGGAAGAGCTGGGGCAGCGGTTCGCAGGCACCGTGCAGCGTTTGGGCGGACGTGTGGATCCGGTCAGCCAGACCATCCTGGTCTATGGGCGTCTTTCCGATACCTCCGACCGTTTGCTGCCCGGCATGAGCGGCGACATCCACTTTCAAGGCAGCAGGTAGGCAGTAATGGCCGCAAACGATTCAGACTCTCCCGCCACCAAGGCAGCGCGCAGCGCGGTGTTTCGGCCGAAGGCCGTGGCGCGTCACGAAATGGGCGTGGAAGTGGCAAGCGTGGCAGGCGCCCGCGTGGCCGAAAAAAGCCCGGTGGAACTGCAGCTGGAACGGCTGGCCGGTTTGCTGCTGCTGGAAACGCGGCTACGCGATTCTGCCACGGAAGTGGAACTTGGCCTGTTGGTAGTCAACGACACCCTGCCGCTGGTGGGCGCCGGCACCGGCCTGTTATGGCGGGTGGATGACAGCGGCAAGTTCGATCAAGGTGAAGTCTTCGCGCTCTCCGCTTCGCCCTTGCCGGAAGCGCAATCGCCGTTCGTGGTGTGGGCCACGCGGCTGTGCCGTGCGCTGCATCGGGAAAAGGGCCAGGAAGCCGGCGTGGTGCAGACTGGAGAAGTGCCGCCGCGTTTGCTGGAAGAACAGGCCAAACAGCCGCTTGGCGAATTGCTCTGGCTGCCCCTGCGTTTCCGCCGAAAGGATGTTGGTGCGCTGCTGCTTTGGCGTGATCGCCCCTGGACCGAGTCCGAGGTGCGCATTCTGCAGCAGTGGTCCGGCACCGTGGCGCATGGCTGGCATGCCTTGCGCTGGGCGCGCCCGTCGCGGCTGCGTACCTGGTACAGTCGTTTCAAAATGCGCGTGGTGGTGGGTGCCGTGGCGGCACTGGCGCTGCTCCTACTGTTGCCCGTGCGTTTGTCGGTGCTGGCGCCGGCGGAATTGAACTCCAGCGATTCGGTGGTGGTGCGTTCGCCGCTCAATGGGGTCATCGCCTCCTTGCTGGTGCGCTCCAGCGACAAGGTAACCGCCGGCCAGCCTTTGCTTACCCTGGACGACACCGAACTGAAAACGCGGCTGGAAGTGGCGCAGCAGGAACTGGAAGTGGCGCGTGCCGAATACCGCCAATCCTCCCAGGCGGCCGCCTACAGCAGCGATGCCAAGGAACGGTTGCAGGTGTTGCGCATCACGCTGGAAAAATACGTGGCGGAAGTGAACTACCTGAGCGAGCTGCTGGCGCGCACGCGCGTGGTGGCCGACACCGACGCCATTGCCATCGTCGACAACAGCGACGAAATGGCGGGGCGCCCGGTGCAGCTTGGCGAGCGTCTGCTCACCCTGGTGGACGAAGCCAACCTGGAACTGGAACTTTGGGTGCCGGTGGGCGACGACATTCGCCTGGAACCCGGCGCGCCGGTGCGCTTCTTTCCCAACGTGGCGCCGGACCGGGCGTATCACGGCCAGCTGCTGACCATGGATTACCGCGCGCAATTGTCGCCGCAAGGCGCGCTGGCCTATCGCGCGCGCGCCAGCGTGGAAATCGGCGAAGACGGTTTTTCCCGCATCGGCATGCGCGGCACCGGCAAGCTCTACGGCGAGCAGGTGAGCCTGTTCTATTATCTGTTCCGCCGTCCGATTTCCTTCGTCCGGCGCAGCCTGGGTCTGTGAGCCTCGCGCATGCTGACGCTCAGGCGCGATCTCGATCTGCAGGAAGCCGAGTCCGACGACAGGGGCGGGCGGCGCTGGCTGCTGCGCGATCCGCTCAACAATAAATTCTTCCTGCTCGGCAACGATGAAATCCGCGCGCTCGCCTGCATCAAGAACCTGGCGCTCGATGGCGTGAAGCCGGAGGAACTGGCCAAACTGATCTCGCGCCGGTTGGGCAAACCCTTCGGGCAGGAACGCACCGAGAATCTGCTGCGTTTTCTGCGGCAGAACAATCTGTTGTCCGCCGCCGGCCCCCAGGCGCGCACGGAGCTGCTGCGGCAGCGTGACCTGCTCAGGCCCAATCTGTTCAAGCGCTTTTTGCGCGAATACCTGTTCCTGAAAGTGCATCTGGTCAACCCCGGCCGCTTTCTGGAAGCCCTGCTGCCCTGGGTGCGCTGGCTGTTCACGCCCACCGCCTGGTGGCTGCTTGGGCTGAACGTGCTGCTTGGCGTTTACCTGACCTCGCGCCAGTTCGATACTTTCATCACCAGCTTTATTGGCTACCTGACGTTCGAGGGGTTGCTGTATGCCGGCGTGGCGCTGGGGCTGGTGAAACTGTTGCATGAACTGGGGCATGCCCTGGTGGCGCGCTATTACGGCTGTTCGGTGCACAGCATGGGCGTGGCGCTGCTGATCTTCTGGCCGGTGCTGTTCACGGACACCACCGATGCCTGGCGCCTGAAGGATCGTCACCAGCGCGCGTTGATTGCCGCCGCGGGCATTCTCACCGAACTGGCCATTGCGTCGATCAGCCTGACCCTGTGGAACTTCGCGCCGGAAGGGCCGCTCAAGATGGTGCTGTTCATGGTGGCAAGCACCACCTGGCTGTTGACCCTGATCGTCAACCTCAACCCTTTGATGCGGTTTGACGGCTATTTTCTGCTGTCCGATCTCATGGGCGTGGAAAACCTGCAAACGCGCAGCCTGGCGCTGGCGCGCTGGAAGCTGCGCGAGTGGATGTTCGGCTTTGGCTTCGAGCCGCCCGAACGGCCGCGCCTGGACATGCTGGTGTATGCCTTTGCCGTGATGGTGTACCGTTTTTTCCTGTTTCTTGGTATCGCGCTGATCATCTACGCCTATTTCTTCAAGCTGCTCGGCCTGATGCTGATGAGCGTTCAGATCGCCACCACGCTGGTGCTGCCGCTGGCCAGGGAGATCAAGGCGTGGTGGCAGCACCGCAAGCGTTCGCGGTTGTTCCCCAACGTGGCGGCCACCGGCCTGTGCCTGATCTGTGCGCTTGCCTGGCTGGTATTGCCTTCGCAGGGTGGTCTGTTGCTGCCTGGATATCAACGAGCTCTTGAATCGAGCGTGGTCTATGTGCGCGAACCGGGGCGGCTGTTGCGCATGATCGAGAAAGACGGTGCCCAGGTGGAAGCGGGCACGCTGTTGGTGGAGCTGGATCTGGGCGATCAGCGCTACGAGCTCGAGCAGGTACAGCGCGATATCGCCTCATTGGAAGCGCAGTTGGCAACGCAGGGCATCACCGCGTCGCTTGGCGGGCCGCGCACAGCGCTGGTGGCGCAGTTGCGCAGCGCACGGGAACGGCAGGCTCAGTTGCAGGTGCGCCTGGGCGACGGCCAGGTGGTGGCGCCGTTCAATGGCACGGTGAAGGATCTGGAACGCGATTTGCACCAGCAGCAATGGCTCGGCAAGGGGACGCGATTGATGACGGTGCTCAAGGAAGGCAGCGCCGAGGTGATCGCCTACGTGCCCGAACAGAACCTTGCCCGCATGCGCGTGGGCCTGAAGGCCAGCTTTTATCCGGATGGCGGCGCCCGGGAATCGGTGCCGTTGGAACTGAGCAGCATCGAAGGCTTTACGGTGGATGCGCTGGACGAGTTGTATGCCGCCTCCACCTACGGCGGCGGCCTGCAGGTGCGCGACGGCCCCAATGCCACGCTGAGCCCGCTGATGGCCAGCTATCGCCTGCACTTCACCAGCCTTGCCGACACACTGCCCGAGCGCGTACTGCGCGGCACCATACGGGTAGACACCGAAGCCCTGTCGCCCCTGCGGCGCTACTGGCGCCACGCACTGAGCGTGTGGCGGCGGGAAGCGGGGTTTTGAGCTGGCCCGGCTCTTGAAACACGTGAAATAACCGTTGTTTCAAGAACCAGGCGCACAGGGCCTTTACGGATTCAGCCTCAAAGCGTGGAGGTACAGCAGGGGCAGCGCACTGCCTTGAGCGGGATGGCGGAACAGCACTGGGGGCAGTCCTTGGTGGTGGGGGCCGCGGGTGGTGGTTCCGCGCGCTTCACGAAGCGGTTCATCTGCTTGATGAGCATGAAGATCACGAAGGCAACGATGGTGAAGTCGATCACGGTGTTGAGGAAGGCGCCGATGTTCATGGTCACGGCGGGCGTATCGCCTACGGCGTCCTTCAGGGTGATGGCGATATCGGAAAAATCCATTCCCCCCATCAAGAGCCAGATCGGCGGCATCAGGACGTCGTTCACCACCGACGTGACGATCTTGCCGAACGCGGCGCCGATGATGACGCCCACCGCCATATCGACCACGTTGCCGCGCATGGCAAATTCTTTGAATTCTGTAAGCATGCTCATGAATTAGCTCCTCCTCGGAAGCCTTGTTGATGTTGTTGCCGCGATAAGCGCCGCAGGCGGGCGCGGGAGCCCGTGAACGGACGCGGCAATGGTAACAAAGCTGAGGCGCGACAGTATGCGTCGGCATGGTGAACATGACGTGTTTGGCGCACTTGATCTGCTGCCCGGTGTTTTCCGGGATAAAAAATTTCTTGGAGAAACTTTTCACGCCGCCAGTGGCGGCGTCCCGAAGGGTGGCTGTCAGGGACGGCAAGCCATAAAAAAAAGGCCGGAGCTATCCGGCCTTGCCCAGAATGGGGCTGAGGGGGTTGAGGTATCAGGCGCGGCGGCGTGCGGACGGAGCGGGCATGCAGTTCTTGAATGCATCGCGCACGGCGCTCAACTGAGTGTCGTGCGCGGCCATTTCCGCGGTGTCGAGATAGCCGTCGCCGTTGCCGTCGAGACGGGCGAAGCTGGCGCGGGCGCGAGTTTCGAGCGCGCTGCTCATTTCGCTCAGGCTCAGGTAGCCGTCGGCATCGCTGTCGGCATTGCTAAGTTCCATGCCCGGCGCGGCGTCGGCGGCGGGGTCGAAGGCGGGCACGCTTTGGCGCACGCATTCGAGTACTTCGCTGTTGTCCTGCCGCCGTGCGTCCCGACGCGGGCCGCGATCCTCGACAGTGATCAGGCCGTCATTGTCGCGATCGCGGCGTTCGAACATGGCGTCCACCCGAGCCAGGCGCGCATCGAGAAATTCCGCCTCGCTGACACGGCCATCCGCATCGGTATCCAGCCGGGTGAGGTCGCGCATGTCGTCTCGCGGCATGGCGCGGCCGCCGCGATGGTGTCCGGCTTCCGCAGCGCCATGCCGATCGACGTCCGGCGCCGCATGGCGACCACGTTCCTGCGCCAACGCGCCGCCGGCAAGCATGGCCGTGCACAGTGCACTCAAAGTAAGAGCGGTGATATATCCTGCTTTCATCGGATGACTCCAAATACAAAGGGTAAACTTCAGGGAGTGGGGTGATTACCGGCCGGATTGATCACTTGTGGCTAGGAACGCGGTGTTGGCGCGGCGGTTGACAGGGCAATGTGATTACAGCGGGATGAGGCCAGGGTAGAATCGGCGTTTTCGGGAGATGGCGTGCCTACAGAAGATCCACAACGCGAACTGCAAAGGCTGCACATGCTGCAGGCCATGGGCCTGCGGCTTTACCTGCCGCGCTATCGCCTGCCCGGTGCCGCGCCGTCGCGGGTGATTCCGTGGGGTATCTCCGCGCCGGTGGAATCAGGCATGCCTCAGGCGACTGCCCCTGTCGAGACTTCCGCTCATGCCGCGCCATCCATTGCCACTGGTGCCTCTGCTGTAAACCCTTCTTCCGCAGAATCTTCCGCACGTATAGCGCCCGTTACACCTTCTGTTGCCGCAAAACCCTCTGCGGCCACTGTTACCCCCACTGTCACCTCCAAGGTCGCCTCGGAACCAACGGCGCGCTTCCAGGCGCTGTTATTGCCTGTTGCCGCGCCTTTGGCGGTATTGGCGTTGGTGCCTACCGTGGCGCGGCTGCATCTGCCCGAGCGCGAACGCAAGCTGCTGCAGGCGATCCTGCATTGGCTCGGTGTGGTCGAGGCGGCCACGCAGGCGCCGCGGCCATTCCAATGGCCTCTGCCGGGGTTGCCGGATGCGAGTGCGGCGCAGGCGGGCGCTAGCCTGGATGCCTTTTTGGATCAGGCGCGGCGCGAACTGGCGTTCACCCACTTGTTGATCTTTGGCGAACCCTTGCAGGCGGCGCTGGGACCGGCTGCCACCGACCAGGGCATGGTGGCCACCTACAGCCTGCAGCAATTGACGACGGTGCCCGCGCTCAAGCGTGAATGCTGGCTGACGCTGCAGCCGCTGCAACGCGCCCTGGCCGATGGACGCCCGTGAATTTCCTGCGCTGCGGGTGCGTCCCGTGGCGGTCGATGATCATCCTTTCCTGAACCAACAGTTGCCGGCCCTGCTGCCTGGCGAGTGGTCGCCTGCCGCGCTGGCGGCTACGTCCTACCCGCAGTGGGTACTTACCGATACCACGCAGGACGGGGCCATCGTGGGGTTTGCGGAGGTGATGCGCGTGCTCGATGAGTGCGAACTGCTGGGCATTGCGGTGTTGCCGACGTACCAGGGGCGCGGCTTCGGTGGGGTGCTGTTGCGGGAGGTGTTGCGGCGAATGCGGGAGCTGGGGTGCGAGCGCTGCCATCTGGAGGTGCGGCGTTCCAATATGGCGGCGCGGCGGCTTTATGAGAGTGTGGGGTTTGCCGGGGTTGGGGTGCGGCGGGGGTACTACCCTGCTATCGGTGAGCGGGCGGCGGAGGATGCGATTCTGTATTCGCTGTCGTTATAGAAGGAGGGAGTGGGCCGCATCGAGCGTGTGGCAGGCGATTTGCCGGCTATCCCTTCGGGGACGCTACGAGGGCATCCATGCCCGCACTCACCTAGGCATGCACTCGCTCTATACATTTATGCACTGGTGAGCCAGTGGAGGCACGCGGTGCGTGCGTCGGCGTCGCTTTGGGCGGGGGCGCAGGTTTCCTGCATGTGGGCATCGAGGCGTTGCAGGATGGCTTCGGTGCCGGGGTGTGACGCGCTCCAATCATGCAGTTCCCCGGCGAGTTGGGAAAGGCGCTCGCGGGTGCGCTGGTGGTAGGAATCCGGATGCGCCAGTTCGTCGATGAGGGTGCCGATCACCTGCTCGATGGTGGCGGTATCTCCCGGCGTCAATCGCAATAAGCCCGACGCGTAAAGCGTGCCCCATTGTACGCGCGTGGCCAGGCCATTCGACGTTTCGTAACCTTGTTGTAGCCAGCTAAGCGCCTGCGGCACGTCGCCGCGGGCCTCAGTGAGTTCGGCGAGGCTTGGCATGTAGTAGTAGGGCGTGGCGCTGCGGGGGAGTTCCGCGAGCAGCAGGCGTTCGGCGTCGGCGGCATCGCCGGCATCAGTCAGGAGCCCGGCGGCATAGTAGATCGCGGATTGGCGCTCTTGCGGCGTTTGCGCGGTGGCGTCCACCCAGGCGGCGCGTGCGCGGACTTTTTCCAGCAGTGCCGGCGGCACTGCGGCCTCTTCGCCGGCATTCAGCCGATGGAGCGCCAGATCGGCGCTCACCGTGAGCACGCGATCCACCAGCGGCAGGCTGGCGTCGGCGAACAGTTCATCCTGCGCGGCGACGAGCGCGGTTTCCAGTTCCCGGCGCTGCTCGGGCGTGCCGCCGGCGCGGGCGATGAGTGCGGCGCCGTAGTCGATGAGCGTCCAGCGGCTGCGTTTCGCTTCGTTCGTATCGGTAAGCACGGTGTACAGCTGCATGCGTATTTGCGCCTGTTCCTCGGCCGTGGGAGGCGGCACGTCGCGTGCCGCATCGTCCGCAAGCGCCAGCAGGGTGAAGCGGCGCTGCAACGCGGCATCCGGCGCCGCCGCGGCAAGCTGGCGCAGCAGCGTGGCGCGCGTGTCGGCCGGCACCCGATCACTGACATCCACTTCCCAGCCGTAGGCGGCAAGCAGGGCCCAGGCGTCGGCGTCGAGTTCTGCGGGGGCTTGTTCGGCGCGGGCAAAGAGTTCGGCGATGCTGGCCTGGCCCTGTTGGGCGGCTTGCAGGGCGCGATCGATTTCGTCGGGGTCCTCGCCGCCGGAAAGGCGGGTGATTTCCGACTGGTTCGCGCGCAGGATGATGAGCGTGGGGTAGCCCTGGATGGCGAAGTGTTCGCCCCAGCGCTGCGCACCGGTGGAATCGCCGTCCAGGTACACGGGCACGAAGTCGCGCGTGCGGGCGATGAAGGCGGGATCCTGGAACAGGCCGGCGCGCAGGCGATGGCAGGGCGGGCACCATTCGGCGCCCCAGTACAGCAATACCAGACGCCCGGAATCGGTGGCCTCGGCGAAGGCGGCCAGCACGTCTTCCTCGCGCCAGTCGATCTGCGCAGCGGCCGAAGACGCGTCAACCGATGGCGCGTCAACCGATAGTGCGGTAGCAGAGGGCGCGGTGATGGATGCGGTGCCGTCGTGGTCGGCGGGCGCACAGGCGCCGAGCGCAAACAGCCCAACGAGAGCCAAAGCGAACCTTGAGTGGCGCATGGTAGCCCTGCCGTGCCGCAATGGCGGCGCCGATGGAGTGGATGCAGGGCAGGATAAGCTAGGCGCTTTGGCCCTGTCCATCCATGAAAGCCGGTGTGTCAGTGTGGCCTGGGGAGGGCGAGGATTTTAATTCGGCGCACGGCCCATGCTGGTGCATCAGCATGGGCTGTGCCGCTTCGTGTTGATGGGGCTATTGCGGGGTTGCCAACAGTTCGCGCAGACCCGCCAGCAGGCGCTGATCTTCCTCGGGCGTGCCGATGCTGATGCGCAGCTTGTCTTCCAGGCCAGGGATACGGAACCAGCGTACCAATATGCCTTTTTGCTTCAGCCCTTCGTACAACCGCTGCGCCTGGTGCGGCGCCGGCACCGTGGCAAGCAGGAAGTTGCTTTGGCTGGCGGGCGCATGCAGGCCAAGCGCCGCAAGCGCTTCACGCAGATGGCCGCGCTCCTCGCGCACGCGGCGCCAGGTGTCGGCGGCGTAAGGCTGATCCTCGATCGCGGCCTGCGCCAGGGCTTGGGCGATGAGGTCGGTGTTGTAGCTGTCCTTGGTCTTGTACTGCATGGGGTCGATCAGATTGCGCGGGCCGATGCCGTAGGCCATGCGCAGGCCGGCAAGCGAATACCCCTTGCTGAAGGTGCGCAGTATCGCCACGTTGTCGTGCGTGGCGATGAGCGGCAGCGTGCTGTGCCCGAGCGCGGGGTCGATGAAATCCACGTAGGCTTCGTCGATCACCAGCACGCCCTTGAACTCGTCCGCCACCCGCCGCAGCACGTCCACCGGCAATAGCGTGCCCGAAGGCGCGTGCGGATTGACCACGAAACACAGCTTGGCGCCGCAGGCGTTGAGGCGCGCGCCGAAATCGGCGGGCAGCGTCCAGTCGTCTTGCAGCGGGATGCGATGCAGGCCGCAGCCGTGCGCGGCGGCCAGCACTTCGTACAGGGAATAGCTGGGGTCGGCCACGGCGATGCTGTGATCGGGGGTAGGTTCCACGAACGTGGCCAGCAACAGGCGCAGCAGTTCGTCGCCGCCATTGGTTACCAGCAGGTTGTCCACGGCCACGTCATGCAGGGCGGCGAGACTGCGGCGCAGCGCCAGCGCGGTGGGCGGCGGGTAGCGGCGCAACTGGTCCACGCTGACATTCGCCAGGGCGCGCGCCACGGCGGGGCCGGCGGGGTAGGGGTTTTCGTTGGTGTTCAGCTTGATCACGTCGGGGCCCTGCGGCTGTTCGCCGGACACGTAGCCCTGCATGGCGCTGATGTTCTTGCGTTCGTACGTCACGGTTTCTCCTGCGAACCCGGCACCTCAAGGCGCCGGGAGATAGGTAAGCAATCGGTTGCGCCAACCTGGCAGCCAGCGCTCTTCGCCGCGCTCGGCCGGGGCGTTGGCCACGCGCCGGGTAAGCACCGTGTCGGCCGCGGCCACGAAGGCGGCAAGCGGATCGTCGCCGGCGGCGGGCATGGCCTGCAGCACCTGCAGCAGGCCCCAGCCTTGCGCCTGGTAGCGCTCGCTTTCGCGCGTGCCTTCGCCCTTGAAGTGCACATAGTCGATCAGGGCATACAGGCCGTAGGGCGGAGCCGCCTGTGTCACCTGCAGCAGCCGCTGTTCGAGCATGGCGCGCTCGTCCGGCGGGGCGCTTGCCAGCAGGGTGGGCAGTGCCGCCTGGAAGCGCTGCACGATGAAGGCCGTTTGCAGTTCCACGCTGTTCTGCAGCAGCGCCTGCAACGCTTGCAGTTCCTCACCCTCGCGCGCTGCCAGGAAGCTTTCGCGGTCCGGCCAGGGCTGTTCGAAGTCGCCCTGGGACAGCCAGGCCGGCAGCGTGCGGCCCTGTTCGCTCAGGAACCGCAATAGCGCGGGGAAGGTTTCGTGGTAGATCCCCTCCTGCCCGACGCGATACCAGATGAAATGGCCGATGCCGAGCGAGGGGAAGTCCTCGCCCACGTTCCAGCTGAGCAGGCAGGCCGGCTGGCGGTTGCACTCGTTGGCATAGATGCGCTCGCCGAGCCACTGCAATTGGGTGGGGCTGGGCGTGGGCCAGGCGGTATCGGGCGCGGCAGCCCGCACCAGGGGGCTGACGGCCAGCGCGAAGAGTAGCGTCAGGAGTGATCGCATGCGATAAGTGACTGTTTCGAAAGGGGGTGATTCTAACACGGCCGCGGCGCGGCGGGTGGCTGGCGCAAGCCGCGAAGGGCTGTGGATTGGGTGCCAAACGTTGCATGAAGTGGCGTGCGATGACGTAAATGACAGGCTATTTCCATTCGGGGTGGGGAATCCTCGACAAAAAGCGGGGCCACACAATAAATAAACTTGAAAACACTTAAAATTACGGCCCTTTAGCACGCCTGATTGGATTTGCCACGGTATTTTATGCACAAAATTAGCCACCGTTGTTTTCCGCCCTTGTTTTCCCGCTTTTTATTAACGACAGGTTAAAGCTTGCAATAACCGCTTGAAATTTAGAGGAAAATAACTGAGCAAAAATTGTCCAATTTGGGGCTTCCCATGATGGATGCAGGCTTAGCGGCGGTAATACCGCAGTTATCCACAGGCTTATCCAAACCCTTTGTGGAAAAGCGCCGCAGGCCATGAAGGCGGGTTATTCGGCAGGAGGGGGAATGTTATACTGCCGCCGTTCCCACGCGAGGTATGCAAGCGAGACATGTTGGAAATCAATGAGGACATCCCCTTTCTCTGGCGTTTGAGCTCGGAAAACGAGCAGGGCTTCAGCCTGGTGTCCATGGTCATTCCCATCAGTGGTAGCCAAAACCTGGAACACACCATTCAGACCGACATCGTCAGCTTCAACGGCGAGCAGGATGTCGAGGCGGAAGAGACGCTGGAATGGAACGAGGAGGATCTGAGCCTGTTCCTCAAGCTGCTCAATGCCAAGGGCAGCGGCGCCCATGGGAGCGAGAGCATCCGCACCTACAAGGTGGATCTGAGTGACCCCGATACCATCGAAATCGTGCACATCGTGGCGGCGGCCGGCTTCGGAATGGCGCTGACGGTGGACGACCTGCTGGTGAACGACCCGGGCGACAGCCTCAAGGTGGCGGCCGAGCCGGACATCGGCGCGCAGGTTACCCTGCACACCGTCGATGGCTACAAGCGCGGCGTGGTGGTGGGCAACGAGGAAGAGGACGACAGCGTGGTATGCGTCATGCTGGACGGCATTCGCCAGCCCGCCGACCACCAAAGCCAGCTGTCGGACATCCATCCCCATGACCTGGTGGTGGTCAAGCCGCACAATTTGCTGTCGCCGCTCTACAGCAGCCGCGAGCCGCAGCCGCACGACGTGCTGCATTAGCGCACCGGTTCGCTGTAAACCGCCACACGCCACGCACAAATCAGGTCAATCCATGAGTTCTTTCGCAGACGACGTCGCCAGACGCCGCACCTTCGCGATCATTTCGCATCCGGACGCGGGCAAGACCACCATCACCGAAAAGCTGTTGCTTTACGGACGTATCATTCAAAAAGCGGGCACGGTAAAGGGCAAGAAGTCCGACCGGCACGTGACTTCCGACTGGATGACCATGGAGCAGGAGCGCGGCATTTCCATCACGTCCTCGGTGATGCAGTTTCCTTACCGGGATCGCGTGGTGAATCTGCTCGATACGCCGGGCCACGAGGACTTTTCCGAAGACACCTACCGCACGCTCACCGCGGTGGATTCGGTGCTGATGGTGATCGACGGCGCCAAGGGCGTGGAGGAACGCACCATCAAGCTGATGGAAGTGTGCCGGCTGCGCGACACGCCGATCCTGACGTTCATCAACAAGCTGGACCGCGACATCCGCGACGGCATCGAGCTGCTCGACGAGGTCGAGAACATCCTGAAAATCCAATGCGCGCCGATCTATTGGCCGCTTGGCATGGGCAAGGAATTCAAGGGCATCTACAACCTCTATACCGACACCGTGCACATGTACGAGCGCGACCATGCCGACGAAATCCGCGAGGTGAAGAAAATCCAGGGCCTGGACAGCGATGAAGCATCCCGTTACCTCGGCGCGTATGCGGACGATTTCCGCGGCGAGATCGAACTGGTACGCGGCGCCAGCCACACCTTCGATCGCGAGGCGTATCTGGCGGGCATGCAGACGCCGGTATTCTTCGGCACCGCGCTGGGCAATTTCGGGGTGGAGGAAATGCTGGACGATTTCGTGCAGTGGGCGCCGCCGCCGCAGGCGCGCGCTACGCGCACGCGCGTGGTGGAGCCTGATGAAACTGCATTTTCCGGTTTCGTGTTCAAGATCCAGGCAAACATGGATCCCAAGCATCGCGACCGCGTGGCGTTCATGCGTATCTGCTCCGGCGCCTATGAAAAAGGCATGAAGATGCACCAGGTGCGCCTGGCCAAGGAAGTGCGCATCAGTGATGCCGTCACCTTCATCGCGGGCGATCGCGAACAGGCGGAATATGCGGTGTCGGGCGACATCGTGGGCCTGCACAACCACGGCACCATCCAGATCGGCGATACCTTCACCAGCGGCGAGTCGCTGCATTTCACCGGCATTCCGCACTTTGCGCCGGAGCTGTTCCGTCGCATCCGGTTGAAGGATCCCCTGAAGCTCAAGCAACTGCAGAAAGGGCTGACGCAGTTGTCGGAAGAAGGCTCCACGCAGGTGTTCATGCCGGAGAAGAACAACGACTTGATCGTTGGCGCGGTGGGTGTGCTGCAGTTCGAGGTGGTGGCGTTCCGCTTGAAGGATGAATACGGCGTGGACTGCCTGTACGAGCCGGTGAACGTGCACACGGCGCGTTGGGTGGAAGGCGAACCCGCCAAGCTGGAGGAGTTCAAGCGCAAGGCGCACGAGAACATCGCCATCGATGGCGGCGGGCATTTGACCTATCTGGCGCCCACACGGGTGAACCTCAGCCTTACCGAGGAACGCTGGCCGGAACTGCGGTTTTTCTCGACGCGGGAGCATTGAGGCAAGGGTGGCGGAAACCTCGCCGCCTTGGCAGGTCCAGGGGCGCTATTCGGTTTTCTGCGTTTTTGTCCGGCTTGTCGTCGCGGTGGGCGAGGCTTGTTCAGCCAACCTTCTGAAAAGGATCCAGCAGTTCCAGGCCGCAATCGCTGAAGTCACGGGTGTTCCGGGTGGCGAGGCGGCAGCCGCGGCTGCGGCAGATGGCGGCGATCTGGGCATCGAGTGTGCTGATCGGGCGGCCCGCGGCCCTGCGTTGTGCCGCGATCTCGCCGTAGAGTTCTGCCGCGTCCGCGTCGAAGTTCAGCAGCCTGCCCTCGAATACCAGCCGCACGAACGTGTGGAAACGTTCGCGCAGAAAACTGCGCCGCTTGCCCTCGGGCAGGAGGCGCAGGCCGTACTCGATTTCCGCCACGGTGATGCTGCAGAGATACAGCGAGCTGCCGATTTGCGCGTTGAGCCAGCGCAACACCGCCGGCGGCGGTGCCGAGGCCATGAATGCCGAAACCACATTGGTATCGAGCAGGATCATCTCAGTCATTCCGCTCTGCGGTGAAATCGAGCGGCGCGTGAATTTCACGCGGCGGCAGCGGCAGGGGTTCTTCGCCCCAGGCCGGGCTGAAAAGACGCACGGCCAGATCGCCCAAGGGCTCGGAAGCTTCCACCGCGCGCTTCAATATCCGCCGTATTTCCTCTTCCATCGACACGCCGTTGCTGGCCGCTTGGATGCGCAGCCGGCGCAAGGTGTCTTCGTCTATCCTGCGAATGCTCAGATTTGCCATGGTCGCCTCCCTGCATGTAGAGAATTGATGGCAAATAGTATCTTCTGATAGCAGTGCATGCAACATGGGCTGTTTGATCTCGCTCGTTGTCCCTGGATGCCCCTCAGCGTAGTCCAAATCCGGCCGTCTGCCAGAATAAATGCCGGAGGGGATGCGGTACGTATGGCAGGGCAGGAGTGCCCTGAAACGGAAGAAAAGGGAGCCGGGGAAGGGCGCCCGCTAGAGAGGCGGCAGGAAGCGCAGCCAGCCGAGCGGATCGTGGGTGCGGGCGATGGCAAGCATCAGGGCGAAGCTCAAGAGTGCCAGGATCAACGCCACGGTCCTGCCACGGTGGGTGCGCGCGCGGCGCAGTGCCAGGGTGCCGAAGACAATGTAGGCCACGAGCAGGCCAAGCTTGGCCTGCAGCCAGGGCACGGCGAAGGGATCGAGGCGCAGGATGTACAACAGCAGTAGTGCCGCGAGCAGCAGCAGGCTGTCGATCGCCACGCTCAGCCGCCGCAGCGGCCGCGCCATCACCCTGTTGGAAAATCCCAGCAAACCGCCCACGGCACGGCACAGGAACAGCGTGCCGCTGCTCAGCGCCAGGCCGATGTGGGTCATCTTGATCAGGGGATAGAATTCCGCGAGCACGCCTCGTGTCTCCTGGTTCAGCGTCTGGGCATGGTGGGTATGGCGGGCGGCGGCGGGTTGAGCCGCGGACGGATCAGCAGGGGGGCGAAGCGCCACAGATACAGCGCAAAGGCCAGCACCCAGGCGCAGGCGGAAAGATGCAGCAGGTAGGGCATTGCCGTGGAGGGCGGCAAGGCCGCCAGGCGCAGCGCGGCGGCGGCAATCACCAGGATGTAGGCGGCCACCATGCTGCGGTCGGTGCGCAGCGGCCGGCCAAGATGGCCAAGCGCGGTGCGCGTGACCATGCCGATGATCAGCACCGAGAAACCCGCCACGCCGATCACGTGCGCCGGCCAGGCGGGGCGCAGCACCCAACCCGCCAGATGGGCCGCGGCCACGATCAGGCCGATGCCAAGCGAGGCATAACCCACGTACAGAATCCATAACAGCGGTACCCGCCGCACCGCCAGCGGCTGCCAGGCGATTGTCTGCCACACGGCCAATGCACCAGCCACACTGAGCGCGGCGGCCGACAGATCGCGCCAGCCCAACAGCAGTGCGGCGATGGCGAATACCCCCGCGCCCAACTGCCACTGGCCGCTTTGCGTGTGCATGGGAAGCGCCAGGCCGGCCACCGCCCGCATGGCGAAAAAGGGAATGACGCGCCGCGCCACCAACAGGGCAATGACCGCCATGCAGAACAGGCCGGCATGGAAACGCTGCATCAGCAGCGTGTAGTCGCCCGCCCGCACCGCCCACAGAAACAGCGCATCGGCCACGCCGAGACCAAGCACGAGCAGCGGAATGCCGTAGTTGCGTCGGCTGCGCGCGCGGTAGATGGCGCGTCCAAGCGCCGCCGCGGCAATGCCGAAGAAACACAGTTCGCACAACAACGCCACGCTGAACGCCAGGTCCAGCGGCAGCAGAAAGCCTACGCGCGCCGCCACCCACAACAGCGCCAGCGCGCCAAGCGCGGCGCCGCGCAGCGGATTGATGCCGGTCCAGTTGGCCCCCGCCGTCAACAAAAAACCCACCGCGATGGTGGCCACGAAGCCCCACAGCATTTCATGCGCGTGCCACAGCACGCCGGGCAGCGTACCGCGCAGCCATTGCGGCGCAAAGATCCACAGCGCCACGGACACCGCGGCCCAGAAACAGCCGGCCAGGTAGAGCGGACGGAATCCCAGTTCCAGAAAAGCCTGCCACCGTGGCGCGGAAGCGTTGGCGGCTCCGGGTTCGATGATGCGTATCGGATCAGCCATGGCGCAACATTGCCGGGGCGGCGGTGGGGTTGTGATGAATCTGGTAACCCATCCACAGGCTCTGCGCGATGCGGTTGGCCATGGTGCAGGCTTGTTGCGCCATGGCCTGGTTGGGCTGGGTGCCTGCCACTTCGCCGAACAGCGCCAGCCAGCGTTCGAACAGGATGGCGTTGAGCTCGGGCAGGGCGGCGTGCTTGGACATCGGCGTACCGCTGAAGCGCCCGGTGCGGAGCAGGATGGACGACCAGAAATCGCACAGCTTGGCGAGGTGGTGGTCCCAATCGGCCACGTGGGTGTTGAAGATGGGGCCGAGCAGGTCGTCCTGTCTTACGCGTGCGTAGAAGTCATGAACCAGGCGGGTGATCTCGTCCTCGGTACACAGCACAGCCTGCAGCATGAAGGCGCCTCTCGTTAGGAGTTGGGGTCGGGTGGATATGATGTATTTGGGATATATCTTATCCGAAACCGAGAGGCGAGTCGCTGGAGTTTGCCGCGGGGTTGCGCTGGATCTACCCTTGGGCTGCGGCGCTTTTCCCACGCGCGAAAATTACGCAGCCTGGATACACCGATGCGCCGATTGGTTGCATAGTACGCGCCCCATGGACATTCGCCAGGACGATCTTAACTCCCCGCAGGTAGTGCAGCTTCTGCAACTGCATCTCGACAGCATGGCGCCCACCGCGCCGCCCGAAAGCCGGCATGCGCTCGACCTGACCGGACTGCGCGACCCCGCCGTCACCTTCTGGTGCGTCTGGGATGGGCAGCAACTTGCCGGTTTCGGCGCCCTCAAGCAGCTTTCCCCACGCGCCGGCGAAATCAAATCCATGCGCACCGCGCCGGCTTACCTGCGCCGCGGCATCGCGCAAACGCTGCTTGCCCATATCGAACAGGAAGCGTGCGAACGGGGCTACGAAGCGCTGTTCCTCGAAACCGGCGCCATGGATTTTTTCGCCGCCGCCCGCCAGTTGTATCTGCAGCACGGCTATGAACCGTGCCCGCCATTCGCCCGCTATCGCGAAGACCCCAACAGCATTTTCATGCGCAAAAACCTGCTGGGCTGCGCCTGAAGCACGGCGCGCTCAAACCAGCGGCGGCAGCTCCCGGAAGCGCTTGGCGGTGTACCAGCCGACGTCCTCGGCATGCTTGTCCACCTGGTCGGCCACGCCGAGCGTGAGGGCGAACAGCGCCATGCGCACCAGCACGCCGTTGTCGGTCTGGCGGAATATCGCCAGGCTCGGGTTTTCGTTCATGTCGCTGTCGAGCTCGTTGGCTTCAACGCGGGAATCGCGCGGCAGCGGATGCATGATCACCGTGTTCGGCTTGCAGTGCTGCGTATACACCGCCTGGTTGAGGCGGAACTTGCCGCGGTAGCGGTTGGCTTCCTCCTGGCTGGAAAAGCGTTCTTCCTGGATGCGGGTCAGGTACACGATGTCGTTGCCGTGCAGGCCGGTTTCCATGTCGTCGGTTTCCACCACGGTATGCCCGGCGCTGCGCAGCGCCTCCACGATTTCGCCCGGCATCGCCAGGGCGCGCGGAGAAACCAGGGTGAAGTGGATGCGGCGGTACAGGCTCAGCAGCTTGCTCAACGAATGCACGGTGCGGCCGTATTTCAGGTCGCCCACCATGACGATGTGCAGGTTTTCCAGCGGCATGCTCAGCTTCAGTTCCTTGCGGATGGTGTACAGGTCGAGCAGCGCCTGGGAGGGATGTTCCGAAGGACCGTCGCCGGCATTGATCACCGGCACGCGGCTGGCGCGGGCAAATTCCTCCACCGAGCCGGCGATGGGATGACGCATGGCGATCACGTCGCTATAGCCGCTGATCACCCGCGCGGTGTCGTACAGGCTTTCGCCTTTGGAAATGGCCGAGGCCTTGATGTCCGTGGTTTCGCGCACGTGCCCGCCAAGCAGGTTGAAGGCGCAGCCAAAGCTGACCCGGGTGCGGGTGGAGGATTCGAAGAACAGGTTGCCCAGAATGGCACCGTCGAGCACGCGGGTGCGCCGCTCGCGCCGCGCGTAGGGCTCCATGGCGTCCGCCACCCTGAACAGTTGCTCCACGTCGTCTCTGCCGAACTGCGAAATGGAAAGGATGTGGGAGCCGGTGAAATGCATGGGTGAGCCTTTGATGGTGCGTGGCTGCGGGCCGAAACGCGCGTGATCTTACACCGTTGCGGGCTTGAAAACTAACACTGGGTGCAGCGATGCCGCCGCCGGACGCCATGGCCTATACTGCGGCCTTTGCGCCATGGTGTTCCGATGAACCGTTCCTCCGCCGGCAGCCTGTTCTGGCACGACTACGAAACCTTCGGCGTGGACCCGCGCCGCGACCGCCCCTGCCAGTTCGCCGGCCAGCGCACCGACCTGGACCTGAACCCGATCGGCGAACCGGTGATGCTGTACTGCCGCCCTGCGCCGGATTTCCTGCCCGACCCCACCTCCTGCCGCATCACCGGCATCGGCCCGCGCCTGGCCTTGGCCAAAGGCGTGAACGAAGCGGAATTCTGCACCCGCATCCTGGCCGAGTTCGCCGAACCCGGCACCTGCGTGGTGGGCTACAACAACCTGCGCTTCGACGATGAAGTGACCCGGCATCTCCTGTACCGCTGCCTGCGTGATCCCTATGAACGCGAATGGAAAAACGGCAATTCCCGCTGGGACCTGATGGACCTGGTGCGCATGACCCACGCGCTGCGGCCCGACGGCATCCACTGGCCTACCCGTGATGGCGGCCTGCCCAGCTTCCGGCTGGAAGCGCTCACGGCCGCCAACGGCATCGCGCACCAGGACGCGCACGACGCCATGAGCGACGTGCAGGCCACCATCGCCATGGCGCGGCTGATCCGGCAAAAGCAGCCGCGGCTGTATGACTACTACTTCGATCTGCGCAGCAAACACCGCGTGCTGCCCCTGCTCGACCTGGCAGCGCACACTCCGGTGGTCCACGTGTCCGGCCGCTTCCCCATCGAACGCGGCGGCATCGGCGTGGTCATGCCGCTCTGCAAACATCCCACCAACAACAACGGCATCGTGGTGGTGGACCTCCTGCGCGATCCCTCCGCCTGGCTCGGCCTCGACAGCGCTGCCATCCGCGAACGCCTCTACGCCCGTACCTCAGACCTGGCGGCGGGTGAAGAACGCATCGGCCTCAAGACCATCCACATCAACCGCTGCCCCGCGCTGGCACCCCTCAACGTCCTGACACCGGCCATCCTGCAGCGCTACGGCCTCGATCTCGACGCGGTGGCGGCAAGACGCCAGGCCCTGCTGGCGCGCCCCGATCTGCAGGCCACCCTGCAGCAAGTGTTCCTCGACGAACCCGCGGCGGCACCAATCGACCCCGATCTCGCCCTGTACGGCGGCGGCTTTTTCAGCGACGCCGATCGCCGCCTCATGCAGCAGGTTCACACCACCCCGCCAGCAGCCCTCGCCTCCCTCCAAACCAAATTCCAGGACCCCCGCCTGCCCGAACTGTTGTTCCGCTACCGCGCCCGCAACCACCCCGAAACCCTCGCTCCCCCCGAGCAGGCCCGCTGGCACGAACACTGCGCCCGCCGCCTGCGCGGCGAAATACCCGGCGCCGGCCCAAACGCCCCCGAATTCTGGCGCCTGTTGGAACAGGAAAGCGAACTGCCACCCGCATTGGCACAAGAATTGGCGGAGTACGCCCGGGCGTTGGAGAAGTCTGTGCCTTGAGGGTTAGTGCGGAGCACCAAAGTACGGGCAAGCCTCTGGCGTCCCTGCCGAGCAGCCAGGGGCGTCGTAGGGCCAGGGATGGCCCGGAGCCGAGCGCCACAGGGATGTGCTTGCAGCGTACCCTGGCTGCTCGGCAGGGACGCCAGAGGCTAACGATCTCGATGCGGACCAATATTCCCATCCCAAGCCCCCCCTGACAGCCACCGCCAGAATCTGCTACTTTCCAGCCCCTGTTCCCGTCCCAACGAGGAGACCCCGATGCCGCAAGTCCGCTCCACCCTCATGTTGTTGTCCGCCCTAGCGCTGACGGCCTGCCAGCCGCAGACGCCCGGCCCTCAACAACAACCCGCCGAACCCGAACCCCAGGCGCAAACGGCTCCCCCCGCCGCCCCGGCGCCGCTGGAACACAGCCTCACGGCGCTGCCCGGCCATGAAACCGACGCCCCCGTGCTGACCACCAAACAGGTGATCGTGATGCACACCGACGCTGGCGATCTCACCATCGAGGTCTACCCCGAAGCCGCGCCGAACGCCGTGGCCCGCTTCGTGGAACTGGCGCAGACCGGCTTCTACGACGACACCCCGGTATCCCGCGTGGTGCCGGGTTTCGTGGCGCAGTTCGGCATCAACTGGCGCGACGCCTACAAATCCTGGCAGGCCAACCTGTTCAAGGACGACCCCACCTATTTCGCCCTCGAACGCGGCACCCTGGCCTTCGCCAAAGCGGGCCCCGACACCAACTCCACCCAGGTGTTCATCAACTACACCGAAAACAACCGCCTGGCCGATCCCCAGTACAACTTCACCGTGTTCGGCAAGGTGGTGGACGGCATGGACGTGGTCGACCACTTCGCACAGGTGGGCGATCCCAGCGGCGGACTCGACCAGGGCCAGCTGTGGGAGAACGGCGAAGCCTACCTGCAGGGCCTGGACGTCAAGCCCACGATGATCCAGACGGTACGCGTGCAATAGCGGCCCCGGAGGCTGGCATGCAATTCGATGCGCTGCTCGACACCATGGTGCGGGAACAGGCCTCCGACCTGTTCCTGACCGTCGGCGCCCCCGCGCACCTGAAGGTGCAGGGCAGAATCCACCCCTTGCCGATGCCGCCCTTCGCCCCGGGCGAGGTGGCGCAGTTGGTGTGGGACGTGCTTGGTCAGGAGCGGCGGGACGAATTCGAGCGCGAACTCGAGCTCAATGTGGCCCATGACCTGCCCGGAGTGGGGCGTTTCCGGCTCAACGTGTACCGCCAGCGCGGCGAAGTGGCGCTGGTGGTACGCTACATTCGCGCGCGCATTCCCAGCCTGGAAAGCCTGGGGCTGCCGCCGCTGTTGCAGGAACTGGTGATGGAACCGCGCGGCCTGGTGCTGGTGGTGGGCGCCACCGGCTCCGGCAAGTCCACCACGCTGGCGGCCATGATCGATCACCGCAACACGCACGGCGGCGGGCACCTACTCACCATCGAGGAACCCATCGAATACCTGCATGAACACAAGCGCTGCGTGGTGGGCCAGCGCGAAGTGGGCGTGGACACCCACAGCTACGCCAATGCGCTGAAGAACGCCATGCGCGAGGCGCCCGACGTGATACTGATCGGCGAGATACGCGACCACGACACCATGCGCCACGCCCTGACCTATGCCGAAACCGGGCATCTGTGCCTGTCCACGCTACATGCCAACAACGCCAACCAGGCCATCGACCGCATCATCAATTTCTTTCCCGATAGCGCCCACCGGCAGCTCTATACCGACCTGTCGCTGAACCTGCGCGCGGTGATTTCGCAGCGCCTGCTGCCCGGCAGCGATGGCAACCTGGTGCCGGCGGTGGAAATACTGCTGCGTTCCGCCTACGTGGCGGACCTGATCGCCAAGCGCGAGATCGGCCAGTTGAAGGACGCCATGGCGCGCGGCAACGAAACCGGCATGCGCACATTTGATCAGGCGCTGTTCGAATTGCAGCAGCAGGGCCGCATCCACGTCGACGTGGCGCTTGCCAATGCCGATGCGCGCGGCGACCTGGCCCTGCGCATCCGCCTCAGCCAGGGCCTGGACCCGGCCAAGGGCGATACCGGGCTGTCGCTGCAGCGCTGAACGCGGGATTGCCCCCGGTTTGCGACGGCGCATGAAATTTGCGCCGCTCTTCCTATAAAATGCCGTGCTTGTTCGATCGCAGGGAGCTGGTGCTACCTTACTATGCAAGATTTCGACGACATCCGTCCGTATCACGACAGTGAGGTACGCGGCGTGGTCGACCGCCTGGTGGATGAACTGGCGCTGTCGCAAGCGATGGCGAAGTTCCGCAATCCACGGCTCTATCGCTGGTTTCCCGGTCCCATGGCACGCCTGGTGCAGTCGGCGCTCAAGGCCGAACTCAAACACGTGCGCAACGTGCGCGACGTGCAGTGCGTCATCGAAAAGTATCTGGACAAGCTGATCGAACGCACCACCGACGGCCTGACCCACAGCGGCCTGGACCAACTCGATCCCGCTTTGCCCTATCTGTTCATCAGCAATCACCGCGACATCACCATGGATCCGGCGCTGGTGAACTACATGCTCTACCACCAAGGCTTCGACACGCTGCAGATCGCCATCGGCGACAACCTGCTCAAGCGGCCGTTCCTGTCCGACCTGATGCGGCTCAACAAAAGCTTCATCGTCAAGCGTTCGCTGCATGGGCGCGAAAAGCTGGCGGCGAGCAAGCAACTGTCATGCTACATCCGCCACTGCATCCGCCACGGCCAGAACGTATGGATCGCGCAGCGCGAAGGGCGCGCCAAGGACGGGGTGGACAAGACCGAAAGCGCCATCATCAAGATGCTGCACATGGCGGGGCGCGAAGGCGAGGAAAAGCTGCCGCTGCAGCAGCTCATCAACCAGCTGAATATCGTGCCGGTGGCGATTTCCTACGAATTCGATCCCTGCGATGCGGCCAAGGCGCAGGAACTGCATGCGATCGAAACCGTGGGGCGCTACCAGAAGGACGAGAACACCGACGTCAACAGCATTCTCACCGGCATGATCGGCGCCAAGGGCGCGGTGCATGTCAGTTTTGGAACGCGCCTCAATGTGGACGACGCCGTTACCCCCGAAGGCGTGGCGGAACTGATCGATCAACAGATCATCCGCAACTATCGCCTGCACCTGGTGAACTACCTGGCGCTGGAACGCATCCAGCACGACTTCATGGATTTCAGCCGGCTGCCGGCGCGTTTCGGACTGAGCGAAGCCTTGGTGCAGCACAAGCGCAAGGCCTTTGCGGCGCGACTCGACGCCATTGCGCCGCAGTTGCACCCCTACGTGCTGAACATGTACGCCAACCCGGTGCTGCGCCAGTTCGAGCTGCAGCGTCTCAACGGTACTCCCGTGGCGGCAGTGTCCTGAACGCGCGGCATTTGCGCGTATCTAACGCAACACCGCCTGGCGTGGCCCGCGCACTGGCGAGGGCCGATCGCGCGCACTATAGTGAAGCCCTTGCCACGATGTGCGTGGCGCCGTAGTCATCATGCTCACCGACGCACTCAAGCAAACCATCCAAACCGCCTACAGCCGCATGCTGCAGAACAAGCAGCTGCAGACCCGGCCGGGGCAAAAGCGCATGATCGCCGAGATCGCGCGCACCTTGTGCGCGGTGGAGCGCGACGAAGACGGCCGCCGCAGCGCGCCCGAACCCGGCGTGTGCGTGGTGGAAGCCGGCACCGGCACCGGCAAGACCTTGGGCTATCTGGTATCGGCCCTGCCGGTGGCGCAGGCGCTGGACAAGAAGCTGATCATCGCCACCGCCACTGTCACGCTGCAGGAGCAGGTGCTGCAAAAGGACATTCCCGATCTCTTGCAACACAGCGATCTGCGTTTCACCTACGCGCTTGCCAAGGGCCGTGGCCGCTACCTGTGCCTGGCCAAGCTCGACAACCTGCTGCGCGGTGGCGGCAGCGCCGATGCCCTGCGCGATCTGTTCCAGATGGAAGTCGATACCCGTGAAGGGAACGACCAGGCCCTGTATGAGAACATGCTGGAACGCCTGAACGGCGGCGACTGGCAAGGCGACCGCGATGCCTGGCCCGAGACAATCGACGACGGCGCCTGGCGCGCGGTGGCGGTGGAGCAGGGGCAGTGTTCCGGCAACCGCTGTTCCTATTTCAGTTCCTGCTGTTATTTCCGCAACCGCAACGATCTCGACAAGGTGGACTGTATCGTCGCCAACCACGACCTGGTGCTGTCCGACCTGGCGCTTGGCGGCGGGGTGATCCTGCCGGCGCCCGCCGATGCCATCTACGTGTTCGACGAAGCGCACCAGCTGCCGGGCAAGGGCATCAATCATTTCACGCACAGCTTGCGCCTTGGCGCCACCGCGCAATGGCTCGACCAGCTTGCCACGGCGCTGCAGCGCAGCGGCGCGCAGTTGCAGGGGCAGGGCAAGCTTGCCGACCTGCTGCGCGAAGGCATCGATCTGGCGCACGCCGCGCGCGTGACATTGCAGCAGACGCACACCCTGCTGCAGCCGTTCAGCGACCGTGCCGAAGCGGTGGTGGCCAAGGGCGAAACCGGCCAGTTCGTGTTTGCCAAGGGCGTGGTCGACGATTTCGTCTGCCAGCAGCTCGACAATCTTTGCGCGGAACTGACGAGCCTGGCGATCCGCCTGGAAAAGATCACCGCGATCCTCAAGGACTGCCTGGAAAACGACGGCGGCGAAGTGGACCGCGCACGCGCCGAATCCTGGTTTCTGCTGTTCGGCAGCTTGGAGGTACGAGTGGCGGCCGGCGCCGCCTGCTGCCTGCATTTTTCCCGCGCGGACGACAGCCATGCCGTGCCCGCCGCGCGCTGGCTGGTGTTCCACGACAATGACGGCGTTGTCGACGTGAGCCTGCACACCAGTCCCGTGCTTGCCGCCGATGCCTTGCAGGACAAACTCTGGAGCAGCTGCTACGGTGCCGTGCTCACTTCCGCCACGCTCAGCGCGCTTGGCAGCTTCGACTTTCTGGCGCAGCGCTGCGGGTTGCCGTCTTCCACCAGCTTCCATCGCATCCAAAGCCCGTTCAGCCACCAGGAAGCCGCCGTGCTGCGCGTGCCGCGCCAGGGCTTCGACCCCACCGACACCGCCGGCCATACCCGGGCCATCACGGAACTGTTGCCCAAGCTGCTCACCGACAAAAGCGGCGCGCTGGTACTGTTCAGTTCGCGTCGCCAATTGCTGGACGTACTGGAGGGACTCGACCCCTTGTTCCGTCGCCAGGTGCTGGCGCAGGACGACTACGCCAAGCAGGAACTCCTGCGCCTGCATCGCGCGGCGGTGAACCGCGGCGAGGGCAGTGTCATCTTCGGCCTCGCCTCGCTGGCGGAAGGCATCGACCTGCCCGGTGCCTATTGCACCCACGTGGTCATCGCCAAGATCCCTTTCCCGGTGCCGAACGATCCGGTGGACGCCACGCTTGGCGAGTGGGTGAAGGCGCAAGGGCGCAACCCCTTCCAGGAAATCTCGGTGCCCGAAGCCGCCCTGCGCCTGATCCAGGCCAGCGGCCGCCTGCTGCGCCAGGAAAGCGACCGCGGCACCATCACCATCCTGGACCAACGCCTGCTCTCCCGTTCCTATGGCCGTGCCATCCTCGATTCCCTGCCGCCGTATCCCCGAGAAGTTTTCTAGGTATATGCCCACCTTTTCCCAGCGTAAGTTGAAGAACCCACACCCCCGCAAGTATCGATCAGGCTTTGATTGGGGGTGCGCGGCGCGGAGCCGCGAGGACAAGCGCGACACCCCCAAGCGAAGCCGGGTGCCACTGAAAGCCACCGTGGGGGTTCTACCAGAGAACGCATCATTGGCGGGTGTCGCCCTCTTCTAGGTATGCTTGCCATCAGCCCCATGACGAGGTTCGCTTAGCATGCGCTTGACCAACCATACCGACTACGCCATGAGAGTGCTGATTTTCGCGGCCGCCGCGCAACAGACCGTTACCATCAGCAAGATCTCCGAGGCCTACGGCATCTCCAAGGAACACCTGCGCAAGGTCGTGCATGCCCTGGCCCAGCATGGCTACGTCACCACCACGCAGGGACGCAGCGGTGGCATCACGCTTGGCAGGCCCGCGGACCAGATCAACCTGCGCGAACTGGTGCAGCGTTTTGAAACCCGGCAACTGGTGGAATGCTTCGATCCGCAGACCAACACCTGCGCCATCAACGGCATGTGCAATCTCAAGCACGCGCTGCAGCGGGCGCAGGAAAGTTTTTTCGAAACGTTGGGACAGTACACCTTGCGCGACATCATCGACGAACCGCGGCTGCAGGTGTTCGTGCGCCAGCGCACGGGGAGTTGAACTCATCACGCCATGCGTGATATCCGCATTGAAGGCTGCACGGCCTTTATCGAGCCGCGGGCGAGAAACCGCTGCGAAAAATCGCTTCGAAAAACCTCTTCAGAGACGAATGATGCCGCGCCGGTGCAGGTAGTCGAGCACCTGCTCGGCGCAGGCTAACGGTTCGCGGTCGGTGGTCACGGTAAGTTCCGGTTTCTCCGGCGCTTCGTAGGGGGAACTGATGCCGGTGAAATCGGCGATCTCGCCGCGGCGCGCGCGGGCATAGAGCTGCTTGGGGTCGCGCTCCTCGCACACCGCAAGCGGCGTATCGACGAAGATTTCCACGAAGGGCAGGTCGGCGGCTTCGTGCAGTTCGCGCACCAGGGCGCGATCGCGCGCAAAAGGGGAGATGAAGCTGGCAAGCGCCAGCATACTGGCATCGGCGAACAGCCTGGCCACTTCGCCCACGCGGCGGATGTTTTCCTCGCGGTCGACGGCGGAAAACCCCAGGTTGGCGTTGAGGCCGTGGCGCACGTTGTCGCCGTCGAGCACGTAGGCCTTGTAGCCGCGTTCCACCAGCAGGTGTTCCAGCAGAAACGCCAGCGTGGATTTACCGGCGCCGCTCAGGCCGGTGAACCACAGCGTGGCACCGCGTTGGTTGAACAGCGCCTCGCGCTTGTCGCGGGTTACCCGCCCGTGTTGCCAGACAATGTTGGATTGGTTTTGACTCATGGATGCCTCAGGGAGTCGCGGAGGCCGCCTGCAGGATGCGGATGGAGACGATGACGATTTCCGGTTGTGGACGGTTCTGCTGATCCACGCGCGCGGCGCCGATGGCGTCCAGTACCTCGAAGCCGGCGCGGATCTTGCCGAACACGGTGTGCCGGCCCACCAGCCAATCGGTATCGGCCAGGGTGATGAAGAACTGCGAGCCGTTGCGGTCGGGCCCCGCGTTGGCCATGGCGATAACGCCGCGCACCGGCGAGCGCGACACCAGATTCTCGCTGTAGTGATAACCCTGCATTTCGTACAACTGCTTGACGCTCAGCTCGCGCACCTTCTGGTCGACTTCACCGAGGCGCGGTTGCAGCTGCGTGCTGCTGTCGATGCCCAGGCTGTCGTACAAGGGCTTGAGCACCGTTTCCTGAAAGTCTTCCCGGTTGCGGATGCCGAGCACCGGGTTGGGCACGCCCTGCTCGTCGAGCACGCTCATGCGATCCAGGCCCAGGCTGGCGGCATTGATTTCGTCCGGCACGAAATAGCCGGGATAGCCGTCATCGGTACCCGTGGGGCTGCCGCCCTGAATCAGCACGTTGCGCACCACGCGATGGAAGCCGAGGCCGTCGTAGTAGGGCTGCGTCATCTCCAGCCCGGTGGTGGAATCCACCCACGGCTGGGTGCCGTCGGCCAGGCCAAGAAAGTTGGCTACGGTCAAAGGCGCTTCGCGCGGAAACAGCTCGAACAGCATGTTGCCGCGCGTGGTTTCGATGACGACCATGGGATTGGTGGGATCTTCCACCGGAATCTGCTGCGCGCGGCCGTCGAACACGGTATCGAATATAGGCAGCGAAGGCGGAGCGTTTGCCGGCGGCGCGGCCTGCTCCAGCGGCTCCGGCACGAGCGGCCCGGGCGCGGGTGTTACCTGTCCCAGCGCAGCCAGCGGCAGCAGCAGGCAGGCGCACAACAGGCGAAACGAGAGCGATGGCATGCGGCACTCCAAACAGGCATCGGCGCCGGGCTTGGATGCCCGGCGTGGGATGCAATGTGCAATGGGCGACATGATACGGAAAAAACATTTCTGTGGGAGTCGATCAGGAGTAAAGTGCGGTCTTTTCGTCTGGAGTAGAAGATGGAATGGGGTTTTGTGGTCGCGGGATTCGTCGTCGGCTGGCTGGTGGGCTTGACCGGCGTCGGCGGCGGCTCCCTGATGACTCCCATCCTGCTGTTGTTTTTCAACGTCAAGGCGGCGGTGGCCGTCGGCACGGATCTGTTGTATGCCAGCCTGACCAAGAGCGTCGGCGTGCTGGCGCACGGGCGTCTCGGTAATATCGATTGGCGCGTGGTGGGCCTGATGGCGCTTGGCAGCGTGCCGGCCTCGCTTGCCACCGCCTGGGTGCTCAGCCATTCCAGCCTCGGCTCCGACGTGGTGATGGAAAAGATCCGCACCGCGCTCGGCATCGCCCTGCTGCTGACCTCGCTGTCGGTGATTTTCCGCCATGAACTGATGAAAACGGCGCAGCAGCAGAATGGTGCGCCGCGCACGGCCGTGCCGATGTTGACGGTGCTGCTCGGGCTGTTTCTCGGCATCATGGTCACGCTCACGTCCGTGGGCGCCGGCGCGCTTGGCGTGACCGCGCTGCTGCTGCTTTATCCCGCCTCGCACATCACCCGCATCGTGGGTTCGGACGTGGCGCATGCGGTGCCGCTCACCCTGGTGGCCGGGCTTGGCCATGCCAGCCTGGGCACGGTGGATTACGGCCTGCTCGGCACCCTGCTGCTTGGCTCGGTGCCCGGCATCTGGCTCGGCAGCCACATGACCAGCCATGTCGACGAACAGTGGGTGCGCAGCGTGCTTGCCGTGATCCTGGTGTACGTGGGCCAGAAACTGGCGCTGCCGTTTTTGCCGCAGTGGCTCGGCGCCCTGCTGGTGGTGGCGCTGCTGGTGATCAAGTGGGTGGTGGATTCCCGCCGCAAGAATCACGCGGCTTCCTCGGAACAGGAATCCTGAAGCCCTGCCTGCTGTAACAGTTTGGTAACACTGTTCATACATTCCTCGCACAGCCTCGCCGCGTCCGCGCGGCGATGATTGCGCCAGTTTTCGCGCAATGTCAGCGTTGTGATCCGGCCCGCCACGCGGGTCAGGTGCGAGGAGGATGCGATGAAATTCCCGGCGTTATTCATAAAAAGTCCCATAAAAAGTGCCATAAAGAGTGCCCTAGCGAGCGCCATGGTATTGGCCTATGCCGCCCAGGCCGCCGTGCCGGTATTCCATGCCGGCGAACTGCAGCTGGATGCCGCCGCCACGCTCATGGACGGCGGTGGCCACTACTACCGCAACGTTGTGCTGCAACGCGACGCCGACGGCACGCTGCACGTCAAACAGGCAGAGCCGCGTCCGCTGGTGGACGTGCACACCGTGGCCGTGAACCTCTATGCCGCCGGCGGCACCCTGGCAAGCGCCACCATCACCGGCCTCACTTCAGTCGCCTGTGTGGTGCTGGAAGAACCCGCCCTGCTGCGTAGTGGTTCCACCTTCCACGTAATACTGGCCGAAACCGTGCAGGAGCCTGGCGCCGTGTGTGCCTCGCTGCTGCCCAACCAGCCCTTTGAGCTGGCGCTGCCATTGCCCATCGACGACCTGCCCGACGGCACTTACACCGTCGACGCCAACGGCGTTACCGCTACTTTCACGCTGGGTGCCGCGACCCACTGAATCCACTTCCCCTCGTACGGGGATTCGCGCCACAAACGCGAGTCCCCGTTTTTTTTGTGGCGTGCCCTGGTCTCCGTGACTTCACCAATCAGCTCCGTATAATCCTCCTCACACCCACCGTAGGAACCCGCCCATGAAACGCCTAGCCGTCTTTTCTGCCCTGCTGCTCATCGCAGCCTGCGCCCCTTCGGAACAGAACGTCGCCACCTCCACGGTGGAATCCGCGCCGCCTGCCGCGCCGGCCCCGGCCAGCTACAGCGAATTCAACACCACAGCCACCATCCGCGACGTGATGAACACCCTGATCGACCCCAGCGCCGATGCCCTCTGGGAAGCGGTGCGCTTTGAAGTGGATGAAGACGGCGAGCACGATTTCAGCCCGCAAACTGAAGAGGAATGGCAGGCGCTGCGCTACGAAGCCGTCTCCATCATCGAAGGCGGCAATGCGCTGATGCTGCCCGATCGCCACGTGGCCCCGCCCGGCGCCACCACGGAATTCCCCGAGTACGAATTCATCCCCGAGGAAGTGGAGGCCAAGCTGCGCGAGGATCGCCAATCGTGGATCGGCTTCGCGCAGGGATTGCAGAATGCCGCGGTGCAGGCGCTGCAGGCCATCGAGGATCGCAACGTGGATCAGCTGATCGAATACGGCGCGCTGCTCGATGAAGCCTGCGAGTCCTGCCATTCGCAATACTGGTACCGGCCGGAAGTCGATTGATCGATGCGTGAAATCCTGCCTCGCAACGTCGTTGCCGGGCAGGGCGCCTGAGGCAGGTTGTTTTTCAGCGCCGTAGCGCCAGCACCTTGAAGCTGCGGTCACTCGCCAGGGTGCGCACGTCGGCAAACAGCGGCGCCGCCTTGCGCTCCAGCGGAATGAACGCATTGACCACGAACAGGGCTTCCCCGCCCGGCTTGAGCAGCCGGCGGGCGGCGGCCAGAAACCGATCGGTCAAGGCGCCCTCAACCGTGAATCCCTGATGAAACGGGGGATTGCACAGCACCAGGTCCACCGGCGCGTGCAGCCCGTCGGCGCAATCCTGCAGACTCACCTCGAAGCGTTCCTGATCTGCCACCAATGCCAGATTGCGCTGGGCGGCGGCCACGGCGGCGGCATTGTTGTCGGTGGCGAACACCCGCGCGCAGCCGGCGCGCAGCAGCACAAGCGCCAGCAGGCCATAACCGCAGCCAAGGTCCAGCGCCTGCAGCGTGCCGCCATCGCGTCCTTCTAGAAACGCCGGCAACTGCGCCAGCAGAAAGGCGCTGCCGGCGTCGATGCGATCCCAGGCGAAGATGCCCGGTTTGCTGTAGAGCGTGAGGCCATTGCATTCGATCACCGGCATGAGCGCGTGATAGTCCTGTTCATTCAAGAGCATGGGGGCGACTTCGCCGCGCGTGAAGCGATACAGGTGCAGGCCACCGTCGCCGCGCTGCAGCATGGCGATCGCTTGCCAGGCCGCGGCGGCACGCGCGGCGAAAGTCTTGATGCCTTCCTGCTTGTAGCCGGCGATCCACAGTTCACCCCCGGGCGCGAGCGTTTGCCACAGCGCCTGCAGCACGTGCTCCACCACGCGTTTTTCCTTGGACACGCGATAGGCGGCGCGTTGCAGATTTCCATAGCCGCTGAACTCGAAATCGTTGCAGATGCAGTCCCAGCCGCGTGCCTGGGTCTGGTGTTGCACGTCACAGCGGTTGGCGAGCGCGCGCCATTGTGGCGGCGGCAGGGGCAGGGCGCCGGCGGGATTTTCGTCGAGCACCAGCAGGCCCGGGCCGCAGGTGGCGGCGCTGCGCAACAGGGCGGCGACGGGATGATCAGCCATGCGTGGCCAGCTCCACCTCAGCGGGGGAAAGTTCGCGCCATTGGCCCGGCGCCAGCGCGGAATCGAGCGGCAGCGGCCCGATGCGCTCGCGATGCAATGCGTCCACGTGATTGCCGCAGGCGGCGAACATGCGGCGCACCTGGTGGTAGCGCCCCTCGCGCAGCACTATGCGCGCATTGTGGCTGTCCAGCACGATGAGCGTGGCGGGCAGGGTGGGCACGGGAGAATCGTTGAGCACGATGCCGGCGGCAAAGCGTTCCACCAGGGCGGTATCGAGCGGCTGGCTCAGACGCACCCGATAGTGCTTGTCGCAATGGCGCCGCGGGCTGGTGAGCGCATGGCTCCAGGCGCCGTCGCTGGTGAGTAGCACCAGGCCGCTGCTGTCCGCGTCGAGGCGGCCGGCGGCATGCAACCGTTCGGCCCAGGGCCTGTCCACCAGCTGATGCACCGGCGTGTGCGTGGGATCGCTGGTGCTGCACACCACGCCAAGCGGCTTGTGCAGCATCAGGTAATGATGGCGCGGCCATTCGAGCATGGCGTCATCCACGCTGATCGCCTGCTGCGGGGTAACGCCGTGGGCGGGATCGCGCACCACCTCGCCGTCGACATGCGCCCGACCCTGGCTCAACAGGCGCTTGGCCTGGGCGCGCGAAAGCCCCAGTTCCTGACTGACGAAACGGTCGAGCCGCATACGCGTGGCTGAGGCGGAAATGGTCATGAGTGCAGCAATGTCCGTGAGGCGGAGGACGCGGGCGCCGAAGTGCAAGGCGGAATTATCGTGAGCGGTGTGCGGGCGGGTCAAGCGAAGGGGTGGCAGCCGCTGCTCCACACTGGTAAGCAAAGGGGGAATTTGCTATATCTGCGACCCTCAACGGGAGAGTAATGACCATGCCGATCTACGAATTCCTTTGCCAACGCTGTGGGCATCAGTTCGAGAAGCTGGTGCGGGTCGATCATACGGCGCCGTGTCCGGCCTGCCAGAGCGAAGAGGTGGAACGCCTGCTGTCGCTGGCGGCCATCAGCACGCAAAAGTCACGCACCCAGGCGATGACCGGCGCGCGCCGCGTCGCGATGGACGTCAAGAAGGAAAAGGACCACGCCCAGGCGGAATACGAACGCAACTATATCCGCGACCATAGTTGAGCCATCAGCCATCAGCCATCAGCCACTGCCTGCTGATTGAAGAAACGTTTTCAAAAACGTAGCGAGCGTGTGGCTGGTGGTGACCGCCGGAGCGCAGGAACCGCAGTGTATATGTCGATACATGAGGATTCCGAGCACCGCCGGGCGCCGCCAGACGCACACGCAGTAGTTTTTGGAAGCGTTTCTAGTTATGGGCGGCGGCGCGGGCCACGGCTTCGGAAATCAGGCGGCGTGCTTCGGCGGCGTCGCGCCAGCCGCCGATCTTCACCCACTTGCCGGGTTCCAGATCCTTGTAATGCTCGAAAAAGTGCGAAATCTGCTCGCGGGTGATCTCGGGCAGATCCTCGTAGCTGTGGATGTTCTCGTAGCGGCGGGTCAGGTGCGGGGACGGCACGGCAATGATCTTCTCATCCTGGCCGGCATTGTCTTCCATGATCAGCACGCCGATCGGGCGCACGTTGATCACGCAGCCGGGCACCAGCGGGCGGGTGTTGCAGATCAGCACGTCGATCGGATCGCCGTCGTCGGACAGCGTATGCGGCACGAAGCCGTAGTTGCCGGGGTAGGACATCGGCGTATAGAGAAAACGATCCACCACCAGCGTGCCGGACTGCTTGTCCATTTCGTACTTGATCGGATGGCCGCCGATCGGTACTTCGATGAGCACGTTGACGTCTTCTGGTGGATTGGTGCCGATGGCGATGGCTTCGATGCGCATGAAGCAAGGCTCCTACTGCTAAAAGGGCTGGAATTGAAAGGCGCGCATTATAGCGGGGCACGAGGGGAGGGACACCAGATTTTGGTCAACTTGGTGTCCCTTTTTTGTTGTGATTGTGAAATCCCACGCGGGGTGGCGTTCAGGACTGCATCGATGCGATGTCGATCACGAAACGGTACTTCACGTCGCTTTTGAGCATGCGCTCGTAGGCCTCGTTGATATAGCCGGCCGGCACCACCTCCACTTCGCTGACGATGCCGTGCTTGCCGCAGAAATCCAGCATTTCCTGCGTTTCCCGAATGCCGCCGATCACCGAGCCGGCCACCTGGCGCCGCCGCAGGATCAGGTTGGCGCCGTGGACGCCCACCGGATCGAGAGGCCCTACGATTACCAGGGTTTTATCGCGCTTGAGCAGCGCAATGTAGGGATTCAGGTCGTGCGCCACCGGCACGGTGTCGATGATCAGGTCGAAACTGCCGGCCGCCTGCGCCATGGCCACGCTGTCCTTGGATATCAGCACCTCGGCGGCGCCAAGCTTTTTGGCGTCCTGCGCCTTATGGGCGGAGGTGGTGATCATCACCACGTGCGCGCCCATGGCCGCCGCCAGCTTCACGCCCATGTGTCCCAAACCGCCAAGCCCCACGATGCCCACCTTCTGATTGGGCTGCACCTGCCAGTGCCGCAGCGGCGAATACAGCGTGATGCCGGCGCACAGTAGCGGTGCGGCGGCGGCTGGGTCGAGGGTGTCGGGCACGCGCAACACATAATCGGCGTCCACGGTGATGCGCTGCGAATAGCCGCCATAAGTCAGGCCGCCGTGGCGCGCATCCTGGCCGTTGTACGTGGGCGTCATGCCGCTTTCGCAATACTGTTCCAGCCCTTCGTGGCAGGACGCGCACTGGCGGCAGGAATCGACGAAGCAGCCCACGCCCACCAGGTCGCCGGTCTTGAAACCGGTGACGGCGCTGCCGGTTTGCGCCACGCGGCCGATGACCTCGTGGCCCGGCACCATGGGATACAGCGAACCGCCGCCCCATTCGTCGCGCGCCTGGTGGATGTCGGAATGGCAGATGCCGCAGTAGAGGATGTCGATCAGCACATCGTTCGGCTGCGGCGCGCGGCGTTCGATGGTGAGTCTGGCGACGGGGGCGGTGGCGTTCTGCACGCCATAGGCGGTGACGGTGGTCATGCGGGCTCCTTGCGGGTAGGGGGGTGGGAAGATTGACCCATCATAAGGGCGCTTGGGCAATTCTCAATAAAGGCGTCTCTCAATAAAAGCCGCCTGGGCAATTCTCGATGAAAGGCGCTTGCACGATCCTCAATAAAGACGCTTGCGCAGTGCCGTGCAGACTTGGCCCGATTCTTGAATCGTCTCGTCGTGGTCGACACGAGCACGAGGGTCAGAGTCGCGTGAATTCGAGCAGTACCGACAAAGCCGGCGCGAGGTTGCGCGTCATGTTGCTGGATGAAGAACCCGCGCGCGCCGCACGCATGCACGACGGCCTGCGCAAAGGCGGCTTCGATCCGGTTTGCGTCCATCCCGACGATTCCCTGCTGCTGGGCGTGGAACGCGAACGCCCCGACGTGGCCTACCTGGCGCTCGATCACCCCGACCGCGCGTTGCTCGACAGCCTGAGCGTGATCAAGCGCCATCGTCCCATACCGATCATTCTGCAAACGCAGGAGCGCGATCCCGCCTACATCCGCCAGGCGTTGGGCGCCGGGGTGTGCCATTACCTGGTCGGACAACTCGAGCTGGCGGCGATCACGGCGGCGATCGACGTGGCGCTGGCGCAGTTCGCCGAAGGCAACATGCTGCGGCGCCGGATGGAGCACGCCTGCGTCGAGCTGGAAACGCACAAACGCATCACGCGCGCCAAGGTATTGCTGATGCAGCGCCGCCGCCTCGACGAACCCGCCGCGCACAAACTGCTGCTGCAAACGGCGATGGAGCGCAATCTCAAGCTGGGCGAAGCCGCCGCGCTGGTGATCCGTTTGTTCGAGGCCTGCGATGAAGGCGCCGCCTCATGAATCTACGGATGCCGCGTACCAATCTGGCGCATCCTGGGTCCGCATGGCGCGTCTTTGGTGCGCGGCGAGCGGGGCAATGGCCGTGAAAGCCTGATTTCAGCGCACATTTCGTCCTGGCACGCGATGTGCAAAGTCCTGAATGCAAGTCAAAACGATGAGCGCGCTCTCCCCGGCCCCTCATCGAGCATCGGCGCCGCCTCCCCCTGGCGCCTGGGTAATGAAGCCCACACCACTTTTGGTGTGGGCTTTTTTTTTGGAATTACGCACGACAGCAGTGCCGGATGCCAAGCAGGGTATCCGTCCGGAAGGAAGCAGATCATGCAAACCATTGAAGTCCTGGTGATCGGCAACGGCATGGTGGGCCACTACTATGCCGACAAACTGAGCACCATGGGCGATCATTTCAAGATCACCATACTCGGCGCCGAAACCCGCCCCGCTTACGACCGCGTACATTTATCGGAACTGTTCGCCGACAAGAAACCGGCGGACCTTGCGCTCGCCACCACGCAGGACTATGCCGACCGCGGCATTGACGCGCATTTCGGCGAGGAAGCGCTGCGCATCGACCGTGACGCGCAGGTGGTGCACACCAGCAAGGGCCGCCGTTTTCGTTACGACAAGCTGGTGCTTGCCACCGGCTCCTACCCCTTCGTGCCGCCGATCCCCGGCGCCGAGCAACCCGCCTGCCTGACGTACCGCACCATCGACGACCTCGGCCACATCCGTGCCGAAGCCAGGACGGCGCGCAGCGCGGTGGTGATCGGCGGCGGCCTGTTGGGGCTCGAATGCGCCAACGCGTTGCGCAATCTGAAGCTGCAAACGCACGTGGTGGAATTTGCGCCCGGCATCATGGGCGTGCAGCTCGATACGCGCGGCAGCCAGTTCCTGCAGCGCATGATCGAAGCGCTTGGGGTGCGGGTGCATACCGGCAAGGCCACGCAGAAGATCGTACCGGGCCGCGATAGCCGCCTGAGCCTGCAATTTGCCGATGCCGGCAGCCTCGATACGGACCTGGTGGTGTTTTCCGCCGGCATCCGCCCCGCCGACAGCCTGGCCCGGGAAGCGGGCCTGGAAGTCGGCCCGCGTGGCGGCATTGTGATCGACTATCATTGCCGGACCAGTGATTCCAATATCTACGCCATCGGCGAATGCGCCTTGTTTGGCGGCCGCATCTTCGGCCTGGTGGCGCCCGGCTATCGCATGGCCGACGCCGCGCTCAGTCAGCTCACCGATACCAAGGTGCCGTTCCAGGGCGCCGACATGAGCACCAAGCTCAAGCTGCTTGGCGTAGAGGTGGGCTCCATCGGCGATGCGCATGGCACCGCCGAAGGCAGCGTGAGCTACCAATATGCCAACGAGAAAAAGGCTGTCTACAAGCGCCTCAACGTGTCCGCCGACGGCAAGCGCCTGCTTGGCGCGGTGCTGGTGGGCGACACCGCCGACTACGACATGCTGCTGCAGTATGCGCTCAACGGCCTGGAGCTGCCGGCCGATCCGGAAAGCCTGATTCTGCCCACCGCGGGCGCCAAGCCGCTGCTCAGTGCCGGCGCCTTGCCGCCCACCGCCACGCTCTGTTCCTGCCACAACGTTACCAAGGCCGGCGTGACGGCGGCGATGGATGGCGGCGCGCTGACGCTGGCGGCGGTGAAGCACGAGACCAAGGCAAGCACCGGCTGCGGTGGCTGCGCCGCGCTGCTCAAGAGCGTGGTGGACAGCGAACTCAAGGCGCGCGGCGTGGCGGTGACCAATCATCTGTGCGCCCACTTCGCGCATTCGCGGCAGGAGCTGTTCCATCTGTGCAAGGTGGAGCGCATCCGTACCTTTCCCGAACTGCTGCAGCGCCATGGCAAGGGATTGGGCTGCGATGTCTGCAAGCCGGCGGTCGGTTCCATCCTCGCCTCGTTGTGGAACGAACACGTGCTGAAAGCGGAGCACGTAGGCCTGCAGGACACCAACGACACCTTTCTTGCCAACATGCAGAAGGACGGCACCTATTCCGTGGTGCCGCGCATCGCCGGCGGTGAGATCACGCCGGACAAATTGGCGGTGCTGGCGGCGGTGGCGCAGCAATACGACCTTTACGTCAAGATCACCGGCGGGCAGCGCATCGATCTTTTCGGCGCGCGCCTGAACCAGCTGCCGGCGATCTGGCGCGAACTGGTGGCCGCCGGCTTCGAAACCGGCCACGCCTACGGCAAGGCGCTGCGCACCGTGAAATCCTGCGTCGGCAGCAGTTGGTGCCGCTACGGCGTGCAGGACAGCGTGGGCATGGCGATCCGCCTGGAACACCGCTACAAGGGCCTGCGCAGCCCGCACAAGCTGAAAAGCGCGGTATCCGGCTGCACCCGTGAATGCGCCGAGGCGCAGAGCAAGGACTTCGGGGTGATCGCCACGGAAAAGGGCTGGAACCTCTACGTGTGCGGCAACGGTGGCATGCGGCCGCGTCACGCGGATCTGTTCGCCACCGACCTCGACGATGCCACGCTGATTCGCTACATCGACTGCTTCCTGATGTTCTACATCCGCACCGCCGACCGCCTGCAGCGTACGTCGGTGTGGCTGGAAAACCTCGAAGGCGGCATCGACTACCTGCGCGCGGTGATCATCGACGACAAACTGGGGCTCTGCGACGAGCTGCAGGCGCAGATGTGGGGGTTGATCGGCACCTATCAGTGCGAATGGAAGCGCACGCTGGAAGACCCGGCAAAACTCAAGCGCTTCCGCCAGTTCGTCAATGCCGCTGCCGAGGATCCGCAGGTGGTGTTCGTGCGCGAGCGTGGCCAGCCGCGTCCGGCGCGCAGCGATGAGCGGCACCGGGAGGAGGCCGGCGCATGAAGTCCTTGAGCGCTGACAGTGAACGCATGATGCACAGCCGTCTCGATGAAGTGCTGCTGTGCCGCGAGGAAGACCTGGTGGCCGACAGCGGCGTCTGCGCCTTGTGCGAAGGCCGGCAGGTGGCCTTGTTCTGGCTGCCGCAGCAACTCCCCGCGCTCTATGCCATCGGCAATCATGATCCGCTCGGAGGCGCCAACGTGCTGGCGCGCGGCATCGTCGGCGACGTCGATGGCGAACCGGTGGTGGCCTCGCCGCTGTACAAGCAACACTATTCGCTGCGCGATGGCCGCTGCCTGGAAGACGCCGCCGTCCGGGTGCCGGTGTATCCGGTGACGCTGCGCGACGGCCACGTGTACTGCGTCCTGCCCACCGTATGACAGCCGGCAGTAGCGTCAAAAGCGTGTGCCCTTACTGCGGTGTCGGCTGCGGTATCGTCATGGACGTGGCGGACGGGCGCGTGGTCAAGGTCAGCGGCGACAAGGCCCATCCGAGCAATTACGGACGCCTGTGCACCAAGGGCCTGACTTCCGCCCAGGTGCTGCAAGCGCCGGGGCGGCTCGAACATGCCTACCTGCGCCGCGAGCGCCGACAGGAACCGGCGCAGGTGCCGCTGGAGCAGGCCATCACGGAAACCGCCGACCGGCTGCGCGGCATCATCGACCGCCATGGCCCCGAGGCGGTGGCGCTGTACGTGTCGGGGCAGATGTCGCTGGAAGCGCAGTACCTGGCCAACAAGCTGGCCAAGGGCTTCATCGGCACTCCTCACATCGAATCCAATTCGCGCCTGTGCATGGCCAGCGCCGGCCAGGGTTATAAGCTGTCGCTTGGCGCTGATGGCCCGCCGGGCTCGTACCAGGATTTCGAGCAGGCGCGGCTGTTTTTCGTCATTGGCGCCAACATGGCCGACTGCCATCCCATCCTGTTTCTGCGCATGATGGAACGGGTAAAGGCCGGTGCCCGACTGATCGTGGTGGACCCACGCCGCAACGCCACCGCGGACAAGGCCGATCTTTTCCTGCAGATCAGGCCGGGCACGGACCTGGCGCTGCTCAATGGCCTTTTGCACCTTCTGGTCAAGAATGGCGGCCTGGATCAGACCTTCATCGCCCAGTTCACCGAAGGTTGGGACGCCATGCCTGCCTTTCTCGACGACTATCCGCCCGAAATCGTGGCGGAAATCACCGGCCTGAGCGAAGCCGACATCCGCAAGGCGGCCGCCTGGATTGGCGCGGCGCCCGAATGGATGAGCTGCTGGACCATGGGCCTCAACCAGAGCGTGCACGGCACCTGGCACACCAACGCCCTCTGCAATCTGCATCTTGCCACCGGCGCCATTTGCCGCCCCGGCGCCGGTCCGTTCTCGCTCACCGGCCAGCCGAACGCCATGGGCGGGCGCGAAATGGGTTACATGGGACCGGGACTGCCGGGGCAGCGTTCCGCGCTCATTGCCAGCGACCGCGCTTTTACCGAAACCTTGTGGCAGCTGCCGCCGGGCACGCTGCGCAGCACGGCCGGCGTGGGCACGGTGGGCATGTTCGAAGCCATGGCGCAGGGCAGCATCAAGGCCTGCTGGATCATCTGTACCAACCCGGTGGCCACGGTGGCCAACCGCGACAAGGTCGGCGCCGCCCTGCGCGCAGCGGAACTGGTGATCGTGCAGGATGCTTTTCTCGATACCGAAACCAACCGCTTTGCCGACATCCTGCTGCCGGGCGCGCTGTGGGCGGAAGGCGAGGGTGTCATGGTCAATTCGGAGCGCAACCTCACCTTGATGCAGCAGGCGGTGGCGCCGCCGGGCGATGCGCTGCCGGACTGGCAGCTGATCGCGCGCGTGGCCTGCGCCATGGGGTATGAACAAGATTTCAGTTACGCCAGCAGCGCGGAAATCTTCGAGGAGATCAAGGGCGCCTACAATCCCGACACCGGTTATGACCTGCGCGGCGCGAGCCATGCACGGCTGCGGCACACGCCGCTGCAATGGCCTTGTCCGCCGGATGACGACAGCGATCGCCATCCCATCCGCTACCTGAACGACGGTGGCAGCCAGCGTCTGCTGCAAGCCCATGATGGCACCACCCCACGCCTGGCCTTTCCCCGGGCGGACGGCAAGGCGCGCTTCTTTCCGCGTCCCTACCTGCCGCCGGCGGAATTGCCCGATCCCGACTTTCCGTTCGTGCTCAACACCGGCCGCTTGCAGCATCAATGGCACAGCATGACCAAGACCGGCAAGGTGCCCACGCTCAACAAGCTCAATCCTGGCCCGTTCGTGGAGCTGCATCCCGACGATGCCGACACGCTCGGCATTCGCGTGCGCGACAAGGTGGCGGTGCGTTCGCGGCGCGGCAGGGCGGTGCTGCCCGCGGTACTGAGCCGGCGCGTGCTGCCGGGCACCTGCTTCGTGCCGTTTCACTGGAACGATGAGTTTGGCGAGGCGCTGGCGATCAACGCGGTGACCCATGATGCGGTGGATCCGCTGTCGCTGCAGCCGGCGTTCAAGTATTGCGCTGTAGCGTTGGAACGCGTGCAGGCGTCCGCTTCCGACAGCGCGCCCACCCCCGCCTTGGCACTGGTGGCCGAGGCCATGGGTGGACTGGCGGCGCAACATGAAGCTATGTCAACGACCTCACATGACGAGGCTCAAGCGGCCCGGCACGCCGATGCGCAAATGGCGCCACAGCCCAGTCTTGCCGCGTTGGCCGCCTGGCTCGGTTGCGATACGCCGCCGGAATTGCCGCTGAATGAGCAGGAAAAGCGCTATCTGCAAGGCTATTTCGCCACGCTGCGGCTGCAGCCGCCGCTTGCCGGCGAGAGCGTGCCGGTGGTGCCCGCCGCGGCGCCGCTGCGTACCGACCAGCGCCTGTTGCTCGACGGCATGCTTGCCGGCCTGTTTGCACGCCGACCGGTGCAGGCACCCACCGAAGCGGCAGCCGCCGAACCTGCGCGCCTCCTCACGCTTCTATGGGCGTCGCAGACCGGCAACAGCGAAAGCTGCGCGGGGCTGTGCGCCGAACGGTTGCGCGCCGCCGGCCATGCTGTGCGCGTGGCGGAGATGGACAGCTGTGATGGTGCCACATTGGCTGCCACCGCCTGCCTGCTGCTGTGCACCAGCACCACCGGCGACGGCGATCCGCCCGACAACGCCGCGGCGTTCTGGCAAACGCTGCAGGGCACGGACGCGCCGCACCTGAGCGATACGGCGTTTGCCGTGCTGGCCCTGGGCGACTCCAGCTACGAACAGTTCTGCGGCTTCGGCCGCAAGCTCGATGCGCGCCTGGAAGCGCTGGGGGCGAAGCGCCTGACGCCGCGCATCGACTGCGAAACGGATTTCGAGGACCAGGCCGGCATCTGGCTCGATGCCGTGCTGCAGGCCTTGCCGGAGGCGGACGCGCCAAGCGTCACAGACACAACGCAGGAGACGGGCAAGACAGGCGAGACCGGCAAGATGGACGAGCCGGGTGCCGCGCAAGAAACCGATAAGTCGCGTGCGATGCCGACCCTGCCGGCTGCGCCCCCCACGGGATTGCCAGCCCGCGCCACCGGACGCGCCGCGCCGCTGCACGCGCGCGTGTTGCTCAACCGCGTGCTCAACGCGCCGGGTACCCGGCGCGAAACCCGCCAACTCGCGTTTGCGCTACAGGGAAAAGCGCTGGCATTCGAGGCTGGCGATGCGCTTGGGATATGGCCCACGCAATGTCCCACGCTGGTCGAGGAACTGCTCGGCATCCTGGCCCTGGCACCGGACGCGCCGGTCACGGTGGCGGGGCAGGGCGAGATGCCGGTGGCCGAGGCGTTTGCCCGGCACCTGGAGATTGCACGCCTGACGCCTGAGCTGCTGCGCTTCGTCCACGCGCGCTGCGGCAGCGAGAAGCTGGGCGCGCTGCTTGAATCCGATGCCGCCGACGCCCTGCGGCAATGGTTGTGGGGGCGGCAACCGGTGGATCTGTTGCGCGAGTTTCCGGTGACGGCATCGGCGCAGCAATGGGTGGATCTCTTCAAGCGGTTGCAGCCGCGCCTTTATTCGATTTCGTCCAGTCCCAAGGTGCTCGAGGATCAGGTGCAGTTGACGGTGTCGACGCTGCGCTACGTGTGCGAGGGCAAGCCGCGCGGCGGTGTCTGTTCCACCTTTCTGGCCGATCGAGCTGCCGCGGGCGAGGTGCCGATCTTCGTGCAGAAAGCCGCGCATTTTCGGCCGCCGCGTGATGCGGAGGCGCCGATGATCATGGTGGGGCCGGGCACCGGCGTGGCGCCGTTTCGCGCCTTTCTGCAGGAACGCCAGGCAGTCGGCGCGCGTGGCCGCAACTGGCTGCTGTTCGGCGAGCGGCACGTCGCCACCGATTTCTATTACCGCGAGGAACTGGAACAGCTGCGCCAGGGCGGTTACCTGCACCGCCTGGATACCGCGTTTTCGCGCGACCAGGCCGAAAAGCGCTACGTGCAGCACTGCCTGCTGGAGCAGGGCGCGCTGCTGTGGGCGGAACTGGAACGCGGCGGGCATTTCTACGTGTGCGGCGACGCCAAGCGCATGGCCAAGGACGTGGATGCCGCGCTCAAGCAGGTGGTGGCGCAGCACGGCGGCATGAGCGCGGAGCGCGCCGTGGACTACGTGGCCACCTTGTCCCGCGAAAAGCGCTACCTGCGCGATGTGTACTGACTATTCCTTAATTTTTCCGTGGTCCTTGAAGGATGAGCAACGCCAATGAGTGTCGATAAGTTCAGGTTGGGCAGTTTTCGGGGCAGGATGCGCACGTTGCACCTGGCGTGGTTGGCGTTTTTCCTGAGCTTCGTGGTGTGGTTCAACGCGGCACCGCTGCTGCAGGCCATTGCCGCCAGTCTTGGCGTAAGCCAGGAGGAAATCCTGGTGCTGGCGATGGTCAACGTGGCGCTGGCGGTGCCGGCGCGGGTGGTCGTGGGCATGCTCACCGACCGCTACGGGCCGCGCCGCGTCTATTCGCTATTGCTGGCGCTTGGCGCTCTGCCGTGCTTCTGGTTCGCGCTTGCCGACAGTTTGCGCGAGGCGGCGCTGGCGCGTTTTTTCATGGGCATCGTCGGCGCGGGTTTCGTGGTGGGCATTCGCCTGGTGGGGGAATGGTTTGGGCACCATGAGCTCGGCACTGCCGAGGGTATCTACGGCGGCTGGGGCAACTTTGGTTCCGCGGCAGCGGCACTTGCCCTGCCGGCGCTGGCGCTGTGGGTGGGCGGCGAGAACGGCTGGCGCTGGGCGGTGGCGTGTACGGGGGTGTTGAGCCTTGGCTATGCGCTGGTGTTCCACACGCTGGTGCGCGACACGCCAAGCGGCGCCACGTATTTCAAACCGCGGCGGGCTTCTGCCATGGAGGTGAGCAGCGTTGGCGATCTTCTGTTGCTGCTGGTAATGAAGTTGCCGATGTATCTCTGCCTGGGCGTGCTGGCGTGGCGCCTGTCGCCGGCGGGCTTCGGCCTCATCGGCGCGGCCGCGCTGCAGGCGATCCTGGTGGGCCTGGCCATCCTGCTGGTGGTGGATTTTCGCCACGTGTGGCGCTGCAACGCCGCCGTTCGGCGCGCGCCGCTCCCCGAATTGCAGCGTTATCGCTTCAAGCAGGTGGCGATACTGGGCCTGTTGTACTTCACCACATTCGGTTCGGAACTGGCGGTGGTGTCGGTGCTGCCCTTGTTCTTTGCCAACACCTTTGGCCTCGGGCCGGTGCAGGCGGGCGCGATCGCGGCAAGCTTCGCCTTCATGAACCTGGTGGCGCGGCCGATGGGCGGCTGGTTGTCGGATCGCCATGGCCGCAAGCGCACCTTGCTGCGGCTGGTGGCGGGCGTGGCGCTTGGCTATGCCGCGATGAGCCTGATCACGGCGCAGTGGTCGCTGTGGCTGGCGGTGGGGGTGGTGGTGGGCTGTTCCTTCTTCGTGCAGG
>Ga0182745_1000387_pt1 | contig 50952 bp, 45 predicted proteins | sample eDN3rd30CKraftBY_FD_128523 | JGI IMG/M metagenome (GOLD analysis project Ga0182745, IMG submission 128523) | Enriched backyard soil microbial communities from Emeryville, California, USA - eDNA 3rd pass 30_C Kraft BY (version 2) (version 2) | ecosystem: Environmental > Terrestrial > Soil >... | reverse complement strand
CTGACGACGCTCGCCGAACTGCTCCGCCAGTCGGGCTGCGTCGGCGTCCGTCTCGGCTGCGAGGAAGGAATTTGCGGCAGTTGCTCGGTGCTCGTCGACGGACGCAGCGTGCGATCCTGCCTGACCGTCGCCGCGCAGATGGACGGTGTATCGGTGACCACGGTCGAGGGGTTCGACGGCGATCCGGCGCTGCGCGCGATACAGGATTCGCTGATTGCGCATTTCGGCGCCCAATGCGGCTTTTGCACCAGCGGGATGCTGGCCGTCATCGCCGAATATCTCGCCGACCCCACAGTGCTCGATCACACCGACGAAGCCGCCATCCGAACGCGCCTGAGCGCGGTCGTATGCCGCTGTACCGGCTATCAACAGGTCGTCGCGGCGGTGCGGTCGCTGGCGATGCGGCAGGCAGTCAATCCACATGGCAGATAGCGCACCCCTCTGCGGCGGTCGCGAGAGCGGTCAGGCAGCGCTCGGCCGCGCCCTCGACCGCTTCGTGCGCGGCAAGGGGCGGTACATTGCCGATGTCGACGTTCCTGGCGCCGCCGAGGTCATATTCGTCCGCAGCCCGGTCGCACATGCCGAAATCCTGCGGATCGATACCGAGGATGCACGCGCGATGCCCGGCGTGCTGGCGGTGCTGACCGCCGCCGATCTCATCGGCCTGGGCCCGCAGCCGCCGATGTGGGATTTGCCCGGTCAGCGACAGAGCGAGGAACGCGCGCTTGCCGACGGGCGGCTGCGCCATGTCGGCGAAGCCTATGCCGCCGTTATCGCCGTCGATCGGGAAACAGCGATCGCCGCAGCGGCGTTGGTCGGGATCGACCATCGCCCGCTGCCGCCGGTGCTGACGATCGAGGAGAGCGCCGCAGCACGAACCCTCCTCTACCCCGACTGGCCCGACAATGTGGTGGCGCGCAGCGTCTGGCAATCGGGCGATGTCGATGCGGCGCTGGCCGATGCCGCGATCACCATATCGGAGCTGTTCACGACCCAGCGCGTCCATGCCCATTCGCTCGAAGGACGCGGTGTGATTGCGCGCCCGGAGGCCGATGGCGGGCTGACCTTGTGGGTATCGACGCAGGCGCCGCATCAGGTGCGCGCGGCGGTGTCGGAGAGTATCGGCATTCCCGGACACCGGCTGCGCGTCATCGTTCCCGACGTGGGCGGCGCCTTCGGAATGAAGGCCTTTGCCTATGCGGAGGAGAGCTTCCTCGCGTTTCTCGCGCTCCGCTTCGACCGGCCGATGCGCTGGATCGAGCAGCGAGCCGAAGCCTATGTTGCCTCGACGCACGGCCGCGACGAACAGATCGAGATAACCGCCGGCTTCGATGCCGAGGGCCGCATCCTCGGACTGCGATCGCTGATCCGGCTCGACAAGGGCGCGCGGCCCTATGCGGGCTCGATCGGGACGGCCTGGGTCTCGGGCGCAACGCTGACCGGCGGCTACCGTGTGCCTGCCATCGACATCGCGGCGATGGGTCTGATGACCAACAAGACGCCGACCGGCGCCTATCGCGGCTTTGGCCAGCCCGAGGCCAATCTGGCGATGGAGCGGCTGCTCGACATCGCCGCATCGCGGCTCGGCATCGCGCCGCCCGAGATTCGGCGGCGCAACCTCGTGACACCCGCCGAACTGCCCTATGCGACCCCGACCGGGCTGCTCCTCGACAGCGGTGCCTTCGCCGCGATGATGGACGCGACGCTCGATCGCTTCGGCTATGCCAACGCCTGCGACCGGGCGGAAAAAGCATCGGGCAAGCATCGCCGGATCGGCGTCGGCATGGCCTGCTACACCGAAATGACCAATTTTGGTCCCTCGGCGATGAGCAGCATCATCGGGGTTCGCAGCGGCGGCTTCGATGTCTGCACACTCCGCATGGAACCGAGCGGGCACGTCAGACTCTGGTCGGGTATCACCAACATGGGTCAGGGAATCGACATGACCCTGGCGCGGATCTGCGCCGGTGTGCTGACGGTGCCGATCGAGGATGTCGCCGTGATGCTCGGGGATACCGACCACCCGGCCTATACCGCCTATGGCACGGGGGGCAGTCGGGGGGCGGGGGTCGCCGGCGGCTGCGTCTATCTCGCGTCGGGGATGCTGGCGGAGCGCATACGCAAATGGGGCGCCCATCTGCTGGGGCTTGCTGAAGACAACGTCGAGCTGGTTCAGGGCGGGATTCAGGCCAAGGGTCCGGGCGGCCAGCGCCTCTCGATGCCCGCCCTCGCCGCCGCGGCCTATCGCGGAGCCGATTGCCCGCCCGGACTGGAGCCCGGTCTGGAAGTACGCAAGAGCTATGATCCGGCAGGCCTCGCCATTTCCTATGGCACCGTCGCCGCGGAGGTCACCGTCGACATGATGACGGGCAAGCTGGTGATTGAGCGCCTGACGATCGGGCACGACTGCGGCATCCAGATCAATCCCGAAATCGTCGACGGACAAATTTATGGCGCGGCGGCGCAGGCGATCGGCGCGACGTTATTCGAGGAAATCGCCTATGACGAAGCGGGAAATCCGCTGACGCTGTCGATGCACGATTATCTGGTGCCACTGGCCGCCGACCTGCCGCCCATCGATCTGTTGCATCTGTCAACGCCCGCCGCTTTCGCCCCGCACGGCGCGAAGGGTGTCGGCGAAAGCGGGATCATCGCAGTCCCCGCGGCGATCATGAACGCGGTTCAGCACGCCCTCGGTCCCGGCGTCACGCTGAACCGACTTCCGCTACGCCCCGAGCGCGTCTTCGAGGCGATTCAGGCCGCGGCGGGGCGCTAGATGTGTCCGTGGCCCTTGCCGGCTGCGATCGCCGCCGAGCGCGAACTGACAGAAAGCTTGCGATAGATGGACTTGCGATAGCTCTGCACGGTGCCGATTGCGAGGTCGGTCGCGCGCGCGATCTCCTTGCTCGTCATGCCATCCGACATCAACACCAATATCTCCTGCTCGCGCCGGCCGAGGTGGGGCGCCGAGCCGGGCGATGACAATGTCGCGGGCGATTGCGGACGCACGCGGGCGGCGGGACCGCGCACATCGGCCGGGCGATTGCGGCGACTGGCTTCAATCAGCGACGAAATCGCCGGGCTCGACCAGAAATCGGATGCAAAAGACTGTTCCTGGAACAACGGGCCCCACAGCCCGCTATCACAGACCATCGTGAGCGCCTGACGGAAGATATCCGTCGCGCTCCGAAAATCGCCAAGTCGATAGGAGGAGATCGCTAGCAGGATACGGCATTTGATCAGCCAGCGCGTATTCCGCTCCCTTTCGAGCCGCTCGCCGAGTTCGATCAGTTCACGTCGTGCATAATCGGTGTTGCCAAGCGCGATCGCCAGCCGGAAGCGGGCGCAGGCATCGGTCAGCACGTCATAGCCCGTGGGCGACCCGATCGCCGTCACCGGACCGGCAAGCCTGGAATCGAGGATGGCGCTGGCGGCCGCCGTCTCGCCAGCGAAGGTCAGCACGCCGACTTTCAGCGAATCGACGAAGGGAGCCAGAACCTGAGCCTGCCGTGGGTCGAGCCGTTCGATCGCGTCGTCGAGGAACGCCAGAGCCGCCCGATGCCCGTCGCGGCGAAGGCAGACGCCCGATCCGACGCGATAGGCCGAGGCATAGACGTTGAACCAATGATCGTGCTGCGCCATGCGGTCGAGTTCGGGCGCCAGCAACGCCCACGCGGCGTCGTCGTCCCCTTGTTCATAGAGGAGTTCGGATCGGAACACGCGGCCTGCCGCGATCTGGCTGGATTCGGTCCCGAAATTGCTTTCGGCGAGCGCGATTGCCGCCCCGAAACTGCGTTCGGCCTCATCGATCTCGCCAAGATCAAGACAGGTCTGCCCAACCCAGAGATGCCCATAGGCTTCGACGAACTCGGCCTCGGCATCACGGCATTGCCGGATCGCCTTCAGACCGGTTTTGCGCGCCAGTTCCAACGCGCCCTGGCAATATTGGAAATAGCCGATCAGATGCGTGATCAACGCGTCGAGTATCGGCGGTACGCGCTGGCTGCATTCCTGGCGAAGAGCCGCGAGTCGATCGGGATCGATCGCATTGCCCTCATACCCGTTGAGCAAGGCATCGAGCGCGCCCGCGCTCAACCGAAAGAAGGCATAGGCCTCTTGCGATTGGAAGCTCTCCCGGTCGACCGCGTGCATCAACTCGTCGATGCGAAGGCGCGCGGCCGGAAAGTCCCCTTCCTGGATCAGCAAATATATCCCGCCGAATTCAAGCGACGGGTCGTTGGCGATGACGTCGGCCGGCAGTTCGGCGATGATACGCATCAGCGCCGGTCCGCCGCGCAACGTAACGAGCCACCCGCCGGCGTCGCTCAGTATCTGCACGAGCAGCGCGGGATCGCCCGCCAGATCCGCGTGCCGAACGGCGTCGCGGGACAATCCGGCGTCCTTGAACCAGCGCGCCGCGCTCGCGTGCAAAAGCATCGCCGCATCGGGGTTTGAGCGACGGAACCGCTCCGTCAGGAATTCACGGAACAGCGGATGAAACCTATACCAGCGTCCCTCGGCGTCGAGCGGCGTGATCAAAAGCCCCTGCTTCACGCAGGTATCGACGAGCGTCCAGCCGTCGCGGCGATCGCACAAATGGTTCAACAGGTCACCGTTGAAGCGATCGCATGTCGCCATGTGCATCAGCACGCCGAGCAGGTCGGGCGCCATACCTTCGGCGATCTGCTCTGACAGATAATTGGCCAACTCGGTCGTGCGTCCTGAAAAATTCAACATGTCACGCCACCGGAACTGGCGCTGATGCATCGACAATTTCACGAGTTGGATCATCACCGGCCAGCCTTCGGTACGATCGAGGATCGCCCCGACGTCGGCCGGATCGGCATAGGCGCTGAGCAGCGTCCGGCCCTCTTCCTCGTTGAAGCGCAGGTCGGCAGCTTCGAGCGTTTCGAGTTGCCCGGAAGATATAAGCCTTGTCAGGCCAAGCTTCGGTTTGTGCCGCGTGGCGATAAAGAAGCGCGTGGCGGGATTCGCCTGTTCCATGAGCGTGGCGAGCGCTGCGAGCATCTCCTCATTGTCCGCGAGATGCAGGTCGTCGAAGAAGATGGCGGTCGGTTCGGCCAGCGCATTCAGGCAGTTGGTGGTCATCGCCAGCGCGGCCTTCGGCGCAATGCTCGCAAACCCCTTGTTCGCGTGTGCTTTGAGGTTTCCGACGGCCAAGCCTTGCCGCGCCATCGCCGCCACCAGGTAGGCCAGGAAGGTCTTGGGATCGGCATCGTCCTGATCGAGGGTGAGCCACACCGTCTGAACTCCGCTGCTTCGAAAGGCCTCGAAGACCTGATTCAACAGCGTCGTCTTGCCAAAACCGGCGGGTGCATGAAGCAGGACGGTCGCCGCCCGCGGGGTCAGGAGGCCGGCGACAAGGCCGCGCGCGATTGTGCCGGCATGCGGATAGGGCGGCACCAGCTTGGACCCGATAAACCAGTTCTCGGTAGCCTGCGCTTGCTTGACCACGCGGCCCTCGCTCCCTCCATGTCGGTTCCCCGCACCGACGTCCTACGGGAGTATAGCCCGCCTGCGAGGCGTGGCAATCTTATGGGGTCGGCGCGACCCCATAAAAAGGGGGAGAGGCGGGCACTCAATCCTTCATATTACCGCCCTTTGTGGGCTAGCCGGCGCCCCTCACAAGCGCGAAGACCGTCGTCAGATCAGCGGAAACCGGACGCCTGAGTAAATTTGCATTCCGCTGTCCACCCGCCGCCACAGATTGGGGACGACCTATGAATAGCGCATCTAATCTTCCGCCCGCCGCCGAAGTCGCGATCGCGCTCTCGCGACCGCAGCGGCGGTACAACCCCATTCCGGCCGAAGGCGACGGAGGTGTCTATACGCAGAGCTGGTTTCCGATCTGCCTGTCCGACGAACTCGCGGTCGGACAACTCGTTAGCCGCGAATTTCTAGGCGGCCGCGTCGTCGCCTATCGCGACAGCGACGGCACGGCGCACGTGCTGAGCGCCTATTGCCCGCACCTCGGCGCAGACATCGGCGTCGGCGCGGTGATCGACGACAATCTGCGCTGCCCTTTCCACCATTGGCAGTTCAATTCGCATGGGGATTGCGTGAAGACGGCGATCGGCGACGCTGCGCCGCGCGCCGCGCGCCTGTTCAAATTCCCGACCATCGAGCGCTTCGGCCTCGTGCTGGCCTTCAACGGCGAGGAGCCGCTGTTCGAGTGGCCGGAACTATTCCCTTACGCTGATGACGAGCTGCGGATGTTAACCTTCCGCGGCACTGTGATCGACTGCGACGGTTGGGTTTTCAGCGCCAACACCCCGGACATGCAGCATCTGAAGGTGCTGCACGGCGTAACCTTCGATCATGGCGACCCACACGACCTGGTCGAATGGAACGACTGGGGCTTTGCCTATAACTTCAGCGGCACGACCGAGGGGCAGAAAGGAACGGCCGATCTCGCCTGGCGACTCGGTATCCATGGGTCGAACCTCTTTTATCAGATGGGGACGCACGAAGGTCGCTGGTATGTCGCCTTCACCGCCTTCAGCTGCATCCGGCCCAATAAGTCCGAAGTGTTCGCGATGATCGCGACGCTGAAAGGCGACGGCACCCCCGAAGACGACGCGGCGGCGGAGGCATTTCTTCAGGAAATGGCTGCCTTCGAGAAGAAGGTGCTCGATGAGGATACGCCGGTTCTGAACACCATCCACTACAAGCCGGGAACGCTGACCAAGTCCGATAAAACGCTGGCTAAGTTCCTCGAGTACATCCGCGATTACCCGCGCGCGCATCCGAGCGCGGACTTCATCAACTGAACCCGCTCCGTAAGGATTGAGACATGGCCGACATCGACAAGATCTATAACCGACGCGAACTGGAAAAAGGCTTCGGTTTTTCGCAATCGGTCCGCGCAGGGCCCTTCCTGTTTGTTTCGGGCTGCGTGAGTTGGGACGCCGACGGCAACCCGCTTCACGTTGGCGATCTGGAAGGACAGGTCGAGGCGATCTATGCCGAGATCGAGGCGACGTTGAAGGTCAGCGGTCTCGATCCCAATGACATCGTCAAGGAAACGGTGTTCTGCCGCGATATCGACGCTCTGATGGCGGCGAACGCGCGGCGCTTGCGCTTCTATCAGCGAACGACACCTCCCGCCTCCACCTGGGTTCAGGTGGAGCGGCTCGCACATCCCGATCTGCTCCTGGAAGTCGAGGTCGTCGCTATTATCAACCGCTGAACCCGCGACCGACGGATTGCACAAAGGAGAGGAATAGGATGACACCGGACCGCGAGGACCGCCTGTGGATGTACCGGATCATGTATCTGAGCCGGCAGTTCGAGGAGCGTATCAAGCCTGCCTATTTCGAAGGCAAGCAACCGATGTTCAACATGGCCAAGGGTCCGATCCCCGGCGAGATGCACCTGTCCGAGGGGCAGGAGCCGTGCGCAGTCGGCGTTTGTGCCCATCTGCGCGCCGACGACTGGGTCACCGCACCGCACCGTCCGCACCATATCGCGATCGCCAAAGGCGTCGACCTGCGCGCGATGGCGGCGGAAATCTTCGGCAAGAAGGCCGGGTTGTCGGGCGGGCGCGGCGGCCATATGCACCTGTTCGACGTCAGGGTGAATTTCTCTTGTTCGGGCATCATCGCGCAAGGCATGGGGCCAGCGGCGGGCGCCGCACTGGCGGCTAAGCTGCGCGGCTCCGATCAGGTCGCCGTCGCCTTCATCGGCGAGGGCGCCGCCAACCAGGGCGCGTTTCACGAAACGCTCAACCTCGCAGCGGTGTGGAACCTGCCCTGCTTGTTCGTGATCGAAGACAACAGCTACGGCATCTCGGTCGCGAAGCGCGATTCGACCGCCATCCCCTCCAATGCGGCGCGTGCCGCCGCCTATGGAATGCCCGGCATCGCGGTCGCCGACAATGACCCCGACGCCGTCTATCGGGCCGCGGGCGAGGCGATCGCCCGCGCACGCGCCGGTGGCGGGCCGAGCCTGATCGAGATCGAAACGACCCGTCTCGAGGGGCATTTCATGGGCGATGTCGAAGGCTATCGCCCCGAAGGCGAAGTCGCGGCGCTGAAGGTTCGCGACCCGCTGATCGTCTATCGCGAACGGCTGCTGTCGGACGGATTTGACGCCGCCGAACTCGACGACTCCGAACGCAGCGCCGTGGCGGACGTCGACGATGCCTTCGCCTTCGCCCGCGAAACCCCTCTCCCCGATGCGGTCGAAGCCTTCGACCATGTGTTCGCGTGAAGGAAATGGCGATGACCGAGACGACCAGCAAAAGACGCCTGACCATCGCCCGCGCGATGAGCGAGGCGATAGCACAGGAAATGGAGCGCGATCCCGACGTGCTCGTCATGGGCGAAGATGTCGCCAAGCTCGGCGGCGTGTTCAGCACCACGACGGGCCTGCTCGACCGCTTCGGTCCCGACCGCGTACGCGACACGCCGATTTCGGAAACCGCCTTCATCGGCGCAGCGGTCGGACTCGCCGCCGCCGGCATGCGGCCGGTCGTCGAGCTGATGTTCGTCGACTTCTTCGGCGTCTGCATGGACCCCATCTATAATCTTGCCGCCAAGCAGAATTATTTTTCGGGCGGCCAGATACAGTGTCCGATGGTGCTTATGACCTCGGTCGGCGGCGGCTATGGCGACGGGGGGCAGCACTCCCAATGCCTTTACGCCAGCTTCGCGCATCTGCCAGGCATGAAGGTCGTCATCCCGTCCAATGCCCATGATGCCAAGGGCTTGATGACCGCTGCCATCGCCGATCCGAACCCGGTCATCTTCATGTTCCACAAGTCGCTACAGGGCGTCGGCTGGCTCGGCACGGTGCTGGGGGCGATCACCGACGTCCCCGAAGCCCGCTATGAAGTGCCGATCGGTAAGGCATCGGTCGTGCACGAAGGCACCGATGTCACGGTGGTCGGGCTGGGTCTGACCGTGCATCACGCGCTCGATGCCGCAAAACAGGTCGCCGGACGCGGCGTGTCGATAGAGGTCATCGACCTTCGCACGGTCGCGCCGCTCGATCGCGAAACGATCCGGGCGTCCGTGCGCAAGACCGGCCGACTAATCGTCGTTGACGACGATTATCTGAGCTTCGGGGTCACGGGCGAGGTCATCGCCTCGGTCTGCGAAGATCGTTCGATAACGCTGCGTGCCGCGCCGGCGCGCATCGCGCACCCCGACATCCCCATCCCTTTCACGCCGGTGATGGAACATTTCGTGCTGCCCAGCAGCGCAAAGGTCGTCGCCGCGATCGAAGATATGATGGAGGCCGGCCATGACTGACGTCGCGATTGCACTCGACTGGTGGGAAGACGGCAGCGAGGGCGCCATTTCGGCATGGCTCGTCGACGACGGCGACCGCGTCGAGGCGGGCGTGATCGTTGCAGAAGTGATGAACGAAAAGGTCAGCTTCGAACTGTTCGCGCCGACAAGCGGGATCATCTCGATCTTCGTTCCCGCCGAAACCCCCGTCGTGCCGGGACAGGTCGTTGCCAGGATCGCCCCGTGACGACACTCGTCGCGGCGACCGAGACCGAAGGGCGGCGCTACCCCTTCGCCGGCATCCGGCGGCTGATCGCTGACAAGATGACGCGCAGCCTCCAGGAATCGGCGCAGCTCAGCTTCCATGCCGAAGCCGATATTACCCGGCTAATCGAACGAAGGCGCGATCTGGCGGTGCGTGGGCGCAAGATCAGCCTCGAGGATTATGTCATCGCGTCCTTTGCCCGGACGCTCGCCGATCATCGGATGTTCAACGCGACGATCGAGGACGGCCACGTCACCGAACATGAGGCCATCGACCTGGCGATCGCCGTCGCGAGCCCGATCGGATTGGTGACCCCCGTGCTGCGCGGCGCCGACCGGCTGGACGTCGATACCATCGCGGCCTTGCGATCGGATCTCGTCGCGCGCGCGGCGAGCGGCCAGATCAAGGTGGCGGAAATGAAGGGGGCGACCGCGACGCTCAGCAACCTCGGCCGGTCGCGGGTGCGCTTTTTCACGCCGATCCTCAACCATCCACAAACGTCGATCCTCGGCGTCGGGGCCGTCGGTGAAAGCCCGGTGCTCGATGCGCATGGCCAGCTGGCGGTGCGCCGCTCGCTCGGACTATCGCTCACCGTCGATCATCGGCTGATCGACGGGGCGCCCGCTGCACGCTTCCTCGACGAATTTTGCGATCGCCTGGAGGGCTTCGCGCATGAGACCGATTGAGGCCGAGGCGCGGTTCGTCGCCGCAGCGCGGGCGCGAGCACCGCGCGCGTGGGTCGATCTCGATCCGGCCGACTGCCAGCAGATGATCGACCGCGATCAGGCCTTCGCGCTACGCCTGCTCGGCACAGCCGCGCCGGCACCGATGACGCGCATCTGGATCAATCGCCCGTGCCTCGTCGCCTCGTCGTCGCAAGCCCGTCACCCGTGCTTCGCGACAGCGGCGAATGCGGCATCGCAGCACGGCTGGTCGGTCGCCATACGGAAATCCTCCGGCACGGCGGTGGTTCACCGCCCCGGCGTGGTGAATGTGTCGCTCTTCCTTCCGGGCAGCGACGGCATCGACATCCGCGCGGGCTATGAGGCGTTGCTCGGCCTGCTGATCGACTGCTGCGCCGATCTTGGCGTGACCGCCGACATGGGCTGGGTGCCCGGCGCGATCTGCAACGGCCGCTACAATCTCCGCCACGGGCGGCGCAAGCTGGCCGGAACGGCAGCCTTCGTGAAGGCCAATGGCGCGGCGCACATCCAGGTCGCGCACGCCAGCATCACGGTCACCGGCGATCTCGACCGCGATCTCGCCGCGATCGGCGCGTTCGACCACGCGCTCGGCCGTACCGAGCCTTACATCGCCGACGAGCACATCTCGCTCGAACAGGCGCAGCGGGCGGAGATGAAGAGCATCCTCGCCCTCGCCAACCAACTGGACGCACGCGATCTGCGTCGAGCATAGGGGAACATAATGAAAATCTTCGGAAATCTGGTCGCAGTACTCACGCTCGGCGTTGCCGCACTCTTCATGCTCCTCTTCGGCATCCAGGGAAGTTACGACAATCTCTTCTTCTTCCGCTTCCTCCATGTGATCGCCGCCATCATGTGGATCGGCCATCTTTACTATTTCAACTTCACCCAGATCCCGACGATGCCCAAGGTTCCGGCCGACCTGAAGCCTGCGGTGTCGAAATATATCGCGCCGGCCGCGCTCTTCTGGTTTCGCTGGTCGGCGGCGGTGACCGTCGCCACCGGCCTCATCGTCGCGATGCAGGCGGGCTATGCCGGGCAAGCATTCACGCTCAGCTCGCCTTTCATCACCATTGGCGTGGGGATGTGGCTGGCCCTCGTCATGGCCTTCAACGTCTGGTTCCTCATCTGGCCAAACCAGAAGAAAGCGCTGGGCATCGTCGCGGCAGACGATGCGACAAAGGCTCGCGCGGCGGCGAGAGCGATGATCGTCTCGCGGCTCAATACGCTGCTATCGATCCCGATGCTCTATTGTATGATCTCGGCGGAATCGGGCTACTGAAGCGGGAACCATGCACCTGGACGATGCCGATTGGCCGATCTTCGGATGGGCCGCCGATGTCCGCCCCGCCCTGCGCGAAGCGGCGCGAGAAGGACGTCCCGTCGTTCTGGCAACGCTTGTAGGCCTCGACGGGCCCGCCCCGCGTCCCGTCGGCACGCAAATGCTGTTCGACGGCGCGGCGGCGACCGGATATTTCACCGGCGGTTGCCTCGAAGCCGACATCGCCAATCACGCGGCCGCCTGCTTGAGCGACGGCGAGCCACGCTACCTCGTCTATGGCCGAGGCAGTCCGTGGATCGACATCCGCCTCACCTGCGGTGGGCGGTTGGAAATCCTGCTGGAACGGATCGATCCCGGCGATTCCGCAGTCGCGGCGCTCCTCGAACTGGAAAGCCGCCGCCATCCGGCCCGCTGGATAAGCGATGGCCGGCAGCGCCGGCTGGCGGAGCATCCGAACGAACCCAGCGCCGACGGTTTCGCCAATCCTCATTATTCCCTGCATTACCCGCCGCGCTGGCGCCTCATCGTGGCCGGCAGCGATCCGATCGCCCTCGCGATCGCGCAGCTCGCCGAGACGACCGGGTTCGAGACGCTGCTCATGCGCCCCGACCGGCCACAATCCGCCTCGCCCTTTGCGACGATCCGCTGCCTTCCGGGGGCGACGGCCGAGACATGGAAGACGCTCGCTATCGATCCGTGGACCGCCGTCGTCGCCGCAACCCACGACGATGCGCTCGACGACGAAGCCATGCTGCAAGCGCTATATGGCAAAGCCTTCTACGCTGGCGCACTCGGCACCGCAGCGAGAAGCGCCGGACGCGCCCTGCGGCTCGAGGACGCGGGCCTTCCCAACGACCGAATCGCATCGATTCGCTCCCCGATCGGCCTCGCGGGTTGCGGCAAGGCTCCGCGCGAGGTTGCGGTGTCGGTGATCGCAGAAATCTTGCAGGCCAGATCGTCGCCTAGTTGATCGGAAAAGGAGGAAGTCAATGCCAAAGCTGCTCGTCGTCGCGCGCGACGGAACCGAACATGTGATCGAAGGCAAAACCGGTCTGTCGGTGATGGAGGTGATCCGCGAACGGGGCATCGACGAACTGCTGGCGCTGTGCGGCGGCTGTTGCTCCTGCGCGACCTGTCATGTGCATGTCGATCCCTCCTACGTGGACAGGCTGTCCGCGATGGATGAAGACGAAAATGATCTGCTCGACAGCTCGCCGCACCGCGACCCGACGTCGCGCCTTTCCTGCCAGATTTTGCTCGATGAATGCTTCGATGGCCTGCGCATCCGCATCGCGGCCGAAGATTGATATCCTCTTATTTGATTATGCCGGGAAGGCAGGCGCACAAGCGTTGCGCGATGGAGTCAGGACATGACTATGATTAAAAGCCATATTTGCGGCATGGAGGAGCCACCGCTGATCGAAAAGACGATTGGCGAGTTGCTCGACGATACGGCGGTGCGGCATGGGGATCGGGTCGCGCTGATCGTGCGGCATCAGGCCGTGCGCTGGAGTTATGCCGAGCTGGCTGCACGCGTCGATGCGCTTGCGCGAGGTCTAGCCGCGCGCGGGCTGAAGCCCGGTGATCGAGTGGGCATCTGGGCACCCAATTGCGCGGAATGGGTGCTGACTCAGTTCGCGACCGCCAGGGCGGGGCTGATCCTCGTCAACATTAATCCCGCCTACCGCACCGCCGAGCTCGAATATGCTCTGAACAAGGCGGGCTGTGCGGCGCTGGTGATGGCACCGTCGCACAAGGCAAGCGACTATGTCGCGATGCTGGTAGAGTTGGCGCCCGAGTTGCGGGAAGCGGTGCCCGGCAAGCTTCATGCGGCGCGACTGCCCAATCTCAAGCTCGTGGCATCGCTTGGCGACACCGAATATCCTGGATTTCTGCCATTTGAAACGCTTGCAGCCGGTGCGGAAGCCGCGCTACCCGACGATCTCCATCCCGACGACCCGATCAACGTCCAGTTCACCAGTGGAACGACAGGTTTTCCCAAGGGAGCGACGCTGTCGCACCGCAATATCGTCAACAACGGCTATTTCGTCGGCCATCGTATCGCGCTCGGTGTTGACGAGCGCGTCTGCATTCCGGTGCCGCTCTATCACTGCTTCGGCATGGTGATGGGCAATATCGCCTGCGTCGCGCATGGTGCGACCATGGTTTATCCCGCCGAGGCATTCGATCCCTTAGCGGTACTCGAAACGGTCGCAGCCGAGCGCTGCACGGCGCTGTACGGCGTACCGACGATGTTCATCGCCGTGCTCAACCACACCGAGTTCGCGCGCTTCGACCTCAGCTCACTCCGAACCGGGGCGATGGGCGGTTCACCCTGCCCGGCTGCGGTCATGCGCGAGGTAATGGCGCAAATGCATATGCGCGAAGTAACAATCGCCTATGGCATGACGGAGACGAGCCCGGTCAGTTTCCAAAGCGACCGTGACGACCCGATCGATCTGCGCGTTTCGACCGTCGGGCGCATTCAGCCGCATCTCGAAGTCAAGCTCGTCGATCCCGCAGGCAATATTGTATCGCGCGGCGCCACGGGGGAATTATGCACCCGCGGCTATTCGGTAATGCTGGGCTATTGGAACGATCCCGACCGCACGGCCGAGGCGATAGACGCCGAGGGTTGGATGCATAGCGGCGACCTCGCCACGATCGATGATGCGGGTTATTGCCGGATCGTTGGACGGATCAAGGATATGGTGATCCGTGCCGGCGAAAATATCTACCCGCGCGAGATCGAAGAATATTTGCTCACCCATCGGGCGATCGCCGACGCGCAGGTAATCGGGGTCCCCGACGAGAAGTACGGGGAAGAGCTATGCGCCTGGATCGTCCTGCATGCCGGTTTTACCCTCACGGAAGACGATGTCCGCGATCATTGTCGCGGCCGTATCTCCCACTTCAAGATCCCCCGCCATATCCGGTTCGTTCAAAACTATCCGATGACCGTTACAGGAAAGGTCCAGAAATTTGCAATGCGCGATGAAATGATACGCCTTCTGAACGCAGAGTAAGGGATCGATGGCGCAGTCTGGATTCTAGGCGGCTAAGCGCCTTCGCCAGCGTGACAACGAATGACCGCTTTGAGCATAGGTTGATTAAGGCCGGAACGGCCGACATCGGGCGCTCAGCCGACGTCTCGAGCGGTTTCCTCAAGCTGAGCGATGCGCTCTTGGCAAATTGTCGCGACGATGCCGGCAAGCTCATCGACACGCTCACCGAGCCAAGCCAACTCTTCGTCAGAAATGCGATAGTGCTTGGAATAGCGCGCTTTGATGTATGCTTCCTTCAGCTTCTCGAAGCGCGATCGATCGGCTTTGGCCTCGCGCGGCCAAGCGTCGGCGAGACGCGGATCGATCCGCTCCGCCTGCGTCCGGAGGAAAGCCAGATTATGCACATGCGGGCTGTAGAATGAACAAACGAGTAGAGCGCAATTATACAGACGCTCAACTGTCTGATGAAGGAGGAAGGCCGCATCCTTGAGACGCCCCTCCTGCTGGCTGAAATGCGCTGTTGAGAACATCCCCGTCGCCGATGGGAACCACTCCTCAAAATATTCCCTCGCCATCTCCAGCGCTGCATGCGGCGTCTTCGGCTGCGGCTCGGGCAACTCGTCATCGACCGCCTGGTAAATCGCGATCCCGTCACGCGCGACATCCATGAAGAAATACCGCCCCTGCGAAAGCCCAGCGTTCACTTCACCAGCGCTGTGCACAATGAAGTTCACCGGCGTCCGCAGCGTCTTCGTCACCGACAGTTCCCGGATCAGCCGGTCGTCGAGCTTCGACCAATATTCAACGCGATCAGTCAGCCGGTCGTCGTTGACGATGATCAGCAGATCATAGTCCGACTGATATCCCTTGGCGGTATGAGGCTCGTCGACCCACCCTCCCCGCGCGTAGCTGCCGTACAGGATTATCTTGGAAATCCGCCCCTTGCGCTTCCAGTCCTGGGTCGCGAGCGCCAGCGCATCCTCGAACTCTTCGAAGACGATTTCCACGATTCGTTCGAGCTCACGCTGCTTATGGGGTGGGAGGTGATCGAGGCTGCTACGCATTGCCCGTCACCCTAACAAGGTGGCGACACCCTTGCACGCCGAGATTGATCCGGTCGCAAGGATGCCGCCGTTTTGCGGCCGGACGGGTCGCATGCCCGGCCGACAGGAGTCAGGAAGGGAGAGATGATTGGCCCCTGTCGCCAGCCGGACCCCCCCTGCTGGCGCCGCCGCGATAGGCATGGCCCAGCCGTAAGGGAAACAAGAAAATATGGTCGTCCTCGAAAGCATCGCTTCGCCTCCTAGTCGACCGGATTCCAGATGAGAGCATAAACCTCGGGATTTTCCTGGCCCGCAGCGCGGCCGAGCCGCGCGTAGATCCGCCGCGGCCCGAACTCGGGGGCTTCCAGGCTGAGCGAAACATAGAGCTTTGCCGAAGCCTCGCTGCGACGGAGCCACCCTGCCCCGCATTCGACGCCATCGGACCAGACTCGATAGTCGGGCTGCACGTCGCCTCTCTTGGACGGGTTTCGGCGAATTTCGATGGGAACGCGGATCGTGATGGTCGTGAGCTGGCCGATGTAGCCCTTCTCCATCGTCCCGCTGACAAGGCCGATAGCACCCATGATCCATTCTCCTGCAACGCCCGGGGCCATCCCCGGGGCGTCGGCAGCGAGGGAATGGCGCCCAGGGAGCAGGCGCACCCGCACGGGCCGAAGCGCCAGCGAAGGACGGCGGCGCCCCGGCTTTTTGCGCGCGAAGCGCCCGCGAGGAGGCCGCAAGGCGGCCGGGGAAAAAGGCGGGGCGCCGCCGTTGCGCCTGCGAACGCGCCATTCACAGCGCCGAACAAGCCCCGGATGGCTTCCCGTTCCGGTTCAGAATGGCAATTGTCGGCAAGGACTTGCTCACTGGTTGGCGCTAAGAGATCGGCATGAGATGGATTTCCGCCGCATTGCTAGCCGTGCTCGCCTTCCCGGCATGCGCCCAGGATGTCAGTGGCACCGCGCGCGCGGTCGACGGAGATTCGCTCGACTTCGGCGGGATCGCGGTCCGGATCCACGGCATCGATGCCCCGGAGCTGGCACAGACTTGCGAGCGAGCGGGATCGACTTGGTCGTGCGGGAGGGAGGCTGCTGCGAAGCTCGCCGCGGTGGTCGCAGGCGGATCGGTCTATTGCCAACAGCGAGACTATGACGATCATGGACGCGTTGTCGCCGCCTGCCGCGTCGGCTCCACCGACCTGGGAGATGCGATGGTGAGCGCAGGGCTCGCCGTCGCCTTCACCCAGTTCAGCACGCAATATGTCGGCGCAGAGGCCCGCGCACGCGATGCCAAGATAGGCCTGTGGGCCGGATCCTTCCAGATGCCGGCAGATTACCGGGCGGCAAATCCCCGGCCAGCGGCCCGTCCGGAGACGAGGGCACGAGCGATCGCCCCCGATCGATCGGCTGCACCTTCGGGCACCTTCTTCCGCAATTGCAAGGAGGCCTGGGCCGCGGGTGATGCGCCGATTTATCGTGGTCAGCCAGGCTACCGGCCTGAGATGGATGGTGATGGCGACGGCATCGCCTGCGAGCCGTACCGCGGCCGCTGACACGCAGCCGATTGATTCAATCTGGACCAATCTCGCCACCGCGGGCTTGCCCTGACGTTACGTGGGGCTATGCTTGTCCTGCATCGGGCAAGCAGGCGCGCGATGCCGAGTTGTAAGAGGCTCGTTCGGAAAGCCTTGTGAAATTCCCATCCTTGCCGGGTGGCCGACGCGTATGTCCAAGCCCTCGGGCCAAAGGCGGCGGCACATATTTCCGAATATGTTCTTACCGCCCGGCTTTGGTTCGCCGCCCCAGTCCGACCGGTAGGCGATGGGTTATGGATTTCGACGACGACGCTCCAGACAGGCGGGCAATGCCGGCAGGCGTTGCTCTGCCTCCCGCCGACTGGACAGGAATCGGCCACGCGTCGAACGTGGAATCGCTGATCGAGGCCCACAAGGGCGACCTTGTAAAATATCTCCGCCGGCGTGCTCGCCGCCAGGATGTCGGCGACGTTATGCAGGAAAGCATCGGCCGCTTTGCTGCAAAATCGAGCCACACCCTGGCCCTCATCGAGAAGCCCGGCGCCTATCTGGTCCGTATCGCCCGCAATGTGCTCGCCGATCGCGCACGGTCCGACGACGCACGGATGCAATCGCACCATCACAGCTTCGAAGACAATGATGTGGCAGGCCCCGACCCGCACGCGGCGCTCGAGGCCCGCGAAGCGCTCCGCCGTGTCGATCGCGCAATCAAGAAACTAAAGCCCCAGACTGGTTCGATCTTCGTGATGCATCGCTTCGATGGTCTGAGCTATGAAGAGATTGCCGAAGCAAAGGGAATCAGTGTGAAGGGCGTCGAATGGCATATTGCACAGGCGATGAAAGCGATCCGCAAGGCACAGGCCGGCGATAAGTGAGCGGCCGCGACACCGAGGCTGCGGACTGGTTCGCCCGCATGCGCGCGCGAGACGCAGATGCCGATCGCGCCGAATTCGAGATTTGGCGTGCCCATCCCGACAACGCGGCAGCCTATGCCCGCGCCGAGAGGGACTGGATACTCATCGGCGGCGCATCGCCCGAGGTCATCGACATGCATCGCGACGTTCCCGTGTCGCCGGCTCGGCCCAGTCCGCGATGGGCACTCGCGGCAGCGCTGTTGCTAGCGCTCTCGCTCGCGCTGGCATGGACGGTAATGGGGCAACACGGCGCCAAGCCGGTCGTTGCCGAAAATAGAAGCGGCGAAATCGTCCTTGAGGATGGAACGCGGGTAACGCTGACGGATGGCGCTACGCTGCGATCCCAGTTCGGCCCGGACGAACGGCGCGTATTCCTCAGCGGAGGTCGCGCCCGCTTCACCGTTGCGCATGACGCCTCGCGCCCGTTCCGGGTCGAGGCCGCAGGAAGCGAGACGACCGCACTCGGAACGGTATTCGAGATTGATCTCATGGGTGCCCAGCCGGTCGTCCATCTGATCCGGGGCTCGGTCGAGGTTCGCGCCGTCGCCAAACCCGAGACCCCGCTCCTCCTTCGTCCCGGGGAACGGGCTACCGTCGCGGGGGCGGGTCCGCAGCTGGTCGCCGCACGAGCCACCAAGCAATCGCCGATGCAGAGCCCGGTACAAGGAACCGATAGCGCGAGTCTTCTCATCGCGGACGAACTGCCGCTCGGCGCCGTTATCGATCGCGCCAACCACGTGAACGAGACGAAAATAGTGCTGGAGGATGCCGCACTGGCAAGTCGCCTCGTGAGCGGCCGTTTCGACGTCGCCGACGCAAGGTCGTTGTCGCGCAAGCTTGCGGCGGCGCTGGACATCGCCGTCGAGGAGCGCAGCGGCACCTATTTCTTGGGGGCGAAAATAAAAAACTAGGGAAGTTCCTTCGCACGACGACGTGCCCACCCAGACGGCCATGCAGGCCGCTGGGAGGGAAGAATGCGAAAGACGTTATTGGCCGCCTTGCTGGCCTCGGGTTGTACTGCCGCCACACTCTGCTCGACGCCGGCAATGGCGCAGAGCGAACAGCGTAGTTTCGATATCGCAGCGCAGCCGCTCGGCGACGCTCTACGCCGCTATTCGGAGATTTCGGGCCGCGAGATCGTTTTCGCCGCGGAGTTGACGCGCGGGAAATCGTCGACGCCCGTGCGCGGAACCATGTCACCGGAAGCTGCACTTTCACGCCTGCTCGTAGGCACAGGTCTCAACGTCGAACTGGTCGAAGGGGCTTGGGTGCTCCGCTCGGGAAACGACCGTGCCGAGGCAACTGGATCGACTGAGGTGGATGGCGAAGCGATCATCGTCACGGGTTCTCGTATCCGCGGCGCCGGTCCGACCGGGTCTCCCGTCCTCACCATCGATCGTGAGGCGATCGAAAAGTCCGGCTACAGCAGTGTCCAGCAGCTCGTGCAGTCGCTGCCGCAGAATTTCGGCGGCGGCCCGACCGAGACGACGCTGGGCGCGACGACCCGCAACGGCGCGGGCAGCGACGCGACCTATGGCTCAAGCATCAACCTCCGCGGTCTCGGCGCCTCATCGACGCTCGTCCTGATCGACGGCACGCGCCCGGCCCTCGGCGGCATCGGCGGCATTTTCGCCGACATCTCGCTGATCCCGATGAGCGCCGTCGAGCGGCTCGAAGTGCTGACCGACGGCGCCTCGGCGATCTACGGCGCCGATGCGGTCGGCGGCGTCGTCAACGTCCGCCTTCGCAACGATTTCGAGGGTGCCGAGACGATCCTCCGCGCTGGGACCGCAGACGGCGACATGACCGAGGTCCAGTTCGGCCAGCTGCTCGGCAAGAAATGGGACGGCGTCCATGTCGTCCTCGCCTATCAATTTTCGGAACGCGGCGCCCTCGCAGCTCGTAAGCGCGACTTCGCGCGCGAAGACCTGCGACCGTTCGGCGGCCCTGACTTCCGGTCGACCTTTGCCGTTCCCGGCACGATCACCGCGGCCAATGGCTTGATCTTCGGAATTCCCGCCGAACAGGACGGACGCAATCTCGATGCAGCCGACCTGCTACCCGGCGTCCAGAACCGCCGCGATGCGCGCGCCGAGAGCGAGTTGCTTCCGCGCCAGCGCGTCCACAGCCTCTATGCCTCGGGCGAGTTCGAGATCACCGATAGCCTGACTTTCCGGCTGAACGCCCTTGCCGCCGAGCGCCGCTACCGCAAGGTCGGCATCGGCGACTTCCTGCAAGCGGTCAGCGTCCCGACCAGCAATCCCTTCTATGTCGATCCGATCGGCACGAACCAGCCGGTGCAGGTCGCCTACAGTTTCGTGACTGATCTCGGGCCACAGCTCGACGTCGGCCGTGTCCGGGCGATCACGGCGAACGCCGGCCTCGAAAGGGCGTTCGGCGCGTGGCGCATCCAGCTTGGTGGCACCTATGGCCGCCAGAAGGGCAAGGGAGAGACGCTGAACGCTACCAATCGTGCGCGGCTGCGCGCCGCCCTCGCCGACACAAATCCGGCAACTGCCTTCAACGTCTTCGGCGACGGCAGCGCCAACAATGCCGCGACGATCGCGAGCATCCGCGGAAGCTATACGACGCTCGATGATTTCGAGAGCATGTCGGCGGCGCTGCGCGGCGACGGCCCGCTGTTCCGCCTGCCCGGCGGCGAAATTCGCCTCGCGATCGGCGCCGAATATCGCCGCGAAAAATATGGCTATGTCACGACCAACGACATCAGCTTCGCCACCCCGTTGACCGAACCGCTCGCGGGCCTGCCGGGACCGCGTCATGTCAAATCGGCCTATGCCGAATTGTTCGTGCCGATTGTCGGAGCCGACAATGGCATGCCGGGCCTCCGCAAGCTCGATCTCTCGCTTGCGGGCCGCATCGAGGACTATAATCAGTTCGGGCGGACGACCAATCCGAAGTTCGGGGTACGGTGGGAACCATTCGACGGCATCGCGCTGCGCGGCTCCTATGGCACCTCGTTTCGGGCCCCGTCGTTCGACGAGCTCATCGGCCCCGCAGTTTCGCTCTACACGACCTTCGTGTCGCCCGACCCGGCCTCGCCGACCGGTACTTCGAATGTGCTCGCGCTGTTCGGCTATGCGCCGAACATCGGCCCCGAGGAAGCGACCACCTGGACCGCAGGCATCGATATCGCACCGCCGTCCCTGCCGGACCTCAAGGCGTCGCTCACTTATTATGACGTCGACTATAAGAACCGGATCGGCACCGCGAGCGAGGACTTCCTGCGCTTTCTCTCGAACCGCGACGTCTTCGGCGGAGTGATCATCGACAACCCGCCGCTGTCGCTCGTGCAGAGCTATTTCAACGCGCCGACCTTCAGCAACCCCTTCGGACTCGCGCCGACCGACATCGTCGCGATCCTCGACGGGCAGATCCGCAACCTCTCGTCGGTGCGCCAGCGCGGGCTCGATTTCGATGTCGGCTATTCGCCCGAGTTCGCAGGCGGGGTGCTCGATCTCGGGATCGCGGGAAGCCATTTCTTTTCGATCGCCCGGCAGTTGACGCCCGGGGCGCCCGCAACCGATGTCGTCGGCAGCTATGGCAGTCCCGCCAAGTGGCGCCTGCGCGGGCGGCTCGGCTGGTCGGACCCAAGCGGCTTCTCGGCCAATGCCTTCGTCAACTATATCGACGGCTACACTAACCAGGTGGTGACCCCGGTCGAGCAGGTCTCGTCGTGGACAACAGTCGACCTCACCCTGTCGCAGCGGATCGGTAACGAGGTTGGCGGACGCGGGCTCAATCTCGCGCTGAGCATCGTCAACCTGTTCGACCGCGATCCTCCCTACGTGACCAACCGCAGCAACACGTCGGCGCTTGGATACGACCCCGAGAAGGCCAACCCGCTCGGGCGGATGATCTCGCTTCAGGCAACCGTGAGGTGGTAGCCCGCGCTGCGCTCGCCTTCGCTCTGCTGGCCGCGGCTTCGCCCGCGGCCAGCCAGACGACGGTGCGAGAGATCGCCGAGACCGCGGATATTTCCGGCCTCTCCGCCTCGCCCGACGGCAAATGGCTGGCCTATCGGGTCGAGCGCCCGTCGGTCGCGACCAACAGGATCGATGTCGACTGGTATCTGGTTCCGAGCGATGGCACCGCCGTTCCGCGCGCGCTCGGGCGGCTCGGCACTGCCATGTGGAACGACGCGGGGGTTGTGCTGCCCGGCGAGGCGAAATGGGCGCCCGACAGCCAGGCCCTCGTCGTCCGCGCGCTGGTCGATGGCCGCGTGTCTCTGTGGCGAACGGACATCGACGGCTCGGGCTTTGTCCCGCTCGTCGAGCGCGACGGCGACGTCGAGGGCTTCGCACTCGCCTTCGACGGCGCCCTGATCTTCAGCGAAGGTCCGTCGCGCGACGCGATCGCGCGCGCCGAAGAGCGGGAGCGCGAGGCCGGCATCCTCATCAACGGCAAGACCGACCTCGCCCAACCGCTCTTCCGCGGAGCGCTCGTCAACGGCCGCCCAGCCAGCCAACGCTTCTCGGGCGACTGGTTCGACCGCGTGCCGTTGCTGGCCGAACAAGCGCGCGAGATCGTGCACCGCGATCTTCGCAGTGGCGCTGAAAGCTCCGCCTCCAGCGAAGATGAAAAACTTCTCGCGCCCGCCCCAGAACCCGAAGCGACACCGGCGCTCGACAACGCACTTCGGGCCGTCGATGCGTGCGCCGCAGCCGCCGGATGCCCCGGTCTGACTTGGCGACTGACAGCAAAACTTCCTCTGCGCGATGGCCGCGTAGCCATCACGCTTCGCAACCGAGACTTTGCGATGCGACTGCTCATCTGGTCGCCCGAAACCCGGTCGCTTGCGCCGTTTGCGACATCGCAGGGGCTCCTCTCGGGCAGCCGCGACGAGTCCAGCCCGTGCGCTCCAACCCCCGCTGCACTCTTCTGCGTTGAGGCTGCGGCAGACCTGCCGCCGCGCCTCGTGCGTATTGCGCTCAACGGCGCCAAGCGCATCGTCGACTCCCCTAATCCTGATCCTGACCGCGATGGGCTCCTTGCCGAGGTGATCGCATGGCAGGTGAGCGGCAGCCGTGCGTCGGGCATATTCATCCGCCCGAAGATCCCCGGGCGGCTGCCGCTCTTCGTCACCTATTATCGCTGTCCGGGCTGGCTGCGCGGTGGACTCGGCGACGAATGGCCGCTGCGCGCGCTCGCGGCGAACGGGATTGCCACGCTCTGCATCAACACGGTGCGCGCCTCGTCCTCAGCCGAGGAAAGCTATGAACTTGGCCTCGACGCGGTCAAAGCCGCCATCGACTATCTCACCAAGCGCGGCGACATCGATCCGAGCAAGGTCGGCATGGGCGGCCTCAGCTTCGGCAGCGAAGTCACGATGTGGACTGCGCGCCACAGCGAACTCCTCAAGGCCGTGTCGATCGCCTCGGTCCAAATGGAACCCAGCTACTATTGGTTCAACGCGCGACCGGGACGCGAGATCTTCGTCGATAATCTGCGCGGCTATTGGAAGCTCGGACCGCCCGAGAAGGACGTGGCCGCGTGGCGGAAGATGTCGGCTGCACTCAATATCGAGAACATCCATGCCCCGGTGCTGATGCAGCTGCCCGAGCACGAAGCCCGGCAGGCGGTCGAACTCCAGAGCAAGCTGGCATCCGCCCGCTTGGGCGAGCTGCATGTCTTTCCCTTCGCCCCGCACATCAAGGTCGAGCCAAGGCAGAAGCTCGCCGCCTATCAGCGCAATCTCGACTGGTTCCGCTACTGGCTGAAGGGCGAGATCGATCCCGACCCCGCAAAGGCCGAGCAATTTCTGCGCTGGTCGAATCTCGCTCAGCCAGACAGCGCGCCCTCGACCGACCGCACCCAACGCTCGACGTCGGCGATTTCGAGCAAGCGGAAATAGTCGAAATTGCCGTCGAGATTGTCGCGCGCGAAATAGGCCTCGATCGCGCTCGTATCGAGCAAGCCGCGCGAAGCCAGGCGACCGCCAAGGAGCAGTTCCCGCAGCGCAGGGCGCTGGCTGAGATAAGCCGCAACGCAGAGAGATTCGATCCGACCCTTGCCGCGCCGCCAGACCACCTCGGGCGGAAGGCGCTTCGCAAAGGCGGCGCGCGCCACGGCGCGGTCGCGACCGCCCGACACCCAGGTCCAGCTCGGGATCTGAAGGCAATATTCGACCGCGGGCTGCGACAGCAGTGGCGATACGACGTCGCGATCATACCAGCGCTCGGGCCGATCGAGAAAATCGAGAATGCGCCGGATCGCCTCGACATGGTTGCGCTTCGCTTGGGACACGCCCTCCGCGCCCGCATCCCACGGATGAACGAAAGGACGGGCCGGGATGGCATCAACTGCGAGAAAGGTCAGGTCGCGCTCCCATTCGCGCCGCGGCCCCCCGCGCCACGACCGCCAGGACAGGCGCGCGGCGTCCGAAAGCGATGCGTTGGCTGCGCGGGCGACGTCGCGCATCGTCCGAAAGGTCCGCGGGCCGAGGCCGCAATGTATCGCGGCGTCGAGGATCGGCGCGACCGTGCTATCGAAGCCGAAGACATTGTCGCCGCCGATACCGCCGAAGACCGTAACTTGCCGGTCATCGACCGCAGCATCGAACGCCCGGTCAATCCCACCGAGCACCGCATAGGCTCCGGGCCGGAAATGCCGATGCGCCGGCGGCCCGGTCAGAGCGACCGTTCGGTCGTCGTGCAGCACCTCTTGCATTGCGATGTCGCACCAAGACGCAACCGCCCGTGCGTAATGGCGCTCATCACCGTCGGCGTCGGTCGTGACGAAGTTAATGGCCGACGCGCGCGCACCGGCTCCGGTCAATGCCGCCGCTACGATTGAGGAATCGAGGCCACCGGAAAGTTCGACGACAATATCTTCACGGCCGTCCGCCCAAGCGGCAACCGACGCCAGCAATCGCTGCTCGAGGCCGGAAGCGATCTCGCCGAGCGGCAATGGATTGGGCTCGGCGACAGGGCGCCATGGCGACCATGTCTGTTCGGTGCGGGTCTGCCGACCTTCGATCACGAGGCGCGATCCGGGCAGCAGTTCCTGCCAGCTCAAGAGGCCGGTCCGCTCGGTCCTGAGATTGCGATAGGCCAAAGCGTGCGCGACAAATTCCCAGTCGATCGCAACGTCCGAAGCGCCGTCGATCAATTCGAGATGCGAGGCCATGAGCGTCCCGCCCTCGCCCGGTGACCAATAGAGCGGACCGCCCGTCAGCGGCGCGCGGTCGACGAAGGTCGCCGATGTGCTGTGCGTGAAAGCGATGAAATTGCCCCAGGCATCGCGGGGCGAGCGCGGCTCGGACGCGCCGCGAGGAAAGATGTCGCCGACAATGATTGATCCGTCGACGAGACGCCGAACCTTCAGCGCGCCACCAGTGAACACTGTCAGCCCGTCGCTGCTTTCAACGGGCCTTAAGCCATGACGATCGGCCATCGCGGCAAGGGAGACGGGACAGTCACCAACAAACGCAAGGATGCCGCGCCTCATCCCACCACCAGGATCGGGGTAAAGTTGCGCGCCTCCGCCGCGGTGCCCGTCAAGATGGTCTGCGGCGTTTGAAGCCAGCTATGCGCCGCGAACGGATTCGTCCGAACCCCGAAGACCAGGGTCGCGGCAAGGCCACGCCGCAAGAGAATGCGGTCGAGCGCGAGAGCATCGACGAGGCAACGCGGCGAGATCGGAACGATCCAGCGGCTAGCCGCATAGCGCGCCGCCACCGCGATCAGCTCATCTTCGGCGCAGGCGCCTATCTTTCGCTTCGCCTTGGCGAGATCGGCCACCGTCGCGCCGATCCTGTCGGGCCGCATGGCGCGCCGCGCCCAATAGAGGCCGTGCGCAGCCGAAACCCCGCCCGCCAGACTGAAGCCATCGTCGGCGGCCGACAGATCTCGCGACGGGATCGTCGCGATTGCGGGGTCGAGATCACGGCTCCCGTCCGAACGGACCAGCAGCCCGGTCCGCACGAGCCCCGTCATCGCGTCGCTGTCATTCTGCTCGCGAGCTCGCAGGCGCTCGAAGGATGCGCGATCGTCGCCGCGCAGCGCGAAATAGCGATCGCGCGCGAGATCGAGAAAGACGAGTTCGCCGCCGGTCTCGCAGTAGCCGACCCCCGGTGCCAGCATCCAGCTCATGTCAGATCCTCGAAATAGCGGGAGCCGGGTCGCGCGCGACCCCCGCCGGGTTGATCAGTCCTGCGCGAGGCCGGGGACGTGCATGCGTCCGCCCACCTCGAAGACGACACCCCAGTCGCCCGCCGTGTCGCCGGAGACTCCGCCCAGCTCGACGAGATTTTCGGTTTCGCGTTCCATGATCGCTTCCTTCGTTCGGGGATGAGATCAGGAGGTTCCGGGAGCCGGCGTGAGACGGCCCCCGGTCCCGCCGATTATTCCTGGCTCAGGCCGGGAATATTCTGGAGGCCGCCCGCCTCGAAGGGCAGGCCCTTCTGACCGGCGGTGTCAGCACTGACGCTGCCGAGTTCGACGAGGTCGTTGGTGCGTTCCATGATCGCATCCTTCTATAATGCCGCGGAATTGCGGCACTCCTGAAGCTAAGACGGCCGCGCCGTATAGGAATTTTATACGACTCATATTCTCCGAATATTATCTGAGCGGCTCCGACCGCTTGCGGATCTCGGCCGCGACGCGCCCGGCGAAACCTGCCCGCCGGCGATGGAAGCGCGTGATTTTGCTGCGCAAAGCACTCCAGCGGCCGAAGCGATAATCCTCGGCCATTGCCGCCAGCGCCTCCGTCGCGGAAGCATCGATGCGAGCCTCCAATGCGCGAATTGTCGTGCTCCGCTCGACAATATTGACGATAGCCGCGCGAAGTTCGCCGTTCGAGCTGCCGATCCCAATGGCCCTGAAGAGGCTTTCGATCGTGTCCGGATATGAGTCGTGCGTCGCAAGCTCGATCAGGCCTCCCGGCAAATCCGGCCGCGGCGATCGCCCCTTGAGCGCCATAGACAGGAGCGCGCCGGCCCAGCCATAAAGATCGACAAGGTCCGCTTCGCTGAGGAGAGGCTGGCGGAACCCCTCCTGATGCCAGCTCTCGATGATGCGCTCGCCTGACAGACGATAGAGCGCATCACGGACCGGGGTGGCGCTGGAGGCGAGCGTTCTTGAAAGCTGCGCGGGCTCGAGGCGGGTGCCCGGCGGATAGGCGCCCGACAAGATACGCGCCTTCAGGTCCAGATAGACCCGCTCCATGGTGGCGCCGGGGCTCATGCCGCCAGCGCCCCGCCCCCGCGCCCGCTTTCTCTTTCCGGCCGCTGCGCGGCGACATAGTCGGCAAGAAGCGATTGCTGGTCGGGCCGTAGTGCATCGACCGCGGCGATGGGATCCTCGGGATAGCCCTCGAACAGGATCGACGGGCATTGTCCTTCGAAATTGCCGAGATTGGGCCGGTGCTGCGCATAGCCCGCGAGCGCGGCGAGATCGGGCGGAAAGTCGCGCGCGATCTCGGGCGGATAGGCCAGCCACATGTTCTCATAGGGTTTGAGCCAGCCAAGGCAGTAGCTGACGATGATCCCGCGGCGGACGCCCCCGCTTCTGTTCGCACCGGCGCCGTGCAGCGTCGATCCGAGGAAGACAATCGCGTCGCCGGGCTCGGCGACAGCGACTATCGGCGCCTCTTTTGGTTCCTCGACCAGGGCTTCGACCCCGTGGCTTCGCGGCCAGATCAGCGTCCCGCCATTCTCCTCCGTAAAGGCGGTAAGCGGCCACATCACGTTGATGAGATACTCGACCTCGCCCAGCGCGCCCGCCCACATATCCTGATCCCGATGCGGAAACTGTGCGAGTGCTCCGGGGTGCAGCTCGATCGCCTGGGCGAGGTTGAGCTGGATCCGGTCGCACCAGTTCCCGAGCGCGAGTTCGGCGAGGCCGAGGACTTCAGAGTTCATGACCAGGTCGGCCATATGCGGCGAGCGGATCAGGAGCCGGCCGAACCGCTTCGTGCGCTCGCCGTAGAAGCCGCCCTCGCAAAAAGGCGTGGCGGCATATCGCGGCCCGAGGTCCTCGGCGACGCCCCCGATCAGCGACGGCGAAGCCGCGCTTCGCAGGATCGTATAGCCCTGGTCCATCAACTCGAGGCCAGCGGCGGATCGGGGAGCAGAGGCGTCGATCGCGGCGGGATTGATCATCATCGCCCCCTCCTCAAGCTGCGCAGGCGGACGAGGCCGCCGCCGCGTTGCTGACGGTCCCGGCGTCAGAGAGCTTCGCCAACGTCGACGCATCGACGTCGATGCGGAGCGCGACAAGTGCCTGCCCGCGGTGCTGCGCCGGCTCGCCGAGGGCGCGGCAATCCCAGCCGAAGGTCTGGATCTGGCGGAACCAGGGAAGCTCGGCGACGGCGGTGTAGGTAGTGACATCATTGGCGAGCGCGAACTCGACAAGTCCGACCAGCAGCGCGTCGCGCGCGACCCGCCTCTGCCTTGCCCCAATGCCGGGCGACAGGCAGAAGCGCGTGATTTCGAGAATGTCTGGGCCTTGCGGGACATCGCCCCCGACCAAGCCCGGAAAAAGGCTGTCGAGCAGCGCGGGCCGGGTCGTAAGCAGCAGTCGCGCCGAGGCGAGATGCTCCCCTTCCGTATCGGTCACGATCAGATAGATCGCGTCGACATCGTCGAAATGGTCGAGTTCGAACCGATCGGCGAGTGCGGGAATATCCCATTTCAGCAGATCGATGAACACGCGCTTGCGCGCCTCGAACATCGTGCGCATCGCCTTATGCTCGAGCGCCCGGTTGGTGGAATCGACAATAAGCAGCATGGATTTGCCTCCGTTTGAAAAGAGGCGTTCCAATTGAAGGGCTTTTTGCCGCCGCACCATAGCATGATAAGGGGGTGCCCGTGATTTTTCTCAGCGCTTGGCGATGTCCTCGAAGCTGATGTCGCCATCGTACAGCGCGCGCACGGTGAGCGTGATGCCGCCGTTCGCCTCATAGCGCTGCCGGGCGTTGCGCAGATGCTCGCGCACCGTGTCCGGGCTGAGACCGAGCCTCAGCCCGATCCTTCGGACGCTTTCGCCTTTTGCCGACCAGATCAGCACTTCGCGCTGCCGGCGGGTAAGCCTGGGTCCGATGTGCGCGAGATCGGGATAGGCGATCTGACGCGCCGCGTCGAAGGCCGGCCCCCCGATCATCCGGGCGAACTGCAAAGCATCCGCGCTCGCTACCGCTCCCGGCTTCCAGGCGAAGGACACCGATCCATGCGCATGTCCGGGAAGATGCGCAGGAACGGTGAGACCGTCGCCGATGCCGTGGCGCTCGGCCGCGGCGAGGATCATTTCGTCCTCGGGGCGATCGGGCTTCAGATTGTGCCACAGAAACCCCGACATATTTCGCTGGCTCTCGCGATGGACAGGATCGGTCACGCCGAGCCGCTGCTCGTCGAACCAATGCGCCCACTCCTCGGGGTAGTTATGGACTCGCACGCCGCGATCGGGTGCGGCGAGGAAATCGACATGATGGCTGAGCGCGAACCAGGAGCAGCCCATCAACCGGCAGGCCTCCAGCAGCAGGTCGGCGAGACCCGCCTTGTCCTTCACCACAGTGACGTCGTGCGCAAACGCGTGCGCCGCGTCGATCGTTGGCATTGCGACCCATGGCGCGCCGACCGGCGTTTCCGACCGATCCGGTCCGCGTGCCCCTCGTCAGTGCGGATGGCCCTGCCCTCTTACAAGGCTGGCCAACCCGCAAGCGGCCGATCGCTGCTGGTCGAGGCGATCTTGGGAGAATCTGAAAGTGCGGGCCAACTCCATATATTCCAACTATATTCGGGAGATAGAACCAGATTGAGGCCAATTCCTGATTCCGTCATCACCGCGTCACGATCGACGCGGCCGGAAGTCCCACAGCGGAACGCCCGCCTTCACCGCCTTGTCGGCGAGATTGTCCTGGATCCCGGTCCCCGCAAAGACGATCAGCCCGACCGGCATCGCCTCGAGCATCCGGTCGTTGCGCTTGAACGGCGCGGCCTTGCCATGCTTGGCCCAATCGGGCCGGAACGCCACCTGGCACACACCACGCTGATCGGCCCAGCATGCTGCGGCGCGCTCTGCGCCCGTCGGGGTCGCGCCGTGCAGGAGGATCATGTCGGGATGGCGCACCCTTGCCTTGTCGAGCGCGTCCCAGATTGCCCCATGATCGGCGCAGTTGCTGCCGCCAGTGAAGGCGATCCGCGTGCCTTCGGGCAGCAGGGCGGCCGCTTTCGCGCGAAGGCGCGCGTCGAGAAAGTCCCGGCTGTCTATGATCGATGCGGTCAACATGCGGTGATATGCCCGCGATCCGGTCCGCGGCGCCCAGGCCTTGCGCATGAGTGAGCGAAACTGATCCGCCGCGGCTTCGCGGAAATATTCCATGGCATCGCGCCGTTCGATGAGCGAGATGCCCTCGCACGTCGCCTTTTCGAGCTCGACCGAGCGGATCTCGCTACCATCCTGTTCGCGCTGCAGTCGGCGCTGGAGCTGTTCGTTATCGTCGAGAGTGCGCTCGATGCGCTCGCCGGCGCGGTGGAAGAGATTGACGAGATTCCAGAGCAGATCCTCGAGGTCGGGTTCGATCCGCGTCTCGAGGAGGCAGCCGGCGAGCCCGTCGAACATATCCGCGATCGCGTTGCCTGCGAGCCGCGCGTCGGGCAGCGGCCGCGGGTCGGGTTCGTCCTCATAGGGCCGGTATCCGAAAAGCTGCATCTCCTGAAGAAGATAGGCAGTCGAGCCTGGCCCGGCGGCGCTGGTATCGGGGTGATCGCTGGCATCGGTCATGAAGGGTCTCCTGAGGTGGCCGCGCCCCGCGCGGCCTTCGCGGCGACACCGAGCGGCAGGCGGGACGGGACCGCACCCCGCCCAAGGGGGCGGGGCCGAAGCGCAGCGGAGGATGGCGAGCGGACGGCAATTTTGCTTCGCGATGCAAAGGGGCCGAAGGCCCCGGCGGAAAATTGTCGGCGACGCCGCCATTGCGGCGCCCGGCCCACCTGTCGCAGTCGCCCTCTTGCGAAGGCCGGGGCGCAACTTTTCCGGGACATCAATGCCCAAGCCGGACCTGTCACCCGTGCCCGTTCCGGCCGACCCGCGACCGTCAGAGGAAGCGATGCCGGTCCGCGGGATGAAGCTGACGCAATAGCGAACGGACAAGCCGCTCGCGACCGAGGGTAACGAGATCGGCGTTGAAGTCGCCGCGTTCGGGTTCGAGCGGCAAGACCTCGACCCCTGCCGCGTCGCCCCGTTCGGTCAAGGTCGCGAGCGCGCTGGCTCCAGCGGCATCGTCGTCGCGCGCGACATAGAGTCGGCGCAGCGGTACCGGAAAGCCAATGGCGGCGAGATGCGCGGCCGACAGCGCGGCGATCATCGACATCGCCGGCATCGGCTCGCGGAGCGAGAGCAAGGTCTCGATTCCCTCGCCGGCCGCCATGACCGGCGCGGCGTGCCCGAAGCGAACACCGTACCCGAGCAGCTGTCCCATGGCGCGTCGGGGACAGCAAACCGGCGCCTTGTCAGCGGTCACCGGATCGAGCCAGGTCCGATGAACGCCGGTGACGCTTCCATGCAGATCGGTCACCGCTGCGATCATGGCGGGCCATGCAGCCGGGCCTCTGGGCTCGTCATCTGCGGACGGACGGTAGAAGCAATGCGGGTGGAAGCGCAGCGGATCTCCGGCGCTCAGGTCGATGATGGCACGAGCGGCGAGATAGTCGCGCACCAGCGTGTTCGCCATCGGCCGCGATCCCGCCCAAAGGCGCCGGGCCGCCTCGGGCGATCCCTGCGCGGCCTTCTTCTCTTTCGGTCCAGGGGGCGATGTATCCGGCATCGGCAGACTGAGGAAATGCCGCGCCTCGTCGAGCGTCTCGCGGAAACCCGCATGTCCGCAGCTTGCGGCGATGACGTCAAGGAGATCGCCATGATCGCCGCTCGCGGCATCGGTCCACTTTCCCGCCGCCCCGCCGCCTTCACCGCGCGCCGACAGACGGACATAGAGGCTGCGGCCGGGACTATTCCTTATATCACCGACCATCCAATAATGGCCTTCGCGGCGGCCGTGGGAGAGATAGCGGCGGCACACCGCCTCGGCGTTGTCGGCGAGGCGGCGTGCGATATCGGCGGCTGTGCTGGACATGCGGGGCTCCTTCAGGCGGCCTTGCGCTCATGAACCCGCGCGATCGGAAATCGATCGACCAGGCGTTCGAACACCTCGGCGCCAGCAGCCCCTGCCGGCACGTAGAGCTTCAGTTTCCACGAGACGATCTCGGAGATCAAGCCCATCGATTTGAGCCGCTCGATGCCAAGATCGTTGAAGCCCGAGAGCTCGATCCGCCAATCGTTCATCGACCGTACCCGCTTCAGCACCTGCCCCTCGGCGAGCTCGAGGCCCGCCTCGCCCGCGAGCAGCATGCGCCAGGCATCGGACGGCGTGAGCTTGACCTCGGCGACGCCGGTCACCGCCGCCGCCCAGCCTGCCGACACTTTGCGCCCGATAACCCGCTCGCCGGCATCGGTCTGAAGGCGGTACACGCGCGTAGATTCCTTCGGCAGGCGTCCCCAGATCGGGAGCAGCAGCCCGGTGACGATGTGCATCGTCGAGACTTCAAACTCGGGAAGCTCGGCGACCTCGGCCTTCCACGCCCCGGCAAAGCGTCCTGCATCGACGGCTTCCCAGTGCGAGGTCAGATAATCGGCCTCGAGCATGTGCAATTTCTCAAGCGGGCGCTGCAGCCGGATGCGGCGATGAACCTCGCCATCATCATCGAAGAGGCTCCGCGCACGAAGACGGACGGCCGCGCGGCCCGAGCGCGCGTTGACCACGAGCGCGCCCTCGCGCGCCGCAGCGAGCGCCAACGCATCATCGATCGACATCGGCGTCACCCGGTCCTTCCGGCCCACCGTCAGCAACTCGGTCGCTGCGCCTGTGCCGGGATGGGTGTAGATCGTCTGCCGCGCATCGACGACGAAGCTCTCGGCGCGCAAGGTCTCGAGCCCGATTTCGTAGCTCCCCGAGGCAATCGCCGCCTCGATACGCGCCACCAGCAGACCCTCGAACGCCTCGAAGAGGATGTTTTGGAGGTCGATGGTGAGCGCGAGCATGCGATTGAGGAAGGTCGTGATCGGCGGCAGTTCGTCGCGAAGCCCGCCGTCGGCGTCGATCAGTGACAGGCCCGTCGCGCTCTCGAAGGCGGTAAGCGAACAGCCGTCTACCTTGCCGTCGGCGATCAGCACATAGAGCTGGCGGAGGCTGTCGCGCGCGTAGTGCGATTCCAGATTATCCCCGGGACGGAACATATTCTGGCCACCCGTCTGCCGCTGGCCGCGGGTGATCGCTCCCATGGAATCGAGACGCCGCGCGATCGTCGAGATGAAGCGCTTTTGCGCCGTCACGTCGGTCGAGACCGGGCGGAACATCGGCGGTTGCTTCTGATTGGTGCGATTGGTGCGCCCGAAGCCCTGGATCGCGGCATCGGCCTTCCAGCCCGCCTCGAGCAGATAGTGAATGCGGCGCCGCTGGTTCTTCGCCCCGAGGTCGGCATGGTAGGAGCGCCCCGTCCCACCGGCCTCAGAGAAGATCAGGATCTGCTTGGCATCATCCATGAAGGCATGGGTCTCGCCGATATTGGCGCTCCCCGGTCGGTTCTGCACCGCGAAGCGGACCGAGCCGTCGCCATTCGTCTTGGGCACGATCCGCCGCGAGCGCCCGGTAACCTCGGCGACCGCCTCGGCCCCGAAATGCTGGACGATCTGGTCGAGTGCCCCCGGCACCGGCGGCAGCGATGCGAGCTTCTCGATCATTGCATCGCGGCGTCGGGCCGCCTCGCGGTTGACGATCGGATTGCCGTCCCCGTCATAGGCCGGGCGCGACGAGAGATTGCCCTCGCCATCCGTGCAGGGCTCGAAAAGCTGCACGGGAAAGCTGTGCTGGAGATAGTCGAGGACATATTCGCGCGGCGTGATATCGAGCGACACATCGTCGAATTCCTCCGCCGGGATCTCGGCAAGCCGCCGTTCCTGCAACGCCTCGCCGGTCGAGACGATCTGCACAACCGCGGCATGGCCAGCATCGAGATCGCGCTTGATGCTCGCGACCACGCTCGGCGTCTGCATCGCCGTGATGAGATGATTGAAGAAGCGCTGCTTGGTGCTTTCGAACGCCGAGCGCGCCGCCGACTTCGCCTGCGCGTTGAGCGTGCCATGCTCGCTGCTCGTGACGCCGGCCGCCTCCATCGCGGCATCGAGATTGTTGTGGATGACCTGAAAGGCGCCGGCGTAGCTGTCGTAGATGCGGCGCTGCTCGTCCGTCAGCGCATGTTCGAGCAGTTCATATTCGACGCCGTCGAAGGACAAGGACCGCGCCGCATAGAGGCCGAGCGCCTTCAAGTCGCGCGCGAGCACTTCCATCGCGGCGACACCGCCTTCCTCGATCGCCGCGACGAATTCGGACCGCGTCGCGAAGGGGAAGTCGGTTCCGCCCCAAAGCCCGAGCCGCTGCGCATAGGCAAGATTTTGCACCGTCGTCGCGCCGGTCGCCGACACATAGACGATGCGCGCGTCGGGAAGCGCATGCTGCAGGCGCAGCCCGGCACGCCCCTGCTGCGACGGCTTCTGGTCGCCGCGCTCGCCCTTCCCCCCCGCGGCGTTCGCCATCGCATGGGCTTCGTCGAAGATGATGACGCCGTCGAAATCGCGCCCGAGCCATTCGACGATCTGCTCGATCCGGCTCGCCTTGCCATCACGCCCCTGCGAGCGGAGCGTCGCGTAGGTGGTGAAGAGGATGCCCTCGCCGAGCTTGACCGGCGTCCCCTGCTTGAAGCGCGAAAGCGGAGTAACGAGCAGTTTCTCCTGACCCAGCGCCGACCAGTCGCGCTGCGCGTCCTCGAGCAATTTGTCCGACTTGGAGATCCACAGCGCGCGGCGCCGGCCCTTCAGCCAATTGTCGAGGATGATCCCGGCGACCTGCCTCCCCTTGCCCGCGCCGGTGCCGTCGCCAAGGAACCAGCCGCGGCGGAAATGGACCGCCGCCTCGGCGTTGTCGCTTGCGGCACCGACGCTGTCCCAGTCGTCATCGACATTCCATGCTCCCGACAAATGACCCTGATGCGCCTCCCCCGCATAAATGACGGATTCGAGCTGCGCATCGGAGAGGATACCATCGCCAATCAGGCACGCGGGGAGATGCGGCCGATAGGCGGGCTTGGGCGGCGCGACCGACGCCATCGCCGCCGACTGCACGAGCGCCGTCGGATGTGGACGGGCGAGCGTGATCCGAAGCGACTGAAGCGCGTAGGGCTCGTAGATGCTGTCGGCGAGCTGGCCCTCGGGTGAAGTCCAGTCGACGAGCTCATAGTCAAGCTCGTCGACGGTACCGCCAATGTCCTGGACGGCAAGGCCACCACGGCCGGCATCGCGCTGGCGCTGGCCATCAACCGATCCCAGTGTCTGCGACACGATTACGGGCTGCGCGCTTGCCGGCGGCCCCGAGCGAGGCGGAAGCTCCTCCTCGACCCACTGCAGCAGCGTCATGGCATCCGGCGCCTCGCCGCGGCTGGCAACGAAGGAGGCCGGATCTTCCGCTGCGACCTTGTCGATGACGAGCAGGCGCGTCGCGGTGGTCGTCCCATGCTTTGCATAGACTTTGCCGGCAACGGCGGCAGAGAAGAGCAAAGTCCCCTGCTCCTGTAGGCGCTGGAAGCCGGACCGGGAGGCCGAGGCCTCGGGCGAACAGTTCGCACCGACGATGGCCACGAGCCGACCCCCGTCGCGTAGCCGCGCAAGCGCGGAGGCGACATGTCGGAGCGCAACATCGCGCATCGGCCTGTCGACATGGGCGGCCGCCGAAAAGGGCGGGTTCATCAGCACCACATCGGGTACCACGCCCTCGCCGAGACGATCGTCAATCGAGGCCGCATCGTGGCGCGCCACCGCGGCAGCGGGAAAAAGTAGATCGAGAATGTCGGCCCGTGCGCCGGCGAACTCGTTAAGCAAGAGCCTGGCGCCGGCAAGCTCGGCGTGGATCGCGAGCATCCCCGTGCCGGCAGAAGGCTCGAGCACCACATTGCCCGCCGAAATCGACGCCGCGCGCGCTGCGACGAAGGCGAGCGGCAGCGGCGTCGAGAATTGCTGGAAAGACTGACCTTCCTCCGAGCGCCGAGTCTGCGTCGGGATGCGGCTCGCGAGCCGCTGCCACATAGCAAGCTGGCTCTGGTCGGACCGATTCCGGACCGCCAGGGCGCCGCCATAGCGGCGCAGCAGCATCACCTGCGCGACCTCGCACGCATCATAGGCGGTCTTCCAGTCCCACGCCCCTTCCGCGTCGCCCGCGCCGAAGGCGCCGACCATCGCCTCGCGGAGCTGACCGGTGTCGAACGGCGCTCCGGCTTCGAGCAGGGGCTGCATGAGCTCGGCGGCGGTGACAATCCGTTGAGCGGCGCTCGCGGCGGGCGCACTTGAGGATGCGGCGGCGCCCGGCGCCGCCTCGGGAACAATGTTTCGCATCGGTAAGTCCTCGAGAGAGGGGAAAGGGACAAACCGCCCGCCGCTCTCTCTCGGACCCGGGCCGTTCCCCCTTCCCGGCCCCTCTCTGGCTCTCAGCCGAAGCGCTTGCCCTCCGCGGTGAAGCTATATTCATTGGCCGCGATCGCCTCGTCGACTGCCTCATCCGAATTCAAACCGTCGAACTCCTCCTCAAGGCGGCGGTAGAGCCAGCGGGCGAGATCGCGGAGCGCCTCGATCACCTCCTCTTCGGCGCCCTTGGTCATGTCCTGATAGACCGGGCTGTCACGCTCGACCGAGATCGCCATGCAATATTCATGATAGTAGCGGCCACGATGCGTGGCGCGCGCGGCCAGCTGGAAGAAGTTTCGCCATTGGATGTCGGCGAGCGCATCGGCGATCCGGTGAAGTTCCTCATCCGTGGGGGCATAGGCGCGGATCGCGGCGCGCGAGCTTTTCGCGTAGCTATAGTCGCCCTCGAAGCAGGCGCCGTCACCCTGGCTCCAGAAGCCCGAGAACCAGATGCTCGGCTTACGCCGCGTTCCGCCACCATAGAGGCGGACGGGCCGCGTAAGCAGTTCGACCCCGAGGATGGTGCAGATGCGTTCGAAATCGTCATAGACGAATTCCCACCATTCATAGTCGAACCCGCCCTGGCGGTACCATTGCCGCGCTTTCTCGCGGGCTTCTTCCGATAACTCGTCGATCTGATAGACTGTCGTTTCGATTATCTCCGGCATGGGGACCTCCATTTCGCGAGTGCCGAAAAGCCGAAAGCCCGGCGCAAGGGCCAGGCTTTCGGGATGGTACGAGGGAAGTGGCATTGATTAGCCGGGACCGGAATCTCCGGACAGGCGGGCGACAGCCTCCTCGAGCCAGCCGGCGGTCGATACCGATTGGATGTCGTCCGCCGTGATCAAGGTCGCCGCGCCACCAAATCCGTCCGGGCGCATCTTCGAGCAAGTCCACGCCGCTTCGACTTCGACATAGTCGAGCGACGAGCGCTTCACGATATCCTGGAAGATGCCCTCGAAGCTGATGACCGATAGATCGAGTTCGAGTTCGTCCGCGTCGGCATCGACTCTTGCGAGTACGTCGCGAGCCAGATCTGCGAGGCTGCTCTCGATAGCTTGATCCTCAGCGAGCAGCGCGCGCGCCTCGGCGATGTCGAGGAATACGAGATCGCCCGGTCCATGGCTGGCGCAAAAATAAACATCCTCGCCAACCGTTTCTTCCTCGAAAATCTCGCCGAGAATCTTTCGTTCGAGCGCGGTCATTGCCGTGCGCGGAATGTCCGGGCGAATGACGGTCTGGGAAAAATAGTCAGCCATGACCCGCCTCCTTTCCGGCCCCATCGCTGCCCTCGATCACCAACGGTGGAACTGTGAAGTCGGCGGCATCAAAATAGGCGAGCACGGCCTCGATACTCCCGCGGCGTTCGACTTCACCGCGATCAATCAGCACCCGATCGGATTCGTCGGCAACGAAGGAGGCGGGCGCGCCCTCGCCCCGGTAAATGATTCGCTCGGCGCCCCATTCTGCGAAGAAGCCGCCAGCCCAGAAGTGGTAGGCAAGACCATGGTCGGCACAGAAATTCTCGTGAGTCTCGACCTTGCCCCACGCAACCTCATTGGCAAAAAGTTCGAGCGGCTCGCCCTCGGTACGATGGGAAGCCTCGAAGGCCGGGCCGTCCCACTCGGTCGACAGACCTTCGGCGACGATGACCGAGACCAATGCCTCATAGTCGGCAGCCGAAATCTGGCCGCCAAGGGTGAAGGTGACGGAAACGCGGTCAGCCATGACGACCTCCCCGCGCGATGGGCCGGCGAACAAGCGCGGCCTGACGATGAAAACTGTTCATTTCATTTCTCCGAAAAAGCGAAAGCCCGGCGCGATGGCCGGGCTTTAGAGGTTGAGAGGTCAAGTCGCCGCGTAGAGCGGCGCGGAATCATTCGGCGGCGATTGCGGCCACGTCATCACCTCCTTCCCTGTCGTCTGCCAGAAAGGCGGGCAATTCCCCCGCGTCGTCATCATTGGCGACCCCGGCCGCACCTTCACCCTCGATGTCGGGCGTGCGCATGCAGGCGGGAATCCAGTCGCTCTCCTCGAGGAGCCGCTCCGCTTCGCGGGCCATGTCCCCCTTTTTGAGATGGTCGATCATGGCGGCAATATTCTCGCCCCGCGCCTCGGTGACGTCGGCGATGATCCGCGGCTTCGTCACGCTCCGGAAATAGTCGCCCTCCGTCGCCCGCCAGCCGGCCGCATAGACGTCGAGACCGACCGCGCGCGCAAGGACGTCGCTGTGCGCGAGACGCCGCGCGACGCCGTGTGCCGATACTCGGCCATTGTCATATTTGGGGACGATCTCGGCCTGCGCATTGACCGCGACCGACACGCAGTGAGCGAGAAGCATCGCCCGGTCCTCGTCATCCAGGCCGAGCAGATACGCCCACACATCCTTGTCCGATTTCGGCAGCCGTTCCTTCCATTCGGTCCCGCGCGCATCGATCGCCTCCGCCGGCGCGCAATCGCGGAGGTTCGAGGGGGCGTTGCTGAAATAGACCCGGCTCGCCGAGACCTGCAGGCAGCTTTCCTTGCTGAAACTGTAGAAGCAGCCGAGCACGAGGGCATGCAGCAGCGCGAGATAGGCGGTCGCCGGATCCTGCGCGAAGGCATTTTGCAGCGCGAGCGTCCGCCAGGCCGTCAGATCGGACATGAGACGATCGGGAAGCGGCTTCAACTCCTCGGCCCCATCCTCAACGTCGGAGCCCTCCGACACCTGCGTGGAAACCGCCGCATCCCCCTCCGCAACCCGCGGGACGCCGGGGTCCGATGCGTCGTCGCCCATCGCCTCTTCGTCATCGACGGGCTCATCCTCGGGCCGGACATAACCCCGGTCGATGCGGATCGAACCGTCGCGCTCGAGCGACACGAACACGCCGGCGATCGCGATCTCCCCCGGCGCGAAGGTCAGCGGCCGCTTCTCGATCGCAGCATATTCGGCATTGATCGCGTCGACGCGCGCGTGGATGTCGTCCGGCACCTCCTCGGCTTCCGACCATTCGCGATCGATTTCTTCGCCCTCGGCTTCGAGCTCGGCGATGCGCGCCTCCTCCTCGGCCGTCATCGGCACCTCGTCCCGATCGATCTCGCGGTGGTCGCGAAGCGCATCCCAGGGAAGATCGACCGAGGTGGCCACCCACTTCCAGCCTTCCGCGAGCAACGCGTCGCCCTCGGCTTTCAGCTTCTCGTCGACGAGGCGGTCGAGCAGCGCGGGATCGGTGAACCAGCCGCCGCCATCGGCCTCGAACAGGTCGCGGACGATCCCGCCGCCGGCTTCGACATAGGCGTCGGCCGTCACGAAGCGTGCGCGCTTATCAGCCGCGCGGACGACATTTTCGGTGAGCTTCTGGCGGATGAGATGCGGCGTGAGGCTGCGGCTCTCGGCAAGAAGTTCGAATACCTGGATCTGCCGCTCGAAATCGTCCGAGATGGTGAATGCCATCAACTGTTCGAGGGAGATTACGTCGTCCGCATAGGCGTCGTGCAGCTTTGGCGAGACCCCGGCGAGCTTCAGGCGCTGACGGACGACTGCCGGAGTGACGAAATGGTGCGCCGCGATCGCTTCGACATCGTCGCCCTTCTCGACCATCGCCTGCATGGCCCGAAACTGGTCGAGCGGATGCAACGCCTCGCGCATCGCGTTTTCGGCGTAACTGTCGTCTTCGGCGAGGATGTCATCGTTAGCGGCGCGGACAACGCAGGGGATCGGCGCGTCCCTCGCGAGAAGACTCCGCTTCACGAGCAGGCCGAGCGCGCGGTAGCGCCGCCCACCGGCCGGTATCTCATACCGGCCGGTTTCCTCCCCCGTCTCGTCGAGAATGGGCCTCACATTGAGGCCATGCAGCAACCCCCGCCGCGCAATGTCGTCGGCGAGGGCTTCGATAGAAACACCGGCCTTGATGCGCCGAACATTGGATTGGGAAAGCTCGAGCCGGTCGAGCGGGATGTCGCGCGACGGGTTGAGGGTGAGTTTGGGTGCGGATTTGGCCATGCCATTTCTCCTTGGCAGGCCGCCGGAAGACACTCTCCCGGCTTGCAACCCGCCAGGAAAATCGGTCCACCCTCTCCCTCTCCGGCCGCCGAAGGGGGCCATCCCGGCTCCGTTGCCGGACACTGCCCATCGGACCGGCGTTTACGTCTCGTCCTCGATCGAAGGAGCAAGCAGGGTCTCGGCGACGCCTGCATTACGGGCCAGCCCGAGGAGGTGCCGTTCCCAGCTCGCAAATCCCTCGGCCCTGAGCTCCAGTTCCTGATTCTTGTTGTACACGCCCTCTATTCCCTTTCGCTTGTGGTTGAGCATCAACTCGGCGATCTCATTGTCGATGCCGACTTGCCGCGCGTTCGACCGGAAGGTGCGCCTTAGGTCGTGGAAATGCCAGCCTTCAATCGTGCGTCCGGAAAGCTCTTCCATCCGGGCATGGATCCGGTCGCGCACCTTGAACCATCCCGCGCGCTGCGGGCCGTCGATCCGCCGCGACGGAAACAGCCATTCATAGTTGGTTTGCGCGAGACGCCGCCCCCAAGGTCCCAGCGCCACCACATTCTCCTCGTTATTTTTCGATCGCTCAGGAGGAAGCGTCCAGATGCCGGCCACGACCTCGTCGGATGGCGCTTCGAAAAGCTCGCTTCGCCGCGCGGCGGTGAGCAAGAGGAGGATGAAGCCTCGTTTGTACGTCAGTTCCTCCTCTACCAGGGCACGAAACAGCAACCCGATTTCCTCCTCTGAGAGGAAGCGTGTGTTCGCCTTCGGGCCGGTATCGAACCAGTTCGAGTTGAGGGTGGTCGCCGGATGCTCTTTCAACATGACGCCTGCCATCCGGCCTTCGCGACCCGTGCACCATTTCAGAAAGCAGCTGAGTTCCCCAGCCATCTTGTTGGCGCGGCTCTTCGATGCGTTCGCCTTGTCATAGACCGCATCCCAGCAGTCGTCTTCCGTAAGGCCGGCAAGAACCTTGGTCCCGAGCCGTGGCCCGATGTCGCGCGTATAGATCACGTCCTTGTCGGCGATTGTTCGCGGCTTCAGCTTCTTGCGATCGCCCCGGCGCATTGCGGCCATATAGATCACATGCGCCGATGCGACCGACATCGCCAGCGCCTCTTCGGCGCGCCGGGTCTCACGAGGGTCTTCGCCGCGCGCGACCGCCTTGCTGAGGGGCCCCGCCCACTCACGCGCCTCATCGATCGAAAATGCAGGGTAGGTACCGAGGATAAGTTCGACGGTTTTCTTCGTGCCGGCGACAACGCGCTTGAAGCGCCACTGCTTTTTGGCGGGGCCAGCGACAATTACGGAAAGGCCCGGGACTTCCCGGTCGGCCAGCGCGCCGCTCTTCAGCCGCTCGATATGGGCGGGGGTCAGAATTACACTTTTGGTCATGGTAACCTCGAGGGGATCGAGGCCATGAAACACTCGCGAAAATTCTCGCGAAAGTTGTGTCCAAACGGGTCCAAATCTGACGTGAGTTGTCCAAATAACTCACTTCTGGACAGGTTTTCGTCACCATTGCAACGACCTCGATGAATGGCAGAAAACTGCCGGAAATGCGAGGTTTGAAGGTGATTCGCGATGGTAGCGGAGGAGGGACTCGAACCCCCGACACGCGGATTATGATTCCGCTGCTCTAACCTGCTGAGCTACTCCGCCCCGAAAGGCCGCCGCTTTGGGCGAGCCGCGCCTATAGGCAGGCTGTCGGTGCGGGTCAATATCATGTGCGCACGCCACGAAAATTGCGCGCGAACGCGGGCTCCCACGGGCCGCCGCGATAGAGATGGGCGGCGAGACCGGTGATGACGAGCGGGCGGGGACGGAAATCGCGCGCAAGGTCGGCCAGCAGCGCCCGCGCCCCGCCCGCCGAAACCTTGTTCTGCACCGTGATGTGCAGGCGCGGCACGCCCTGGTCCTGCGCGGTCAGCAGGCCGTGGAAATGATCGGCGATGCGCGCGCGGATGGCAAGCAGCGCGGGACTTTCGATCCGGAAAGCGACGCCGCGGTCCAGCGAAACGACGCCGCGCAGCATCGCCTCGGGCGGCGGCGTATCGGACGACAGGCGGCGGATCAGGCGCTCCAATTCATCGCGGCACGACGGCGGCAACTGGTGAAACAAGGTGATATGCGCCGCGACGAGGTTACGGGCGGGCGGAAAATGGGCATCGCGCAGCCGGTCGAAATGGCGCTGGTCGGCCGCGCCCATCGCTGCGGTCACAATGATGGGCGCGGCGCCAGAGACCCGGAAGGGAGGGGGAAAACCCGGGTCGGTTGGCTCGAGACGGGGTGGACGCGGCGATCGGGGGGAGGATGTGCCGTCGTCCATGGGACGCCCTTTCTCGTGGCCGCGCCAATGACGCAAAGCCGGCGAACGATCTAATCGATTAATATGGTCACAATGATCGACTCTGCCAATATCGCGAAAAAGCGTCGCTTTTACAAACGGCTCCAGAAAGCGCGCAGCGCCGCCGCAACCTCGGCCGGACGCTCGGCGATCGCCCAATGCCCTGCCCCTTCGACCACCGTCAGCGGCACGCCGGTATTCGCGGCGAATCGCTGTGCCACCGACAGGTCGACATAGGGATCGCCCGCGCCCCAGATCAGCGCACCGTTCGCGGGGAGCTTGCCGATGTCGCGCGCCCAGTCGTGCTCGAAACTGAGCCCCTTTGCCGACCGATAGAGCTTCAGGATCGCACGCCTTTTGTCCTTGTTCGCCCATTGGCCGGCTTCTTCCGCGGCGATGTCCGCCGGCATACCTTGCGCGGCGAGCCCCTGGGCGAGCTTCGCAGGCGCGCTCAAGGCCATGAAGATTTCGCCAAGAATCGGCGTGTTCCAGATTCGCGCGATCCGATGCCCGCGATAATCGGGGTCGATCACCGCGTTCGAAACCGCCCAGCTCCGGATCAGGTCGGGCCGCAGCATCGCCACGCGCTGCGCGATCAGCGCGCCCCAGTCGTGGCCGACGATGTCGATCGGGCCCTGCTGCGCGCACAAGGCCTCTGCCTCGCTCACCGCCCAGTCGGCATAGGCTTCCTTGGTCGCGGCAAAGCCCGCGGGAAGCGGCCCCGTGAAGCCGGGCAGCGGGGGGGCCGCGACGGGCGTATCGCCGAGATCGAGCCGGCCGAGCAGCGGGCGCCAGATCGCCGGGCTGTCGGGCACACCGTGCAGGAAGAGCTTTGCGGTGGTCATCGTTAATCCCCTCTGGCGGCCCCCGCCTTCGCGGGGGCGACGGTCACGCTTCCTACATCTCCCCGCGTTCGCGGCGCAGTTGATACCATTTCTGAACGTTCGCATTATGCTCCGACAGGGTGCGCGCAAAGACGTGGCCCCCATCCCCCCGGGCGACGAAATAGAGATAGTCGTTCGCCTCGGGATCGAGCACCGCGGCGATCGACGCCTTGCCGGGGTTGGCGATCGGCCCCTTGGGCAGGCCGATCATGCTGTAGGTGTTGTAATCGTTCACCGCGAGGATTTCGGAGCGCAGGATGCGGCGACCGAGCGGCTTGCCCCGGGTGATCGGATAGATGATCGTCGGGTCGGCCTGAAGCTTCATGCCGATCGCCAGGCGGTTGGTATAGACGCCCGCGACGGTGCGGCGCTCGGACGCGAGCGAGGTTTCCTTCTCGACGATCGAGGCAAGCGTCATCGCTTCGTTGCGGTCCTTTACCGCGGTGCGCGGGCTGCGCCTGGCCCAGAGCTCGGCGAACGTCCTGTCCATCGCCGCTTGCATCCGCGCAACGACTGCGGCGCGTGTTTCGCCGGTGGTGAAGGCATAGGAGTCGGGCAGGATGCTGCCCTCGGCGGGCACCGCGATGTCGCCCTTCAGACGCTGCTCGGCCATCAACCGGTCGCGGACCATGATCGAGGGCATCCCCTCGGGAATCATGACGATGCGCTGGATCGTCTTGCCCGACTGGAGAAGGCGCAGGATGTCGCCCGCATCCATGCCTTTTTCGATCTTATACTCGCCGGGCTTGATCGGATCGCCGCCGCCGAAAAGGCGTGCGTGGTTGCGAAAGCTCGAGGCCGAAACCGCGCCGGCTTTTTCGAGAATCTCCCCCGCCCTGGCGATGCTCGCGCCGGGCGGAATGACGACCTCTGCATCGCGCGGGGCGCCGCCCGAACAGGCGGCGAGCAGCAAGGCCAGAATCGCCATCGTCAGCCAGCGGAACGGACGCACGATATTCTCCCGTCGATGCACATCGCCCGGCGGCTTAAGGGCACAAAAGACCCCCATGTGCGAAGCGCTTTTGTGCCCTTTGTGCCCTTAAGGTCCGGGCCCGAAGCTGGAACCGGGCGAACCCATCGCTGCTAGAGCATGGCCGCGCCCTGTAGGAAAGAGGGTTTTGCGGCCTCACCCCCGACGTCGTCATTCCCGCAAAAGCGGGAACCCAGTTCCGGCGCCGGCTCGCCGGGCTCCCGCTTTCGCGAGAATGACGATGTCCGGGCGCGTGCCTTAATCGACCGCCTTGACGATCAGGCTGGCGTTGGTGCCGCCGAAACCGAAGCTGTTGTTGAGCGCGGCGCGCACCTTGCGCTTCTTCGCGACTTTCGGGACGAGGTCGGCGCCTTCGGTGCCTTCGTCGGGATTGTCGAGGTTGAGCGTCGGCGGGACGATCTGGTCGCGGATCGCGAGGATGCAGAAGATCGTCTCGACCGCGCCCGCGCCGCCGAGCAGATGGCCGATCGCCGACTTGGTCGAACTCATCGAAACATTGCCCATCGCGTCGCCGAACAGGCGCTTCACCGCGCCGAGTTCGATCGTATCGGCCATCGTCGAGGTGCCGTGGGCGTTGATATAATCGATGTCGGCAGGGGTCATCCCCGCCTTCTTCAACGCCGCCGCCATCGAGCGGTAGGCGCCGTCCATTTCGGGATCGGGCGCGGTGACGTGATAAGCGTCGCCCGACAGGCCATAACCGACGACTTCGGCATAGATTTTCGCGCCGCGCGCCTTGGCATGTTCATATTCCTCAAGCACGACAACGCCCGCTCCCTCGCCCATCACGAAGCCGTCGCGATCCTTGTCGTAGGGGCGGCTCGCCTGCTCGGGGCGGTCGTTGTAGCTCATGTTGAGCGCGCGCGCCTGCGCAAAGCCGGCGATACCGATCGGGCAGATCGTCGCCTCGGCGCCGCCCGCGAGCATGATGTCGGCATCGTCGTCGCGGATCATCCGCGCCGCGTCGCCGATCGAATGCGCGCCGGTCGAACAGGCGGTGACGACAGCGTGGTTCGGGCCCTTCAGCCCGTATTTGATGCTGACCTGTCCCGAAATCAGGTTGATCAGGCGGCCGTGGACGAAGTGCGGCGAAACGCGGCCCGGCCCCTTTTCGGCGAGCAGCAGGCTTTCGCTCTCGATTCCCGGCAGGCCGCCGATGCCCGAACCGATCGAGCAGCCGGCGCGAACCTTCTGCTCTTCGGTCAGTTCGGTCAGGCCCGCATCCTCGAGCGCCTGGCCCGCGGCGTCGATGCCGAAGATGATGAACGGATCGACCTGACGCTGGACCTTGTGGTCGACGCGCTTGCCGGGGTCGAAGCCATATTCATGGTCGGGTCCCTTGACCTCGCACGCGATCGTGCATTTCTGGTCGGAGGCGTCGAAATGGGTGATCGTCCCCGCGCCCGATTTGCCGGCGATCAGATTTTTCCAGGTGGTTTCCACATCGGCGCCCAGCGGCGTCACCAAACCCAAACCCGTCACCACAACCCGGCGCATAGTCATTCCTTTCGTCGGCCCCTGCCCCCTGCGGGAGGCCGCAATCATCTTATCCGGCGCGCAGCCAAGAAAAAAGCTCCCCGGTCACAGCGCACACGCCCTGGACCGGGAAGCCGGAAACATGCGGGCGGTCTGGACGCCCATATCCGGCTATGCCGGACAGGCTCGCCTTAGCCCTTGTTCGCTTCGATATAGTCGATCGCGTCCTTGACGGTGGCGATCTTTTCCGCCGCGTCGTCGGGGATTTCGACACCGAATTCTTCCTCGAACGCCATCACCAGTTCAACGATGTCGAGGCTGTCGGCGCCCAGGTCGTCGATGAAACTCGCCTCTTCGGTAACCTTGTCGGCTTCGACGCCCAGATGTTCGACGACGATCTTCTTAACCTTTTCGGCCGAATCGCTCATGCACAGTTCCTTTTTTCTGACTATGTCGTGAATGTTGGAATTTGCCCTAGTGCCCAGCGGCTGGGCTGGCAAGAGGGCTGGCATCGGTCGGCCGCGCAAGGCCTCGGCTCGATCGGCGTTCGCAGCGCGCCCGCCCGGATCCGTTCCCCCTTCCCGCCTGTCGATACCCGCGACAAAGATAGGACGGCCGCTCGCCGCCTTCAAGTCCGCGCGAACCGCCGGCCCGCGTCGTTGCGTCAGGGCGCCGGTGGCACGATACCCGATTCGCGCACCGCTGCCGACGCCCGCTCGATCACGGCGGGGGTGATCATGAACTGCCCCAGCACCGCTTCGGGCGCCGCGTTCGCGGGCTGCTTCGTATAGGCGAGCAGGCGCTGCCAGCCCGCGCGCGCTTCGGGCACATGCCCCTGACGCGCCAGTACGATCGACCGGATGAGCAGAAATTGCGGCTCCAGCTTGCTGGGCGACGGGACGCGGTCGAGAATCGCCATCGCCCCCTCCTGATCGCCTGCCTGCGACCGGACGAACGCCAGCGTCACCGCCGGCACGCCCGGATAGGAGGCATCGAGGTCGAGCGACCGCTGCAACAACCGCTCCCCCTCCGCACCATCGCTGCACGCCAGGTTGAACAGCCCCATGAAGCCAGCCAGATCGGCGTCATAGGGGTTGAGCCTCAGCGCGCCATTGCCCATCGCGACCCCGCCCGCGCAATTGCGGCCATAGAAATTCGAGCGCGCCATCGCGAACAGGCCCGCCGCCGTGCCGGCGCCATTTTCATAGGCGCGCAGCGCCAGCGACCGGGCCTCGGCGAACGCTTTCGCTCCCTCGGGCGTGTTGCGGCGCGCCTGCCAGTCGCCGAACCGAAGCAGCGACAGCGCGTTCAGCGCCACCGGGTCGTTCGGCTTGCGATCGAGCGTCGCGCGCAGGCAGGCGTCGATCTGCCGTACCCCCTGCGGATTGCGCATCTGCCGAATCCGGTTGAATTGCGCGAGGCAAGGGTAGCCGGGTGCGAAATCGTCGGGATTCCGCTGAACCTGATCGCGCACGATGACGCCATAATCGCCCGCGATCTGGGCGATCGCGGGGTCGACCGGCGCGAATTCGGGCATTTCTTCCTTGGTCAAATGGAATTGCTGCGACCAGATGGTGCGCTGATCGGCGACACGATTGAGCACCAGCGTTACGTCGGCCGGTCCATCGACCATGCGGACGATCGATGCGTCCAGCCGGTAATCGGCGCGCGCAGAGGATGCCGCGCCGACGGGGCCGGCGCTTCGCAGATCGATCAGATCGAAGCGGCGTAGTCCGTCGCGAAGCCGGCTTTCGAGCGCGCGCGACAGCGCCCGCGATACCGGTGTGTCGCCCGATTGGGGAATCGAAATCTCAAGCAGCGGCACCGGCCGCACGGCGGGGTGCGACAAGCGCCCCCAGGTGGTGGACGCCCACCACCCCGCCACCAGCGCGAGCAGGACGAGCGGAACGATCCAGAGCCAACGAAATCCCGGCGAACGGCGCACCGACGCGGTGCGGTCCGCGGGGTGCGATGGCGGCATGGACTCGCCGGACTCGCCGATCGCCGATACCTCATCCTCCCCGGCCGCCGGCCGCGCCGGGGGCGAGGCGCGCCGCTGAACGACGATCTCATAGCTTCCCTGCGGCACGCGCAGGCGATGCACCCACGCCGTTTCGGCATAATAGCGATCGAGCAGGGTGCGGAGCCGCCCCACCATGACGCGCGGATAACTGTCGACGGCGGGATCGAAATCGGCGTTGCGGCCCAGCGCCTCGGTCGCGATGGCATAGGCCTTGGGCGCGCTGCGCCCACCATTCAGACGATGCTCGACCAGGAATTGGAGCAATCGCGACAGGACCGGCGACCGCGTGAACAGCGGCGATGCGCGAAGCCGCTCATGTTCGGCCGCGATAATCCGGTCGTCGTCATCGCGCCCTGGAGGATGGTTCGTTGTCGTGCGGTCCATGCAACCCTCAAATGCCCTCTGCGTGGCGCGCGGTAGATACGCCATTCGACGGGGACAGCCACCGATTTCCCGATGATGTAACGGTAACAGGCGGCCCTGGCCTTATAACAAAATCACAGCGTTGCTCCAAATGGCCCGGAAATTGGGGATCAATGGTAAAGAAAAGCCTACCATTCGGCTACACGCCGCGACGTGACCCATTGTAACTGTCCTCCTGCCCCCGTGCATGAGATCGTTCAAGGGTCGCGGCACGCCTTTGGCGGTCGTGGTTCGGATCGGACCTGGTGTCTGACCCGAACAAATGGGGTCGCAAGACCGAAGGGTGCGAGCTGGTCCCTGGCACCTTTCGACATGTGTTGAGGCTCCATTGAACAGAGACTTCGCCGGGAGGAGGGCAGCCCCACCTGCCGTCCTCCCGGCAAGTCCATCCCCCATCTCTCCCGATAAGCCCGTCCTTATCCCAAAGAAAAAGGGCGCCGATTCGCATCGGCGCCCTTCGGCTTTTCGTCGGCGACGCGAGCGCTTAGCTCTTGGTCGTCGCCGCGCCGTCCTTGCACGGGCCGGTGTGGGTGCTCGTCATCTGGAGCACCATTTCCATATCGCCCTGCCCGTTCGGCACCTTGCCCTTGGTCGTGATCGTCACGTCGGTCTTCTTCGCTTCCATCGTGCCGTTCATCGCCATATCGACCGTCTGGCCGTTGGCGGTGCAGGTGCCCGCGACGTCGATCTTGCCGCCGCTGACATCCTTCTTCGACCATTTGCACTCACCGCCGTTGCCGGGACCCTTGGCGAGTTCGGACGCGATATCCTCCTTGTCGACCTGCTCCTGCGTGAAGCATTGGTCCATGCCGCTGGCGCCTTCCATCATCTTCGCCATGCCGTCCTTCATTTCGGCCGGCATACCGGGGACTTCGAATTTCACCAGCTTGACGTCGGTCTTCCAGTTTCCGGCTTCGCGCTTGACGGTGCCACCGGCATTATTTTCGCTCTTGCCGCAGCCCGAGACGGCCAGCGCGACCCCGAGAGCCGCAATCGTCGCAAATTTCTTCATGGAATTCATCCTCCTGTTGAGCAGATCGGAAACTCGAACGCGACCAATTGGTTGCCCAGCATATTATTTGTGGTTGAGCCCCATCGATACCATATTGGCGGCAATGGCAATCCAGATTCGCACATCGCTCGACGAAATCGACACCAGCGCGGCCTATGTCCCGCACCGGCCCGCACGCCCCGACAAGGTCGAAGGCGGCAAGCGATTCGAACTGGTTAGCGATTATCAGCCCGCCGGCGACCAGCCGGCGGCGATTCGCGAACTGGTCGACACCGCGCTCGCCGGTGAGCGCGACCAGGTGCTGCTTGGCGTCACCGGATCGGGCAAGACCTTCACCATGGCGAAGGTCATCGACGAGCTGCAGCGCCCGGCACTGATCCTCGCCCCGAACAAGATTCTCGCAGCGCAGCTCTATGGCGAGTTCAAGAGCTTCTTCCCGAACAATGCGGTCGAATATTTCGTCAGCTATTACGATTATTACCAGCCCGAGGCCTATGTGCCGCGGTCAGACACCTACATCGAGAAGGAAAGCTCGGTGAACGAGGCGATCGACCGGATGCGCCATTCGGCGACGCGCGCGCTGCTCGAACGCGACGACGTGATCATTGTCGCATCCGTCTCGTGCCTCTATGGCATCGGCTCGGTCGAAACTTACTCCGCGATGATCTTCGACCTGAAGAAGGGTCAGGTCGCCGACAGTCGCGAGATCATCCGCAAGCTCGTCGCGCTCCAGTACAAGCGCAACGACCAGGCGTTCGCGCGCGGCAATTTCCGCGTGCGCGGGGATTCGCTGGAGATTTTCCCGTCGCACTATGAGGATATGGCGTGGCGCGTCAGCTTCTTCGGCGACGAGATCGAGGAGATCACCGAGTTCGACCCGCTAACCGGCAAGAAGATCGCCAATCTCAACTATGTCCGCGTGTTTGCGAACAGCCACTATGTGACCCCCGGCCCGACGCTCAAACAGGCGAGCGAGGCGATTCGCCACGAACTCGCCGAGCGGCTGAAGGAGCTCGAGGCCGAGGGGCGGCTGCTCGAGGCGCAGCGGCTCGAACAGCGCACCAATTTCGACCTCGAAATGATCGCCGCGACCGGAAGCTGCGCGGGGATCGAGAATTACAGCCGCTTCCTGACCGGCCGCCTGCCCGGCGAGCCGCCGCCGACCCTGTTCGAATATCTGCCCGACAATGCCCTGCTCTTCGTCGACGAGAGCCACCAGACGATCCCGCAGATCGGCGCGATGTCGAAGGGCGACCATCGCCGCAAGATCACGCTGGCCGAATATGGCTTCCGCCTGCCTT
>Ga0182745_1000386_pt1 | contig 51172 bp, 40 predicted proteins | sample eDN3rd30CKraftBY_FD_128523 | JGI IMG/M metagenome (GOLD analysis project Ga0182745, IMG submission 128523) | Enriched backyard soil microbial communities from Emeryville, California, USA - eDNA 3rd pass 30_C Kraft BY (version 2) (version 2) | ecosystem: Environmental > Terrestrial > Soil >... | reverse complement strand
CTACGGGCTGGAGGTGGTGGAACAGATCGCGATCGAGGTTGCAGCGGGCTCCCGCTCCGTGGCACGGAAGGGGGTCGCGGCCAAGCGGGTGACGAAGGTCGCCGCCTCGCGCGCCGGCGCAGCGAAGCCGCGCAAGAAGAAGACCGCCCCAGCGGAAGGAAAAAAATAGATGCGTACCTTTGAAGGAGCGATGGTCGGGACGGGGCTGAAGTTCGCGGTCTGTGTCTCCCGCTTCAACGCGTTCATCACCGAGCGGCTGCTGGAGGGGGCGCAGCGCACGGAGCAGGGTCTGGGATGGGTGACGCCGCTGGGGCCACGGCCGCTGACGGGCTTCGCGCATGGCGTGGCGGGCATCGCCTGGTTCCTGCTGGCGCTCGGAGACCGGGCGCGGAGCGGGCGCTTCCGGGATGCGGCGCTGCGGGCGCTGGCCTACGAGCGCTCGGAGTACTCACCGGAGCACCGCAACTGGAAGGACCTGCGTGCGGTGTCCGCCGAAGGCGGCTTCATGACCGCGCTGTGCCACGGCGCTCCGGGGATTGGCCTGGGGCGGGTGCTCAGCCTCCCGTACCTGGACACGCCCGAGCTGCGCGACGAGATTCGCATCGCGATGGAGACGACGCTGGCCCATGGGTTCGGTGGCAACCACTCGCTGTGCCATGGCGACCTCGGCAACCTGGAGGTGCTGACACTCGCGGCGGAAGCGCTCGCGGACGCAGAGCTGGCGCGGCGGCGCGATGCGCTCACCCGCGCGGTGGTGGCCAGCCTCGACACGGTGGGGCTGCTGTGTGGCGTTCCCACGGGCGTCGAGACGCCGGGGCTCATGTCAGGGTTGTCGGGCATCGGGTATGCGTTGCTCCGGCTGGCGGAGCCGGAACGGGTGCCCTCGCTGTTTGCCTTCGAACCGCCGCGCCAGCCTTCCGCCGGGGCGGCGCTTTCTGCCTGCGCGCGGTGAGCCCATGCGGTTTCTCTTCTGTTCGCTCGACAATTACGGCTTCCTCTTCGCATCCATGGGCATCGCCGATGCGCTGCGGCGGCGGGGGCACGATGTCTCCTTCGCCGCGGACCTCAAGCTGAGCGCGGTGTTGGCGCGCGCGGGCTTCGAGCGGCACCCCCGCGGCGAGCCGGACGGCGAGAGCTTCCTCGTGAAGTACTCGGGCCACCCGCTGGACACGATGCGGCAGGTCCGCCACGTCGAGCGGGCGCTGGAGCGCTTCCCCGCGGATGTCGTGGTCACCCAGCAGCTCGCGCTCGGGCCCTATCTCGCCGCTGAGCGGCACGGGCTGCCCGTGGCCACCGTGGGCATGGCGTCCTACCTGTGGCCCCGGAAGATGCCCCCGGGCGAGCCGTGGATGCGTGACTGGCTGGTCCAGCGCTACCGGGGATTCTATCTGGCGTATGACCTGGTCCGGGAGATGCTGGGCATGTCCCGTCACGTGCACGGCTTCGATGAGAGCCCCCTCATCGGCGACCTGTTCCTGCTGCGGAGCGTGCCGGAGCTGGAGGGAGACGCCGCCGACCTGCCCGCCCAGGTGCACTTCGTCGGAGACTGTCTCTGGGAACCGCCGGGTGCGCCCGACGCGGAGCTGGAGGACTGGCTGAAGGCGGCGCGGGGCTCGGGGGAGCCGCTGCTGTATGTGCAGCCCGGGCGCGCCTTCGAGCAGGGCCCCTTCTGGGAGGCCCTGGTCCAGGGACTCGGAGGGCAGCCCTTCCGGGTCGTGGCGGCGGTCGGGCGCATGGAGGTCAAGGTGGGGCAGGTGCCCCCAAACTTCTTCGTGCGGAACCACGTGCCCCAGTCCACCATCCTGCCCTGGGCGCACGCGGTCATCTCCAGCTCGACGACGACCTCCATCCTGGGCGCGCTGACGCATGGCCTCCCCTTGCTGATGATTCCTGGTGGTGGCGGCGCGGAGCAGTCGGACCTGACGCGTCGCTGCGTACGAGCTGGCGCGGGAGTGGAGCTGCGTTCCAGCGAGGCGGCGCCGGACGTCATCCGGTCGCGTGTGAAGCTGCTGCTGGAGGATGAGGCGTACCGCGCGGCCGCGGCGAGGCTCCAGGGCTTGTTCCAGCGGGCGGGGGGGCATGCGCGGGCCGCGGACTTGCTGGAAGCGCTGGGCGAACGGCGGGCGCTCGTACCACGAGAACCCGCGCTCCAGGGATGAGGGGATGACGGGGATGGCGACCAGTGGCTTGCTGACGGACCTCCGTCATCTCGTCGAAGGGGAGGTGACGGCGGCGCCGGAGGTGCTGGAGCGCTATGCGCAGGACTTTGGCCGCATCATCCGGAAGTCTCCCGCTGTCGTGGTCCGCCCACGTGACGCGAGCGATGTCGCCCGAGTCGTCCGCTACGCACACTCGCGCGAGGTGCCCGTGTCCTCGCGTGGCATGGGGCACTCCCAGCGGGGCCAATCGCTCTCGGACCAGGGCATCGTCCTGGACATGCGGGCCCTGGGAGGCATCGAGACCATCGAACCGGAGGCGTTCGTCTGCCAGCCCGGCGCGCTCTGGAGCGAGGTCGTGGCGGCCTCGACGGCGCAGGGGCTCGCTCCCCCCGTGCTGACGGGCTACCCCTATGCCTCCGTGGGTGGCACGCACGCGGCTTGTGGGTGGGGGACCGCGTCCGGTCGCTATGGCGCGCAGATCGACAACTGCGATGCGTTGGAGGTGGTCACGGGCACGGGGGACCTCGTGCAGTGTGACCGGGAGCGGTCTCCAGACCTCTTCCTCCACGTGCTGGGCGGCATGGGGCAGTTCGGCATCATGACGCGAATCCGCCACAAGCTGCGCCGGTACCTTCCCCAGGTGCGGCGCTACGTCCTCGAATACGAGGACCTCGGTGCCTTCGTGGCGGACAACCGGAGCCTCGCGGAGCACCACCACGCCGACGCCATCGACAGCACGCTCCAGCAGAAGCCCGACGGCGCGGCGGTCCGGTGGGGAGGCACCATTCAGGTCTGTGTGGAGACGGAGGAGCCGGGGGCGCTGGACGCGGCGAGGTGGCTGTCCGGCTTGCACTTCGACCGCCTGCGCGAGACGGTGGACGAGCCGACGTCGCGCTTCCTGGCGCAGGCGCACATCCCGGAGAAGTCTCCGTTGCCGGGGGAGTTCTTTCCGTGGATGGTGACGTTCCTGCCCTGGTCCCGCCTCCAGCCCTTCCTGGAGATGTGTTTCAGCCGGGTGCCCCCCGCGGCCCTGGGCGGGACACAGGGGCTCATCCACGTCTATCCCGCGCGCCGGAGCGTCACGCGGATGCCGATGCTCCAGGTGCCCGATGAGCCGATGATGGCGCTCCTCAGCATCTGCCCCACCGCGAGGGCGCCGGTGCTCCCCGTGGTGATGGCCCTGATGAGCAAGCTGAGTGACGCCTCCCTGGAAGTCGGCGGACGGCGCCACCTGGGGACCTGGGTCCACTTCGATCAGCCCCGGTGGCGGCTGCAGTTCGGTGAGGATTGGCCCCGCATCAACCAGGTGAAGCGCCGCTTCGACCCGAAGGGAATCCTCAACCCCGGCTTCATCGACTTCGACGCGTGAGCACAGCGCGGAGCGCGTGGCTGAGAGTGGCTGGAGGGCTCGCTCAATGCGTGCCATTCCGGATAACGCTGGCCTGCATGTGATTCGGGGCGTCGTCGTTGCCGCCCGGAGGGTGTGGCAGTTGGCCCGGTTCCCCGCGGGCGCCTCTGTCAGGTGAGCCCAGCGAGTGGGCCGCCGTCCAGGGGCACCGGGCTCCGTGCGCCGATGGATGTCCCAGCGCGTCGAGGGGGAGGCACGGTGTTTCTCCTCGTTCTTCTGGCGTGCGTTCCGTCTTCGCGGCGTCACCAGGGCCGCCCCCCGGGCACCCCACACGGCCCAGGGCGTGAGCGACTGTCCGTATTGGGTGAAGGAGCCGCCCGTGGAGTCCATTCAGCGCTGCATGGTTTCATTCTATTTGAGATGCCCGACGCAGGCCGCCGCTCTGTGAGAGGAGCATTTCATGGATGGGAATCGACCAAGGCTTTTCAGAGCCATTCTGGCTGGAGTGTTCTCGCTTTCGGTGCTGGCTTGCTCAGGCGAAGAACTCCAGGAGTCGTGGGGCCACGACTACGAGGAGTTCGAGATGCGCGCTCAACTGGACGCGCGCGAGATGGTCATCAATCACGAGGGCTTCCGGTCTTCGTCATGTGGTTTCATTCCATGCCCCGTGACTGTCGCTGGCAATGTCCTGACGCTGATGGCCAGTTGCGGTACCTACTCCTCGCTGCTCATCCCTGATGGCTATACCCTGGACGGCGCCGGCAATGCCGTCATCGCGATTGATGCCCCGGGAGGGCATTTTGTCGGTCCTGTCGTGCGAAACTGCGGCGCCAGCGCCTTCTACAGGAACCTGAGAATCATGACGGTGGGCCTGTCGAATGCCTGTGACGCAGGGGATGACGCGCTCGCTGGTATCCGGTTCGATGATGCCTCGGGGTCCGTTCTCAATACGCAGATCTTCAATATCCGACAGGGCGATGGCACCAGCGGGTGCCAGGAAGGTGTTGGCATTGTCGTCCGCAATCAGGTGCCGCTGAGTCCGACGCGAATTGTCGCCATCGAGAACAACGTGCTGTTGGGATATCAGAAGGCCGGAATCATGGCGGTTGGCAACGTGGACGTGAACATCACGGGCAACCGGGTGATGGGCGCGGGCCCTGTGGATGACATCGCCCAGATAGGCATCCAGCTGGGGCTCGGCGCGACCGGTACCATCATGGCGAATGACATCTCGGGGCATTCGTACACGGGCGCTGGGGTTGCCAACGGCATTCTGGTCTATGGGGGGGCGTTGTATGGCGGCCCGCTCTCGATGAACGTCTCCATCCGCGACAACTACCTCATCAACAACGACATCGGCGTCTACCTGTCCCAGGGAAATGCGGATGGGAGCCCTCCCGGCGTCCGGACGAATATCGAGGTCATCGAGAACATCATCGAGAATGGGGCCGTCACGAACGGATACGTCTACCAAGCTGGCATCTCGGATCTGGGCACGGGGAATGTCATTCACTCCAATGAGATTACTGGCCTGGGCTACGACCCAGCGACGTTGCCCGGGTCCACGTTCGCCGTGGACGTGGTCGCGGGCCCCGCGGTGAGTCTGGCCTTCCTCACGCCACCTCAACAGGTGACGGTGGGGGCCTGCTCCGGCCCTGTCGTCGTCCAGAGTCAGGATGTGAATGGCAACCTGTCCATTCCTCTCCTGACGAGCTTCAACATCACTCCAGTGGGGGATGCCGCGCCGGGCATCCAATTCTTCACCGACGCGAGCTGCGCCGGTCCTGCCGTGACGACGCTCGACCTGTCGAACCCGCAAGCCGCGAGCCGCTTCTACTTCCGGGCAGTCACTCCAGGAAATGTCACCCTCATTGTCTGGAACTTCATGATGTTCCAGTTCCAGGCGGAGCAGGTCATCACCAGCCTCGTGGCGGGAGAGACCTCCGGGCTCCCGGTGACCCTGGCGCCGCTGCGCGCTGACGTTCAGCCGAGGACCGTCACTCCGAGCGGGCAGGTGTGGGGGCCTTGAGCGGCTCCGAAGCAGGGCGATTGGTTCGCGCTCCGGGCAACTGCATCCAGTGACACCTCTGGGCCCTCTCCTCCGGTCTTCGAGCTACGGCTCGAGGACGGAGGAGGGGGCCCAGCTCGTTTCATCCGGGCTGTCGTGGGGCGGCATCGCCGGTCGCGCGCATGGCCGGGGCGATGGGTTGCCTCCTCATCCTGAGCCACTCGGCTGTGGGGTGAGGCCGGGCGCGCTCGCTGGGTCCGGGCATCCGTGAGGTCGCGGTGGGCCCGTCCGTGATGCGTCCGTGCGTCACCTCGGGCGGCGCGGCCTTGTGCGCTGGCGCTGCGCAGCGCTCTGCACACTGTGCATGGCGCTGCTGTCACGACCTGTGAGGAACCCAGGGCTGGGTCTGAGGCGGCCATGGCTGTGGCCGCCCTGGCACATCCACTGCAACGCCCGTTCGCTCAACGTGACGGGCTCGGCAGTCGATTCGTGCCCGTTCGAGGAACCTCACCCAAGGGAGTCAACTGTGCCTCAGGTGTTCTACCGCGGCCTCATGCTCGCGCTGCTGTTGGGTCTCTCCGTGGCGTGCTCGAACCCCCGGCCCTCCGATGGAGGGGACTACGAGCCCCCTCCGATTGATGAACCGGACGTGGTGGTTCCGGGGCCTCCCTCGCATGTCGAGGCGTCCCCACAGGTACGTTCCGCGCGGGTCAGGTGGCGCGCACCGGCGTCGAATGGAGGCGCTGCCGTCATGAGGTACACGGTGACGGCGAGCCCGGGGGACATCACCGCCGTGGCGCTGTTCACCACCGAGGTCGAGGTGCCGGGGCTCGCCAATGGCACGAGCTACACGTTCACCGTGCGCGCCACGAATGTGGCCGGTGATGGGCCGGAGTCCGAAGCCTCATTGCCCGTGACGACGCCGGACGTACCGGGTGCCCCTCGAATCATCGAGGTCGTCCCTCGCAACTCGGAGATGGACGTGTTCTGGGAGCCACCGGCGTCCGAAGAAGACTACCGGGTTCATTCCTATTCCGTCGAGGTGCGCTCGGGCGCCTCCCAGCGCTCCGTTCTGGCCAACTCCTCGAGCGTGGTCCTCAGGGGACTGTCTCCAAATACGGAGTACGAGGTCGTTGTGCGAGCCATGAATGGCGTGGGAATGGGGCCGCCCTCGCCGGCGTACGCGGCGCGAACGCGCTGCGACCGCATCGGTCTGGCAAGGCCCATCCAGGTCCCCATGGGCGCCGCGCTCAGGGGGCTGGCGGTGGGGGACTTCGACGCGGATGGGAAGGTGGACATCGCGGGAACGCGCATGGCGGAGAGGGCTGTCGCCAGCTTCCTTGGAAGAGGGGATGCGACCTTCGTGCAGACAGGGGACTTCCAGGTAGGGGCTGATCCGGAGTCGGTCATCACCGAGGACTTCAACGGCGATGGAAAGCCGGACCTGGCGGTGCTCAACACCCGGAGTCAGATGGTGAGCGTGCTGCTCGGGCTCGGAGACGGCACCTTCGAGGCCACAAGCTCCACGCTCACCGGGGCGGGCCCCTGGGCGATGACGGCGGCGGACTTCGATGGGGATGGGAACCAGGACCTCTTCACCGTCAACACGAGCCTCTCGACAGGGGCATCGACGCTGAGCTGGCTGCAAGGGAACGGCAGGGGCTTCTTCTCCAGGAGCGACTTCTCTCTTCCGTTCGCCGCGCTCTCGGTCACCACGGCGGACTTCGACGGGGACGGACATCTGGACGTGGTGCTCCCCGCCTCGCTTGGCTATGACTTCTATGTCTATCTGGGCGCTGGTGATGGCTCGTTCCGTTCGGGCTACCGGTATTCAGCCCTGAATTCTCCCAGACGGGTGGTCGCGGCGGACCTCAACAACGACGGCAAGCCGGACCTGCTGGTGACCACCAAGAGAGATACGTTCAACGCGCCCGCGGTGAGTGTGTATCTGGGGAAGGGCGACGGCACGTTCGAGCCCGCGAAGCGCCACGAAGTCGTGGGGGAGGTGGACGCGCTGGTCGTGGCCGACTTCAACGCGGACGGGCGGCTGGATGTCGCCGCGACGATTACGGCGGCGAACACCGTCAGTCTGCTTCCGGGCCTGGGAGACGGCTCGCTCTCGGAGAGGCATGACGTCGTGCTGGAAGGAATGCCGCGCGGGCTCGTGGCCGGGAAGTTCAGCACCGGCGACAAGGTCTCGCTGATGGTGAGTCAGGAAGGCCGCGACTCCCTCACGCTGCTGACGGCGACCTGTCTCCCCTGACGCTCGCGGGTTCGTGCGACTCCGCGGCGCGCGAGAACCGTTTCCTTCAGGAACAACGTCCTTCCGTCCCCTTCGCGTCCAGAACACTCGCACGCGCTCGCACGTCCCCCGCCTTGCCTTCCTCGGGCGGGGGAGGCGTCCTGCGCGCCGCCAACCTCACTCAGGAGTGTTCCATGGTCCGTCTGGGAGACGCGCGTCGCATCATCGCCGCAGCCGAGAAGAAGGCCCAACCCGGCGGGCAGTTCTACGGCATCCACGCGTCCAACGACGGAAGGGTGATGAGCTTCGCGGGCGGCATCCCGCTGAAGAGGAATGGCAAGGTCGTGGGGGCTGTCGGCGTCAGTGGAGGCTCTGGCGACCAGGACCATGCGGTCGCCACCGCGGGAGTGTCCGCCTTCTAGCTCCGAGCGGAGGTGACGAGAACGACAGGGGCGGCGCGCCATAGGCACGCGCCCAGGCGGCCCTGGGCGCTTGGCCTCCACCACCACGCGTCGGACGTCAGATGCGCTGGTCGGCGAGCGCGTGTGCACGCTCGCGCTCAATCACACTGCCGACACCGATGGTCACCATCCCCACGGACAGGGCGACGGCGACGCCCGCGGGGCCGCCCAGGGCGCCCGCGGCGGCGGCCGTCCCGAAGTAGCCAGCCAGGGCGCCACCTGCTTGCACCGCGCCGAGGGCGACCTGGTACGTGTCGTCCTTGGAGATGCCCTCCGCCACGGAGATGCCACCGCTGATGACTCCCACGGCCGCGGCGAAGCGTCCCGACCACTCCGCGAACTTGATGGGATTGACACGGCCATTCAACGGGCCTGGCAGGCCCGACGGGGAGATGGTGGTGCCCGACCCCTTGGCAGCGAAGCGGATGTGCTTGGCTCCATCGAGCACGCCCGTTGCCCCTCCCAGGACGTCCCAGCCGGCTGTCACGAGCTCCTGCGCTCCCTTGAAGCTGAGCAGGTTCTGCTCGTCGAGCGCCTTCTTGAAGTCCCCCACGCCGTTCACGATGTCATTGACGCCGGAGACCACCTGGAAGCCACCCACCATTCCCACCGAGATGCGCTCGTTCCGGTTCAGGTTCAGCGAAAGCTCCTGCTTGAACGCGTCCTCGGGTTTCAAGCTGAAGAGCTTCGGATTGTCCGCCGGGTCCGGCTTGCCCTGCGCATTCGCCGCCCGGGTGTTGGCCTCCTTCGCCAGCCGATCCAGCGCATACGCCGACGCATCACCCGCGACGCCCATGCCCTCGCTCTCCGGTGCCTCCGGCGTATCCTTCAGGGACTGGGCGTGCAGCGCCGACAGTCGGGTGAAGTGATTGAGCTCGTTCTGCAACCCGTTGACCGCGTAGGCTCCCAGGGCCGCCTGCGCGGGTGGCAAGTCCTGCTTGAGCTGATTGGGGTCATCGAAGGACTTGCCGTTCACCGTCACGCGCTCAGGAGGGATGGACGCCTCGGCGGTTCCCTCGGGCCCCGTGAGCTTCGACTGAGCGTGGACGACCTGCGGCCCCCTGGGCGTCTGCGCCGTCGTCAGCGACTGCTCGTAGGTGCGCTTGGGCTTGCCGCCTCCTTCTTCCGTGCCGACGGTGCGCTCGGTGACCTCCACCTCGCCCTTGGCATTGCGCGTTTCGGTGCGCTGGAAGTCCTTCACCCGGCGAATGCCCGTGATGTCTGTCTGGTCCGAGTGGCTGGCGGTGATGAGGCCCTGGTCGTTGTACGTCCGGGTGGTGGTGCCCTTGACGTCCACCAGCTCCACGTCTTCGCCCTTCTTGGCAGGCTTGGGGAGCCGTCCCTCGGTCGTCTCCGTGACAGTGTTGCCCTCCACCTTCTTGCGCGTCACGAGCGTGACATTGGGCTGTCCCTCGAAGAAGGTCTGGGTGTTCAGCTCTCCATCGCCGGCCTTTTCGAGCACGTAACTGCGAGGCACGGCGTCGTCAGCCTGAACGGATTCTCTCCGAACCTTCTCCAGCTCCTTCGCGCCAGCGGGACGGTCGGCCTTGGCCGGAGAGTCCACGGCCTTGGTCGACGTGCGCGTCAGCCGCAGCCGGTCCCCCTGCGAGTATGACGACGATTCGGTCACCATCGCCTTCGCGGGCTCACCCTTCTCGTCCTTCGCACCAGGGGGTGGAATGACGGTGGTGGTGACGTCCATCTTGTCGGAGGGCACGGTCTCCATGAACTCGCCAAACCTGCCGGTGACGTGGTCTCCCTTGTTGATTTGGGAGAAGGTCTTTTTCGTCTCCGTCAGCGACCCATCCGGCGCGCGTTGGGTGGTGGTCAGACTGGCGGAGGGGCCCCCCTGGAACTTCGTCTCGGCGTACGAGGCGCCATTGACCTTCCCCTCCGCGAGCGCTTCGAGCGACGGCGGCGCTGCGGCGGCATCCTGCTTCCAACGCGCGCCGATGGTGGTGCTCGGCCCCCCCGGCTCCTCGCTCTCGAAGATGGAGCGGCGCGCCTCGCCGGACGTGTCCACCTTCGTCGAGTCCACCTTGACCTTGTCGCCCTGGAACGACAGCTCGAGCCGCTCGGCCACCTTGCCATCCTTGTCCTTGCGCACGAGGACCGCATGGTCCTTCGTCGCGCCGGGCTCGACGGTGAAGGGCGCCTTCGACTTGGGGTTCTTCGCGATGTCGTCCAGCGTCTGGCGGGCGGTGGCCCGCGTTTCCTCGTCCAGCAACTTCTGACGCATGTTGAGCCCGTCGCGCTCGGCGGAGACGGAGCTCAGGGCCACCTCTGACTGGAGCTCCTGGTCCAGCTTGCTCGGCGTGGACTGGGTCTTGATGGCCGGGTCGAGGTTGGAGAGCGAGTCCGCGGCCTGGTAGCGCTTCGCCGCGCGCAGCTGCTGGACCATTTCTCCACCCAGCTTCGCTACCGCCGGGTCCTTCGCGTTCTCCTTCAGGGAGCGGCCCGGCTCGCCCACGCCATCCAGGGGCTTCGATTTCGAGGCCGACAACAGCTGGGCCGCCAACTCCTTGCGTGCCCCTGGCCCCGCCATGTCCGCGCCCTGGGCCAGCGACTTCAGGAGCTCCGGCTTCTTCGAGTGGTGCAGCGAGCTGTCATTCACCTGGGCATTGACGAAGGCATCGCGCTGGGGCTTCGTCTCCTTCCAGAGGGCGGCCCGGTAGGCCGGGTCCGGATTGAGCGCGAGTTGCTTGCGCAGCTCCTCGGCGCCAGCAACAGGGCCCTCGTTCGGGTGCTTCGCGTTCTTCACCGCGTCGTCAATGTGGCGCACGTCCGCGCGCGCCGCCTCCTCCGGAGTCACCGGAACGGACGTGCCGAGCAGCTTCTGCTGGTCCTTCTTGCTCAGGCTGCCCGCGTCGTAGACGTCGCGGACCTCGTTGGCCTTGGGGAAGGGCTCGGGCTGGCCCGCTTGCTTCGCGCTGACATTGGCCATCTTCTGCGCGCTCAGCGCGGTGTCCGCTTTCTCAAGGGCCACGCGCCGGGAGGTCTCCGCCCGCTCGCGAGCGGCCCGCACATCCTGGGAGGTCTCCGCGGCCCGGGCCGTGGCCCGGGAGACCCTGTCCTCCGCGTCCCTCACGCGCTCCCCAGATGGCGGTTGCCGCGCGCTGTCCGCGGGCCGCTGGGGCTGCTCACCCTTATGGGGGGAGACCGATTCGTGAGACTTGCGCACCTTCTCGAGCGCCTTCTCCGCTTCAGCCTTCTCCTTCTGGGCCTCCTTGTTCACCTGCTCGGCGTCCCGCGCCTTCTTGGCGTCCCGCTGGGCCTGTGTCTGGGCCTTGGCTGCTTCCTTGCGCGCCGTATCGGCGGTCTTCTTGGCGTCCGCCGCGCGCTTCTTCTGCTCCAGAGCGGCGGGGGGAGCGGCGGGCGGAGCAACCGGAGTGGGCGGGATGCGTGGCTTCTGCGTATCGACCTTCGGAGGAGGCATGTCGAACTCCAGGGGGACGCTTGTGATTGGGTTGCTTCGAAACGGACGAAGAGGGCATCCAAAGGACGCGGTGACGGGGGCTCCGCGCCCTTGTCGGCGGCGCTCCGCGACAGGTCGAGCTTCCGGGTGGAGACATCCATGCGCGCGGCCCGTTGCCCAACGGGACTTCGCGGCGCTTGACCCGGTCGGAATTCTTCCGCAAAGGCACACGGCTGCGTGCCGGCTCCAGCCGTTCGACAAGGGACTTCGTCCGCCCCACGGGCAAGCCTGGGTTGGGCTGTTCGGGCCATCGGTTCGTAAGAGGGAATGGGCGAACCTGTGTCCCAAAAATCTCCGGGCAGCCCGCACGGCCGCGCGGGCGCTACGCGTGCCGTGCGCCTTGAGACCCTCATGACGTGGGCCCCGAGGCTTGGGGCGGCGCAGCCATCCCCTTCAGTCAGCTACTCGACGAGCTTCACATAGCCTTCCCGACGCAGATCCCACGTCGTCCCATCGGGACGGGGAGCTTCGTACTGCTCGAAGAGCTCCGCGTAGGTACGGCCGACGCCACCGTTGTCGGCCGACATGACGAGCCAGAGCAGTCCCGGAGGGAATCGGGTCACGGGAGTCAGCTCCGCGGGCAGCTCGAACGGCGTGAACGATGTGATGGAGCTTGGGGCCGTCACGAACCAGCTGAGGCTGGGATCTCTTCCTTTATGGCGGAGATACGCACGCACGACCTGCGCGGCGGGATCCACGTTCCACGACAGGGAGAAGCCCTCGAGCGGAGCGACGGCCGGGGCCTCCATCGTGCCGAGTGGAGCCGAGGTGAGTTGAAGGGGAGGCGGCATCGTCGCCTCGGGAGTCGAGCCGCCCTCGGTGTGGACCGTCGCGCTCGCGGAGGTGAGCCCGGACGCTCCCTCGGAGCCCACGACCACCATCGTGCGAAGCTCGATGAGGTCGAAGGGCGGGGTGAGCAGCATCGCGGGAATCTGGAGTGGCGGAGTGCCGGTCGCCACGTTCCTGAAGAGGAACCCGGAGCCGAAGTAGAAATCCATCGTGACGTAGGCCTCCGTGCCATAGGCCTCGAAGTTGTTCACGTTGACGGGCTGCTGCTGGACCTCCACGGGCTCCAAGACGATCTCCACGCCGTCGAGCGTCTGCCCGGATGTGAAGGTGATGTCCTTCGTGATTCCGAAGCGGCGTGACGGATAGGCGTGCTCCATGGCAAGGAGATGCACAGGCGCGGCGACGCTGCCAGTAACGTCAATCTCGAACGTGCCATCCGCCGCTGCACTCACGGTGTTGCCTCGGATCCGCTTGTCGGCGCTCGCGACGAGGACGCTCAGGGAGCCGTTGGTCCTCCCGGTGACGCGTCCCTTCAGGGTGGCTTGCTTTCCGTATTCGGTGTCCTGCCGTGGGAATGGCTGGAGCCAGACCTCTGGCTGGTCGAGGGCGAGGTAGGTGTCGGCGAAAACATTCGTCTTTCCAACGGCCAGTACGGTGACATCCTGTGGGCCTTGGATGGCGGGGTCCACGAAGCGCGCGACACCGTCCCGGCCGAGCGGCTGCCGGAACCGGCTGCCATCCCCCAGCAAGACGTGGATGCCGACGGCCTGGCTCGGATCGCCGATGGACTCCCAGATTCGCGAGTGGACCGTCAGCGAGCCCCGGATGCCGGGCCCATCAGGTGGCGGCGAACCTGGTTTGTCACCGCAGGCAACGAGGAACAGCACGATAAGCGAAGGCAGTCGACGCATGTGTTGGCTCCGGGACAGTGGTGGTTTGGGGCGGACGAGACGGGCGTTGGTGCGCTCGCTCGTGAAGCAGCCGGTGTGCCACGAGGCGCCACGGCCGAGGCGGCGTGTCCTCTCCAGGGGTTATCGAAAGGTGTCGCCATCCTCCCACCACTCCGAGGGTGGCACCGAGCCTTCGCGGTGCGTACGTGTTGATGCGGTGTGCAGGGAAGACACGCAATGACAGGGGGGCACCTTCGGCGCGGCCGTAGCACTGACATTGCCAGACGGTGCATGGACGACTGAGCCAAGAAATCTCGCGGGGCGCCCTCCGCTGAAGCGAGCGGAGCCCGGACGGCGCGTGTCTCACGCTCAGGGAGGTTGCGCAGCGTTGGCAGCGGGGCTCTTCGACACCACAGGCTGGGCCCGGGCCGTGATGGCATGGCCCGGGACGGCGGCCATCCCGGCCCTCTTCGAGGCTTGCGATGCCCTGCTGGCGAGCCGGGGCGGGCATCGGTGCTCCCTCGCCGGGAGACTGCCGGGCCCGCATCTGGGACGCCTGGGGGGCTGCTTGCCGACTGGGCGCCTTCCACCCCGTCAGCAGGAATGCCGGCTTTCCCTCATGAGTCGTAGAGAGACCCCGCGACATCTCATCGCCTGCCAGGAGAGCAGGCGTGAAACACCCGTTTTTCGGGTGGGTCATCGTGGCCGCCGCGAGGGGCGCACGCTACCAAGCGTGCACTTCCCTGCACTTATCGAACGGGAACGAGCCCATGACTACAGCAGCCTATGGCTGAACTCCTCGCCATCATTAAGCTCCGGAGCTTTTCCTGGCATCGCGACAGGTTGCTGAACCCCATGAATATGCCCCCCTACAAGAACTCCCGCTTGGCCAAGACAGCTGCGCAGGCTGGGGCCCCAACGACCCGTGCGACGACGGCGCATGAAGCGGAGCCGGGACGGCTGCCTCCGACTTCTCCGGGCCATGCCGACGTGCGTGCCGCCGTGGCAGAAGAGCAGATGAAGTTGCTCGTCGACAGCGTGAGGGATTTCGCCATCTTCATGCTCGACCCCCAGGGGCGCGTGCAGACGTGGAATACCGGCGCCGAGCGAATCAAGGGCTACCGCGCCGAGGAGGTCATCGGTCGCCACGTCGCTCTATTCTACCTGCCGGAGGACCGTGCCAGCGGCAGGCCGGCGTGCCTGCTGGCCGAGGCCGAGCGGCTGGGCCGCGTCGAGGAGGAGAACTGGCGCGTGCGCAAGGATGGCACGCGCTTCTGGGCGGACGTGGTCATCTCGGCGGTGCGCGACGCCGATGGCGTCCTGCGAGGTTTCTCCAAGGTGACGCGCGACCTCACCGAGCGCAAGCTCGCTGAAGAAGAGCGGCTGCGGCTGGCGCAGGCCCAGGAGGCGATCCGGCTGCGCGACGAGTTCCTCTCTATTGCCTCACATGAGCTGAAGACTCCCATCACCGCCCTGCATCTGCATTTGCAGAGCATGCGCGGCAGGGCGCAGGATCCGAAGCTGGCTTCCAGCCTCGAACGGGCGACCCGAAGCACCGCCCGGCTCATCACCCTGGTGGAGACCCTGATGGACGTGGCGCGCCTCTCCACGGGACGGCTGGAGCTGAAGCGCGAGCCCCTGGACCTGACCCAGACGCTGAGCGAGCTCCTGGAGCGGCATCAGGCCGCCGCCGCGAACGCGGGCTGCGCGGTGTCCGCGCGCATCGAGCCGGGCGTGACGGGGACCTGGGATCCGCTGCGGGTGGAGCAGAGCATCACGAATCTGCTGTCCAATGCCTTCAAGTATGCGGCCGGGACACCCGTGGGGGTCGTCCTGTCGACGGAGGGGGCAGACGCGGTGCTCGAAGTCACGGATGGGGGACCTGGGATTCCGCCGGAGTCGCTTTCGCGCATCTTCGAGCGGTTCGAGCGTGCCAATCCCAGCGACCATGTCGGAGGTCTCGGGATGGGGCTCTTCGTCACGCGCGAGCTCGTGGAGGCTCACGGGGGAAGGCTCAGCGTCCGCAACCTGCCGGAGGGCGGCGCGGCCTTCACCATTCGTCTCCCGCGTTAGCTCTGGGATGAGGCGCGGCTTCGCTGGCCGCTTGACACGGGGATGCCGCCTCATTACGAAAAAGGGTGAAGCGAAACGTTTGCTAACGAGGTCGATGCGCAGAGGCCCCAGCTCTTCATGAGGCCCCGCCCACCAGGCGGAAACCGGCTGTCCTGACAGCCGTAGGGACGTCTTGCGTCCCTTTCTCGCATCGAAAACCTCCAGGATTTCTCCGTGAACGTTTCGCGCAAGGAACTGCGCGTGCTGAACGTGCTGGCGCAGGGTGGTCGTATTCTGAAGCACAAGGATGAGAACGGGCGTCTGAGCCATGTGGCGTGCATCACGCCAGAGGGTTGGCAGCTCTCGCTCTGTACGCTGGAACTCTTCCATCAGCTGCGAAGACGCAAGCTCATCTCCTCGGTGAATGGGGGGCCCTACCTCATCACCAAGCTGGGGTTGCATGCGCTCTGCGGAAGCGGTGAGCCGCGGTAGCCGCTCCTCCTTCCTGGCATGGGCACGGGAGGGGGCGGGGCGAAGGCGGAGCGCCCCCCCCCGTGCACCCGCGGTCCACGCGCCGCTCTGGCTGGCCCCGCCGTCAGCGGGTGCCCAGTCTGTGCGGGGCGGGGCCGGCGAGGGAGTCCGGGGCCCAGGGGAGGGCTGATGCAGGGAAAGACATGCCGCGGCGGAGATGTCGTGCCCATCTCGGATGTTCGGGCGTCCGCCTATGTGGTTCCCACGGACGCCCCGGAGGCCGACGGCACCTTCGCGTGGGAGTCCACGACGCTCGTGGTGGTGGAGCTCACGGCCGGAGGCGAGCGGGGGCTGGGGTACACGTACACGGATGCCTGTGCGGCGGCTCTCATCCAGCGCGCCCTCGCGGAGGCGCTGCGCGGTGAGGACGCGATGGACATCCCCGCGCGCATGGCCGCGCTCCTGCGCCGGGTGCGCAACCTCGGCCGCTCGGGGTTGGTGGCCATGGCGGTGTCGGCGGTGGACGCGGCGCTCTGGGATGTGAAGGCACGCCTGCTGAAGCTGCCCCTGGCGAAGCTGCTGGGCGCGCGGCGCGAGCGCGTGCCCGCCTATGGCAGCGGAGGCTTCACCTCCTACTCCATCGAGCGGCTCCAGGCGCAGCTCGCCGGTTGGGTGGAGCAGGGGTTCACTCGTGTGAAGATGAAGGTGGGCAGCCACCCGGAGGACGACCCAGCGCGCGTGCGGGCGGCGCGGCGGGCCATCGGCCCGGATGCCGAGCTCTTCGTGGACGGCAACGGCGCCTACACGGCGGCGCAAGCCCTGGCGCTGGCCGAGTCCTTCGCGGAGCAGCGCGTCTCGTGGTTCGAGGAGCCCGTCTCCAGCGATGACCTCGGGGGCTTGCACCTGCTCCGGGGGCGGGTGCCTCCGGGCATGGCGGTGGCCGCGGGGGAGTATGGTGACGGCGGGCTCTACTTCCGCCACATGCTGGAGGCCGGCGCGGTGGACGTGCTGCAAGCGGACGTCACGCGCTGCCTGGGCGTCAGCGGCTTCCTCCAGGCGGACGCACTCTGTGATGCGTATGGCGTGCCCCTCTCCGGGCACTGCGCGCCCGCGCTCCACGCGCACGTGGCCTGCGCGGCGCGCCGGCTGGTGCACCTGGAGTACTTCCATGACCATGTGCGGCTGGAGCGGATGCTCTTCGACGGGGGCCCCGGGGTGGAGGAGGGAACGCTGGTGCCGGACCTGTCGCGGCCGGGCCTGGGGCTGGAGCTGAAGCGCGTGGACGCCGAGCGCTACGCGGTGGGCCTGGCCGGCTAGGCCCTGGCCCGGCGTGCAGGCAGGGGCCCTGGCTCCCGCCGCCAATGGACTGGCGGCGCGGATGCGCAGCTTTTCGAGCTGGGGGCCACGTGTATCCAGCGCGAATCCACGACCACGCCATCATCGGGGACGGACACAGCGCTGCGCTCATCTCGCGCGCGGGGGCCGTGAACTGGCTGTGCTGGCCGCGCTTCGACGGTCCCTCGCTCTTCGCGGCCCTGCTGGACGCGGAGGCGGGTGGCGCCTTCCGCCTGGGGCCGGTAGGGCCCGCGCGGGCGACGCGGGGCTATCTACCGGACACCAACGTGCTTCAGACGCGCTTCGAAGCGGACGAAGGCGTGCTGGTGGTGACGGACCTGATGCCCATCCACGAGGGGCATACGCCGTGGCTCATGCCCGAGCGCGAGCTCTTGCGCTGTGTGGTCTGTGAGCGTGGCGAGGTGAGGCTGGAGGTGCGCTACGAGCCTCGCCCCGACTACGGCCGCGCGCGGACGCTCGTGAAGGACGGTGGGACGCTGGGCTGGAGGTTGGAGCACGCGGGGTGGCTCTACGCGCTGCGCGCGGAGGTCCCGCTGCGGCCGGCTCCCGGCGGTGGGCTCCAGGGGCAGGTGACGCTGCGGGCGGGGCAGTGCGTTTGTTTTTCCCTCACGGCGACGGACGATGGGCCGGCGGTGCTTCCTCCCCTGGGGCGCTTCTCGTGGGCGCGGGTGGGGCACACGGTGGAGGCCTGGCGGAGCTGGGCGGCGCAGTGCCGCTACGCGGGGCCCCATCGCGCCGCGGTGGTGCGCAGCGCGCTGGCGCTGAAGCTGCTCACGTTCGCGCCCTCGGGGGCGGTGGTGGCCGCGGCCACCACGTCGCTCCCGGAGGTGCTCGGAGGCCAGGACAACTGGGACTACCGTTTCTGCTGGGTGCGTGACGCGGCCTTCACCGCGCGGGCCTTCTACGGGCTGGGATACGAGGCCGAGGCCGAGGCGTTCGTCTCCTGGCTTCTGCGGGCCAGCTGGCTGACGCAGCCGCGCTTGGGGGTCTTCTACGACGTCTACGGACGATTCCGCACGGGCGAGGAGGTGCTGCCCCACCTCGGCGGCTACGCGGGCTCTCGGCCGGTGCGGGTGGGCAACGCGGCGGCCACGCAGCTGCAACTGGACTCCTACGGGGAGGCCATCGATGCGATGGCGCAGCTCGCCCGGCGCAGCAGGCGCCTGGACCGGGATGAGCTGAGGATGATGGTGCGTCTGGGTGGGTACGTCGCGAGCATGTGGGAGGCACCGGATGAGGGCATCTGGGAGCCGCGCTCGGGGCGCAGGGCACACACCTTCTCTCAGCTGTCATGCTGGATGGCGTTGGACCGGCTGCTGAAGCTGCATGAGCTCGGGGTGTTCCGCGGTGTGAAGGTGCCCGTGGAGGGCTTCCGCACGGTTCGAGCGAGGATGTGGGAGACGCTGCATCGGCGTGCGTGGAACGAGCGGCTCCGCAGCTACGTGAGCACCCTGGGCGGGGACGAGGTGGACGCGGACCTGTTGCTCATGGCGTGGTACGACTTCGAGGACGCGAGCTCGGAGCGGATGCTCAGCACCCACCGGCGCATCCTGGAGCGGCTGGAGGCGCGGGACGGCCTGCTGTACCGGAATGAAGCCGACGTCCTCGAAGGGGAGGGCGCCTTCGGCATCTGCGGCTTCTGGCGTGTGGGCGTGCTGGCGAGGGGCGCCGGCGGCCTCGATGAAGCGGAGGCTGCCTTCAGAAGGCAGCTCGCCTATGCGAATGACGTGGGCCTCTACGCGGAGGAAATCTCCCCCAAGACGGGAGAGGGGCTGGGCAACTTTCCGCAGGCCCTCACGCACGTGGGCCTCATCTCCTCGGCCTTGGAGCTGGAGGCGGCGCGGGCCCGGCGCGAGGCACCTGGAGTGGAGGTCTGGAGGTGATTGGGCTGTTGCGCTGGGCCGTGTGGGGCTTCGCCAGCACGCTGGTGCTGACGGGAATGCTGGCGGGGAGCCAACAACTGCGGCTGACGCGGTTCAACCTGCCCTTCCTCCTGGGCACGCTGGTGACGGCGGACCGGGACCGGGCAAAGCTGTACGGGCTCGGTCTGCACCTGCTGAGCGGCATGCTCTTCTCAGGGCTGTACGTGGCGGCCTTCGCCGCGTGGGGACAAGCCTCATGGTGGCTGGGCGGACTGGTGGGCGTGCTGCACGCGGGCTTCGTGCTGTTGGTGGTGCTGCCCGTGCTGCCGGCCCTGCATCCGAGGATGGCGAGCGAGTCGCAGGGGCCCACGGACGTGCGTCAGCTGGAGCCGCCCGGCTTGCTGGGCCTGAACTACGGCGCACGCACGCCCGTGGTCACGCTGATCGCGCACGTCGTCTTCGGCGTTCTGCTCGGGGCCCTCTATCAGCTGTGAGGCGGGACGCCGGCGGCCGGAGCGTGGCGCGCCCCCCCGCGTCAGGCGGGGCGGCGTCCGTGCAGCCACAGGGCTCCAGCCAGCAACCCCACGCCCGCCACCGCCGTGCGCAGCCGCCAGCGGGTGGGAGGCCGGCCCAGGCCGCTCGTCACCCAGCCTCGCTCCGGATACTCGCCAGTGGGCCCCGCCGCGCCATAGGCCTTTGCGAGGCGCAGCACCTGCGCCACGTGCAGCGCGCGCCGGTCCGTGTTCTGGGCAATCATCTCCCTGCAGCTGAATCCGTCGGCGATGACGAGGGCGTCCCGGGGCGTCTGGCGCACCTTCGGCAGCAGCGCACGCTCGCCCACCTTCTGGGAGACCTCGTACTTCGCTCCCGCCTCGAAGCCAAACGAGCCCGCCATGCCGCAGCAGCCCGTCTCCGGCACCGCGTAGTCCAGGCCCACCTTGTCGAGCAGCTGCTCCTCATCGCGCATCTTGAAGAGCGATTGGTGGTGGCAATGCCCGTGTACCACCGCCTTCTTCTCCAGGCGCGGCGGCTGCCAGTCCTTCGCGTACCGCCCGAGGAACTCGCTGAAGAGGAACGTCTGGCGGCGCAGCTGCCGCGCCAGGCTCCAGTCCGGAAAGAGGTTGCGCAGCTCGTCACGGAACACCGATACGCAGCTGGGCTCCAGCCCCACCAGCGGCACCCCGGCTTCAATCTCCGGACGCAGGCGCTCCACCATGCGCCGAAGCATCCACTTCGCCGTGGGCAACATCCCGAAGTCATAGAGCGGCCGGCCGCAGCACACCGCGCCCTGGGGGACCGCCACCTCGAAGCCCGCGTCCTCCAGCACCTCCAGCGCCGCGGCGGCCGTCTCGGGGAAGAAGTGGTTGTTGAAGGTGTCCGGCCACAGCAGCACCCGCTGCTGGCCCGTGTTGCGCGGCGACGGCCGCGTCCGTTGGACCCAGCGCTGGAAGGACTCCGGCGCGAAGCGAGGTATCTTCCGCCGCGTGGACATGCCGCCCAGGGTCTGCAGCAGCTTCCGGCTCGGCGCGCGCTGGGTGAGGAGGTTTACCAGCGCTGGCGCCAGCATGGCCGCGCGGGCCCAGAGCATGATGAGGCCCATGGCGTAGGCGGGCCTCGGGCGCAGGCGGCCCCGGTGGTAGTGCGACAGGAACTCGGCCTTGTACGTCGCCAGGTCCACGTTCACCGGGCAGTCGCCTTTGCAGCCTTTACACGCCAGGCACAGGTCCAGCGACTCCTTCACGTTCGCATCGCGCCAGCCTTTACGGATGACCTGCCCCTGAAGCATCTCGAAGAGCAGGTGCGCCCGGCCGCGAGTGGTGTGCCGCTCCTCCTTCGTCACCATGTAGCTGGGGCACATGGTGCCTCCGCTCTCGCGCCGGCACTTGCCCACGCCCACGCAGCGCTCGGCGGCTCGGTGGAGCAGGCCGTCGTCATCCGGGTACTGGAAGTGCGTCTTCGGCTTCCAGGTCCGCTGGCGGTAGTCCCGCCCCAGGCGCAGCTCCTGGTCGAGCGGGTTCGGGTCCACCACCTTGCCCGGGTTCATCTTCCCCCGTGGGTCCCAGATGCGCTTGAACTCGCGGAAGGCGTGCGTCAGCTCCGGGCCGAACATCCGGGGCAGGAACTCGGCGCGCGACTGGCCGTCGCCATGCTCGCCCGACATGGAGCCGCCGTAGGAGAGGCACAGGTCCACCGCCTCGCTGATGAAGGCGCGGTAGTTCCGGATGCCCTGGGTGGAGACGAGGTCGAAGTCGATGCGCGTGTGCACGCACCCCTGCCCGAAGTGACCGTAGAGCGAGGCGTCATAGCCGTACTTGTCGTACAGCTTGCGCAGCGCGCGCAGGTATCCTCCCAGCTTCTCCGGGGGCACCGCCGAGTCCTCCCAGCCAGGCCATGTATCCGGCCGGCCGGGCACGCGCGCTGTCGCGCCCAGGCCCGACTCGCGAATCTTCCACACGTGCTCGACGTGCTCCGGCTCGCTGTACAGCCGCTGGTCCACCGGCGCCCCGGGGCCCCCGCGGACCTGGGCCATCAGCGCGTGCGCCCGCGCGATGGCTTCCTCATGGGTGTCCCCGCCCAGCTCCAGCATGAGGTAGGCCGACCCTCCGGGCAGGAGCGGGAGGAACTCCATGTGCGAGCTCTTGGGCTGGAGGGACTCCTGCTCGTTCGCGCGGCCCTTCACGACGACGTTTCGGATGAGCTCGTCATCCAGGCCCTCCAGGGCGAGCGGCTGGAAGCGCGCGGCCAGCTCCTGGGCGTGGTCTCCCGCGGTGTAGATGTCCGGGTAGCCGAGCAGCACCACCACCCGGTGCGGCGGGCTGTCGACGAGCCTCAGCTTCGCGGTGAGGAGGGTGACGCACGTCCCCTCGGTGCCTACCAGGGCGCGCGCCACGTCGAACCCCTGCTCGGGCAGCAGGGCGTCGAGGTTGTAGCCGGAGATGCGCCGGGGGATGTGGGGATAGCGGCGGCGGATCTCGTCCGCGTAGCGGTCCCTCAGGTCCCGGAGCCCCCGGTAGATGTCGCCGCGCCGGCCGCCCGCGCGAATGATGGCCCGGAGCTCTTCGTCGGAGGTAGGGCCCACCTTCAGGCGCAGGCCGTCGTAGGTGAGCACGTCCAGCTCCTGGACGTTGTGGGAGACGGGCCCGGCCATCTGCGCGTGCGAGCCGCACGCGTTGTTTCCCAGCATGCCCCCCAGCGTGCAGTGATTGTGTGTGGAGGGGTCTGGGCCGAACGTGAGGTGGAACTGCTCGGCGCGGTCCCTCAAGTCGTCCAGCACGGTGCCAGGCAGCACGCGGGCGGACCTCGTCCCCGGGTCCAGCTCCAGCACTCCACCCAGGTACTTCATCCAATCGATGACCACGGCGACGTTGCAGCACTGGCCCGCCAGGCTGGTGCCTCCGCCGCGTGACAGCAGCGGCGCGCCGTACTCCCGGCAGACGCGCACCGTCTGGATGACGTCGTCCAGGCTCCGGGGGATGACGACGCCGATGGGCACCTGCCGGTAGTTGGAGGCATCCGTGGCGTAGAGCGCTCGGCTGCCGTCATCGAAGCGGACCTCTCCATGCACGGCTCGCCGCAGGTCCTCCTCCAGTCCCTTGCGGTCCACTGTCACGTCTCCACCCTGGCTGCCAGGCAGCGGGTGGGGGCCGGGCCGTCTGCGCGCAAGCCTCGACCAGGTGCGCTGGAGGGATTCCGCGGGCCGCATGTCAGGCTCCCTTCTGGCTCATCGCAGCCCCGGAGTGGGGCTCGCGGTGAACCTACGCACCCTGGCGCCGCGGAGGACATGCGGGGTGGGGCCGGAGCGCGAGTCCGCCCGCCCACTACCGGGCGCATGGGGCGAGCGGCCCTTCTGGGGGGCGTACCGCGCGGGTTCCTCGTGCCCATCGTGCGTGCCCAGCTTGTGGGGCGAACTTTCGCACCGACACGGGGACCTTCGATGAGCGCGACCGTTGCTGACTATCTGCTGTATCGCCTCTCCCAGTGGGGCATTCGCCGCATCTATGGCTATCCGGGTGACGGCATCAACGGCATCATTGGTGCGCTGGGCCGCACCTCCGAGTTCCAGTTCGTCCAGGTCCGCCACGAGGAGATGGCCGCCTTCTCCGCGTGCGCCCACGCGAAGTTCACCGGCGAGGTCGGGGTGTGCCTCGCCACGTCCGGTCCGGGTGCCATCCACCTGCTCAACGGCCTCTACGACGCGAAGCTCGACCACCAGCCGGTGGTGGCCATCATCGGCCAGCAGGCCCGCGCGGCGCTGGGCGGCCACTACCAGCAGGAGGTGGATCTGCCCGTCCTCTTCAAGGACGTGGCCAGCGAGTACGTCACCATGGTGACGCAGGCCTCGGCCGTGCGGCACGCCATCGACCGGGCGGTGCGTATCGCGCAGTCCGAGCGCTCGGTGACGTGCGTCATCATCCCCAACGACGTGCAGGAGCTGGAGTACCAGCCGCCAGCGCAGAAGCACGGCACCGTCCACTCCAGCGTGGGATACAGCGCGCCTCGCGTCATTCCCCAGGAGAAGGACCTGCGCCGCGCCGCGGACGTGCTCAACGAGGGGAAGCGGGTGTCCATCCTCATCGGCGCGGGCGCCTTGGGGGCCGCGGACGAGGTGGTGGAGGTGGCGGACCTGCTGGGCGCGGGCGTGGCGAAGGCGCTGCTGGGCAAGGCCGCGCTGCCGGATGACCTCCCCTTCGTCACGGGCTCCATCGGCCTGCTGGGCACCAGGCCCTCGTGGGACATGATGATGAACTGCGACACGCTGCTGATGGTGGGCACGAGCTTCCCCTACGCGGAGTTCCTTCCCCCGGAAGGGCAGGCGCGCGGCGTCCAGGTGGACCTCGACGGGCGCATGGTCTCCATCCGCTATCCGATGGAGGTGGGGTTGATTGGAGACTCGAAGGAGACGCTGCGCGCGCTGATACCGTTGCTTCAGCGCAAGGCGGACCGGCGGTGGCGCGAGCAACTGGAGAGGGGCATCCGCCAGTGGTGGAAGACGTCCGAGGCCCAGGCGATGAACGGGGCCAACCCCATCAACCCGCAGCGCGTCTTCTGGGAGCTGTCGCCGAAGCTGCCGGATGGCGTCATCCTCACGGCCGACTCGGGCTCGGGGACGAACTGGTACGCGCGGGATGTGAAGGTGCGCAAGGGGATGATGGCGTCGCTGTCCGGCAACCTCGCCACCATGGGCTGCGGGATGCCGTATGCCATTGGCGCCAAGTTCGCGTTCCCGCATCGGCCCGTGCTGGCCATGGTGGGGGATGGCGCCATGCAGATGAACGGCAACGCGGAGCTCATCACCGTGGCGAAGTACTGGACGGAGTGGAAGGACCCGCGCTTCGTCGTCCTCGTCCTCAACAACCGGGACCTGAACCAGGTGACGTGGGAGCAGCGGGTGATGGCAGGGGACCCGAAGAATCCGGCCACGCAGACGCTGCCCGACTTCCCCTACGCGAGGTACGCCGAGTCGCTGGGCCTCCGGGGCATCCGCGTGGACCGGCCGGAGCAGATTGCGCGGGCGTGGGATGAAGCGTTCGCCGCGAACCGGCCGGTGGTCCTGGAGGCCTACGTGGACCCGGACGTGCCGCCCCTGCCGCCGCACATCACCTTCGAACAGGCGAAGCACTTCCTCGAGTCCCTGGCGGGTGGGGACGAGGACCTCGGCGGGGTGGTGAAGCAGTCCTTCAAGGGCATGGTGGACAAGCTCCTGCCCCACAAGGAGTGAGTCGGCGCGGCGGGCGGGGCGGGGGCGGCCAGCCCCGCGCCGCTCCGGCCGGTGCCCTCGAACAGTGATTCAGTAATAGTCCCTCAACGTGAGCGAGCGCTTGCGGCCGTCCTTCAACGTGAGGACCACCGTCTGGCCGGCGGGGCGATACCGCCAGCCCGTGAAGTCGGGCCCGATGGCCTGGCCATCGATGGCGACGACTTCGTCGCCCACCTTCCAGCCCGCGGCGGCGGCGGGGCTGCCAGGGGCCACCAGCTTCACCACGAGCCGCCCCTCCGACGGGAGGGCAATCAGGCCGGACCGGTCCTTGCGGAACGGCTGCCGCAGCGCGCGGGCATCGGGGACCAGCGTCAGGGTGTCGTTGGCATAGTCCGTTATCATCCGGAAGCGCGCGAGGACGGCGAGCCCCAGGTTGCCCTGGAGCCGGTTCGAGGTGGAGATGCTGTTGCCCGCGTCGTCGAACACCGTGGGGACGTCCTTCAGCGTGATGCCCGCGAGCTCGATGCGCTTCAGCGTCGCCACGTCGCGCTCCCGTAGCCCCCCCACGGCCCCGGACAGCGTCTTGGAGCTGCGCCGGCCCGTGAGCAGCCCTGCCTGCTGCCAGTACGCGGGGAAGAGCGAGAGCGCTCCGCCATTGCCCACGTCGAACAGCACCGGAATGGCGGGCCGGCCCTCGATGGAGACGTGGACCGCGCGCTGTCCGCCCGCGGACTCGACCAGCGGGAGGCGCACGGCTCGCGGCGGTGGCTTGAAGCTCGCGGCTTCGTGGAAGGCGACGCGCCGATTGGGGAAGTCCACGTCCACGACGAGCGGGTTGAAGGACTCCTTGCCCAGGATGACGGGGAGGGGATGCCCAATCTGCCGCGCGACTTCGGCCAGGTCGATGACGGCGACCGTCAGCCCCGTCAGCCGCAGGTCGCCCACGGTGATGTCCACGCCGCTGGCGAGCTGGGCCTGCGCCTGTCCGCCGCTGCCGACCGCCGTGAGCTGCCCCTGCGTCTTCAGCCCCAGCTCGCGTGCGTAGGCCGTGTCGACCACCGTCATCTCGGCGCCGCTGTCCAGCAGCACCTGCGTCGCGTGGCCATTCACCTGGGCCGGAATGTAGACGCGGTTGTCGTTGAAGAACTCGAAGGGGATGAAGCCGGTGCTGTGACTGCCGTTCGCGAAGCTCACCTTGCGGAGGTCCTGGGGCCGCTCGAAGACAGCGGGCGGAATGGGCGCATTCAGCTCCAGCGCCTCCACCACCGTCCGCGAGTTGGAGTCCGGGCTGTCGGTGAGCACCTCCTCCAGGAACGGCATGCGCACGCCGTCGACCTGCCGCCAGTTCCCCAGTCGCACGAAGCGGGTGACGTTGTCTTCGCGGATGCGCATGCCGTGGAGCGCCCCCTCGGCGCCATCGAGGAACAGGTCATAGAGGTCCTCGTCGCCGAAGGTGACGCGCACCACCTTCCAGGTGCGGCCGTCGCGCGGCTCGTCGGGGAGCAGGACGCGCCGCGTGCCGGAAGCCCCCTGCAGCGCCGTCCCGAGCTCGAGCGCCACCCGGTGCCGCGCATCGCGTGCGTCGGTGGGCGAGGCGTCCTCGACCTGACCGCTGGCGTTCAGCTTCCAGCCGCCCTCGGAGGTGATGGCCATCGACTCCCGCAACACCCCGTAGTCCGCGTCCCAGCGGCCTCGTCCGTCCCGGTGGAGCCAGGACTCCATCGGGCCCTGGAGCCCGCTCATCTCGGTATTTCCCCTGGCATGGACACTCTCCAGGCGTGTGAAGGCGTCCCCTCCACGCCACGCGAGGTGCCGCGCGAGGAGGGGCTGAAGTGCATCCGCCCTGGACCCGGTGGGGACGAGCACGAGGGCCAGCGCCATCAAGAGCGGAAAGAGGAGTCTCATGGGGTGTCTCCGCGGTGAGGGGATGAAGTGGGCTGCCCCACCAGGTGGCGCAGGCCGGGAGGACTCGAGCCGATGAGGGAGAAGGACCGCGACAGCCGTGCGCGCGAGGAGGGTGGCGCGCTCAGCTGGACCTCCGCTGACAGTCCGCTGTGTTGCAGGCAGGAGAGATAGACGCTGTCGCTCCAGATGGCCTGCTTGACGCCGGTGCCATCCGGGGTGAGCAGCGCCACCAGGAACTCACGGGCATCCGCCACGAGCGTGAGCTGCGCGCCCGGCCAGCGCTCCCGCACGAAGTCCGCGTCGGATGAGCGCACGCAATCGAAGGGCAGCTTGGGTGTCTCGCCATACACGAGCCCCGCGATGGACACGCGCCGGGCGCTCGCTTCGGTGAGCGCCGGAGCGAGGGTAGCGAAGGGGGGCGGGAAGAGGTCGAAGAGCAGCCGTTCGGTGGCGCCGGCAATCATCGCCCTGGCGCGCTCCATCAACTGGGCCGTGCTCTTGAGGTGGTAGATGCGGTCGTCCTGCACCGGGGTGTGGAGCTTGCGCAGCGCATCCGACGCCTCGCGCCTGCGCGCCTCGAAGCGGCGCTGGAGCGCGGCGAGCACTTCGTCCGGAGGCACGGGCCGGAATGAGCGGGGCTCGCCTTCCTCGACGAGCACCGCCCCCTTGTGTTCGAGCGAGGCGAGCGCCTGGTAGATGCTCGGAGGCGCCTTCCCCAGCGTCTGCGCGAGCCGGTATCCGGTGGCGGGCGCTCCCTTGAGGAGCTCGCAGTACACCCGCGCTTCGACCTCGGTGAACCCAAGGGCCACGAGTACGTCATCCGCGTTCATGGAGCGGTGTTATTACTGGTTGGTAATAACGGTCAAGCGCGGCGTGGCTGCGAGTCGGCGCGGGAGGTGGCCATGGCTACGTCTGAATACATCGAAATGTTTCACCGCCTGGAGCGCCGCGAAGAGGGAGTGGCACCTGCGTAGGGGGCGCGCCATGACGGCCTTGTCAGGTCTGGTCACGCCCGCGAACTCGCCCCAGAGGGAACGAAGGGCTGCACCGATTTTTGCACTGGCAGCGCGGCTCATTATTGAAGGAGGAGTTTCCATGAGATGGACGCGCACGTTGACAATGGGTGTATTGGCGACGCTGGGGGGCTGTACCGAGAGCAAGGTGGAGAACGACCAGGACATCGTCCTGAGCGGGCGGCTCGTTGACGAGGCCGGCGCGCCGCTCCCGGATGCGCTCTTGAAGCTCTACCGCAGCGAGAACTCCGTGTGCGCGTTCGCGGCCTTCTCGTCGAGCTGGCGGTCGGTGAAGACTCGAGCCGACGGCACCTTCGAGCTCGACCTGCTGGGGGCGGACACCCGCAGCGGGAGCCTCGCGCGCTGCTTCATCGTCCGCTCGCCGTCGCGCGCCCAGGGAGGGAGCGTCTCGGCCTACTTCCTCATCCAGCAGTCGGAGATAACGCTGCCGGCGCTCCAGGAGTGGACCGGCGGGCTGACGGCCACCGCGGAGGCGCAGGGCGTGAGCGTGGGCTTCCGGCCCCTGTCCTCCACCCATGGCGCCGGGAACGATGCGCACATGCTGTCCATCGGCCCCTCCCGCGCCAAGGAGGCCTGGCAGGTGCTCCGGGCCTCTTCGCCGGTCCGCCTGAGCGACTACGTCGTCGAGGACGCCACGGACCTCAAGGCCTCCATCTACGTGCTGCGCGAGGCGCGGCCGGGGGACGTGTCGGTCGACTTCTCCTACACCAGCGATGAGGTTGCCCTGCCTCGCCGCGGCCTCGTCCCGGCGAGCCGCGGCGCGGCGTGCACCTACGTGAACGCCGAGGCGCCCTGCCGCATCACCAACGGCGACCTCGGCGGGAGCGTGCTCTTCGGTACGGATGTCCAGGAGGTCGCCGTTCAGCTCTCGCGGCCCGCGGTGCTCCGCAAGGCCGTGCTGCGCAACTTCGGGGTGGCGGGCACCATGGACGAGCTGGTGCTGGAGGGGAGCGCCGATGGTACCCAGTGGATGCCCCTGGCCAACCTGCTCGGCGGCGACGGCGTGCAGTCCTTCATGGAGCTGGACCTGACGGGGACGACACCGGTGTCGCAGGTCCGCGTGAGGGCCACCCCCAGGGATACGGCGGGACACCTGCGCTCGCTGGGACAGCTCTCCCTCTTCGAGTAGCGACACGTCCATGAGGGGGCCGGGCCCGCGACGGCGGTATCCGGCTCCAGCACCGGCCCCCTGACACGCATGTCATTGGGCTACTCGCCGCCAGCGGTCGCAGCGCCTCGCAGGAGCAGGGCGGCGCGCTTGATGGCGGCTCGGATGCGGACGTAGGTCCCGCAGCGGCAGACGTTGTCGCTCATCGCGGCGTCGATGTCCGCATCGGAGGGGTGGCTGTTTCGCTTCAGCAGCGCGACCGCGGCCATGATTTGACCCGGTTGGCAGAAGCCGCACTGGGCCACGTCCTCCGTGAGCCACGCCTGCTGCACCGGGTGCAAGCCTCGCGCGCCCAGTCCCTCGATGGTGGTCACCTCGCGGCCCGCCACGCCGCCAACCGGATGGATGCAGGGGCGGAACGCTTCACCATCCAGGTGGCTCGTGCAGGCGCCGCACACGCCCACGCCGCAGCCGTACTTGGGGCCCGTCACGCCGAGGACGTCGCGCAGCACCCACAAGAGGGGCAGGTCCTCGGGCGACTCCACCGACACCGTCTGGCCATTGAGGGTGAACTGATGGGCCGGCATGGTCAGGCTCCCTCGTCGAGGATGGGGAAACGGGTGGGCATCGTGCCCCGGGCCCGGGCGATGGCGTTGGTCAGGGCCGCCGCGGCGCTGGGGTAGCCGAGCTCGCCCACACCGCCCATGCGGTCATCTGACCGGACCAGGTGCACCTGGATGTCGGAAGGGACGTGCTTCATCCGCAGCCATCGGTAGTCCGCGAAGCTGCCCTCGCGCACCGCTCCCGCGTCGATGTGGATGCCCGCGGTCAAGGTGGTGGACATGGCATCCACGGCGGCGCCTTGCAATTGCGCCTCGATGCCCTTCGGATTGATGGGGAGGCCCACCTCCGCCGCGATGATGACGCGCAGCACCCGGGGCACCTCCCCGGTGACGTCCACCTCGACGAGGTGCGCGATGGCGCTGTTCCACTCCTCGAGGACGGCGACCCCCTGGGCGACGCCCGCGGGCAGCGCGCGACCCCACTGACCCACGGTGACGACCTTGTCCAGGACCGCCTTGAGCCGGTTGGAGGCGAGGCGGGAGCGCCTCAGCTCGACCGGGTCTCGCTGGAGCTCGCGTGCGAGCTGGTCGACGAAGACCTCGTTGGCCACGCCGACCTGGCTGGTGAACACCGAGCGGAACGAGCCGGTGGGAATGGGAATCGCGGCTTCGCGCAACTCATGGCTCACCAGCCCGAACCGGTACGGGCTGCGCTGGGTGAGCGCGAAGAACACGGTGCTGGTCACCTCGGGCAGCAGCTCCCCGGCCAGGGCGGTGATGGCGTCTCCGAAGCCATGGGGAAACTCGACGGTGGGGACGGCGGCCCGGTGGTTCCAGCCCAGAATCGTCCCACCCAGGCCCAGGTAGGCGAGGATGCGGTGGTGGCTGGCGGGCCGGAAGTGCCCGTGGCGCATGTCGTCGTTGCGCGTCCACATCAGCTTCACTGGCCGCCCGATAGCGCGAGACACGAGCGCGGCCTCCACCGCGGCCTCGACGAAGAACCTGCGGCCGAAGCCACCTCCGGCGCGGACCACGTTCACGCGGACCCGGTGGGGCGCCAGCTCCCAACCGAGCGCCCGGGCGACCTCGCGCTGCGCGTACTTCGCGTCCTGGGCGCCGAGCCAGACCTCCGCCTGGTTGTCCCGCACATGCGCCACGCAGTCCTGTGTCTCCATGGGCGCGTGCGCGAGGTAGGGGAAATCGAAGCGGCCTTCGAGCGTCCGGGCCGTCAGCAGTGGCGGGAGGGGGCGGGGACCGATGGCCTCCCGCAGCCGGGCCCGGATGTCCACGTCGGACAACGCGCTGGCAGGGCCCGGCGCCCAGTCGATGCGCAGGGCGTCGCGCGCCGCGAAGGCATGCGCGAAGGTCTGGGCCACTACTGCTACGCCCGAGCCCAGCGGCACCACGCCCACCACGCCGGGCAGGGTCCGCGCGGTGGCCGCGTCGAAGGACTGGACGCGGCCTCGCAGCGTGGGCGGCCGTGCCACCACCGCGGGGAGCGCGTCGGGGATGTCGAGGTCCATAGCGTAGCGGGCCGCGCCGGTGACGATGTCCCGCGCGTCGATGCGCCCGGTGGGCCGGCCGACGAGGGTGTACTCCTCCACGGACTTGGGCAGCGGGGAGACGGCTGGCAGCAGCACGCGGGCGGCGGCTTCCGCCAGCTCGCCGTAGCCAACCCGGCGGCCATCTGGCGCGCGCACCTCGCCCTGCGCGGTGGTGAGGGAGAGCGCCAGCACCCGCCATCGCTGCGCGGCGGCGGTGACGAGCCGCGCCCTGGCGTCAGCGGCGGCCGCCCGCAGCGGGCCCGCGAGCAGGCGCATCGTCGATGACAGGCCGGTGAGCTGGATGAGCCAGCGTGCGTCCGCGCTGGCGCTGCGCACGTCGACGGCGTCGAGCGGCAGGTCCAGCTCCTCGGCGACGAGCATGGCCACCGCCGTGGTGATGCCCTGGCCCATCTCGGTGCGGGGAAGGGTGGCGACGACGCGCCCATCGGCCTGGATGGCGATGTAGATGCTCAGGGGTGTCGAGGACTCCGGCACGGGCGCCTGCGCCGCTGCCTCGGCGTCTGGGGCGTCGAACCCCAGCCGCGCTGCGACCACCAGGGTGGGCGCGGCCACTACCCAGGTGAGGAAGCGGCGCCGGTCCATCCCCGCGGGCGCTTCTGCCTCCGAATCGAGCGTGTCCGCCATGGACGAAGCGTCGCACATGCTGCGGGTGAACCCAATCCGTACTGTCGCGTGTATTCAGCGGCGTACGAAAACAGCGTTCGTCAGTCTCCCATGGGGGGCTCGATGCACTGCCTCACGGGGTCTTGACGCCTCGCCCGGGCTGTCAGCCCGACTTCGCCGTCTTGCTCGGGGGCTTGCGCCGCGCGGCTGTGCGCCTGGCCTGCGCCGAGAGCGCCCGCTTGGAAGCAGCCCCGCTGCGCTCACGCTTGAGCGCCCCGGAGGTGGCCTTGCTTCGTTTCCGGGATGGAGCCCGCGGCTTCCGCTTCCGCTGTCCGACCTCGTATGCGCGCTCTGCCGAGCGCCGGGTCTTTTCCTTGGCTTCTCCCTCCTCCGGAGGCGGGAGCGGAACGCCCGCGCGGCGTGCCTTGGAGAGGCCAATGGCAATGGCCTGCTGGGGCGAGCGTGCCCCGTGCTTCCTGCGACGGGTGTGCTCCACCTCTTCTCGGACGAATTCGCCGGCCGCCGTCGTCGGCCGCTTCCCCTCGCGAAGGTCTCGCTTTGCTCTGTCCACCGTCGTCTTCTCGGGCATGACGCCTCCTCCCTTCAGTGTGTCGGGATGGTGGTCCTCAGGTCGTAGGACGGCTCGTCCCGCTCCGCCTCGCGAATCACCTCGGCGCTCGGGCGGAATGGTCTCGGCTGTCTGGGCCATCCCCACAAGATGGGGGTATCGGAGACCGGGACAAGAAGAGGCGCGAGGCCGAGGCGCTGGATGCCCGGTCGGTGTCAGAACGAAGGCAGGTCGTTGGCGAGGTGGGAGGACAATCCCCCATCGATCACCAGCGTCGCGCCATTGATGTAGCCACCGTAAGGGCCCGCGACGAACGCCACCATTCGAGCCACCTCGTCGGGGGTAGCGAACCTACCGGCGGGAATCCTGCGCAACAGCTCCTTGCGAAACGCGGGGTCCGCCTTCGCCAGCATCTCCGTGTCGATATAGCCGGGACAGATGGCGTTGCAGGTGATGCCATGGGCGCCCCACTCGGCGGCGATGGACTTGGAATAGCCGACCAGGGCGTGCTTGGTGGCCGCGTAGGTGGACGAGAGCGCTCCGCCGAACAACCCGAGCACGGAGGAGATGTTGACGACCCTCCCGAACCCGGCCGTCTTCATGCGGGGGAGTGCCCACCGGCAGAGGTGGTAGACGGCGTCCACGTTCACGCCGAACAAGGCATCCCACTCGGCCTTGGAGACCTCGTCGACGCGATGGTAGGGCCCACCGAAGCCGGCGTTGTTCACGACGACGCCAGGGACACCCACCGTGGACTCCAGCCGGGCGAGCGTCGCGTTCACCGCGGCCTCGTCCGAGAGGTCGCACGCGAACGACCAGGCCTGCGCACCGGAGGCGCGCAGCTTCTGCTCCTGCCGGGAGAGGGCCTCCACGTCACGCGCGAGGAGGACGACCCGGAACCCGCTCTCCGCGAGGACGTCCCCGATGGCCGCCCCAATCCCCCGGCTGGCGCCAGTGACGAGCGCCAGGTCCGCGTTCGCTGGCCGTTCCATCAGAGGACCCCCTTGGGGGGAACGAGGCGGAGCTCGTCGACGCGGATGTGCAACGGCTTGCGGGCAATCTCCCAGATGGACTCGGCCACATCCTCCACGGAGAGCATGTCGGCGGGGCTGAACTCCGGGCGTAACTCCCAGAAGGCCGTGTACACGGCCCCCAGCGAGAGGAGCGTGGCGCGAATGGCGTGGGCCTTCCCCTCCTCGTTCAGGACGCCCGTGAGACCTCGGACGCCATGCTTGGAGGCCGCATAGGAGCCATTCATGGGCAGGGTGAGGTGGTCGCTCACGGAGCCGATGTGGATGATTCTCCCGCCACCGTGCGCCTTCATCCGCTTGAACGCCTCGCGGGCGCACAGGAAGGTCCCGGTCAGGTTCACGTCGAGGGTCTTGCGCCAGTCCTGGAGCGAGGTCTCCTCGATGGGGGTGAAGCTCCCGAAGCCCGAGCAGTTGACCAGGAGCGAGAGGGGGCCAGACGCATCCGCCCGGTCGAACAGCGACCTCACGGAGGACTCGTCCGTGACGTCCACCCGCATGGCCTCGGACGACTCCTGCGTCACGTCATCCGAGGCACAGACGACGTGCAGGCCCTCCGCCCGCAATCTGCTCGTGACGGCCCTGCCGATGTTGCCCGTCCCACCGATGACCACTGCATTCCGAGCGCTCATGCAGGGAGAGATACAAGCCGTTCACCGCCGACACCAGGGGGCATTCGCGGCCGCGCTCATGCCGCCCTTGCGGGCATGAAGAAGGGGAGGGCGGTGAAGCCGCCGCAGGAGTTCTCACCCCGGTGTCCCAGGAGGGAGGCTGGCCGCTCGGAGAGGCCGAGCCGCTGCCGCAGCGCGTGCAGGGGCTCGCCCATCAGGGACTCGAAGCGCATGCCCAGGAGCGGCATGGCGGCGGCACCCCGCTCGAAGTCCGGCGCCTGGATGTGTCCCGAGTAGATGTCGCGCAGGTGCTTGTACCGCTCCCGGATGATGTCCGGGTGCGTGGCGGCCTCCGCCAGGAAGAGGGCGAGCGCGGCGGGCGCCAGTCCGAACACGAACGACTGGACCGCGACCTCGTCCTGGTCCGACGTCTCATAGGCGCCCAGCACGTGGAAGAAGTCGTGGCACTTGTTGAGCCGGTGGACGGCGTATCGGGTGGGCGTCGCGTCCGGGCCGAGCTGGGACGGAATGGGGAAGAAGTCAGGGGAGAGCCGGTAGTGCGCCATGTAGCGCGCGTAGCAGCTCCCCAGAGAGCCGTCGGGCAGCGCGGTGAGGTCGTCCGGCTCCGGGAGGGGCGGGTCCCACCGCTCGGCGTAGAGCTGCCGGAACCCCGGCACCGAGAGCAGGGCGGCATCGCTGGCCGCGAGGAGCTCGGCGCGGGAGAGGGTTGGGATGGTCTCTCCCAGCGTCGCGCGCCGGGCCACCAGGTCACGGGCAATCTCGTCGAGGGATGGCACGGTCACCTGGGTCTCCAGCGCTTCACGTCATTGGGCTCCCGGAAGGCATCGTGCCCCGCCCCATGGGGTGCGAGGCGAGGCCCACCGTGTCACCGGGCGATGGCGCTGAGCTCCGTCTCGCCCGGTTCAATCTTCGCCTCCGGGTTGCTCCACACGAAGGGGATGCCCGGCTGACGGTAGTGCGTGGCCGGGATGTCCTGGGCGAGCTGCGCGTGAAGCTCGGGCAGTTGGGACCAGTGCAGCCCGTGCTTCGAGTGGTGCGCGGTATGATAGCCCAGGTTGCCTGTCATCAAGTTGTAGCCCTTGTGCAGGATGTTGTACGAGGCGTGGGTGTGCTCCGTCGTTTCCAGCCCCACGTGGTGGAAGTAGGTGGCCCAGACGGTGACGTAGAGCGACGCCACCATGGGCAGCAGGAACACCCAGAGGGCGTTGTACCAGTCGTACCAGAACAGCACGCCGAGCAGCGCCACCTGGAGCGCGCCCATGGCCAGGAAGGCGCGCATCGCCTTGGGGTGTGAGCGGCCCACGCGGAAGGCGCGGGGATAGGCGACGAGCATGTTGAAGAGGGAGTACTCCAGCTCGCCCATGGTGGACCCGTCGCGGCGCTTCCACGCTGACTCGTCCTTGGTCTGGTCCAGGTAGTTGCGGTGGTGGCCCACGACGTGGTGCAGGAACCACGCATGGGACGTCACGCCCGTCTGGAAGCCGAAGATGACCTCCAGGAGCCGGTTGGGCAGCGCATGACGGAACATGGGCACGTGCTGGTGGTGGTGGTTCCACGCGCTGATCCACCCCTTGGGAATCACCCCCAGGGCGAGCCACAGGATGGGGAACCACCAGCTTCGCGCCGTGAAGAAGACCGTCAGGTCCAGGGCGAACACCAGGGTGAACAGCAGGACGGGGATGCGGTCTCGGGGATGTCGGAACAAGGTCATGCGGATTCCACTGCGGGGGGAGGAGGGGCTCCCGTGGGAGGGTGAAGGGTCTGCCCCTGGCGCGCGACGAGCTTGCCCGTGACACCCTGGGGCCGCACCACGCCGAAGAAGAAGCCCTCCTCGAAGGGCTCCGTCGAGTCGACGTGGATGCGCGCGCGGGCGGAGATGGTGGCCAGGGCCGTGCGCAGGTACACCATGGCGAAGTCCCCGGCCACGCAGGCGCGAGGACCCCGGCCGAAGGGGAAGAAGTGGCCGCTGCCGTGCGGGTTCCGGGCCGCGCCCCCGTCGAGCCAGCGCTCCGGGGCGAACGTCTCCGGGTCCGTCCAGTGGCTGGGGTCCCGGTGCAGGTGCTGGTTGGAAATCATGAGCGTCGTGCCCGGCGGAAGCGTGACTTCCGCCAGCCGCGTCGGCGTGGGCGGCGTGCGGCGCAGGAAGATGCGCACCGCGGGCAGGATTCTCAGGGCCTCGTAGGCCACGGCCTCGCCCCAGGGCGCGTCCTTCAGGCGCTCCAGGGTGAGCGGCCCCTGCCCCAGCGCGGCGGACTCCCGCGCCAGCCGCTCCTCGGTGGCGGGGTACTTGTTCAGCTGATGGAAGGCGCCCACCAGGGTGGTGCTCGAGGAGAACACGCCGCCGAAGAAGAACCCGCCGAGCAGGTGCGCGTGCACCACGTCATCGAGCTGGGGCATCTCGCGCAGCGTCCACGACATCAGGTCCACGCGGTGCGGCGCCGGGTCCTTCCGCGCCGCGCGGACCTTGTCGAGGAACAGGCTGTAGAAGCGCTCCTTCGCGTCCGCGAAGCCCTTGGGCGGTGAGACGAACTTCAACGGCAGCTTGGCCTGGATGCGCGCGTCGGCCGCCGCCGCCAGGAGCATGAAGTCGTCGTACACGGACGTGGGCAGCTTCTCGCCCACCGTGGCCACGCAGAACGCGTCGAACGTCAGCTTGCGCAGCGTGGGCGTCAGGTCGATGGAGGGCTGCTGGAGCAGCGCCTCCACCGACTCGAGGATGGCCGCGCGCAGGGGCTCCACCTGGGCCGCCTGCCAGGCGGGAGTCCACGGTTGGGCGAGCGGATCCGCGGCGTGCTTGCGAGCCCAGTCGTCACCCTGCTGGGCGATGAAGGGCGTGTCGTCCGTGACGGAGTGGCGAATCTGGTCGCCGATGTTGCCCTTCTCGAACTCCAGCCGGCGCGTCTCCAGCACCTCGTGGATGAGGGTGGGGTCATTGAGCACCAGCGCCGGGCTGGGCCCCAGCCAGGCGACGGCGACGGGGCCGTAGGTGCGCGCGTAGCGGGCGCAGACGTCCCACGGCTGGGCGCCGAGGAAATCGCCGATGTTGCCCAGAATCCCCGGCGGGGGGCCCGGCAGGCTGGCCAGGGGCTTGCGCCGGCCACCGAAGAACAGGTTGAAGAGACCTCGAGAGAGCAGGTTGGGCATGAGCGTGTCTCCAGGGGCTCAGACGGTGATGCCGCAGGGAATCCGGTCGGGGCGCAGGACGGTGTAGGGCACCTCGGCGCCCGCGTTGCGCGCCTCCACCGCCTCACGCTGGGCGCGCAGGCGCTCCTGGAACCGCTGGCGGAGGGCCACCAGCTCCGGCTCGTGGAAGTACTCCTCGCGCCAGCCGCCCTCGTGCAGCAGGTACTCCTCGTCGTCTCCGAAGCTGGAGAGCGCCCGGCCGATGGCGACCTGCCAGAGCATCTGGGACTTGGTGGGAATCATCTCGGGGATGTCCTCGGCACGCAGCGTCCCCTTCTGCCGGGGGGGCTCCCGCCGCATGCTCAGGGGTGCATTCGGTACGAAGGCGTAGTGCTCGTATTGCAGGTAGTTCACCGCCGCGTGCTGCACGCTGACCGTGAAGAGGACGGTGGTGAGGATGTCGACCAGGTCGTCGACGCGGCGCAGCTCCCGGCAGGGCAGCTTCTCCACGGGCAGCCCGTGCCCGGTGAGGTCCTTCCACCACTGCTGCATCTCGGTGTCGCCCTCGAGGTCGGCGTCGGTCCGGTAGAAGTGCCTGAGGACGCCGCCGACGTACTCCTCGAACGCGTCCCACAAGGGCAGGGCGTCGTCCCGGTACGGGTAGTTGGGGAGCACGGCAGGGTCCAACACCCCCCGCCGCTCCAGGTCCGGCCGGGGTTTGTTGTCCGCCAGCGTCCAGCGCTGGAAGCCCTTCTTGCCCAACTGGAGGTGGCCCTTGTCGGGGCCGCCCGTCGCGATGAAGTCGTCGAACACCCCGCCCGCGGCGAGCAGGCCCTTTCGCGCGCCCTCGTTGATGGCGAGCGTGTAGCGGAAGTGCCGGCGCAGCAGCTTGTAGACGGGGTGCGGGTCCGGCAGGTTGCGCATCGTCGCCATGACGAACGGCTCCGCCACGAAGTGCGTGCGCAGCGCGTGCGCCACCATCTGGTGCGCGTTGCCCTCGCTGCACCGGAGGTAGATTTTCGCGGCGAGCCAGTCGTACTCGTCGTCGTTCGGCGTGAAGACCGGGTCCTTCTGGGCGTCCCGTCCGAGCTGGATGGCCAAAGGCCGCAGCTGACGCTGCTCATCCAGGTACAGCAGGCAGCGCGCCGCGGGAGCCCAGCGGCGCTCCTCGACGCCGTTCTCGTTGACCTTCCGGTACATCTGGATGTCGTCGAGGATTTCGAAGTCGAGCAGGAAGATGCGCTTCGCGTCGAGCGCCCCGGCCAGCGTGGTGCCGGGCGCCAGGAGCCCCCGGACCTCGTCGTCGGTGAGCGGCATGCCCTGCGGCAGGCTGGGGATGAGGGTGATGTGGAGCGGGTTGATGCCCTGGATGGCCTGCCGTGCGAACTCGAGGTCGTCCTTCCAGCGCTGGGCGAGCTGGGGCACCTCCAGGTGCTTGAAGAAGTCGAAGATGTCCACCAGCCCGTTCCAGGCGCGGGCCAGCATGGGCAGGTTCAGCTTGATGGCCGCCAGCGTCTTGGCGATGACCACCTCGTAGCTCCCCTGCGTCAGGCCGCGGTAGAGCTCGTCCTTCGGCAGGGGCCGCGCCTCGCTGATGTCGAGCGCGCCGGGAAGGCCCTCGGTCGCCTCGGGCGCGCGCCACGGGTACATCCGCTGGCGGGTCTCGAGCAGCTCGCGCCGCGCCGCGGTCTCGCGCTCGCTGCCCGCCTGCTGCGCGAGCTTCGCGGTCCCCTCGAGCACGTCCACCGTGGCGCCGCCCAGCACCCACCGGAAGTAGGGGAAGTGCCACTGCTTCTCTCCGGCCGTGACGCGCACCCAGTCGAGCAGCCAGTCCGCCGCCACGCCCCCCGCGTTGCGGAAGCGCAACAGCACCAGCTCGCCCAGGTCCTCCGAGGAGACGGCGTACACGTCCTCCGCGCCCGCCTCGAAGTCGTTGTGAAAGGCCTTGTCCAGCGTGTGAGGGCCGCTCTCCCCTCGCGTGCCCACGAGGACGACGGAGATGTCCGCATCCGTCCCCGCGCCGAGCTTCGTGCCCGTCCGAATCTTGAGATTGTACTCGACAGTCATTTGCCCCTCTGTATAGCGGGGACAGACCGTAGAACGAGGAAAGGAGGACCTCAAGCCATGGTAGCCTCCCTCGGGACTGAAGCCGGCGTCGCTCAGCGCACGAACGCAATGCACACGCGTCCGATGGCAGCGCGAGTGTCGCCGGAGAGGTGGGGCTGATGTTCGAGGTACTGCGTCGATGGATGGGCGCTCTCGGGTTCAAGCGGCGCGAGAGTGGGAACAACGAGGTACTCGACGCGAAGGAGCTGTCCCGCTGGTACTCGGGGCTCGCGCTGGAGGAGCGCCTGGCCATCAGCCGCGAGCTCGCACCGCGCATCCGGGCATCCCGTCCCGCGAGGGACCCGGCCACGCTGCCGGCCGTCGCGGAGGGGCGGCTGGCCTTCGAGCAGGACGGTCCCCAGGGCCCCATTCCGCTGCACCACATCAAGGTGGAGCTGTGGGACCGTGACTTCGGCACCCCGGATGACTTCCTGGGGGAAGGGTTCACGGACGCGGATGGGCGCTTCTCGATTCGCTATGACCCGGCCGACGCGGGCGTGGGGGACCTGCCCGACCTGGAGGTGCGCTTCTTCGAGCCCCAGCACAGCTTCCACCCGGATGGACGGGTGGTCGAGACGTGGCGGCGCATCGGCTCGGAGAAGGGGCCGGACGACCACGGTGGGCTCTACTACGACTTCGGTACGCTGCGGCTGCCGTATTGGGAGTATGACCCCACGACCCCGCTGGCCCGGTTGCTCGTCACGGAGGAGGGGACTCCCCCCACGGCCTACGCGCCGGGGCGCGCGCTCGCGATGTTGAAGGCGGTGGCGCCCATCGAGCTCGTCAAGCGCCGTCACCTGCTCCAGGGGCGGCTGGGACAGGCGCCGAGCCTGGAGCGGATCCAGGCGGACTATCCGGAGGCGATGACGGTGCGGATGGAGCGCGAGTCGCCGGGCTCCACGCGCACCGACGCCTTCTTCGGAGAGCGGCTGCTCAACGGCATGTTCTCCTCCATCCTGGATGGAGACCCGGAGGCCCCCGGCGACCGGGAGGCGTTCCGGCTCTACTTCCCGTGGAACGCGTACGAGCAGGACGGCGTCCACTGCCTGCCGGAGGTGGACGTGCGGCTGCGGCTGCTGGAGGGGCGGCTGCTGCCGGTGCGTATCATCCTGGGCATGCGCGAGCCGGGCGCGACGGCGGCGGGCTCTCCCGTGACGCGGCGGAGCTACACGCCCGCGGACGGCGAGGGCTGGGAGGCCGCCAAGCGGATGGCGCGGGTGAGCGCGACGCTGGAGACGGAGCTGGGCAACCACCTGGGCCAGTGCCACTTCAACGTGGAGCAGTACGCCATCGCCGCGCACCGCAACCTGCGCCGCAGTCCGCTGCGCTTGCTGCTCATGCCGCACCTGCGGGAGGTGGTCCTCATCAACCACTCCGCCAACGGCTTCCTCGTGGGGCCCACCGGCTACATCACCCGCGCCAGCGCGCTCACCGAGCGCAGCGTGGAGACGCGGCTCCTGCACCTGATGGGCAGCTACGACTGGAAGGGCTTCGCGCCCGCGCCGCCCATCTGCGAGTCGCACCGCTATGCACGCGCGGCGGGCCTGTTCTGGCGGTTGGTGGGGGAGCATGTGGACGCCTTCTTCGCGGAGCACGGCGCGGCGTTGGAGGCGCAGTGGGGCGAGGTGCGGCGCTTCTCGGACGACCTGGTGGCGCACGCGGCGCCCGCCTTCGTGTGCCGCTACCTGCGCGCGACGGTGCCGGGAAAGGCGGCGCCATGGTTCGTGCGCTCCGAGCGCATGGACCTGGACGCGAAGGTCGCCGAGCCCAACGCCAAGGCCGTCAGCGCGGTGACGCGGACGGACGTGCCCCAGCCCGGAGAGATGGAGGCGCTCAAGCAACTGTGCCGGTACGTCATCTACTTCGCGACCTTCCGCCACGCCTGGGCCAACAACCTCCAGTGGGATGATGCCGGCGAGGTGCTCTACGCATGCCTGGGCCTGCGCTGGGGCAAGGGGGGCGCGCTGTCGACGGAGGCGGACCTTGACGTCGCGCCGCCTCCGGAGGACGCCACGGAGATGCTGTGGATTTCGTGGATGCTGTCGAAGACGAGCTACGGCTTCCTGCTGGCGAACGAGGAGGCGGACGTGCATCCACGTTTCGTGGAGCTCCTGCGCACCCACGCCGCCGAGTTCTCCGCGCTGGGCCTGGACGTCCGCACCCTCAGCTCCCGTATCAACATCTAGAAGCACGTCAGTGGGAATGCCCGCAGCTCTCTGCGCACCGGGCCAAAGTCGTCCGCGGTGAAGTACGCCCAGCGGCCCAGGACGAAGACCTCGCCTGGAGAGGATGAGAGCGCTCCGGGCGCGATGTCGGTGAGCTGGGTTCCCGACGGGGTGCCGTCGGTCCACGCCAGCTCGAACCCCAGCGAAGGGACGAAGGCGCGGAAGGCCACGAACCTGCCGCGCACGGGGTAGATCGGGTCGGGGTCTCCCGAAATGGAGTTGCCCGGTCCCGGATTGATGTCCTTCACCAGGTGGGTGCCCGAGGGCGTTCCATCCGTCACCCAGGGCTCGAGTCCGTGGACGATGTCATCGGCATAGAAGAAGACTTGGCCGCCCGCTGCGGTGAGCATCGAGGGAGGCGCATAGCCGGGGGTGGTCCCCGGGCTGGTGTCCTTCAGCAGCCGCGTGCCGCCCCGGGTGCCATCGCTCCTCCAGGGTTCGCGGCCGTGCGTGCCGTCGTCGGCCGTGAAGATGAGGTTCTTGCCCAGCGCGGTGAGCTCGCGCGGCGCTGACCCCTCGGCTCCCGGGCGGATGTCGTCCACCATCCGCGTGTTCTTCGCGCTGCCCTGGGTGACCCAGGGCTCCATCCCGTGAATCCCATCGTCGGCGGTGAAGTAGAGCCGCGAGCCCGCCACGACCAGGGACTGGATGTCCGAGCCCTGGCTCCCCTGGCGGATGTCCTCCACGAGGCGCGTGCCAGAGCGGGTGCCATCGGTCTTCCACAGCTCACGGCCGTGGATGCCATCATCGGCGGTGAAGAAGGTCTGGTTGTCGTTCGCCCGAATCAGACGCTCGGGAGAGGAGCTGGCGCTCCCTTCGGCGATGTCTTCCACCATCCGGGTTCCGGCACGAGTGCCGTCGCTCTTCCACAGCTCGCGGCCATGCATGCCGTCGTCGGCGGCGAAGAGAATCCGACCGCCATCCGCCACGAATGGGCCCGGCGAGGAACTGGCGAGCCCTGGGGCAATGTCCGCAACCATCCGGGTGCCCCAGGGGGTACCGTCCGTCCTCCACAACTCGCGGCCATGGATACCGTCGTCCGCGCTGAAGTAGACCACCCCGCCGACCTTCAGGAAGTCACGTGGGAAGTTTGGGAACGCGGAGGCGCTGCCCTCGTGGATGTCCATGAGCAGCCGGGTTCCTTCGGGCGTTCCGTCGCTCGTCCACAGCTCGCGGCCATGGATACCGTCGTCGTGGGTGAAGAGGAGCCGCCTGCCAACGCCAATCAGTGGCGAAGGGAGCTCCGCGAGGTTCTCGAGGAGCGGGACGGACTCCCACTGCGGCGCTCTGCCTCGCGACACGTCCTCGAGCCGCCACAGGGAGTAGGTGCTCTGGAATCCGACGAAGATGCTCGTGAACAGGGCCCCGTCGATCTCGGCATGCTCCACGACGCTCGTGACGTTGGGAGACGGAGAGAGGTCCGCGACCAGCACGGGGTCGGTGCAGGATGCGCTGGAGGGGCCATGCAGGGACTCCTCCTGGCTCAGCAGGGTTGCCGCGGGCGTCTCGGCTTCGAGCGCTTCCTCCGAGGGCCCGCAGGCGGTGAACACGAGGCAGGCACTCGCCCCGGACATCCAGATGGCAGTTCGGCGCCTCGTCATCATGAGCTCCCGGGCGGGCTTTGTTCGCGACCGTGCGAGCATAGAGAGGTGCCTTCTGTGCCCCCCATCGCACCCGGGTGTGCCATGACGTCCGGTTCTTGACGTCCGTTGTCCTGAGGCGGTCAGCGAAGGCGCCGCAGGCGACCGACTCGGAGGTAGCGACCGGCTACTCGCTCACCTTCTTCACGAACTCGGCCTTGAGGCCCATGGAGCTGCCGTCGATGCGGCAGTCGATCTCATGGTCGCCATCAACGAGACGGATGTTCTTGACGCGCGTGCCCTGCTTGAGCACCTGCGATGAGCCGCGGAGCTTCAGGTCCTTGATCAGGGTGACCGTGTCACCGTCACGGAGCGCGGTGCCGTGGGCGTCCATCACCACGCGGGGCGCAGGCGCTTCCTTCTCACGGGGCCACTCATTTCCGCACGTCGCGCACTCCCAGTGGTCTGCGTGGGGCAGCAGGTCTTCCATCGAGCAAACAGGGCAATTCATGGCGCCCGGCACTCTAGCAGCATCGAGCAGCTCGCGAGCGGCTGTTCACGCGCGCACGCGCAACGGCGTTGCAGTCGTTCACGGCTCGTCGCACCCGCGCTCAGCCTCTGTCGGATGTGGCGCGCGCTTCGGCACGAAGCGGCGCACGCGTGTCGCGGGGGCTGAAGCCCGACGAGGAACCGCTTCGGGAGCGTCGAGCACGTAGATGCCGCCGTCAGCGCCCATGTGCGTCGTTGGCCGAAGCACGAGCAGCCGAGGCCGGCATCAATCATGCGCGTGAGGGTTGCGTGCGCGACCCGCGTACGCGCCGACGAAGGCGGCCGTGTCCTCCGCGGGCAGGTCGAGCACTGGCGTGCGGTTCGTATATGTCTTGACGGGCATATGAACAAAGAGGCATATGTGGTCCATGGAATCAGCGTTCGCGATCATCGCGGAGCCGAACCGCCGGGCCATCCTCGGCCTGCTGGCGTCGTCGGAGCGCTCTGTCGGAGAGATCGAGCATCGGCTGCGGATGCCTCAGACTTCGGTGTCCAAGCACCTCCGCGTGCTGCGCGAGGCGGGCTTCGTGGAGTCCCGCGTCGACGCCCAGCGGCGCGTCTACCGGATTCGGCCCGAGCCGCTCATGGAGGTCGACGCCTGGCTCGCCCCTTTCCGGCGTTTCTGGTCGGCCCATGTCGATGCACTCGAACGTCATCTCGAACGCATGGAACGGGCCGCAGAGGAAGGGGAGGAATGATGAGCAGGCGTGAGGAGTATGTGCCCGGTCCCGCGGCCGGAGCCGAGGTTCAGAAGGAGGGGGAGAAGTGGACGCTCGTCCTCGTCCGGGACCTCCGCCATCCCCCGGAGCGGGTGTGGCAGGCGCTGACCGAGCCAGCGCACCTGGCCGAATGGGCGCCGTTCGACGCCAACCGGAGCCTGGCGGCCGTGGGGCCGGTGAAGCTCGCGACGGTCGGGACGCCGACGCCGCAGGTCTCCGAGTCCTCCGTGAAGCGGGTCGAGGCGCCGCGGCTGCTCGAGTACACCTGGGGCGGCAACGATCTCCGGTGGGAGCTCGAGGTGCTCGGGAGCGGCACGCGACTCACGCTCTGGCACAACATCGATCGCGGTTTCATCTCGTGGGGCGCGGCGGGCTGGCACATCTGCTTCGACGTCCTCGCGATGCTCCTCGCGGGCGAGCCGATGGGACGCATCGCCGGTGCCGAAGCGATGAAGCTCGGTGGTTGGCAGCGATTGACCGCCGAGTACGCAAAGCAGTTCGGAAACGCTCCGAAGAATTGAAGCATGGAAGGAACAGCCTCATGGAATCGACCCTACAAAAGCCCGTCCTTGCCGCCGCCAATTCCCCCTCCAAGGCGATGGCCATCCTTTATTGGAGTGTCACCGCGCTCTTCTGCCTGCAGATGGGCTTCACGGCCTATGCGCAGCTGAGCCTGCCGCAGGTGGCGGAAGCGTTCACCCACCTTGGCTTCCCCGACTACTTCCGGGTGGAGCTCTCATGGGCCAAGCTCCTCGGCGTGGTGCTGATGCTTGCGCCGGTGCCAGCGCGGCTGAAGGAGTGGGCCTACGCCGGGTTCGCCATCAGCCTTGTTTCAGCGCTCATCGCCCACCTGGCGGTGGGGGATGGCCCTGAGGCGTGGGGCTGGGCGGTCGCCACCGGCGTGCTCTGGGGGCTCTCGTACTTCTTCTGGCGCCGCCTGCGATAGAGCCTTGAACCGAACGCAGTTGAATCAGATGCGAGCGTTGGAGCTGGAAATGAAGAAGTCGAGTCCGGTGGAGTCTGCGTCCGCCTTGATCGATGAGAAGATCAAGGGACTTGGGGACTGGCGAGGGGAGATGCTCGCGAAAGTCCGAGCAATCATCCACGCGGCAGACCCGGAGGTCGTCGAGGAGTGGAAGTGGATGGGGACGCCCGTCTGGTCCCACGGCGGCATCATCTGCACGGGGGAGACGTACAAGAAGGCCGTCAAGATGACCTTTGCCAAGGGGGCCGCGCTGAAGGACCCTTCAGGTCTATTCAACTCCAGTCTCGACGGGAACGTCAGGCGCGCCATCGACATCCATGAAGGCGACAAGATCGATGAGGCGGCCTTGAAGGCCCTCATCCGCGCTGCCGTGGCGCTCAACCTCGAGGGCAAGAGCAAGCCGAAGCCCCCGCGAGCGCGCAGCAAGCGGACTGACGCGACGTAGGCGCCGCTCACATGCGTTCGCCGGGCAGTTTGCTGGCTTGCTTCACCCAGGCGGAGAACCGGGCTTCATCGAGTGGTTCGTCCTCGCGGATGTCGAGGTAGCGCGTGTCCTGACTCTTGGACTCACCGGGGGGGATGGGGCGCAGCGAGGTGCCGCGGAAGAAGGCCACCTTGATGTACTTCGTGAAGCAATGGATGCCGAGGAACCAGCCCTGGCCCTCGATTCCGTACAGCGGCGAGTTCCACTTGACCGCCTTGTGTACGCCAGGGACGGCGCGGACGATGAGCGCGTCGAGGCGGCGCCCGATGTCGCGCTTCCAGCCCGGCATGGCCTCGATGTAGGCCTGCACGGGGGCGTCGCCGTCACCTTTCGCAATCTGGGGATTTCCGCCAGAGAGGAGGCGCGGCGCCTTGGCCGAAGTGGAGCCCTTGCTCTTGGCGACGGTCGCCTTGCGCGCCGGCTTTCGCGTCGCCGCGGCCTTCTTGGGCGTCTTGACGGCCATTGCGTTCACTCCAGGAGAGGCTGCGCGTTTCGCGCTGGCACGGGGGCTCCCTCGGGCCGCAGCGCGTTCTGGCCCAGGCGCGAGAAGTTGATGGAGTTGCTCAGGATACGCACGGCCTCCTGGTCGGCGTGGAAGCCCATGGAGTTCTCCGCCTCCACGAAGTCCAGGTAGAACTGGGCGCGCTTCTGCAGGTCGCGCGCCTTGGCCAGCGCGTCCTCGGGCAGTCCTTCCTTCTGGGCACGCTGGATGTCGTGGATCAGGTCCACCAGCGCGTCCATGGCGATGTTTCGCGTCTGGAACGTCCGCGTCTGGATGGTCTCCGCGCGGCTGAGCAGCTCCGCCTCGCTCCACTTGTGGCACGTCTGGCAGGCGCGGTTGATGTTGAGCAGCGGGCTGCGCACGTGGTGGTCGCTGATCTTCATCGCCCCCTCACGCTGGTAGGGCATGTGACAGTCCGCGCAGGACACGCCGCTCTTCGCGTGGATGCCCTGGTTGTACATCTCGAACTCGGGGTGCTGCGCCTTCAGGACCTTCGCGCCCGTGAGCTCGTGCGTCCAGTCGGTGTGACCGTCCTCGTCGTAGTAGGCCATGATCTGCTCGATGGTGATGCCCTTGGCCCAGGGGTACGTGAGGCGCTTCTCCTTGCCCTTGAAGTAGTACTCGACGTGGCACTGGCCGCACACGTACGTGCGCATCTCCTGGCGGGTGGCGTGCTCGTTCACGCGGAAGTCGGGAACGCCCTGGCTGGCCTTGAGCGCGGCGATGCCTTCGATGAAGCCGGGGCGCGTCACCCGCAGTTGCAGGGTGCTCGGGTCGTGGCAGTCGATGCAGGCCACCGGGTGCTGCACGTGCTTGCGCGCCTCGGCGAAGGGCATCTGGTTCATCTTCTCGAAGCCCTTGATGAGGTCCCCGTCCCCCAGCGTTTTATAGGGGACGTACACGCTGCCGTGGCAGTGGATGCAGGTGCCCGGCTGCTGCGTCACGCGCTGGCGCTCGGTGAAGACCTGGTCTTCGAGCATGTGCGCGTGGCCACGCTCCTCCCGGAAGTCGGTGGCGAAGGCGTAGCCGCTCCACATGGTGATGAGGCGCGGGTCTTCCTCCAGCCGGCTCTGCGCCACCACCGAGCGGGGATCCGCCTGGGTAGGCGTGCGCGCCACCGCCTCGCTGCCGCCGTAGCGGGTGCGCTGCTGGTCCACCGTGCGCATGTAGCCGTCATACTGGAGCGGGAAGTTCTTCCCCCACACGGCGGGGTCGGTGATGGTGTCGTCGAGCTCCACCACCCGGTAGAAGGGATTCCTCGCCTCCTGCTTGCGCTCCATGATGTTGACCAGGAGCGCGGTGATGCCCGCGGAGGCCAACGCTGCTGCCACCGCGACCGTCAGCACCAGCCTGGTTCCGCTGAACCGGCGTTGCTCCCCCGGGTTTTTCTGGGGCTCGGTCATCGTTGAATCTCCTGACGAATGAGTTCGGGGTTGCCCGAACCTTCGGGATGGCCCACGGAGTTGTGGCAGGTGAGGCACTGCAGTTGCGCTTCGGGGGCCACCTGCTCGTGGCCCGCGGGGGGCGTTTCGATGGCCTCCACGATGGAGGCGTGGCACTTGCGGCAGGCGCCCTCCGTCACCACGCGGTTGCCGGGGCGCAGGCGGATGGGGTCCGGGAACGTGCCGGCGGTGAAGTAGTAGGAGTGCCAGAAGCCGTTGCTTGCCTTCGTGTAGTACTTGGGAAGGAAGCCTGCGGGCGTGTGGCAGTCATTGCAGGTGGCCACCGCGTGATGGCTGCTCTTGCGCCATCCTTCGTACTGCTCGGTCATGATGTGGCAGTTGGCGCAGGCGGCCGGGTCGTCTTGCAGGTAGGACGCGCCCTTCGCGTAGACGAAGGTGAAGCTGCCGATGCCCACGGCGACCCCGAGCGCGATGCCGAGGGCCACGGCCAGGAGCGTACGAGGGGCGGAGGGCACCGAGGCAACCTAGCAACGACCGCGCAAGGTGGGAATGCCAGTGCGGAGCCTCCCTCGTTACTTGAAGAAACGGCCTACACTGCTTCCCCTGGTATCTCCGAGGACACGCTCGGAGAGCCTGCGTTCATCCCCATACCCCTGGAGTGCCATGCGTCGAATCATCGTCCTGCTCGCCGCGCTGAACCTGGTCGCCTGTGCCCACGGGAGTGGCGCCTCGGAGCCCACCGCATCGGAGGCGGCCACGAGCGCGAAGCCCCTGGAGCCGAAGCCCGTCGCCACGCCCGAGGCGAAGAAGGCTGCCGCCGACGCGGGCGGGCTGGCCAGGATGGGGGACTACGCGGGCGCCCTTCCCCTGTATCGGAGCGCCTGGGAAGGTGGGGTGCGGAGCAATCACATGGCCTACAACGCGGCCTGCACGGCGTCGTTGCTGGCCGAGCGCGAGGAGGCGTTGGTCTGGCTGGAGCGCGCCGTGGAAGAAGGCTTCGATGACGCGAAGCACCTCCAGCAGGACCCCGACCTGGAGAACATCCGGAGCCTGCCCGGCTACGCAGCGCTTGAACAGCGAGTCATCGCCGCCGAGGCCAAGGTGTACGCGGCCGAGGACCCGGCGCTGCGCGACGAGCTGCTCAAGCGAATGGACGAGGACCAGCAGGTGCGCAACCTCCTCTTCTCTTCGAACTTCAAGGATGAGGCCGCCAAGGCGAGGCTGAAGGAAGTCGATGCAAGCAACACCACCTGGCTCAAGGGAGTCATCGCGAAGCAGGGCTGGCCGGGGAGCAAGCTGGTGGGCGCGCGCGCTTCCTTCGCCGCGTGGCTGTTGGTGCAGCACGCGGACCAGGATGTGGCCTTCCAGAGCGAGGTCCTCCCGATGTTGGAGGCGGCTGTGGCGCGAGGTGAGGGCTCGGCGAAGGACCTCGCGTACCTCACGGACCGCGTGCTGGTGAACACCGGAAAGCCGCAGCGCTACGCCACCCAGCTGGAGGAGGTGGATGGGAGGATGGTGCCCAAGGCGCTGGAGGACCCGGAGAAGGTGAACGCGCGGCGAGCGGCCGTGGGGCTCGGGACGCTGGAGGAGTACATCGAGGGCTTCGAGAAGATGAAGGCCGCCAGCCAGCAGAAGCCCTGAGCGGAGGGGCCCGACGGCCATCCATCGGCGAGACCTCCCGGCGCCTCTTTTCAGGACCCGGCCGCTCGTCGATGCCCCCGCCCCTGACATGGAGAGAGACGTGGCACAGAACATCTACGACAACCCCGAGTTCTTCGCTGGCTACAGCCAGTTGCCGCGCCAGGTGCATGGACTCGCGGGCGCGCCGGAATGGCCTGCCATTCGCGCGATGCTCCCCGACTTGACGAACAAGCGAATCGTGGACCTGGGGTGCGGATTCGGCTGGTTCGCTCGTTGGGCACGACAGCATGGCGCTGCTTCGGTGCTGGGGGTGGACGTCTCCGAAAAGATGATTGCGAGAGCGAAGGCGGAAACCTCTGACGCTTCAATCGTGTATCTGCTCGCGGATCTGGAGACGTATGAACTGCCTCCGGCTGCGTTCGACTTCGCCTATAGCGCCTTGACCTTCCACTACATCGAGGACTTCTCCAGGCTCGTGCGCAAGGTGCATCGGTCCCTGGCGCCGGGCTCGAATTTTGTCTTCACGATTGAGCATCCCATCTACATGGCCGCGGCACATCCGCACTGGTGGACTGACGAGGACGGGCGCAAGACCTGGCCGGTGAACGGCTATGCGGTTGAGGGGGCTCGCAGGACGGATTGGTTCGCGAAGGGCGTCCTCAAATACCATCGGAGGCTCGGAACCACGTTGAATGCGCTGATTGCCGCGGGGTTCGCGGTCCGCCACGTCGAAGAGTTCGCGCCAACGGCAGCGCAGATCGCCGAGAACCCAGGTCTCGAGGAAGAGTTGGAGCGCCCGATGATGCTCCTGATATCAGCTCAACGATGACCGCATGCCGCGAACCCTGGGGCACGCCTGGAAATGGAGCCCCACGGCGCCAGGTCGTGCACCTTGGCGCCGTGAGGGATTGCGTCACTCCGTCTCTGTGACGGGGCAGAGGACGTCGGGGCACAACTCTCCCGGAGGACAGGGAGGGCACGGGTCGGAGATGACCTGGATGTTCAGCAGGATTGAGGGCTCACCAAACCAGGAGACGCCGTCCTGGACCATGCGCCACTGAAAGGCGTGGGAGCCGAGGACGGTGGGGGCGGTGCCGGAGATGCTGAAGGTCTTCTGCTGACCGGTGGCAATGGTGTCGGTGGGGGCGAGCACGATGCGGTTGCTCCCCGTCCAGAGGGTGTTGTCCTGGGGCGCCTGGGAGCCCAGACGGAAGGCAGTGGCGGCCGTCCACGGGGTGACCCCGGTGTTCTGCATCGTGACCGAGGCGGTGAAGGGCTTACCGGAAATCACCCGGGTGGGGACCACCTGCTGGACGAATCGGGCGTCGAGGTTGCGGCGCGCGCAGGCAAAGGTGGTGTCCTGGCTCACCGAGGCGCCACCGCCGTCCGTCACGGTGAAGCGAAGGGTGGTGTTGGCGGTAGGGGGGCAGGCGCCGGACGCGGTGGTGCCGTTCTGGCTCGTCAGGAGGCCGTTGGCAATCACGCTCCACGCATAGGTGTTGCCGCCCATTCCGCCGGAGGTGGCGGCGGTGCAGGAGAAGGCGGCGTTGCTCGAGGAGCAGGAGAGCTGGGTGATTGCGAGGGGAGCGCCCACGGCCCCTGCGGCGTTGAGGAGGCCCGCGCCGCACAGGACGCAGGGGGCCATGGAGGTAGCGGTCTGGACGAGGCGGTCCTTGATCTGGGCAGGCGTGAGGGTGGGCCACCGCGAGGCAATGAGGGCCGCGACGCCAGCGACGTGGGGGGCGGCCATGGAGGTGCCGGCGAGATAGCGGTAGCAGTAGTCGCCGGGGAGCAGCATGTATTCAGGCTTGGCGATGGCCCAGGCGGAGACGGAGCCGTCGGTGCCGTAGTAGGTGGTGCCGTCTGCGGGACAGCCGATGCCGACACCGTAGAGGCCGGGGCCGCCGGCGGGAGCGGTCAGCGTGACGGCGCCGTGGTTGCTGTAGCTGGCGAGGAGATTGGCGCGGGTGCTGGCGGCGACGGAGATGACGCCGTTGCAGGAGGCGGGCGTCACGTTGGCGGTCTCGGAGGACAGGTT
>Ga0182745_1000384_pt1 | contig 51380 bp, 84 predicted proteins | sample eDN3rd30CKraftBY_FD_128523 | JGI IMG/M metagenome (GOLD analysis project Ga0182745, IMG submission 128523) | Enriched backyard soil microbial communities from Emeryville, California, USA - eDNA 3rd pass 30_C Kraft BY (version 2) (version 2) | ecosystem: Environmental > Terrestrial > Soil >... | reverse complement strand
GGGCCGATTGCTACGTCTCAAGCGAGCCCGGGAATCGCGGGTTTGGGGGGTCGGCCATCACGTTCCCACTCAAGCAAGGTGGCGGCACTATTACGCTTCCGGGCCCTTGGCATTCCAACACTCACGCCCTGTTCACAGACACGGGGGTTGACCGGCGCGACCAGCATATGACTTGGGGTTGCATTGGCACGGGCCTTGAGTATGACGGCAACTTGGGGCGGGAGCGCCTGACCGGAATTGTCTGGTTTGACGCCGAGCCGACCCGGGGCACCTTTGACCGGGTGTACCTGCTTGCAGCCAAGATGCAAGCGGAGAGGGGCGTTCCCCTGTTCTACATGCGCGTGTCGGCTGGCGGTACGGAGCAAGGCCCAGCATGACTCGGACATATGCGGGCATTGGCTACAGGTGGACCCCTCCGGGGGTCTGCTCGATCATGGGCAATCTGGCCGCTGACTTCCGGCGACGGGGCTTCCTGCTCCGCTCCGGGGGCCGGGGGAATGCCGACAAAGCGTTTGAGCGAGGGGCAGCCGGGCAGTGCGGGATTTTCGACCCGAACGGGGCGACCCCGGAAGCCCTCAAGCTGGCCGAGCAATTCCACCCGGCTTGGCATGCGTGCGACAACTTTGCGCGCCGGGCCCACGGTCGGAACATGTTTATCTTGCTGGGGCGTGAGCTTTGCGACCCGGTGGACTTTGTTGTTTGCTTCACGATTGACGGTCGCGCCTCTGGCGGCACCGGGCAGGCAATGCGGGCAGCGGAGTTTTACGGCATCCCTGTTTTCAATCTGCACGACCCCACCGCACTGGATCGTCTATTGACGCACGCGGCAAGGCGCTGATAGGGTCGCGACCAACTAAGCCAAGGAGACTCCAAGTGAGCAAACAACTGATCTTGAATACGGCCCTCAAGCTGGCCACCAAGTCCCGTTATGACCGCGTAACCCGCCAAGGCATCGCGACGGCAGCCCATATGGCCGCTGGCCTCATCAACTATTACTTTGGGGACATGGATACTGTCCGCACGGAACTGCTCAAGCTGGCCATTCAGAGTGAGCGTTGGGACGTGGTCGCCCCGGCCCTTATGGACAAGCATCCGGCCACCGCCGACATGACCCCGGACCAGCGTGCCCTTGCAATGGCTGCCGCTTTCGTCTGATCTGACCCCCGCTAAGGGATAACGCCCAACATGTTTGAACACCTCGTTGCGATCACACCGGACGGGCCCCTAACGGCTCAATGGTTTGGCGCTGATATTGCTGCCGCGACGGCATGGGCGCACGCCCAGAACCAAGCGGGAGCGAATCTGTATTTTACCGTTAATGAGGTTCGCCCCGGCCTGTCCACCAAGCCGAGCAAGACCGACATTGCGCGCGTCCGGTTTGCCCATGTCGACGTCGATCCCCCCAAGGATGGTCCGTGGGACAAGGACGCGGCCCTCGCTGCCCTCATGTCTCAGAACCCGTCCGTCATCATCGACTCGGGCAATGGATGGCAGGGCCTTTGGCGCTTGAATGCGACCGTGCTACCCGAGCAGGTCGAGGCGATCAATCGCGGCATTGCGCACGTCCTTGGCGCTGACAGCCGCGTGTGGAATGTGGACCGCCTTTTCCGCTTCCCCGGGACGATCAATTGGCCAACCGCTGCCAAGCGGGCTGCCGGGCGCGTGCCGACCCGCTCTGACCTGATACTGGACGACCCGGGCCTCTGGTATGCCCCGACCGCTCTTGCCGCCCACTACCCTGCCCCTGCGCGCGTGACGCAAGAGGTGGCCGAGGTGGAGCTTGGCGAGTGGGACATTTTCGACCCCCCGATTCCATCCCCAGAAGTGCAGCAAATGCTTTGGGCCGATGTGCCCCCGGGCAGCCGGTCCGAGCACGCCGCCAAGCTGGCGCACCAGATGGGCCGGGAAGGCTACAGCCTAGAGGAGATCATGGGCACGCTCATGAACCCGGCTTGGCCTTGGTCCGGGACGATCCACGACCAGCAAGACCCCGAGAGGCAGGCCAAGCGAAAGCTGATGGGCGTGAAGGTGGCCCCGAAGGGGGAAGAGATGTTTCCCGCCGTACCGTCCCAGCCGCGCAATGTGATCCACCCGACCAAGGAAAAAGCGATCAAGGGCGGATATGGCTCCCGCGATGGCGGATCGTTCCTTGGCATCACGCAACAGTTCGAACATTTTGCCGGGTGCATTTACGTCGAGTCGTCGGACCGCGTCCTCATGCCGAACGGGTCGGAGCTTAACCAATCGCGCTTTGACGTGATCCGGGGCGGCCATATATTCGCGATGGATGACGTGAACGAAAAGTCGACCAAGAGCGCATGGGAGGCGTTCCTAAAGAATAGTGCCTATGCGCCCCCGACCGTCCAGACAACTTGCTTCCGGCCCGAGCTAGAGCCTTTCGAGATCATCACAGACGGCATCTGGCGGCTGGTCAACACATATCAGCCGATCAATACGCCCCGGAAGCAAGGGGACGTGTCGCGCTTCCTCAAGCACATGAAACACCTGTTCCCCGATGACCGGGACCGCGAAATTCTCATCACCTATATGGCCAGCCTCGTGCAGAACCCGGGCGTCAAATTCCAGTGGTGGCCTGTCATCCAAGGGGCCAAGGGCAACGGCAAGACGCTCCTCTTGAGCGTGATGCAATATTGCATTGGCGACCAGTACAGCCATCTCCCCAACACCGCGAAAATGACGCGCAACGGAATCAGCTTTAATGGCTGGCTTCGCGGCAAGCTCTTCCTTGGGCTCGATGAAGTCTATTCCGGCCAGCGCCGGGAATTTCTGGAGGAGTTCAAGCCCTATGTGACGAACAAGCGGCTGCCGATCGAGTCGAAGGGCGTTGACGAATATACCGGCGACAACCGGGCCAACGGCATGATGCTGACCAACCATCGCGACGGCGTGCCGCAGGACAAGGATGAGCGGCGCTATGCCGTGTTCTTCACCAAGCAACAGACCGCCGAGGACTGCTTGGCCGATGGCCTCACGCCTGCCTATTTTAGCGACCTCTGGGGCTGGCTGGAGGCAGAAGGCTTCGCGGTCATCAATGAGTTCCTGCACACCTACCAGTGCGACCCCTCTGTTGATCCGCTCCATATCTCCCGCGCGCCCCGCACGACCAGCACGGAAGCCGCTATCGAGGCGGGCCGTGGTCGGGCAGAGATGGAGATACTGGACGCGGTGGAAGCGGACCGCCCGGGCTTCCGTGGCGGGTACGTGTCGAGCCGGATGGTCGCGCGCCTCATGGAAGAGAAGCGCATTCCACTCCCCCGGAACAAATACCGGGACGTGATGGACGCGCTGGGGTATCGGACCCATCCGGGGCTCTTGGAAGGCAAGACGCCAAATGTGGTCATGCCCGACTCGGCCCGGACTGTCCTCTATGTGCTCAAGGGCTCGACGTGGCCGGAGACGGCAAACAAAGGGGAGATCGGGGACGACTACAGCAGCAAACAAATGGGGGGCCCTTGAGGCCCCCTTTCTTATTGCATGCAGTCATTGAGCTTGCCGGGTGGATAAGGCCCCGCCATCTTGGCATCAATCCCATACAGCCAGCCTTTTGCGTCCTCCCCGTAGGTGTTGTCGCAGAAGCCCTTGACGGCAGGCGCGCGGCTGAATGCGTCGTGGTAGCTGGGGAAGGGCCCGAGGGCGAGGCTAACGCCCCCCTGATTGTTCCGGATCGTCACATAATATTGCATTAGAAAAGCTCCATCTGGTTGGCGTTGGCAGGCACGCGCTGGGCGCGCTGGGCGAGGTACTGGAGGGCAGAGGAGCGGCGACGGTCATACTCCTCCGCAGCGGTGAAAAGGCCATTGGTGCAGGACGTGGCGACCTTCTCAGCGGTGGCCTTGTCACGATAGGCGATGACATGACCGCCTGCCCAATCCTGCACCTGATAACCGCCCTTGATCTTGTTGACCGTGTAGAACATTTGCGCGACTCCTTTGCTGCCCTCTTGTCGCACTTATTGACGGTCCCGTCAACGCACCTCTTTGATATTGCCGTCCTGCCCGACATAGAACCCGAGCGGGTTTGTGGAAAGGGGGCGGGGCTGGCCAAGGGTGTTATAGCAGGACAGGCAGAGGCCCCGGGCCGTGCTGAACGTGCATTCCCCGTGAACCGTGCAATTGTCGATATAGGCAGGCAAACCCAATTTCCGTGACTCATGCCGCGCCGCATTGCGTGCCTTCCTGCCCGGCTGGGAGCATTCTACGCAGCGGCATGTTTGAGTCCGGAACGCAGTAACGCCATGCACAGAGCAATTCCAGAGGAAGAGGTCATACCGGAGCCATGCGGCACGCCTACGGGCCACCTCAATATGGGGGGTTGCCGGGTCGGAACGGGCGGTTTTGCGCGCTTCCTCTAAGAATCGGTCATCTTCTAATATATATGGCATGGAGTGACCGCAGCTTGGATCGAATTTCAGAACGAGCCCGGGTTCATCGAATCCGGCTTCCAGTTTGACGCGAATGCTCTCTAACGAGTCCATGTTAGCTCCTTTTGTGGTCCACTATACCTATATTCCTTTTCGGGAGTTGTCAAACAAGCCGTGCGGACGAGGCTAGGACGGGGCTAGGACGGAGGGAAAAGTTGAGTTGGATCAAGGGCTTAACCATAGGCCCGTCTTGCCGTCCTGAAAACCCCGGCTTTGGCCCCATCCTCTATGGAAGGAGTGGGGGATATGCAGTATGTCTATATACCCTTACTTATATTCCCTTTATTTCTTTCTTTAATATTCTAAAAGTTAGAGAGATCAAGACAGAGAAGATAAGGGACTGAAAATAAAGGGAAATTCCCGTCCAGTACCTAAAGACGGATTAGACCACTCAGGACATAGCTTGTCGGGGAGGTCAGCAAACGCTATGTTTGGCGCATGACCGTACCTAGCTTCACGCACAAGCAACAAAAGTTCATCGACCTTTACGTCGAGACGCGGGACTACTTCGAAGCGTATTTGCAGGCTTACGAGCCCAAGCGAATGCGCCCGTCCGCGATTCAGATCGAGGGCTGGAAGACATTACAAAAACCTAATATTGCCAAAGAGGTCAATCGTCGGCTTGGCGTATTGGCGGAAAAGGTAGACGAATCAACGGGTTTCAACGCTATCCATGCCCTTTCCCTGTTCCTCGATCTGGTCCGCGCGGACCCCAACGAACTGATTGGTTTGCGGGTCGGAGCGTGCCGGAAATGCTGGGGCGAGGGCCATCACTACCAGTGGCGGACGGAGGACGAATATTGCGAGGCGGTCGAGGCTGCCGAGAAAGCCAAGAAGTCCCTGCCCTTGCCGGACGGCGGCTTTGGCTATGATCACACCCGGGAGCCCTGCCCCACCTGCCCCTATTGCGGGGGCGAGGGGGAGAGCCGTATCGTGCCGCAGGACACCCGGAAGCTATCCCCGGGCGGAAAGATACTGTTCCAAGGCGTCAAGCAGACCAAGGATGGCTTGCAGATCATCCTAGCGGACCGCACCAAGGCGCTGGAGAATGCAGCCAAGATCATTGGCGCATTCACCGACAAGATCGAAATCCACGGCTCCGTCACGAACCTCAAGCCGGACATGAAGGGCATGAGCGGATCGGACGCGGCCAAGGCATATGCGGACTTCATCAAGGGCATTGACGCTGGCGGCAAGAAGCTCTAGGCTGCCCCTATGGTCAACATAGGAGATGCACCATGTCCCTCGTTGGGAAAGTCGCCATAATCACCCATTCGTTCATGCGCGACCACTATGAACTGGGCCTGATCGAAAGCGAGACGGCCAAAACCGTGATGTTCAAAAGCTGGTATGTGAACAGTGGCCAGTGGGGCGAGACGGCGAGCAGGCGCGACAAGGCAGGCGTCTGGATAGTTCTGGGCGATGTTACCGCCTTCGACATGCCGGACTTGTCTGCACGGCTTAACACCCTCAAGGATGAGCGCAAAGCGGCAGAGCGGGCCGCGCGTTCGGCCTTCATGGCGGGGCTGGAGGGTCTGAAAAATGCAGGTTGAACCCGGCAAGCGATACTGGCGCGCGGACGGCAAGATCACCGACCCCCTTTTGGAGCCGTCTGGCCACCCGCCTGTGGTGGTCGCTGTCGACCAGTACGGCAGGACGTATCAGTCAGACGGGGAGGTCTATCCCTTAAAGTCCGAAGGCGTCCGGCTGGTGCGGGAATACGTGCCGCCCGTCGAGGTGTTTACGGACTACCGAATCCAGACATCCGACTTTCAGGGCATGGGCGTGATGGACGCCGAGGGCAGCGGTTGCGTTAAGGTCTGCATACCCTCGACCGAAGCGGACGCCGAGACGTTGCGCGTCTGGGCTGCCGTACTGCTTGATATGGCCGAGACGCTGGACAAGCTGCCCCGCTGATGGTCTAAGAATTTCGACCCGACCGGGAGGAGCGGGCCCACTCCTCCCACCTTTCCAATCTAGGAAACTCAATGACAATTCTTGTCGATACCTTTGGCGCGGTTGGCAACGGCACCACGAACGACCGTGCGGCCATCCAGAGCGCACTTAACAGCCTTGCAACGTCTGGCGGCACTGTCGCCCTGTCCGACAACAAGGTCTATCGCATTGCGGGCGGCGACCTCACCATTCCGCGCGGCGTGACGCTCAAGGGCGCGCTCTCCTTCAACGGCCATCGCGGCACTAATGCCGGTGCGAACTACAACACGCAGGCCGGTATCGTTGCCGACCCCGCCTACAAGATCAAGATTATGGGCGGCGCGACTCTTGACGGCGTGCTGGTCCGCCCCTACGGCATGACCTTCCCGCAGCCTAACGATCTGGCCTATGTCGGCACTGCCATTCAGATGATGGAAGATGACGGGGCTATCCTGAATTCTATGGTCATCGGCTTTGAAATGGCCGTCTATGCCGAGAACAGCCAGCGTGGCCGCATTGAGCGGTTCAACACCGATTGCGTCAACGGCATCCGCGTCAAGACCTCGTGGGATATCTGGTATCTGCGCGAGGTCCATTGCTGGCCGTTCGGCACCATCTCCAGCGTCACGCATGGCGACGTCCGCCGTCGCGGTTATGGCATCCAGTTCGAAGAGGGCGGCGACTGGAACAAGATTACCGATTGTTTCACGTATGGCTATGCTGTCGGCGTTCACGTCAAGAACTGTGGCAGCATGACCCTAACCGGCGTCGGCACTGATAACGCGGTCGACCTCGACCGTCCCACCATTGGCATCCTGATCGAAGGCGGTTGCGACGATACCGTGCTGATCGGCTGTCAGGCAGCGGCCTCGACCCGTGGCATTGTCATCGCCACGTGGCCGGGCATGCGGACGCTTATCTCCGAGGCCCGTTGCTGGGCTAACGGCATCGGCATCCACACGACTGCGCAGGGCACTATCAACATCGTGAATTCGATCCTGCGCGCCGCCTCGTGGAGCGCCCGCCACGATGAAGGCAACGGTGCGACGGTAAACACGAGCATGCTTCTGTTCTGACCGTATAGCCAAACCCTCCCGGTCCCGCTAAGGTGGGGCCGGGGATTAACGCAAGAGATATCGCACAATGGATGAGCTAGAGCAGATTATCGCCGACCAGATGGAGGAGATAGCCCGCCTCCGGACCGCCCTCACGAAAGCCGAGGGCAAAGACAGCTACTACGAGTCGGTTTATGACTTCATTTGGGGCGCGTGGAATGACTTTGCTTTGGCGGAGCTTGGCACCTCCCAGCCCTCTGCCCTCGACCTCGCCAAGCGCCCCGAGCTTGCCGCCCTATATGAGGCGATCCGATGACTGCCGTGGCGATCCGGCGCAAGGCTGATGGGCTATACCTCCACAACGCCTATATCCACGCCCAGACGCCCCGCTATGCCGAGAGCGAGGGCAAGGCCCGCATGGTCATCCGGATAGACCGGGGGGCCGATCTGGACGAATACGAGCTTGTGCCGCGTGAGCAGGTCAAACCGTGAGGCCGGAAGAGTCGTTCGACTTCAAGAACCCGGATTATGGGCCGATCTTTGAGGCCCGAGTCGAGCGGTTGCACCAGATCAGGCAAGACCCGCAGTTGCTGGCTTTCCTGCGCAGGCACTATGCCGAGCATCCGGACGACTTCATCACGGATTGGGGCGTCACCTACGACCCCCGCAATATCGAGCGCGGGTTGCCCGCCGCCGTGCCTTTCATCCTGTTCCCCAAGCAAAGGGAATGGGTCCAATGGTGTATTGCGCGGTGGAGGGGGCAGGAACCGGGGATCACGGAAAAGACGCGCGACATGGGCATGTCTTGGCTCTCCATCGCGTTTGCCTCCAGTATGTGCATCTTCCACGATGGCCTAACCTTCGGCTTTGGCTCCCGTAAAGAGGAGTATGTCGACAAGATCGGCCATCCCAAGAGCCTGTTCTACAAGGCCCGCATGTTCATCGACCACTTGCCGCCCGAGTTCAAGGCAGGGTGGACGCCCGAGCACGCCCCCCATATGCGAATCAGCTTCCCGGACACCAAGTCCGTGCTGACCGGCGAGGCGGGCGACAATATCGGTCGAGGCGACCGCGCGGCCATCTATTTCGTTGACGAAGCGGCGTTCCTTGAGCGGCCCCAGCTTGTCGAGGCGTCCCTATCCGCCACGACCAATTGCCGTATCGACATTTCGACCCCTAACGGCACGGCCAATCCGTTCGCCCAGAAGCGGTTCAAATTCCCACCCGAGCGGGTCTTTACGTTCCACTGGCGGGCCGATCCGCGCAAGGACGACGCTTGGTATGCCAAACAGGTTGACGAGCTTGACCCCGTCACGGTCGCGCAGGAAATCGACATCAACTATTCGGCCTCCGTCGCGAACGTGGTCATCCAGCCCGAGTGGGTCAAAGCCGCTATCGACGCGGACAAGAAGTTGGGAATCGTCATCTCCGGGCCGCCCCGGTCCGCTATGGACGTGGCGGACGAGGGCAAGGACATGTGTGCCGTCGCGCAGGGCCGAGGCGTCCGGATCGAGCGGGTGGACGAATGGAGCGGCAAGGGCAGCGATATCCTCGCGTCGGTCGCCAAGGCGTTCAACCTCTGTGACGAGTTTGGCAGCCGGACCCTGCGATACGACGCGGACGGCATGGGCACGAACGTCCGGGGCGATGCACGCGCGCTCAATGAGGCCCGCGACCCGGACGGCAGCAAGAGGCATGAGCGGATCACTGTGGAGCCTTGGCGCGCGTCCGGCAAGATCGTCCGGCCAGATAAGCCAGTCCCGTCCGTCGCGCCCGTCGCGGACCGCAAGGGCCGCACGAATGGGGACTTCTTTTCGAACGGCAAGGCTCAAGGCGCATGGGAGCTACGCATTCGTTTCCAGCGGACCTATCGTGCCGTCACGGACCCCAACTATAAATATGATCCGGACGACCTGATTGTCCTCGATAGCAGCATGCCCAACCTCGCCAAGATCGAGATTGAGCTTTCCCAGCCCACCTACACGTTCAACACGGTCGGCAAGCTGGTCATCAACAAGGCCCCGGACGAGTCGCGCTCCCCGAACCTTTACGACTCGGTCATGATGCTGATGGCCCCTGCCCAAAAGGCTGGATATGACCTGTTGACAGCTATGTCAGGTTAGGGCTAGGGTGGCCCCTGTTCAACACAGGAGTCGATGACATGACATTCAAAAAAGGCGACATGGTCCGCCGCGTCCGTAACGGAAATGAGCACTGCCCGGTTGGCGCAGTGGTCGAGGTCAAGGCGCTCGAAAATGACCGCCTCTGGTATGATGGCCAGATGAATGGGGCGGTTTGGGGCGCGCCCGAAAACTTCGAATTGGTCCTGCCGCTTGTGACCGTCGAGACTCGCACGGTCCACAGCATCAATTCGGGCCTTCACGGGCGCTTGCGAGTGGCACGGTCGCAAGCGGACAAGTCCAAGATTTTCGTCGCGATTAACCCCGAGTCACGGGCCGCGCCGGAGGGGATTTTCGTCCCCGTCAACGCGGACGAACTGGACGCGCTGTCCGAACAGTTTAAGGCTCTGGCAGAGGCGTTGCGCAATGCTGCCGAATGAGCTTGATTTCACTTTCGAGGGGGCGCGCTATCACGTGCGCTTCCTTCGGGGCCGCGTCTCCTCCGTCATGGGTTGGCGCGATCTTGGCGAGGGGCGCAGGTCGGTCCGCTATGACCTCTGGAGCCTCAAGAACGCCCGTCCGCCCGGGCCCAAGACCAAACGCATTATCGACGCCGCCAAGATCGAACGGCAGGCCGAGGGCAAGAGATTGGCCGAGGAGGCCAAGGCCCGCAAACTCAGGTTCACCAAGCCATGATTTTCACTGCGCTCTCTGGCATCTGCCTTGGCCTTGCGGCTGGGGTGGCGTTCGTCACCGGGACACGGTGGGGGGCACTGCCTCCCCTCACCCGCCAAACCGCAATCGTGACGGTCGGAGCCTATGTCTGGCTCGCCTCAATCATCCAACTCCTAGGAATGCTCTAATGCTCGCCAAGTTTTTCGCTTATACCGTCATCCTAATCCTTGTCGCCCTCGCTCTGCTCTCCCTGTTCGGCCTCGTGTTCGCGCCGGTCATCACGGGCGGGAAAATCATGGGCTCGCTGGCCTTCATCCTCGTGATGATGGGCCTAAGCATGGGCACTGCCAAGCTGGCGGGGGTCTAATGTGGATCGAGCACAACGGCCAGATTCTCCCCTCCCATGCTGGGGTGTTGGACTTGGTCCTAGTCGAGTTTCGGGATGGAACCCGGACCGATACCGCCGAGGAAGTCAAATATTGGTGCGGGGCGGCGAGCAATTGGAAGTGGAACCGGAGATTTCCGAGCCCTTCCGAGATAGTGGCTTACAAGAAGGTCGAACGATGAGAGAGCCCGGCAATTATTGGGTCAAGGTCGACAACCGCTGGACAGTGGCCCATTTTGACCGCTACGGGTGGACGCTGGACGGCAAGCCGGTCCGGGCAGAGAAGGTCGGCCACTATGTCGGAAGCTAAGCGCAAGTGGATGCTGGAAGCCGCCAAGCGCACCATTGGCCACGGCGGGGGAACGGCGGAACGCTGGGCCAAGTACCTTTCGGCCCTTTATGACGCGATCATTGCCGAGACGCCCGAGCGTGTCGACGTGCCGAACTGTGAAACCTTGGAGGTGGCGACCTATGATCGAAGCGAATAAGCGCAGCCCGCTGGGGTATCTCTACAGTTACGACCCCAAGGCCCCACTCGGGCAGCGCCTTGCGCGCAGGCGGACCGACCTGCGCTCTTGGCAGGTGGGGAAGCCAGAATTCAGCATTCAAACGCTGCCCCCGGATGAGCTTCGGCACATAGCGGACCTAATTGACGCTTGCCAGCCGTCTGATGTAGCATAAGGGCCATGACCCAATCCCTTGCAGACGGCTTCACCAACCTCATTTCGAACCTTGGCGCGGCCAACGGCAAGACCTCCGCTAATGCCTACCTGACCCGCAAGGTCGGGAAGGTAGAGGCGGAGGCGGCCTATGCTGCCTCGACGTGGTTTGGCAAGATCATCGACATCCGCGCCGACGACGCGGTCCGTGAGGGCCGTTCGTGGAAGGGCGACAAGTCCCAGATTGAGAAGATCGAGGCAGTCGAGTCCGCGCTGGGCTTGTGGCCCAAGGTCAATCAGGCGATCAAGTGGGCGGACCTCTATGGCGGCGCGGTCATCATCCCGGACCTGCCGGGCAACAGTGCCAGCCCGATCAACCTCGACCGGATCACGCCCGGCTCTGTCAAATTCCTGTCGGTCCTGTCGCGCTACGATATCCAAGCCGAGGGGGTCGACCGGAACCCGCTTTCCCCCAACTTCGGCAATGCCGAGCGATACACGGTCAACACGATGGGCGGGGGTCAGGCCGTTTTCCACCCGTCGCGCGTCATCCTGTTCAATGGCCGGATCACCGGCACGATAACCGACCGCACCGAAGTATGGGGCGAGTCGCTCTGGCAGCATCTGGCTGACAGCGTCTTGGCGTCCGATAGTGGCGCGGCTGCCGTATCCGCCCTGTTGCACGAGGCCAAGATTGACGTTGTGGCCGTGAGCGAATTCATGGAAGGGGTGGCAAACCCTGAATATGAAAAGGCGTTCATGGCGCGTTGGCAGATGGTCGCGCTCCTCAAGTCGATTGCCAATGTGACGCTGATCGACAAGGACGACGAGTGGAGCCAAAAGACCGTCAATTGGACGGGCCTGCCCGAGGCCGTTTCAACGCTCCTCACGGTCATGGCTGGCGCGGCTGACATCCCCTTGACCCGCTTGCTTGGCATCCAGTCCAAGGGCCTTGGCAATGGCGGCGACTCCGACCTCCGCAACTATTATGACTCGGTAGCAGCCAAGCAAAAGCTCCAGTTCGCCCCGCGCATGGCCCCTCTGGACGATATCATTGTCCGGAACGCGCTTGGCCGTCGCCCGGCAGACCTCTGGTATGGGTGGAATCCTCTGTGGCAGCCCTCCCAGAAGGAGAAGGCGGAGACGCAGAAAATCCGCGCCGAGACGTTCGCCATCGAGCTTAACACGGGCGCGCTGTCCGAAGAGCCGCTGGCCAAGGCTTATGTTAACGGGGCCATCGAGTCCGGACTGTATCCGGGCTATGAACAGGCCATTGCGGACAGTGAGAGCGATGATGGATTGCCTACCGAGGAAGAGGTTGCCACGGAAACCGCAGCACTCGAGTCAGCACGTGCCGCGCAGGCAGCCTTGCCCGCCCCAGATCAGACGCAACAGGTAGGGGACGCCGCGCCCCGCTCGCTCTATGTGCGCCGGGATGTCATCAACGCCGCCGAAATCACCCGCTGGGCCGAGTCTCAGGGCTTTACAGACATCGTCCCCGACCTTCACGTAACGGTCCTCTACAGCCGCGCGCCCGTCGACTGGTTCTCCATGCCGACATCGTGGGAGGAGGAGCTTCGGTTGCCCAAGGGCGGCCCGCGCGCAATGGAGACTTTCGGGGACGCCAAGGTTCTGCTTATCGCAAGCAACTTCCTAAAGTGGCGTCACGAGGAAATGGTGGGCATGGGCGCGTCCCACGACTTCCCGGACTATGACCCGCACATAACAATCAGCTACGGCCCCATGCCGGAGGGCGTGAAGCCCTACACCGGCAAGATCATCCTAGGCCCGGAGATTTTCGAAGAGGTCGAGGCGTGATTGTCGACCTCAAGGCCATTCTAAAGGCCCGGGGCCGCAAACGCGCGCTAACGCTCCGCCCGATCCAGACCACAAAGGCCCAAGCGCGCGCTCTGGCGCGCCTCTACGCCCCGGTAATGCAGGAATGGGCCGATGGTGCCAAGGAACGGGTTCTGCCCGCCTATGCCCGCTCGCTGGCCACGTTTACCGGCGACTCCCCTGCCGATATCGAGACAGCTATCGACGTGGTGGATGAGCGGGCCGTCCGTGCCACGATTGATTTCCGGGCAATGTTCCCGCAGTGGGCCGGGAGTGTCGAGCAATGGCACACCAACCAGATCGCCGGGCAGTTGTCCTATGCGACCAATATCGACCTCTCGACCCAACTTGGCGGGGCGCGCGGGACGATTGCGGACGCCTTGGCCCGTAACACCTCTCTGGTCCGCAACGTCTCCGATGAGGCGCGCGGGCGTATCTCCGACATCGTCTTTCGGGGCTTGCAGAACCGCACGCCGGTCCGGGATGTTGCTGCCGAGATAAACAAGGCCGTGGGGCTGGGCAAAGAGCGTTCCTTGCGGATCGCCTCTGACCAGACTGTGAAGCTCTCCGCCTCGCTCGATGAGTTGCGCCAACGCCAATTGGGGTTCGATAGCTTCATTTGGCGACATTCCGGCAAGGTGCATTTTCGCGTCGACCACAAGGCCCGGGATGGGGTGGAGTTTTCGTGGGATTCGGAGGTCGCCAAAAACGACCCCCCGGGCTATGCGCCATTTTGCGGCTGCAAGGCCATTGCGCACATGTCTATGGATGAAGAGGAGCCCGCACCGGCCCGACGCGAAACCATCGCCCAGCGCACGGCCCGGCTCAATGAAGAGGCCCGGGATTATGTCATCACCAACGGCAAGCGGGACAACTTCGAATATCTCTATGCGTTCGACAAGTCGACGGGCGAGGTGATCGACAAATACACCTCCCAAGCAGAACGGTTCGTTTCGTTCACGCCTGCCGTGGTGCGCGCGATCAGCGACTCCAAGCGCAAGATCGTCGTGCGGCACAACCATCCATCGTCCACCTCTCTCAGCGGTCAAGATACGCTCATGATGGGCGTGTTCCCGGGCATGGCCGAGATGGTCGCGGACGGGATAGACGGCTCCTACTACCACGCCGCCCGAGCCCGCAAGAAGATCACCCAAAAGGCCGTCGACAGCGTGCAAAGGGAGGTCCGGAGGATACTGCAAAGGCAGGTCAATGACCGGACCATAACGCCCGAGGATGCAGGCAAGCTGGAGGCGCATTTGCGCAACGTCCGGCTGAACGCGCTGGGCTATCTGAAATATACGTTCCGGTTCGAAGGTGACACCTTGGCCCGGGTCAACCGCAACAAGGCGGCACTAGAGGAGGCCGAAAGATGGCTGAAATAATCGACCCCCCCAGCACGTTCGACACGCGCGAGGAGTGGGAGCGTTTCCTCGCCTCCCTCCGCAAGATCAAAAAACCCTCCGCAGCGGTCAAGAAGGCCATTGCGGAGGCAGAGGAGCATTTGGCCGGTTAGAGCCCGAAGTTGGACTCGCAGATCGGGCCAATCCCGTTCGCCACGGACACCGGGTCGGTCAATTCGCGACCGCAGCAGCAGCAACGGCCCGTTTCCTTGCCCTTGGCCTTGAGAGCTTCGGCAGGGCTGGCAGCGATCTCCAGAAGGCCCGGGAGGATCGAGTCGGCCTTGACGCCCCAAGAGGCTTTGAACTGGCTGCCGACGATCTTGCCAGCATATTCCCCGTTCAGCTTCACATAGAGCGCGCCCGCGTTCTGGCCGGTGGCCGGGGCTTCCGTGATCTTGATTGCGCCAAACCAGAGCCCGGGTTTCTTGAGGCCGTTTGACTTTGCCGTTTCAAGCAAGGCGCGGACGGTTGCAAGGTCGACCGTGGGGGCATTGGCGTCGGCTTTGGCCTTGGCGGCAGCGCGCTCCGCGTCCCGGGCAGCGGCCTTCTCAACTTGGCGCTGGCCAGCGGCAGCCTGATTGGCCGAGAGCGTGCCGCGCTCTTCGAACTGGCGGAGGAGGTCCGCGACAAAGCTATTCCACGAGGCCAGCGGGCGCATGGCTTCAATCAGGCCCGGGAATTCCGAGTGGAACGAGTCCTGCGCAATGGACAGCTTGTCAGCCTTGCGCGCGGCTGCCTTGTGGCGGGCCTTCTGGCGGTCAGCGTGGGAGCTATAAAAGAAACCCTTGCCCTTGCAGGCAAAGCATTCCGACTTTTCCTGATGGACGCGAACGCCCTTATAAAAACCCGTACCGGCGCAGGATTCGCAAGGGAACGTTGGGCGCTCAACCTTGGCCTTGGGGGTCGAGCCCGAGGAGCGCACGTCGAGATTGTTGAAAGAGGGGAGGTCGGAGAGGTCATCAATAAAGGAGTTCATCGGTCAGTCCCTTTCGTTCGTTGACCCCTTGTCCCATATCCTGACGGGGCCGTCAACACCTATTTGCCAGCCCGGGGCCGTTGGACTATATTGCCAGACATGAGCGCAAAATCCCATTCCGACCGATTGAAACGCATGGCAAATGCCCGGCAAGCCGTGGCCCGCAAGCTCTATCAAGCAGGCCAGCTTGTCGAGCTTGACGCCGAGCAGTCCATCACCGAGGGCTCCATCTCCGGAGCGGGCCACGTCCCGTCCGAGCCCGGGCAGCCCCCTAACGCCGATACCCGCTTCCTCGACTCCAATATCGAAACGGAGATCGGCGGCCCGGGCATCGTGACCGTGACCAGCAAGGCCCCCTACTCCGCCGCGCTGGAGTTCGGCACTGACCGGGGGCTGGAAGAGCGCCCCTTTATGCGGCCCGCCCTGCAAAAGAATCGGGCTAAGATTGTGAAGATGGTCGGGGAGGCAATTCGCACAACCATTAAATAAGGGGAAGTCCAAGACATGTCTTTTATTGCCTCAGACGGCACGGTCCAAGATAAGATCATGGCGTCCGGAGAACCGATCACCGGGACGGACGCCAAGAGCTACCGCGCCTCCGATGGCTCCTTGCAGGGGTCTTTCCCCGTCGAGGGTGGCGGAGGGGGTGGGGGTGAAGGCGGCCCGGTGGAATGGGATGACGTTCTCTCCAAGCCCAGCACGTTCCCTCCCATCATTGGCACGACCGCCACGACCGCCAAGGCAGGGGACTACTCCCCGGCGTGGGGAGAAGTGACCGCCAAGCCCGCCTTTATGGCCGTGGGGGCGAGTGCCGAAGAGGCCCGGGACGCCATCTCAGCCATTGGCACGGACCGGATAGGAGTCCCGGGCGGCATCGCCCCACTCGATCAGTCGGGCATGTTGCCGGTCGACCGGATCAACGTCTCGGGATTGACCTTCAAGGGGGCTTGGAACGCCGCAACAAACTCCCCTGCCTTGCTCGACGGGACCGGGAGCGTCGGAGACTTCTACAAGGTGTCCGAGCCCGGGACGTTCAATTTCGGGAACGGGGCTTATGACTTTGTGGAGGGCGATTGGGTCATATTCGCCGCAGGCGTCTGGCAACGGATCGGGGTTCACGAGGCCGTGGCGTCGGTCAATGGCCAAACGGGTATGGTTGTCCTGACCGCTGCCGATGTCGGGGCGCTGCCTGCCGACTATGAGCCGCCCGCCTACGTCCCGCCCCCTTTCGCGGCGATCCACGTGCAAGAGCAGGCGTCCGCAGGCACGAACGGGGGCGCGACCACGGCAGGAACATGGGCGGCGAGGGCCCTGTCCGCAGTCAAGGAAAACTCCATCCCGGGCGCAACCTTTGCAGCACGCACCATAAATCTCCCAGCCGGAAAATACAAAGTCGAGGCTACCGGCTGCACGTATTTTGCAGGCTCTAACCGCATGAGAATTACGGCGGGGGGCGTCCCTATCCTCCACGGCGTCTCCGCGTGGTCGAGTAACAACCAGATTAACAATTTCGCCACGTTGAAGGGCGTTTTCACCTTGGCTTCCCCCACGGCTATCCAACTCCAGCACCGTGTTTCATACGGGCACGCTACAGGCTGGGGGATGGCCGCCAACTATGACGGACAGCCGGAAGTGTTTTCCGAGCTTCTGATCGAAAAAGTGGGTTGACGACCCGGTCACAGCCCTTTAAGGGTAGGGACAGAAGGCCAAGGCGCTTTCGACCGCTGATAGCTCTAGGCGGAAAAATGTTGGGTAAGGGGGCCTTGGCCTTTAGAGAAATGTCTCTCCGAACCCGACGAGCAAAGTCAAGACGGACCGTGGCATGCAAGCGCGGATCGACTGGCCCCAACGGTAAATCTCCTCCAAAGTCATACCGTTGGGGCCCTTGACACTCCCTAGGCCCGTCAATACAATGCGGCCTCATGTTGCATAACTTCACAGACGCAGTATCGCTGGGCCAGATCAGAAAGACCGCAGATGGTTATTTGACCACTGTGGCCAAGGCCGTGCGAACAGGCGTCCAGCTTTATGCGGGCTCCGAGGTCGGTCGACCAGACCTGTCCGTGGTGCGCGTCATGCGCCCGGCTGATGAGGTGTTCAGCACTGACTCACTCCAATCCTTCTCCCACGCCCCTGTCACGCTGAACCATCCGACCGAACCTGTCACACAGGACAACTGGAAGGCCCTTGCCGTTGGCGAGGTCAGCACGGCGGCCCAGAAGGACGGCGAATGGATCGCACTGCCCTTGATCCTCAAGGATGGGGCTGCAATCAAGGCCGTGGAGTCCGGAATGCGCGAGCTTTCCGCAGGCTATACATGCGAACTGGAGTTTGTGGACGGTCATCCCGACTATGACGCAATCCAACGCAATATCAAAATCAACCACCTTGCCGTGGTCGACAAAGCACGTGCGGGCTCGACTGCCCGCATTGGCGATAATTGGGGCGCAGGCCCTATTCACGCAACCGATACGGAGAATAAGGGCATGACCCTCAAGACCGTTATGGTGGATGGGATCGGGCCGGTTGAAACAACCGACTCGGGCGCTCTCGCCATCTCCAAGCTGCTCAATGACGCCGCCAAGGTGGCGCAGGTTCACGCCGCCGAGCTTTCTTCTGTTCAGGCCCTTCTTGACGCTGCCGAAAAGGCAACCGCCAAGGCCGAAGCTGACCGCGATGCAGCCCTTGCCAGAGTGCTGACTGATGCTGACCTCGACCGGGCCGCCGCTGCCCGTGGCGATCTGCTCGCCAAGGTCAAGTCGCTCGCTCCAAGCGTCGTCACCGATGGCGTTGCCGCTCTGGACCTCAAGAGGGCCGTGCTTGCAGACCGCAAGATCGACCTGACCGGCAAGTCTGACGCCTACGTGGAAGCCCGCTTCGACACCCTCATTGAGGACAGTGCCGGGCAGGACCACACCCGCGTTGCTCTTGGCAACATCAAGCCCGTCGAGGTCAAGGACGCCGCTGCCGCCGAACAGGCCGCGCTTGCCAAGGCCAATGCTGGCTATAACGAATGGAGGAACGCATAATGCCCCCCGTCTATCGCGACTCTATCCCGCCTTATGCGCAGGGCCGCCGCGCCAATGCCGAAGAGTGGAACGGGATTTCCCGCACGCTCGCAGGCGCTGCAAATGTCGGCTTTGGCGTTCCCGTCATCCACGGCACGGATGAACATACCGTTCTTCCGCTGACCGCCGCAGGTCAGAACGTCGCTGGCATCACCGAAACCAGTTACGTCCTGCCTCACCCCGGCGACAACTACGAGCCCGGCGACACCGTTGCCGCGTGCGAGTCGGGTGTCATCGGCGTGCTGCTTGGTGCGAACGTCGCCAAGGGTGCCGTCGCTCGCTTCAACGTCACCGCGCAGGCGTGGACGGGGGCAGCGGCCTCCGCAACCGTCCTGACCATCCCGGGCGCAACTTTCGAGGAAGCTGGTGCCTCTGGCGCTGTCGGACTCGTTCGTTTCCGTCGCCCCAATCCCGCTTTGGCGACTGGAGCCTAAGACATGACCAAGCAATTCGTTTCCGACGCACAGGCCCTGTCCTTTGTGCAGGGGGAAGCCTACCGGATCAATCCGCGCGTCTATGAAACGCGCTATCCGGATTGGGACTTTGCCCGTCTGATCTATGTCGACACCTCCGGGGGTCCGTGGGACCAAGGCGTCATCACGTACTCCAGCGATGAAAGCGGCAAAGCCAAGATCATCTCTGGCTATGCGAAGGACATGCCCTTTGCGGACGTGAGCCAGTCCCGTGAACTGCGCAGCCACAAGATGCTTGGCATCGGCTACCAGTACAATATCGAGGAAATCAACGCCGCCATTCTGGTGGGCGGTACGCTTCCGCAGCGCCGGGCAAATGCTGCCCGCAAGGCGTACATGCGCGAAATGTACGAGATCACCCTCACCGGCCTGCCCGAGGCGGGTTGGACCGGCCTGCTCAATTCGACCGCCATCACTTCGACGGTCGCACCGGCAGACGGCACCGGCTCCGTGACCTTCTGGGTGGACGAGGACGGCGTGGGCCAGAAGACCCCGGCCCAGATCGTTCGTGACATCAACATTGCCTTGCAGGGCGTCTACCTCGACACCATCACTGTCGAGATGGCCGACACGATCCGCCTGCCTGTCGAGGCATATAACTACATCGCGCAGACGCCTTACAGCGCCGTGACGATGGACACGATCCTGTCTTTCATCCAGCGCACCAACATCTATACCCAGACCACGGGCCGCCCGCTGACCATCACCGCTCATCGCGAGCTTGGCACGGCTGGCGCTGGCGGCACGGGCCGCATGGTGGCCTACAAGAACGACGAGGAAACGGCACGTCTCCACCTGCCCATGCCTCACCAGTTCCTCCCCGTCTATCAGGACGGCTGGGCCAATTGGGTCATCCCGGGCATCTTCCGCACGGGCGGCGTCGAAATCAGCAACGCGCTTGCCTTCCGTTACATCGACGGAATCAGCCAGCCGCCTGTTGCCGCATAAGAGCAATGTCGAGCGAGCAGAGAGAGGGCCTACGGGCCCTCTTTTCATTTGATGTAAGACTTGAGGGCCGCTTGTAGCTCCGGCTGCGCGGGCTGGGCGTCGAGGATGGCGAACGAGGCCGAGACAACATCGACGGGGGCCGGGACGAATGCGAGGGCGAGAACGAGGAAGAGGGACTTGAGCATTTCGAGTTTCCTTGATGAATGTTTGACGAGAGTGTCAGACATTGCGCGACCAGTCAACAGGGATTATAGTGGCCAAATGGCAAACATCACACTGACCAACCAAACGAATAGCCCGATCACCATTGGCACCGCGCTCTTTGGCGTCAATGTGCCGACCTCCGCTGATCTTGCGGGGACCGATCTTGCAATTGCCGAGGTCTATCGCGACTCCGGCCTTGCGTCTCTAATCTCCACTCCGGCCATCACCGGAATCCCGCAGGTCGGGGAGACTCTGACCGGCAATGGCGGCGTCTGGCAGATTTCCGCCAACGGGACGACCGGGTGGGCCGATATCCCCGGCGCGTCCGGCGACACCTACGTCCCGGTAGAGGCCGACGCAACCAAGTTCATCCGCTTGGCCGTTGGCACGGTTTACAGCCCTGTAGTCGGCCCCGTCGAGGCAGCGGAATGAGGGTCACAGTAACGAACCGCTCCAATGGCGCTGTCGACCTCATGGGCGGCAATAAGGTGCCAGCAAACGGCACTTGGACCGGGGAGATGGACGACCTCCATGTCTCCATCTTTGGCGCGTCAACCGTCCTGACCGTCGAGCCCGCAGACGATCCGCTCCAGCCGTTCCGGGATGAATATGAGCGCCTGTCCGGCAAGCCTGCCAATAAGCGTTGGGGCGAGGACCGGCTTTTTCAGGAGATCGAGGCACTTGACCCCCAGCGAGTTTAAGGCGCTCAAGCCGCAGTTCGCCAACGTCCCAGACGCTACGGTCGAGGGCTATCTAAGCATGTCCGCGCGGCTGGTGTTTGACCCAGACGACGCCGACGCGATGGCCGCCCTCACATGCCACCTCATGACGCTGGATGGGCTGGGCACGGACGCGCAGTCCGAGTCGTTCGCAGAGGGCACGGCCAGTTTCCAGACGATCCGCTCCGGCGACCTCACGCTTACACGCTTCCAGAGCCAGTCGAGCGGGTCCAGCTATGTCGATTGGCTCCGGCAAACCCCTTGCGGGAGCTTCTATGCGCTCTTGCTCAAGATGACCCGTGGCGGCCCGCGCGTGGCCACTGGCGGAGGCGGGCGCTGTCGGACGGCATATGCCAAGGACGGATGGCCGCTATGGGTTGACAACGCCTAGGGCGTTTGCTAGGTAGGGAGCGCGTTATCTCCTTTGCTGTTGACCCAAGGCGCCCCCGGTTCATTCTGGGGGCGTTTTGCTTATGCGGTATGAGTATTCCCCGGGCGCGACGATCCGGTATTTCACGACGCCTTCATGCACCAGCCCGTTCATGATCTTTTTGATTTCCGCATTCTTGGTGCGGAACGGCAGCTTGGCCACGAGCGCGAGGGCGTGATTGTTGGAAGCGGGCCGGGACTTCCGGGCGTGCTCCGGGCAGAGGGACTTCCGGTGGGATGGGTTATTGCAGAACCCGCCCGTCACCGGCCAGCGGCATCCCGTTACGTGCTCAAGGGGCGCGGGGGTAGAGCCGGGGAGCGGTTGATCGTCGGGGATATCCACCAGCACTGGCCCGGCCCGCTGGGGGCCGGAAGGGGGCAGGACGCCCGTTAGCCCCATGCGGTCTATTTGGCCCGCCACAGTGCTCTTTGTGACGCCTAGAAGCTCTGCCATTTGCGTATAACTCCGTCCGCCCTCCATCACGAGGGCCTTAATCTTTTCGCGCAGTTCCGTCTTTGGCGCGCGGGCAGACCCCGGGCCTTGGATACCGTGGCGGGCCACCGCCGAATAAATGGAGTCCGGGGAGGTGCCAAGCCGTTTGGCCAGAACCGTCCAAGGGCCCTCGTGCGATTTCAGTGCGGCGATCCGTTGCGCCGTCGACATACTATTCCAGTGCAATTTCGGCCTCTAAGAGCATTTCCCGCGCCGCTTCAAACTTCTCGGGCGGCATAGACGTGACCCCGGGGCCCATGACGACTCGGGCCACTCCAACCTGAATGAGGAGGCGAGCGCAGTCGTCACAAGGGGGGTGGGTGACATAGGCGGTACACCCGGCAAGGGCGACCCCGATCCGCGCGGCGTTGCCAATGGCGTTCGCCTCCGCGTGACTGGTGAACAGGTACTTGGCCGGGCGCGCGAGGCGTTCGGGGGTGGGCTTCACTCCCCGGGGCATCCCGTTATAGCCAGTGGAGCGGATTTCGTGGTCTGGGCCGACAATGACACATCCGACATGCGTGGTCAGATCGTCCGACCGTTTGGAGATGGCTTGCGCCACCTCCAGAAAGGACTCGTCCCAAGAGGGGCGGTTATTCTGCATATTTAAGGCATCCCTGTTCTACATAGTTGCCAGCTTCACGGGGGCCCGCGCCGTCGAGAGTATAGACCACGAGGGCCACGTGCATTAGGTCCAAGAGCAAACCTTGCCGGTCCAGCACTTCCAAGGTGTCAGAGAAGGACAGACCACGGTTACGACCGTAAGTCATGGTTGCGGCGATGTCACCTTCCATCCGGCACTTGTTGGCTAGTTCGGTGGTGGGGCTGAGAGCGAGGACGGCGACCACGGCGGCATTGATGAGGGACATTTGCAATCTCCTTGTGTTGCTGGTATCGTTCTAGGGGAGTTTGACAGAGGCGTCAATGGGTATTTTGAACGGCGGAATCGCAAAGACAATGGGCCGCGTCATGGGCACGTTCTACCTGCCCGCAACGCTCTGGACGGTCGGACTTGTCGAGGATGGCCAAGGGGGCGGGTCCGAAGCGCGGACACCCCAGCAAGTCAAAGTCCAAGAGAACATGATCCGGGAAGAGGTCCGCGCGGCTATGGGCGTGGCGCAGACTGCCAAGCAATTCTTGATCCTGCAAGACGGGGTCACAGGCGGCCTAAACGACGACTCGGAGCTAGAGGTTGGCGGCGTCACATATGCCCTGTCCCAGCCCCAGCAAGACCCGGCAAAGAGCTATTGGAAAGTCATTGGAGTGCCGAAGTGAACGCGCTGGGCATGATGATCCGCCGAGCTTGTGAAGAGTCCCGCATAGAGAACCTTTTCATTGGCAAGACGGTCGAGGAAATGAAAGCCCTTTGGGATGCTTTCGACCCGGACGCGGATTGGGGCGTTGCGTGCGGGGGCTACGACCCCGAGGACGTTCGATACTACCTTGTGATGATTGGAGAAGGCCGCTATGCCGCATGTTAAATTCGCCAAAAACTATGATTGGCCCATTCCGGGCAAGCGCGGAATGATCGCGTTCAAGGCGGGGTGGGGCGGGCTGATCACGACTCAGCAGGCCAAGGACGCCGAGCGCGCGGGCGCTCTGGTAGTCGTGGAAACTAAAGGCAAGGCTAAGCGCAAGTGAGCACGGACAACAGCCTCCGCGTGCGCCGGGAAGTGGTGGCGCACCTCAAGACCTTTGCGCCCCTGACAGCCCTTGTGGCCGCTGCGCACATCCACGGGGAGCGTGTCCCCGCCGATCCGGTTTGGCCATATCTACGCTATGCGGCCACGACCCTGCCTTATGACGCCTCTTGCTGGTCGGGCAGCACTCACCTTGTCAGCATTCACGCATATTCGAACGGCCCCTATACGGATTCCATCCTCCAGATCGGCGCGCAGATTGTCGAGGCGATGAAGCAATTCGAACCGGACGGGGAGATTGAGGTCGAGTGGGCCAACAATATCGGGCCCTTCAACGACTCCCCGTCCGGCGAGACTTCGAAATATCACCTCGTGACGCAATTCAACGTGACCGTGGCCTAACCGCCATCTCATAGCCAAGCGCATTGAACGCGGCCTGTAGGTTGCTCACTCCGGGCACACGGCCATGCTGCCAATGCTTGACCGTCCCCTCTGCGATCCCCACGGACTGCGCAATGGACTTTGTGGTCGCCCCCTGCTTGTTGGCGAGGTTGAAGAGTTCCCGGACCAAGGGGTCCACATTCGGCATGACCATGAGCGTCATTCCAGCACCTCCAGCGCGCGGACGGGGTAAATCTGGACGGACCCCGCATGGCTTTCGCTTTCGACGGCAACGCCATCCGGGGTGAGGCTGGTAGAGTAGTGGCCGACTACACGCCCCTGCCATTCCGAGCCGGATCGCTTCCGGACCCGCGTGCCGATTGGGAGCGTGGAGGAAAGGGCTTGATTGAAGCGGTTGGCGAGGGCATAGGCCCAAGCCTCATCCTCCTCCGGATCATGGCCGGTTAGGACAGCGGCGACCGTGCGGGAATATCCGCGTGCAGCCGGGCGCATGTCATGCAAGGTCCACTGGCCAAGGCGTTTATTGTGGACGGCCATAAGGCGGGCGTCGGGGGTGGGCTTCATGACATCACCGGACCAAGAAAGACGGGGAGGTTATAATGCTCGCCCCGGTACTTCCGGGCCGAGACGTAAAACTTGCCTCCGTTGAGAGGCAGGGCGTCGAGCTTGTTAGGCTTGATGAAGAAAGCCGGGAACAGGGACGCGGCGCGGCGAGACTGGACCTCAAGGGCAAGCTCCCGGACCTCTTCCGCCGTGAAGCTGGAGCCATTGGCGATGTTGTGGACTCGATGACCGTCAATCATTTGCGATTCTCCTAGGTTGACCTTGACGCTTCTGTCAAACATTGCGCGGGGTGTCAAGCCCTGATAGTATTGCGCCCAACTTTGCGATCAATGGGCCCCGAGGGGTCGGATGGAGTGAACTACTATGGCGCAAGCCCTTACTGTCAAGTTTGGCGAACAGCAACTTTTGATCGGGGATGGGGGTTCGCCGCAGGTGTTTACCGCCCCGTGCGGCATCACCGGCCTGACCAAGACCACCACGACCAACACCTCCGACATCGACATTCCCGACTGTGACGATCCGGACCTTGTTGTCTGGCTTGGCATTGACGAAGTGTCCAAGCGCATGACCCTGACTTTCTCGGGCACGGTCGCGCAGCAGTCCCTTGCCACGTGGCAGGATTGGGAATTGGACGGCGGCCTCCGTGACGTGCGCTGGTTCCGCAATCTGAACGACCTCGCCTTGCGCGGCTATCTGGAAGGCCCTGCCCTCCTGACCGAGTTTGCCGAGACTTCGGAAGCCCGGGGCCGCTTCACCTTCACCGGCACAATCATCTTTGACGGCAAGCCTGTCTGGATTTCCCTCCCGGCAGCCCCCGCCAATACCGTCCCGCCGACCTTTACCGGCACGCTGGCGGATACCGAAGTCCTGACCGCCGTAACTGGCACTTGGACGGGCGCTCCAGAATTCACATACCAGTGGGAACGCTCCCCCAATGGTGCCGGAAGCTGGGCCGAGATTGCCGGTGCCAATGCGGCGACCTACACGGCGACGACCGACGATGTCGGCAACTTCCTGCGCGTCAAGACCATCGGCACCAATAACGGCGGCTCGACGGTTGCATTCAGCGCCTCGCGCGGTCCGGTCACGGCATAATGTCGCGACTCTCCGCAGAGATTGAGCTTGCTTGGGGGCCGGGGGTTTACACCTTCGCCCTCAAGGCCAAGCAGATCGAAGAGCTAGAGCACCGCATGGGCGTTGGGATCGGGCGGATCACGGCCCGCATACACTCCAATGTGGACTTTTACTTCCGCGATGTCCGGGACACTATTTTCCTAGGGCTGGTCGGGGGCGGAACGTCCGCTGCCGAGGCGTCCCGGCTGGTTGACACATGGGTTGACGGCCAGCCAATCGAGCCCCTTGGCCGCGACGGCAAACCCCATCCAGACGGTAATTTGAGCACTGCCCGGGCCATCCTTGGCGCGTGCCGCTACGGTTGGGAGGCTTTGCCAGACGCTCCAGTGGGGGAGCCTCCGAAGGCGGACGGGAAACAATAGACTTCGGCCTATATCGTGCCGTCTTCCTGAAAAACGGAATCGACCCCCGGGCGTGGGAAACCATGAGCCTTTACGAACTGGAGAGCATGGTTCGTACATTGGCAAAAATGGATGACACCAAGCCGGACAGCCCAACGGATGAAGAGTGGGAGGACGCCACGCAAGCCCTTGCCGCCGCGACGGCTAATCTCCCCGATGTAAGGATATAAAAATGGCCGTTGTCGCGGATACTGTGGTTGTCGAACTGATCGCCCGAATGGATGCTTACGAGCGCAACTTGCGCAACGCTTCCAACCAGTCAGACCGGGCATTCAACAGGATCGAATCCGGAGCGGCCAAGGCAGGCGCGGGGCTGGCACGTTCCGTCCGCGCGATGAGCACCGCGCTTGCCACTCTCGGGATTGCCTTTGGCGGGCAGGCCGTCTTGCAGCTAACTGCCGCTTGGACGGACTTGAACAGCCGAGTCGTCAACGCTGTCGGGAGCGTGGATAAGGCCAGCGCGGTCATGGATCGACTCCAGCAGATTGCGCGCCGGACATATTCGTCCCTTGGCCAGACCTCCGAGGCATACCTTCAAAACTCGCAGGCGCTGACCGCGCTTGGCTACAGCACACAGCAACAGCTTGACCTTGCCGAGGCCCTGAACAACTCGCTGGTAATCAGCGCGACCCGTGGCGACCGCGCCCGGCAGGTGATGGACGCTTGGTCTAAGGCTATGGCCGAGGGGTCATTGCGGGGCGACAACCTCAACACGATCATCGCTTCCGGAGGTCGCCTGTCCAAGGCACTTGCGGACAGTCTGGGCGTGTCGGTCAATGAGCTTCGGGCCCTTGGCGCGCAAGGCAAGATCACGACTGACGCCATGTACGGCGTCACCGGGCAGCTTGAGCAGTTGCGCGAGGAAGCGGACCGCATGCCCGCCACGGTAACGGACGGGTTCACCTTGCTCCAGAATGCAATCTTTGCGTTCGTCGGGCAGGCAGACGAGGCCGTGGGCTCCAGTGAGGCCCTTGCCGAGGCCATTGTTTCCATCTCCGACGCCATTGCAAACGCCCCGGATACTGACCTCTTTGACAACATTTTCCGGGGGCTTGGGAATGAGCTTGCCCGGTTCATCGAAGAGGGCGGGCGCGAGCTTGAATATCTGTCCGGCATCCTTGGGGCCCTCGCCAAATTGAAGGACTCCCCCGCCGATGGGCTGGTTGCGCTCAATGGTGCGATGGGCGGCAACATCCGGACCGCCGAGACGTTCGAACTGGCCTTGGCGGACGCCGAGCAGGCTTTGGCCAATTTCGCGGTCAACACCCAAGGCCGGTTCACGACCGCCATCGGGGAGACGGAGAACGGCGTCGTCACTCTGGGGGATGCTGTCCAAGACCTCATCCAGCAAATCCTTGCCGGTGGCGGATCGGCAGAGGAGGCAGAGGAGGCCATTCTTGCGCTTGGCTCCGTTGGCGACGGGGAATTTACCCCCCTCCAGAGCGCGCTTTCGTCCCTTGTCGCCCAACTGTTCGCAGTGCGGGACACAGCCGTTTTGGCCCGGGAGGCTGCCGCCAACATCGACTCCGACCTTGGGCAGTTTCCGTCTAAGCGCCTTTTCAATCGGACGATCGGAGTTGACCTGACCAATGACGGGGGGACTCCTGTCCGCCCGACCGTCACCAGCACCGGGGCAGCCAAGAAAACCCCCGACGAAAAATTCAATGAGTCCCTTGAGGCCCAAAAGCGCCGTAACGATGAGTTGCAGCGTGAGACGGCTTTGCGCGCCACCCTCAATCCGCTGGTCAATGACTATGGCTATGCACTGGAGAAGTTCCGAATCCAGACGGACCTTGAGAACGCCGCGACCCGGGAAGGTCTGGAGTTGACGCCCGAGCGCGTGGCCGCGATTGCAGAGCTTGCCGAGACATATGCGTCCGCCAAGGTTGCCGCAGAGCAGCTTGACGAATCGCAAAAGCAACTCAAGGCGAGTGCGGAGGCTTGGGCCGATACGCTCAAGGATGCTTCCCGGTCCTTCATTGACGATCTGATCGAAGGCAAGACGGCTGCCGAGGCGTTCGGCAACGTGCTTTCCAACATCGGCAGCAAGCTGATCGACCTTGGCCTTTCCAACTTGTTCGGCTCCGGGGGCTTCAATCTGGGCAGCCTCTTTGGCGGGGGTGGCGGCTTCCCCACGCGCGCTATGGGCGGCAACGTCTATGCAGGCCAGCCGACCATGATCAACGAACGGGGCCAAGAGATTTTCGTGCCGACCCAGCCCGGGCGCATGGTCCCTGCCAGTCAAGTGGGTGGCGGAGGCTCCGTCACGTTCGCCCCGCAGATCGACGCGCGCGGCGCGGACGTTGCGGCAGTTGCCCGACTCGAGCAATCCATGCAAAGACTGGCACAAGAGATCGTGCCGACCATCCGGCGCGAGATATCGCAAGGGCCGAAAAAGGGACGCCGATAATGCAAGACTTTCCGGGCTGGACCGTTGATTTCCGCCTCATGTTCCGCCAAGAGCAGTCGCGGCAGGCGTCGGGCCGTACCATCGTCAAGGATTTTGGCACTCCCCTATGGACAGCAACCTATCAATCCCGGGGGCTCCGGCCCAACTTGCTGGATGAATGGCGGGCCCGCCTCAATGCCCTTGCCAATGGGCTGGAGACGTTCAAGGCTTGGCCGATGTCGCGTTGCTGGCCGATCCTCCACCCATACGGGGAGGGGGCCGTCCCGGGCGTCATCGCGACCATTGGCGCGAACCGCAAGTCTCTCACAGTCGACTGGACGGACGGGGCCACGTCCCTTTCCATTGGTGACTATGTCGAGGTGAACAGCCGTTGGCTCTTTCAGGTCACGGGCGTTGCCGCTGGTCTGGTGACGGTTGCGCCAAACCTGCCTCTTGGGGTATTGGTGGGACAGGCCGTGTCCGTCGCCAAACCCGGCGTAACCATGCGGCTGGTGCCTGACTCCGTATCAGCGGGGGCGTCCCTCAATGGACGGGGCTCCATCTCCTTTCAGGCTATCGAGGACCGACCCTAGTGCGCTTCCTGTCCCCCGCCAATAGAGACGCCCTTGCAGCGGGCCGCCTAGTCGCCCGAGACTTCCTGTGGATCGTCGCGCGCGAGCGGGATACGGGCGATCCTGCCGCCGTTGGCTTCTGGTCTGATGTTGACGATCTGGGGGACGCCCGGGTCATCAATCCAGATACCGGGCTGGAGGTGTCGCGCGCATACAAGGGCGCGGGCGGTCTGGTCGAGATCGACGCCATCCCTGCCGTGAGCATGATCGAAGTGCAGGACGTGAATATCCGCCTGTCACAGCTTGACGCGGCAGTGGAGCAGGCGGTCCGGCTTTACGATGTCAAACAGGCCCGGGTGGAAATTCACCGGGGGCTCTATGATCCGGAAAGCCGCTTGCAGGTCGCCCCGGCATATGTCCGTTTCGTCGGCTTTGTGAACAATGTCACGATCCTGACCCCTGCCGAAGGCCGGGACGGCGGCGTGAACCTGACTTGTGTAAGTCATACGCAAGAGCTTATGCGGTCCAATCCGGCCACCCGGTCGCACGAGGACCAGATCAACAATCGCAGCACGTCCGACAACTTCCTTGCAGACACCGCCGTCGCCTTCGAATGGGAGATTGATTGGGGGGCGGTGCAAGGGTCGCAAAATGTCGACACCCGCAAGGGCCTGTTCGGCTGGGGCAACTTCTTGGGATTCCTATGAGCGGCGTCCGTCTCCTCCTTGAATTTCACGCCGCCACCGGACTGCCCTTTCCCGCCACCGCAGCATGGGCCGACAAGCTCTACCAGCGCGCCCGCAGCGACCCCGACTGGCTTTGTCTGGAGCGGCCCGGGGGCATCCTCCTAGCCGCAGTCTCCCCCAGCCCCCTAGGCCCGTTTCTGGCCGCGCAGGAATTGGCTTGGTGGGTGACGCCCGAGGCGCGAGGGGCGGGCATAACCATGCTGCGCGATTATGAAAAGTGGGCTATAGGTAAAGGCGTGGGCGTTATCGAGGTCAAATCTCTGGCCATGTTCCCCGCGACCGAACGGCTCTATCAGCGGGCCGGGTACACCAAACTGGAAACGAGTTGGGTTAAATGGCAGTCTTTTCGTTCGTAGGCGCAAGCCTCTTTGGCGCTGGCACATTCCTTGCCACCCTGACCGCAGGCGCTTTGCAGACGGCGGCTGGCATCGGCTTGAGCATGATCGCCAAGGCCATTTCTGGCCAGTCCGAAGGCTCCAAGTTTGGCGTTCAGGTGCGCTTGCAGGGCGGCGACGATGTCCCCCGCTCCATCCTTCTTGGCTATGCCTCGACGGCGGGCTCTCTGGTCTATGCGAATTCGTGGGGCAATCCGGACAGCTTGCCAAATGCGTATTTTACGCAAGTCATCGCGCTGGCAGACTACCCGATCCGGGCGCTGGTGGGCGTGGACGTCAACGGCATCCCCGGCACGCTGGGCACGGAAGCGGAGGGCAACCTTGGCTTTCCCGTGCTGGAGTACCGGAAGGATGGCCGGGACCACGTTTGGGTCAAGTTCTATGATGGCAACCAGACCGCTGCCGACCCCTTCCTTGTGTCCCGAGTGTCGAGCGCGGCGCGCCCGTGGGAGCCGACTCGCGTGGGCCGAGGCATCCCTTACGTCATGGTCACGTGCCTTGCACCAGAACGGCAGGACGGGGAGGAAAAGCCCCTGTTCACTGGTGGCCTGCCGCGCTTCAAGTTCTCCGTTCACGGCGCTCGCCTGTTCGATCCGACCGACCCCACCCACGTCTGGGAGAACCCGGCCACGTGGGGCGGCGATGGCGACTTCCTGCCCGCTGTCCAGATTTACAACCTCATGCGTGGCATCCGCTTTAATGGGGTCTGGCTCTATGGCCTCCAGTCGCTCCCGGCTGCCCGGCTCCCCCTTAGCTGGTGGCAATACCAGATTGGCAAGTGCCGCGCCGAGATCGAAGGGCCGGACGGTCCCGAGCCGACCTATCGCACGGGCGGCGAAATTCAGGTGGGCGCGCAGATCAAGACTGCCCTAGAGGCGATCCTGACCGGCTGCCAAGGGCGCTTGAGTGAGGTAGGCGGATCGTACAAGCTCCACCTTGGCGCGCCAGACGCTGCCGTCCGGGCCTTTGACGACTCCGCGATCCTGTCGACCGAAGAGCAGTCTTTCACGCCCTTCCTTGGGCTGGAGGATACGATCAACGGCATTCAGGCGACGTATCCGAACCCCGCAGAGGGGTGGAACACCAAGACCGCCCCTCCGCTCCTCCGCACGGACCTTGAGGCCCTAGACGGCAACCGCAGGCTTATGGCGAGCGTGTCGCTGGATATGGTCCCCTATACCGGCCAAGTGCAACGGCTCATGCTGTCGGCTTTGCTGGAGGCGCAGCGCGCCCGTCGCCACACGTTCGTTATGCCTCCCGAATATTGGGACTTGGAGCCGGGCGATTATGTGGAGTGGACCAGCGCGCGCAATGGTTACGAAACCAAAATGTTCCGCGTCGACGGCGTTGGCGATCAGCCGGACCTAAATGTCCTGCTCGACGTAACCGAAGTCGATCCGGCTGACTATGATTGGGATCAAGATACCGATTTCCGCCCTGTCATCGAAGGGCCGTTGGAGCTTGTCGAGACGCCGCCCGTGCCAATGGTCGGATGGCAGGTCTATGGCGTGGCGATCAAGGATGAGCTTGGCAGGGACCGTCGCCCCGGGATTGAGGCGTGGTATCAACCGGGCCTCCCGGGCATCCAGTACGTCCGGATTCAGGTGCGCTTGCCCGACGCGGCCCAACCGTTTATCGACGTCCTGACCAACTATGGGACGCCCTTCCGCACACAAGTCGCGGGCAACTTCCCGCCGAATACAGACTATGAGGTCCGGGGCATCTATGTGCCGCTTGACCCGAACGCCACGGCGGCGTGGTCGGAATGGCTGGCCGTCCGTACCCCGGACGTGAAACTCTCCCCCGGGCTCGACTTCGACCCCTATTCCGGCGTCGTCGGCTTCGAGTCCCTTGGTGACGATCTGGCGGGCTGGCTCGACTGGATCGGCCAGACCCCGCGCGAGCTTATCGAGGCCATTCAGGACAACGCCACCAAGCTGGCCGATCAGGAATTTGCCAACTCCGACACCTTCCGCCAGATCAGGCGGGAGATGGCGGTCAGCGTTGGCGAGGTGTCGGCAACCTTTGAGGAGACGATCACCCTCACCCTCATTCCGCTGGAGGGCCAAGTCGTCGCACTGGCCGACGCCCTCACTCAATTGACGGCAGGCGATGGCGATGACGTAAGCACGGCCCGGTTCCGCATGACCGCCCTTAGCGGCCCGAGCGGTTATAGCCGGATCGGCGCGGAGACTCGAGTCGACACGGCGGACCCGGGGGCTTGGCGCGGTGCGGCGTGGTATCTCGACACGCCCGTAAACCCTGCACTGCCGACCCGCTTCCTCGTGCGGGCAGATCAGTTCATCGTGGTAAACTCCGCCGACGCCGGGGCCCAAGCCCCGTTCATCTTCGACGGCACGGCGCTCCGAGTCGGCAATGCACTGGTCAAGACCGCCTCTATTGGGGACGCCGAGATCACCAATGCCAAGATTGGCAATTTGCAGGTCGACACAATCAAGATCGCCAATGGCGCGGTAACGGCCCTTCTCAGCACGACCGGCCCAGACGGATCGTTGACATCAAACGGAACTCCCGTCACGGCGGACATCTCCATCACCTTCCCGACCTACCAGTCCGGGCCAATCATCCTTAGCGCGCAGGTCCGGTTTCCTGCTCAGAACCTAGGACTCAGCACAGGTCCAAGTTTCGGCATATCGGTTCTCCGTAACGGTACGGCTTTGCGGGGGCGGGGGGCCCCGACCGTGACCGGGGGGTCCGCCATTACCATAGGCAGCAACCTTGAGCCGGTTATGGACATCCAATATATTGATATCCCGCCCGGGCCGGGTTCCTACACGTACACCATGCGCTTGACCTTTACGGCAAATAGCGCATTGGTGAACTACTACGACCGTCGACTCGTTGGGAGCTATGCAATGAAATGATTGACTTCACCAAATTTGACGGGCGGACCGGCGAAATCCTTGCATGGAATCAGATCAGCCATGCCGAACTGATCGGGGCGCAACTCCAGCCGGGGGAGGCCGTCGCCCTCGACAAGCACGTGAACCCCGCCACCCTTTTCCAAAACGGCAAATGCCTCTATTGTACCCCTTCCGGGGAAATCGTCTTGATTGACGGACTGCAAAAGGAAATCGAATAATGGCCATCCCGTCCGACTACGTGTCCGGGACAATCTCCCTCCAGAATGGCGAGACGACCTTTACCGGCACCGGCACGGGATGGCTTGCCGCCGCGTTCCGGGAAGGTGATATCCTGATTGATATTGCAGGCGCGGAAAACCTGTTTGCCGTCATTGGCTCTATCGACTCCAACACCTCCGGCACGCTCTCTAAGCCGTGGTCTGGCCCGGACCTGACAGACGTGGCCTACCGCATGCGTTACGCATGGGATAGCGCGCGCGTGGGGGCGCAGGCGCGGTCATTGGTGGAAATGCTGGGCAATGGCAACGTGCAAGCCCTTTCGGCCCTCTCTGGGCCCGGCGTGCCTGTTTTCGATGGCCCTCATACGATGGTCATCAAACCCGAGGCCGATTTCGTCAACGGCGTCTCGTATGACGTGCAGGTGAACAATCTTGCCGGGCGCGCAGCCTATGACACGCGGCCCGTCCCGTTCGCAGTGCTGGTGTCGGATAATGGCGATGGCCGGGCCGCCCTCTATAGCAAGCTGTCCAACGCCTCTGGCGACTGGTCCGCCCCGTCCTTCATCACTGGCCCGGTTGGGCCCGCCCCGGTCATTACTGCCGAGGTGGAGTCTACCGCCCCGGGCACGCCCGCAGCCGTGAACGTGACGCCCATTGCAGGCGGGTACAATCTCGACTTTGGCCTACCGGCTGCCGAGGGCATGCAACCGCGCGGCCCGTGGTCGAGCGCGACCGCCTACGTCAAGGGCGACGTGGTCAGCAACAGCGGCTCCAGCTACGTGGCCAAGCGCGCCAATACCAACGTTACCCCGGGCGAGAACGCTGATTGGGGCTTGCTGGCCGCCAAGGGCACGGACGGGGCCGGTGCGGGCGACGTTATGGGCCCGAGCGGGGCTGTCTCCGGGGCCGTGGCAGGATTTGACGGCACAACCGGCAAGCTACTCAAGGCCCTGACCGCAGCGGATGTCTGGGCGTTCCTAAAGGCGAACACCACGGTTCTGGCTGACCTCAAATGGTTGACCGTCCCCATTGGCGGACTGATTGCCGTGCCGGGCATCTCCGGAAGCGAGACGCCGCCGACTGACAACGCCATCTATCGCTACGCCAAGCTAACCGCGTCCGACTCCTACAATACTGGAATTCTGGGCAGCCAAAGCGTGACAGGCTCCGGGGCGCTTGTGCAGGCAACGGCAGCCATCACCCTTGCCGGGAGCCCGATGAGTGGCCAGACGATCCGGCTGATCAATACGGAACGCCGCTTCCTGCGCGCAGGCGCGGCCAATACTGTCCAGAATGACGCGCTGCAAGATCACGTCCATTGGGCGCAGGGCAAGACGGACGCCTATAAGCACACGTTCAACGTCTACCCCATCGCCACCACTTACGGCATGAACTTTGCGGCCTCCGGCTTTGCGGACCCGAACATTGCCAAGAGCGGCTTTATCCACACGGACAACGCGGCCCGTTGGGATAACGATGAAACGCGCGTCAAAAACCTTGGCGTCGACTATTACATGAGGATTCGATAATGCCATACGCCGCCAATGACCGGATATCCGACGACGAATTCCCGGGGTCCGTCTATATCAGCAAGCCCGCTGCCGCCCGCGCCATAGAGGCGATGGTTGAAGGCAAGCGGCTGGAGGTGCACGGCAAGACGGTCAAGCTGGTGGACCCCGAGCCTATCGAGCCGGAGACGCCCGAGCCAACCGCCGAAGAGGTCCGCCAGCGTGCCCTTGGCGCGATCAAACACGAGGCGGCTCTCCGTATCCACCGGGTGATGTCGGACGTGGAGCAACGGAACGCTCTGGCCGCCCAGCAAACCGCTATGCTCGCTCATGGGCTGGACCTGAACGAGTGGCCGGACGACCTCCGGGAACTGGTCCTGCGCAACCTCGAAAAATGGAGCGAGATAAACCGTATCCGCCACAAATCAAACGAACTGGAAGCAACGGACCCGCTTCCTTCTGACCCTTCCGATGACAAGCACTGGAGCTAACGCAATGGACCGCGCCTTATTTTTCAAGACCCTTGGCAGGCACACGCAAGTCAAGGTCGACACTATCGACGCCATATTGGACGAGGCGATCCGCCGTCGCACCTCGCTGGACCATCTGTCCTATATCCTCGCCACCACGGATCACGAGACGACCGGCACCTTTGGCCCTTCCGTCGAGAACCTTCGATATACGTCCGTCAAGCGGCTTCGGCAGGTCTGGCCAAAGCGGTTTTTGAGCGATGACAGCGCACGCCCATACGTCAACAATCCGGAAGCCTTGGCCAATTTCGTCTATGGCAACCGGGCGGACCTTGGCAACAATCGCAAGGGTGACGGATGGCTCTACCGGGGGCGTGGCCTTTCCCAGATCACCGGGCGCGGCAACTATGCCAAATTCGGGATCGAGGCGACCCCGGACGACGCACTCAAGCCCGCCATTGCCGTCCGCATTCTGTTCGACGGCCTGACCAAGGGCATGTTCACCGGCAAGAAACTTTCCGACTTCAAGACCTTCTATGACATGCGCTCCGCCATCAACGGCGACAAGGGCTTGAACGGCGACCGCATTGCCAAGCTGGCCGACAAGTACAAGGCCGCCCTCCAGCGTGCTGGATACTCCGTCAACAGCCCTGCGCGGCCCGTGGGCGAGGCTGGGGCAGTATTGGCACCTATTGCCGTGGGCGTTGCTTCCGGCGACTGGTTGCTTTGGCTGGGCGTTGCAGCTATCGTTCTAGTGGGCATTGTCGCCCTCCGGACATTCAAAAAATGATCTTTGAGCTTGTTGCCCGGTTCCGCACTTGGATTTTCAACCTCATCTTGGTTGCGGCTGTCATGGCCCCCGAAATCCTCAATGCGCCGGAAATCCTCGCAATCGTCCCGCCTCAGTTCCAGCGGTACTTTCTGGCCTTCCTGTTCATCCTGAATATCTGGATGAGGCCACGGCCCGCCGTACTGGCCAAGGATGTCGACCCCCCAGACTAGCAAAAGGGCCCTTCGGGGCCCTTTCCTTTAATATACATCCCAGCTTTCCCCGTACACCTTAACCCCTCCGCGCGGGCCAATGGAGACGCATGCTTGCGAGTGGAAAATCCCCTTTTCGGCATCAACACTTTTGACGAATGCGAACAGCCGTCCGGCGTGATTTTCGATTCCCTCAACGGTAGTCGTGCTGGGGTAAATCTGGCAGTTGCGACGATTCTGGTTGTGAGAGAAGTGGTTAAGGGCTGCATATTGCGAGGCATTGAACATCGGGCATCTCCGTTTCGATGACCTCTTGTCCCATGTCTTGACGGAGACGTCAACTCTTTACTCTGCCGTGCAGTCTCCCTATACTCCGGCCCCATGCTGAACCTCTTCCTAAATTGGCTTTCAGGTGGCCTCCTCGACAAGATTTTCGCCCATGACGTTGCGCGCGAGCGCATGCGCATTGAGGCTATGACCAGCGCCGAACAGCGGGCCCACGAGGAACGCCGCGCAGCCCAGACGAACGCCAAGGAGGTCCGCATTGCGACCGCTGGCAATTGGGAAATGCGCCTTCTCACTTTCGCCATTGCCTTCCCGTTCGTCGCCCATCTCTGGGCCGTCTGGATCGACACGCAATTCCTTGGCGGCGTCTGGCGCATTCCGAAATTCCCTCCTCCCTTTGACGAAACTGGCCACGCTGTCCTCTTGTCCTTCTTTGGGCTTGTTGGCGCGCGCGCTCTGGCCGCTGGCATCGGGATGATTGGGCGCAAATGACTGAATTGACGAACTGGCTACTGACCCAAGGTCCGTTTGCCGTAGTGTCCGCGATCCTCTTGGTTCACATAGTGCGAATGGAAGCCCGGCACGCAGCGGAGGTCACGGGGCTAAAGACAGAGTTGAAAGATGAAAGGGACCGCAACTCCGAGCTACAGGAGTCGCGTTTAGACGAGAGCAAGGTTCTGGTGGAAGTCGTGCAATCCAACCGCACTACCCTGCAATCGGTATTAGCAGCGATTCAAGGGAGAGTAACGTGATGTTTGGTTGGCTTCTCAAAAGGTCAGACATAAAGGTTCCACCGGCCAGTAACCGAACAGAAAAGGACCGTGACATCGCCGGGCTAAAGCTCCAGCGCGAGGCCATCTTGGCGCGGTCCATCTCAAACCAGATACAAGAAACCTTGGCGCGCGGCGTCGTTTTGGAACTACGCAAATGACCAAAAACCTCTGGCTTTCCCTTTTCGCGCTGATCATCTCTTTTCTGGTCCATTTCGCTGTCGGCCCCTTCTGGGGCAAGCTCTTGGCGGACTGCCTAGTTGCCGGTGTGGCGGCTGGCATCGTCTGGATATGGACGCCTGCCGCGTCCCGGGCGATCCGTAGGGGGGCCGTGGAAGGGTCGGACAAGGTTATCCTTATGATCTGGTCAGCTTGGGCCATGTACCTTGTCCAGCGATGCTATGCGCTGACCTCGACGGCCTTTGGCGATCCCCCTTGGCTTACACAAGGCCCGGTGCCGCAGATCATCGCGACCGTGATTTTCCTCGCTGGCATGTATGGCCTGACCGCCCCGGCTTCCCCGGTAGGCGAGCGCCACCCGCCAAGCGTCATCTCGGGCTGGTTTATCTCAGGTCTGGTGGCGGGCGGGACCATCGTTTACGCCATCCTTACAAGCGGGTTCACAGCATGATAATCGGGCTTCAAGGCTACGGCGGCGCGGGCAAATCCGAGGTCGCGCGCTATCTGGAATCGGAATTCCGCTTCAAGCGCCGCCACATCAAGACCCCACTGGCCGACATGTTCGCAGTCCTGTTGCGCGCCAAGTTCCCCGGCATCTCCGACTCGGACCTTCACGAGATCATTGACGGCAGCCGGAAGCGCGACCCGATCCCGGAGCTTGGCGGGCGGACCTCGACCGAAATTCAACAGTTTCTCGGGACGGAGTTTGGCCGGGACTTCATCGACCCCGACCTCTGGTTTGGCATCTGGGCGGCATGGGCCAAGTCACAAAAGCGGGCAGTGCAGGAGTCCGTTCGGTTCGCCAATGAGGGCTCGATCTGTGACGAGGTCTGGGAGATCAGGCGGCCCGGCACCGGCCCGGTCAACGGGCACTCCAGCGAGGCCATGCCTTGCACGCCCTCCCTCATTCTCGACAATGCCGGGACGCTGCCGGAACTGTTCTTTCAGGTGCATTGCGCGATGAAAGCCCGGGGCCTCAGTTAACGCCACCAGAACAGGCATTCCTCCATCGTGCCCTTGCACTTGCGGGTGGAAACGTAGGGGGCGGGCGCGGTATATGGGAGCCAGCCCGACCCCATCCAGTTGCACTTGACATTTCCATGAACAGTCCCGGGGACACAGACGCGCCACGCGGGCGCGGGCTCTTCCTTGAAAATCACCAGCCCGATGAAATAGGCGACTGCCAGCATGGCTAATATGGCGAGGGCGGGCTTTACCATAGGTGGGCCGCCTTTGTGCAGGCGAGGCAGTAGGCGACCACGGCGAGGACGATAAAGGTCATTTCTCGACTACCTCAAAACTGTCAGCGGTTAGGGTTTTGTCCATGAAGAGCCCCCGGGCCACATAGCCCGGGATGACCTCTTTCAGGTGGCGTTCCGCGCGCTCCCGGCTGTCAAACAGCCCATGCACGGCGAGCGGGTTTTTCTTTTCCACGATCTTGAACATTAGCAGAAATTATCCTCCCAAATTTGCTTGAGCGTTCCAACGTCGCCCGCCTCAAAGGCGGCATAGGCTTCCCGGTATACGGGGTTGCGGTTATCCCACTGGAGCCCTGCCTGTTCAAGAATGGGCTTGGCCTTGTTTTCGATCTTGGTCATCCATTTAACGGCCTCGTGGGTCATGTCGGCATCTCCGTTTCGATGACCTCTTGTTTCACACCTTGACGGGGCCGTCAACACTGTTTTCGCGCCGGATGGAATCAATCCAGATCGCCCGGCGATAACCGGGCGTAAGCGTCCGCCACTCTTCCGCCGTGCCTTTGAAGTCCGGGGGCGGGTGTTCGGGCGGAGGGTCCGCCCGATACGTCCAGAACCCTTTATTCACGGGCGCTCAAGCCCGGCTTGGCGGAGGAGCATATCATAGCGGGCTTCTAAGTCCCACCGGCGATCCGAGAGCCGGACCAGCCGGGCATATGGGATTTTCTCAGCGCGCAGTTCGATTGCGATTTTGCGCAGTTCGGCGGTCACTTGCTGAATGGTCATGTCGGTATCTCCGTTTCGATGACCTCTTGTTTCACACCTTGACGGGGCCGTCAACATCTATTTGCGGTAACGCTTTTCCCGATATCCGCCGTCGACCGAAACCGGCCAGTCAGCGAACCAATCTTCCCGCATGCTCATGAGGCGTTCCATTTCCTCGACAGAGCCAAAGCCCTCCGGCACCTCGACTACGATTTCGTCGTGAACGTGCAGGACGCAAGGATATCCTGCCGCGCGCAGCCGGACGATGGCAGCCCGAAGGATGTCATGGGCCGTCGCCTGCACGATATTTTCGAAGAGCTTTCCGGAATAGGTCGAGTCCCAAATCCAGCCCATCGGGCCTTTCTTGGGGTTCGTGTTCCACGTCATGAACGAGATGGCCCATTCGCCCTCCCGGCGCGGGCTGGGCGTCAAGGTCGCGTGCTGATAGGCAAGCTCGCGCCCAGACGGCAGGCGCATGTAGACGGCATGCCCGCGCTTCATGGCACGGATTCCCCGATACCAGAAAGCCTGACCCGGATTGAGGCAGGCGAGGACGAAAATGCCCTCTAGGCCAAAGCATTCCTTGACGTAGGAGCGGGAGCCCGGCCAGCCGCGACCCTGCCCTCCCCACATTTCGACAATGGCCGGAGACGCCTCGCGCCAAGCGATGATGTTTTGCTTGACCTGTTCGTCCGTGAAAGTGTCAGTATCATCGAACCCGCGCCAGCCCCCGACCCAACCGCCGAAGCCTAGGGCAAGCTCCGCCACCTTGCCGATCTTGTTGCGGTCCGGGTGATGCTTGCCGTTCTCTTTGGCGTAGGCCAGATACGCCGCGACGGAGGTGCCGGTAATGCGGGAGGCCGATTCCAGATAGATCGGGCGGCCCTCTTTGAAAACGTCAATGCGCCACTGTTCGCCTGCCAGACAGGCGGCCACAACCGCTTCAATGGCCGTGAAGTCGGACGCGATGAGGTCATGCCCGGGGCCCGCGACGAACATGCCACGGATGCAACCGGAGATGGCCAAGAGGACGTCGCCAAAGACCCATTGGACAAGTTCGAATGAGAGCGTTTTCATGAGGTCCGTTACAGCGTCGACCTGATTGGTTGCGCCTTCTGGGCGGGGCTCATCCCAGCCATAGACCTTGCCAGTCAGCGGCGCACCGCACCAGCAACAGGCGTCGTGGAAGTGGCCCGAGGGCTTGCCGCAATCGCACCAGCGCAGGTCAGGGCCCGCCTTGGGCAGGTTCTGGGGCTGGGGCCCGTTACCCCCGGCGCGCCCGGTGCGGGCCGCGTGGTGGGTGAACAGGTTCTTGAGGCGGCTGTCCGGCGTGGCCTCGCGCTCAAGGGCGAACAGTTTCTTGACGCTTGCGGACCCGGTCAGTTGGCGGATTTCCAGAACGCGCCGGGCGTCGGCTGGAATGTGATCCCAGCTTAGGGCCTCTTCCACCGCGTCCTTGTCGAACGATCCCATATTGACGCCACGGGTCCGGAGCCATTCGAGAGAGGCAGCGGGCTGGCTGGGAGACAGGCCACCCGTGATGGCAGCATATTCCGCGCCAAAGACCTCAAGCGTCGTCTGGAGGATGACCCGCATGGCACGGACGGACTCGAGGTCGACGCCGACGCCCCGCCAATTGATTTCCTGATCAATCAGCCAGAAGGACAGTTCGTCTCGGGTCATGTCCGGGAGCATGCCGCTGGCTTCCTCCTCCGACTCAACGTCCGTGTCGCAGTAGGCATAGAGCTTCGGCCCGTCGACGGGGTCGCTCTCCGGGTGGATACGATAGCGCGGATCGGCCTTGGTGGGCTTGCGCGGGACGGAAAACTTATTGAGCAGGCGGCGACCGTCCGCGTCCTTTTCAATACTGGTGCCGAGCGCCTTTGTCAGGTTGGCGAGGGACGGGGGCCACGCATTAACGCGCGCCTTGGCCATAGAGCAGCGGAGTTGCGCCGGGGGCAGATCGGGCCACCCATATTTGCGCACGCAAACCCAATGCCAAATCATCCGCTCAAACATGATGTTGTGCGCCTCAAAGAGGCCACCAGCGGCGAGATAGTCGAACAGGTCTTGGGGTGGGGGCTGGCCGGGCTTCCAACGGCGCAGGGGGCCACCGGGGAGCCGGTATGAGAAGGTCAGAACCTCAGTGGTGGGGTGCCGGGCATAATTCTCCGTCCCGACGCCCGCGAGGCCCTTGTCCGTCTGCGCAGTCGAGCCGTGCATGGAGACATATTTGCCGTCGAGCAGAAAAAGCCCCGCCTCCGAATAGGTTTCAAAATCGCCCGTCGCGTGGATTTCACGGGGCGGGGGAGGAGGCGGGGGGAGCGTCATAGCTGGGAGAACCGTCCGTGAATATCGAGCAACCAAACCGGCAAGAGCATTTTGCGGGCCAATGCAATCTCGTGCCGGACCCCCCGCGACTCACTCCAACCGGGGATGTCCGCGACGATAACGCCCGCAGAGATTTGGATAAAGGCCCGATTGTATTGCTCCCACCATTCAAATTCCACCGGCAGGGAGAACCGGGCGGCGACGGGGTGGGTCTGGAGGATCGGGGCATAGATGAAATATCCCGCGACCATCAACGGCCCCGCATATTCCTGCAAATCCCGGTAGCGTTGCTCGCGAATGGAGGGGCTGGGGTGGGTGTAGGGGCTGGCCAGATAGTAAATCTGGCCGTTAGGGAGCGGGGCCGTCACTTCGGCAGCCCGAGGATGGAGTTTACCGTCTGGACGGGGACGGCAGGCAGCGGAGCGCCCTTGGCCTGATAGAGGAACTGGTAGAATTCCTTGCCCTCTGGCCAGTTCGTTTCTAGCGCCTTGAGGGTTGAAATGGAGTCGAGCATGGCCCGCACTGCCCGGTGCGCTTCCTTGCGCTGGACTTTCAGGTTCTCGCGCCGGAGGGCAAATTGATGCACGGTTGCGGCAAGGGGGCCCTCTTCGACCACCCAATCCAGTGCCGGGGGGATAATGCGCTTGACGCGGAATTCCAGCCAGTGCCGTTGACCGGCGACGTTCACGTAAATACGGCCCTCCGTCTTATGCCAATGGGCGGGGAGGCCAGCGGCGAACGCCTCTTCCTCGACGGAGATCAAAGAGCGGTAAACCCGGTCCGCAATGGAGTGCTCTTCATGAGCGAATGCCTCTTCGGACGGATCGAAGCGGGCGGCGACGGCATCGCGGCAAATGCGTTCGCGGTCGGTATTTGTGAGTCTCATGGTTGCGTTACCTTTGAGAGTTGACGGGAGGGGAGGGGGCCGGAGCCCCCTGCCATTGGCGTTAGTCGATGAACCCGGCTGCCTTCAACTGTTCCGGGCTCCAGCCCGCAGCAATGAAGCTCGCATAGGTCTGGCCGGGGTTGGCGGCCTTGCCAGCGGCGTTAAGCTCTGGGCCAGCCGGAGGGGCCGGAGGAGCCGGGGGCGGAGCCGGAGGGGCTGGGGGCGGGGCCATGTAGCTAGTATGGGATGCAGTCGGGGCGGGCGCAGGTGCCGAAGCGGTTGGCGCAGCGGCACCAGCCGGAGGGGTTGCGGCACCGCCGAACATTTCTTCACCGGACGGGCCGCCCGTGACGTGGATTTCCTCGCCAAATTCGAACAGTTCGATTCCGAGCAGGTTCACATAGACGCCGGGCGATTCCATGTTGTCATTGATCTTGACCTCGACAAACGGGCGGACGAAAAAGCCGCGCTTGAAAAGTTGCTTGGCGGTTGTGGTGTCAAGCTGGATCAATGCGCCTTCGGTGCCGGGCTGATAGTTCGCCTTCTCCGGATGGCCGTCCGGCAAGAGCGGCTGGCGTGCCCACCAAGACGGGGCATAGCCGTTGTTCGCGCGCAGGACCATCATGCCAGCAAGGGCCGGGTTCTTTTCGGTCAGCGGCTTGCCGTATTTGTCGGTCCCGTCACCGTCAAAATACTTCCACGAGAAGTCCTTGACCATCTTCGGGTTGAGCTTGGAGCCCCAACCGGCAATGGCTTCCGCCTCAAGCTGGCCCTGAATATAGGCCCATTCGGCGGAGCCCTTGGGGTATCCGATACCGGCAAAATATTCGGTGCGGGGCGTGCCGTCCTTGTTAAGAACCGGCTGGCCCTTCTGGTCCTTGACCGGGTTGGCGGTTGTCGGGTCGCCCTGAACGAGACGGCCACGACCTGCATTGAAAGAGATTGGCATTTGCGTTGTTTCCTTACTTGCTGAACGCGAGGGCGGCGGCGCTGGCGGTTGCCCGAACCAACTTCGGTTCGCCCTTGGTCTTTACTGAATAGGCTTTGCTGACCTCAGCGTCAAGCCCCTTTTCTCGGGCCTGAACTGGAGTTATCGCCTCTGGCGGTTTGCGGAGGTCGACCCCCATCATATCGCCAAGGGCAAAGACTTCCGCGACTGGCGAGGCCCATTTTTCCCGCCCGTCTTTTTGCTCCACGACCCAGCCGGTGCCAGCCGGGTTAGCGGAAATTGCAGCTTCCAGCCCGACGATCCGGGCCTTGAGCCGTGCCTGTGATTCCAGCAACAGGGCATATTCACTGCCAAGCGCGCTTGGCGCAGGCAGGTCGCTCCCCGTCTTGAGGCTCTGGTCACAGATATAGCCAACCATGCGCCGGTTAGCCTCGCACGCCGGGATACCCCGGCAATGCTTGCAGTGGGGGCCTGTGGTGGCCGCACTGTTTGGCGACACCAGCTTGGCGGCCATGCGGAGCTTGTCCACAAGTTCGGCATGCTCTTGGCCCGAGATGACCCATTTTCGCATGGCAGCGTCGGCCTGATAGCAGCGCGGCTGATAAATCGTCATCTCAATGCGATAATCGCCCGGGATGAGTGCATGCGAATCAATCACGCCTTGGGCGTAGTCGATCAGTTGCCAATTCCCGATATGGTCGACAAAGCCAAAGCCGTATTTGAAGTCCCAGACATAGACGACCTTATCGGGCACGTCGATTATGAAGGCGTCACACGTCCCCCAATTGTCCCGGTGGACCGACTTGGCAAAGACTCGACGCTCGATCTGTAGTTCACTGCCTTTGACCGTCGCCACAACGGCTTGTATTGAGCCGACCAGCGGGCCGATATGGCGGACCATTTCGTCCGTCACCGGAATGCCGTTCTCTGCAATGGTGCCAGCCGGGTGGGCCCGACCGTGCAAAGCCTCTGCAAGCAGCCAATGGGCTGCCGTGCCTTCCTCCGACTCGTCGCTTCCGTTCAGGTCTGGGAAAGCCGCCTCCAGAGAAGGCGACCTTCCACAGTTGACCCAACGGTCCGCGCTCGACGGGGGCAGCGGGGCGTGGGCGGGCTCGCTCATTAGAGCGCGTCCAGCATGTCGGACATGGCCGCAATGGCATCGTCATTGCCGCGCAGGGCCACGACCGACGCAAAGCCCAGATCGCCAAGGAGCTTGTCCCGGGTCGGGGTGTCGAGCTTGCCTTCACCTTGCATCGTGGTGATCCGCTTCATGAGCAGCACGAACGGGGTCGCTGTCGGAGTTTCGACGGCGGGAGGTGCCGGGGGCGCAGCCGTCTCAGTCACCGGGGCCGGAGGGGGTGGCGGAGGGGGAGCGGCGACCGTCTCAGTGGGGGCGGCAGCCGTCTCAGTCACCGGGGCCGGAGGGGGCGGGGGTGGCGGAGGGGTGACAGCGCCAGTCGCCGCGCGCAGTTCATTGGCGACCTGCACGACGAGGGCCTTGTCAACGCCGCGCTTGAATTTCCACGTTCCGTCCGCAGTCGTGGTTTTGGTCGACGCATGAATGCGTTCGTCCCAAGGCAGGCCCTTGGAGTCGAGTTCCGGGGCAGCCGCGTTCGGGGCCTCGCCTTCGGTTTCTTCATCGTCCACACGGACCAAGCTGGGGTCGGTGGCGAGCGCGGCAAGGCTCTGCTCAATAGTTTCGCCGCCGATCCGCAGTTCAGTCGTCGGCATGCCGGACATGATCCGGATGAGGTGGATCACGGCTTCGGCTTCCGTGACGGAAAGGCCGGAGGTGATTTCAATTTTGATGGACATGCAATGTCTCCGTTTGGGTTGACGCTCCGGAACCTATGGGCTACTGACTAGGCTGTCAACAAGGAATTTCGCAATGGGAAAACGCAGCGACTTTGAGCGCGTGGAAAAAGATTATTACCCTACTATTGACCCCCGGGCCGTGGCCGCACTCCTCCCGCACCTCCCGCCAAAGGCGACGTTTGCCGAGCCTTGCTATGGTCAAGGCCACCTCGTGCCGCCTCTGGAAGCGGCTGGCCATTCGTGCCTCTGGGCAACGGATATCAGCGACGGTTTTGATGCACTCAACCTGACCGACTCGGAGCTTATCGGCTGCGATTTCATCATCACGAATCCCCCGTGGTCCCGCCCGCTCCTCCACCCGCTGATTGTGCATTTTGCCAGCCTCCGACCGACTTGGCTTTTGCTGGACGCCGATTGGTCGCACACCAAACAGGCGGGGCCGTTCCTCGACCGCTTTGGCATCCGAATCGTGAGCGTGGGCCGCCTCATCTGGCAGGAAGGGACCAAGATGCAAGGCAAGGATAATGCCGCTTGGTATCTGTTCGACGCCGCCAAGGCTGGGCCCACGGAGTTTGTCGGTCGATGAAACTCCGCTACTATCAGGAACTGCTATATTCAACCGTTGTGGACCTCTGGGGCCAAGGCTACAGGAACGTGCTGGTCATGGCGACGACCGGCGCAGGCAAGACGCCGATTATTGGCGAGGCCGTCCGTCGCCACTCGGGCATGGCTTGCGTCATCGCGCACCGGGACAATCTGGTCCTCCAGCTTTCCCGCATGCTGGCCGGGCTGGGCATCCGGCACCGCGTCATAGCGTCGGACAAGACGCAACGTGCCATTGCCGCCGATCATATGAAGCGGTTCAAGCAAGTCTTTCTCGATCCGAACGCCCGAGTCGCGGCTGCCAGTGCGCAGACCTTGGCCAAGCGGGACGAACTGGCCGCATGGTGCGCGAGCGTCACCCTTTGGGTCATTGATGAGGCGCACCATGCCGTCAAGGGGACCGTCTGGGGCAAGTGCATTGACCGCTTCACCCACCCGCAGTGCAAGGGCCTCCTCCCGACCGCCACGCCGGGCCGCGCGGACGGCAAGGGGCTTGGCAGCCATCACGATGGTTATGCCGATGTAATGGCCGCGCTGGTCGAGGACGGGGACGTTCTGGCCGTGCGGACCGTGCTGCCTGGGGAGACGGTCACGTGCGCCCCCGCCAAGCTCTTGATGAAGCCTTGCAGCATCACCGGGGAGCAATACCTTTCCGGGTACAAGGTCGCATGCGTCGAGTCGCATATTGCCGAGTTTCTTGGTGATGTGGCCGCGTCCGGCGACTGGTCACAGGCAACGCTTAAATCCGCCTCACAGCAATCGTCCATCATCGGGGACGTGGTCAAATCCTTCCAGACCTTTGGCGCGGGCAAGACCGGCATCACCTTCACAACGGACGTTGAGACGGCAGGCGACATCGCCAAGGCATACCGGGAGGCCGGGATCACCGCCGAGGTCATCACGGGCGAGACTGACCCGATCATCCGCGCGGCGATCTTTGACCGGCTGGCCGCCAAGACGCTCCGGCAGGTTGTGGCCATTGATGTTATCAGCGAGGGCACGGACATCCCTGCCGTCGATTGCATCACCCTCGCACGCCCCACCGCGTCCCTTGGCCTATGGCTCCAGATGATCGGGCGCGGGCTGCGCATGGCCATCGGGAAGGGTTATTGCCAGCTTATCGACCACGTGGGCAACTTCCTCCGGCACCGGGGCGGCCCGGACACGCCGCGCGTCTGGAGCCTCGACCGGCGCGACAAGCGTGCCAGCAAGGCGGACGATGCAATCCCGATTCGCGTTTGCCTCAATGTCACGTGCGGCCAGCCCTACCCGCGCAACCTCGACAAGTGCCCTTTCTGCGATACGGCGGCCCCGGCACCGGAAGGGCGCGGCCCCCCGGATATGGTCGACGGGGTTCTAGCCTTGCTGGACGATGAGACGCTTGCCCGGCTGCGCGGCGACATGCCCGAGAGCGAGGACGACTATGCGGCACGGCTCTTGGCGTCCGGCCTGCCCGGGCGGTTCATTGGCGCGAACCTCAAGCGCCACCGGGAGCGCGTCGGGGCGCTGGATGACCTCAAGGACATCATGGGCATCTGGGGCGGCATCTGGCACGCCCGGGGCGAGACGGACACGGAAATCCAGCGGCGCTTTTTCCTGACCTTTGGCGTCGACGTTTACACGGCCCAGACGCTCGACCGGGAGGCGGCTGAAAAACTCCTAGAGAAGGTACTTGACCGCACCGTCAACACGTGAAACAAGGGGGCGTCAACACGAAAGGAAGACACTATGAACGCCGCAGACCGCAAACAGGCCGCCTCCCTCTCCGCCCAGCTTCGGGAGATTATCGGCAAGATCGAAGATATTCGGGGCGAGATCGAAACGCTCAAGGACGCCGAGGAAGAGAAGTTCGATAACCTGTCCGAGGGCTTGCAACAGTCCGAGCGCGGGCAGGCTATCGAAGAGGCCAAGGATGCTTTGGAAAACGCCTTCGACTCCGTGGAAAGCGCACTCTCGGAGCTTGAGTCGAGCGCCGATACGCTGAACGATATTTGACCGATGGACGGGATGCAATGGAGGGAATCGGCTGTCATAGGCCGGTTCTCAATACCCTTCGACACGGCAACGTATCGGCACACCCTCCGCATTGGCGAGGATGTTTACGATTGCCTTGGCCTCACATCACCCGTCCGCCGCGCCCCTTCTGGGCAGTTTATGATCCTGTATAAAAGGAGGGTTGACGCCTCCGTCAAGACGTGAAACAAGAGGTCATCAAACGAAAGGGACTGACCGATGATCCGCAAACCAGAATACACCAACCGCCCCGGCAAGCACGCATATGATATTGAGGTCAAGCTGGCCGAGACTGGCAAGATCGCCACGTTCGCTCAGGTGGCCGCAAACAACCGCGCGCAGGCCGCCCGGATCGTCTCCCGCGACGGCCACACCGTCCGCAACGTCAATATGGTGGGCTAAGGCCATGTGGAAGGGTTATGTTTCCAGCACCGGGATGCAGATTTACGCCAAGGGCGCGCTCCGCCCGGGCGAGGAGGGCTTCATGCTCACCGCCAAGACCCGCAAGGAACTGTTCGCCAAGCTCGACCGTGCCGCACGGAAGGAGTCCTAGGATGGAACGGGATAAAGCCTATTGGAACAATGGGGCATATGGGGCGGTCCGCTGCCAGATAGTCGCATACGTGGGGGAGGGTAAAGCGGTCATAACGGCGCGGAGAGGGAAACTTTTCGAAGTCCCTTTGTCCGAATTGACCTTGGCGGATTATTCGCACGAATGGGGTTGACCGTCCCGTCAAGACGTGAGACAAGAGGCCATCGAACGAAAGGGACTGACCAATGACCAACGTAACCGCCATCGCAAACGCCTTCGCCGCCGCCGACGCCCTGACCATCGAGCGTAACATCGAATGGGCTCTGGCCCGCAAGGCTGCCGTCTCCGCGCTCCGCAATGAATTGCAGAACGAGCGCCGCGCAATGGGCGAGTTTGCCTACTACGCCCGCCTGTTCGCCGCTGCCGGTGGCAAGACTTGGTACAACCGCTTTGATGGCCGCAATGACGCGATGATCACTGAACTGGTCGCCAAGCTGATCAAGGGCAACATCGCCGCCCGTAACGAAAAGATTGCCGCCAAGCTGGCAGCCAAGGGGATCACCGAGATTGGCGAGATCGAATATGTCCGCACACAGGACGGCTTTCAGGGCGTGTTTATCTTCGAAGGTGCCCGCGTCGAAATCCGGATCATTGGCGCAGGCGGTTACAACATCCAGTGCTACCATGAGCGCACTCTGATTTTCGTCAACGGCAAGAAGCTCTAAAGGCGGGGGGCTCCGGCCCCCTCCCTCCCACCGGAAGGGAAATCCAATGACTCTGACAATCACCAAGACCGGCGGTACGCCCTACTCTGTACGGCTAGACGGGGCCTATATTGGGTGTGTCTGGAAGGAACAGGTTTGGACTATTCGCGGGGACCGTGTGCAATGGGCCGCCTCTAATAACGGAACGATCGTTGGGCTGTTTGAAAGCCGCAAGGAAGCCGCTGCCGCCCTAGTGAAACTCACCTCTAAGGAGAATTGGAAATGACGGAATTCAAAATCGGCCAGCGTGTGCGCTACGTGCGCCCCGCCGATGCAGGTGGGCTCGTTGAACTGGCCGGGGAGGTCGGCACTGTCCGCAACCTGAATTCTCTCTACCACGACTCGGTTTACGTCGAGTTTGACAGCGTCCCCGGGGGCGTCTGGTGCAAGGAAGGGAGCTTGGCCAATGCTTGACGACCCCTATGCAATCTGGGCTTTGGCATACCCCGAGGCCGCCGCCGCGCTCCGTGCCATCACCGTTCCGCCTCCAGCCGTGAATGATGGGGCCTCAGAGGCCCGTATACAGTCCCTTGTACGGCTGGAAGCGGCACAGAAGGGGTATCGCCTATTCCGGAACAATAAGGGCGTCCTGCGCGACGATAGGGGCATCCCGGTGCGCTTCGGCCTCTGCAATGACAATAAGAAGGTGTCCGACACGTGGGCCAGTGCCGATCTGATCGGCTGGAACGCCGAAGGTCTGTTTACGTCCGTTGAGGTCAAGAAGTGGGACGGGGTCGCGACCGAAGCGCAAGAGAATTGGGCCAAGCTGGTCCGGGCAGGTGGGGGATTGGCCTTCATCGTCAACCAAGAAGGAATGTTGCCATGAACTACAACGAATTTCGCGACCTTTGCCACCTCACCTCCACGGCATGCGGCTGGTGGCCCGAGACGGACGCGCGGCGTCTCAAAATCCCGACCACGCTTGCCCTCATCCATACGGAGATTGCAGAGGCGCACGCCTTCTGGGAGACGGGCAGGCCCGACGATCACTTGCCACACCATTCTGGCTTGGCCGTCGAGCTTGCGGACATCGTGATTCGCACGGGCGACAATGCCGGGGCCGAAGGTGTCGACCTTGACCGGGCCGTGGAATCAGTGCGGGCCGAATTTGGTCAAAGCAAGATCAACGGCACCTATTGGATGAACCCGGAGGACAATGGCCGTCGATACCTGACCGGGGCCAATGCCTTTTTGGTCCTGCACAACTTTGCGGCCTCCGCGACCGAAGCATTCCGGCGAGGCGAGGAGTGGGGTTACGCTAAGGCGCTGGGCCGGATTATGTGCCTCTGTGAGATAATTGCCGAGCAATGGAGGTACGACCTTTACACCATCGCCCGGGAGAAGGTCGCCTACAACAAGACCCGGGCCGACCATAAGGCCGAGGCCCGCGCCGGGCAGGGCGGCAAGATTGTCTAACCTCATCGCCGCGCTGGTTTCTGGGCGTGTTCCGAGAGACGCATACGTCCCCAAGACCTTGAAGTCCTCCCCGCCCGGGAAACCTCCAATGCCTAAGAAACCATGAGATTAGGGGCTCCGGCCCCTTTTCTTTTGACGGGGGTTGACGGTCCGGTCAGGACATGAAACAAGGGGCCATCGAAACGGAGATACCGACATGACCAAGTTTATCGCTCGCAAGGTTCTGGGAAACGCCATCCGCCTCTACAATCTGGACGGGGAAGTGGTCGCGTCCTTCACCAGCGCCGAGGCTTTCGAAGCCGTGTTCGGCAAGACCGTCGAACAGTTCAATAATGCAACGCTGGCCGCCAATACCCCGGTGATGGACAGTGCCGACCTTGCCCGTGCCAACATTGATTGAGGAGAGACGAAATGGAAAACCGCAAGACTTTCACCGTGCCGGATGGCTTCAAGGCAGTGCTGGACGCCGAGGGGCGCGCGACCGGCGCGCTCGCCTATGACGTGACCTTGGGGGCGTCTTTCGTGCTCCCCATCGGGCTGCCGACCGCACTCCGCCACAAGCCGATTAATGAGGTCCAATGGGAGCTTGCGGTTGGCAAGTGGGGCCGCGTCTGGCTCTATGATCCGGAAGGGGCCGATTGCTACGTCTCAAGCGAGCCCGGGAATCGCGGGTTTGGGGGGTCGGCCATCACGTTCCCACTCAAGCAAGGTGGCGGCACTATTACGCTTCCGGGCCCTTGGCATTCCAACACTC
>Ga0182745_1000382_pt1 | contig 51512 bp, 41 predicted proteins | sample eDN3rd30CKraftBY_FD_128523 | JGI IMG/M metagenome (GOLD analysis project Ga0182745, IMG submission 128523) | Enriched backyard soil microbial communities from Emeryville, California, USA - eDNA 3rd pass 30_C Kraft BY (version 2) (version 2) | ecosystem: Environmental > Terrestrial > Soil >... | reverse complement strand
TCGCGACTTCTCCGTACAGGCCACTGATGTTGCTCATGGAGACCGCATCGCGAAGGCTGTCAATTCACTCAATGATGTGGATGTGATCAATGTCTCCGACCGCACATTCCTGATGCATCTGGGAGGGAAAATGCGAATGACCAGTAGTGTGCGTTCCTCATTGATCCGGCCACCCAGAAGAGCCCCATCGATTTCATACATCGAAAAACCATCGATCGGCTCCCGCCTGCCGATCCGCAGGTCCGGATTCAGTCAAGATCGCTTCTTGTGGCGCTTGTATTCGCCCTGGGGATCAGGCGAATCGCTGAAATCTGACCTTCTCCTTCTTCCCCGCTGAATTTTTGAGAGACATAGGAGAAGAACAGGTATTTTAGCCCGTCGGTGTCGACGAATATGTCTGAACTTCCGAATGAAACCGGATCCGCATGATACATCGGCTTCAGATTCGGACGCGATTTCCGTACGGCACTTGCGACTTCCTCTGGAGTGACAATGACATCGAAGATCACTTTTCCGCTCGCGTCACGCGCGACGTCCCACTTCTGGAAATCACTCTCCTGGATATCGTAAATCACACGATAGATGGAGGGGTAGCGGTCTCCCGGGTCGCCACGAACGAAAAAAAAGACTTCGAGTCGATCGTTGGGGAGCAGGCAGACGCTTAATTGGTTGAGCCGTTCATTTCGAGACAGGATACGGACTCCGGGATGTGGATTATGCGGATGATTTTCGAATTCTGATGAAGCAAGAAAAGCGGCTGCCGGCGAGAAATAAGTTGGTTGCACTTTTGAGGCATCTTGATCCCACAACGGCGTTGGCTGGCGGGCTTCCATCCAGGCCATGCCAAACGGGTCTCTCGGGTTTGCAGCGAAGGGATCATTGGAATTTCGGGGTTTGCCGATGACGGCCCTTTTTGATAACGAATACCATTCCCCACCATGACGAAATGCACGCTGATATTCTGAGCCGATCCAGACATCACGGGTCACGCCGTCCACGGTGACGGTTTTTGGGCCAAAGCCAGGTTGGCCGCCACAAGAGACTGGATCGTTGAAGTTCAGCCCGTTGGAACTGGTGGCGACAAAATTTTCATGTCGCCGCGGAACAATAGTGCCATTCGGAGTGGTTGTAGCGGGCTGGTTCTCGCCGTGAAAGAACATGACGAACAGTTTGCGTTCCTGATCCACATGAATATCAGGACCAGCGATATGGCCGAATGAGTCTCGTAACGGATCGCTTCGGGTGTCCAGAACTCCCCGCCGGGTGAAATGATGAAACCGCCCTCCCAGGTTGTATTCTTCCCAGGGACCATGCAATGACGCTGCCCACTTCATCATAATGTGGTCGCCGTGATGCGTTCCATAATACAAATAGTACTTGGCCCGCGGATGGGCGCGTTCTTCCACCGATACCCAGTCGGGGACGCGAACAACGGAGGGGAACCCCGTTTTCGGGCCATCCCGGGCAATGACCGCACCACCACCGACCAATTCCATATCGTATGGCCGTTCGTCACTCCGTGCTGCGAAGGGGCAACAGATTATCAGCAGGAGCAATGCAATGAATAACGTCGCCTGATTGGACATTCTCCGGGTCTTCACAGGCATGGCTGTTCCAATGATCGTATCAGTCTGACGTCCCTGATATTCATCACCTGCGTCTCTCCGTGTCACCTGTGGATCTCAGGCGGACTTCCAGGTGGATCCGCAGATTGCTCAGATTCTCGCAGAATCAATGAAAACGACAGTGTCTGTGCGAGATGTAACGAGATCTCATTGTAACGAAATACGGCTCTTTGCATCTTCGATCAGTTCGAAATTGATCTGATTCTTTCCGGGTTTGACTTCGTGTTGCAGCTTTCCTCTCCCGCGGTATGCCGCTGGTATCCATTCCGGCTGTGGTCCACCTGGATCGTCCTCTGAAATATAAGTCGACAGGTAAACCTCATGCATCCCGACGGAAGCACCCCGTTCATTTTCCATGTATTTGAGTTCATAGTGGCCGGATCTGTCGGTGAGACCGTTGGATTGACGTCCTCCTTCAGTCGGCCTGAACACGATCGATACTCCCTCAAGAGGAGTTCCGTTCAGGGTGACAACGCCAGAGACGTTTCCCATTTGCGGACGCTCCACTCCCCCGCAACCGGCCAGCATTCCAATGGTACCGGCGCAAATAATCACACAGATCATCCTGACACTCATGAAGAATCCCTTGAAATCGTTGTCAGAAAATTATTGGCAGACCGGTGGCGCGAGACTTATCACCCAACCGGGAGAAAGAAAGTGGGGTACATCACACCACGTGCTGTACCCCACTCAAATGACAATTCGTCGTCGGACGCGACTTTTCAGCAATATGACCGACAACTTCTTCGTACAAAATCTCCTCCGGAACATCAGAATTCGCCCACAACGTGCCCATCAGCGATCGCGATCAGATATTCAAGGATGCTATCGACCGTATCCCGGCTATCGTCATAGGTACCACAAGAGGGATCATTATCGGAGCAGACGCCGTAGAAGTAGTCAATGTTTTCAGAAACAAACCGGACCGACCCATCCGCCATCGCGAAATGAGCCCCCCCAATATGCCAGCTCGACAGCGTATTCTCAGAACGGGTCCCGGCATTAATCGCCGCTTTCGGGCCGAACATCGCAGCACGACTGGCACGGACTTCCTTATCGGCTCGCTCTGCGCCTGCCCAGGTTCCTGCCCAAACTGGAGTCGAGGATCCCAATAATTGCCAGGCCCGTTCACCGACCATAATTGTGTTGGACATTCCGTCGGTGATATCGCGGAACCGGGTGCTGGAGTTGTAATAAAAAATGCCGGCCTGCTTGAGTTGGCGATTAGTAACAGGATCGCCAGGATTCGCTGCAAAGTTCGCAGCGGGTGAACGGCAGGTCCGCATCGAGCCAACGTAATTCGTCAATCCGCCACCATTGAGAAGTCCAATATTCTCGGCAGTGTTGTCACCCAGCATGTCGAACCGTGCAGGGCCGATATCCGAAGGGCAACGATAAGCGGGAATGACCTTGCCAATCAGCTCAAGTTTAACGGCGTTTCCAGAATTGTTTTTACTGGAGGGAGGCAGCCCATTTCCGACATCCAACTGCTGGTGCAATTGAGCCTGCTCAATATAGGGCAAAATCATGGCGGTCCAGTTCCACGCCAAGGCAGATGCGGCAGCGACAGAAGGATCGGCGATGACCAAACCTGGCGGAAACAAGCCATGCGTCTCATTGTAATTGTGCAGAGCCAGCCCGATCTGCTTCAGGTTATTCTTGCATTGCGATCGACGTGCCGCTTCGCGCGCCTGCTGGACCGCAGGCAGCAACAGTGCAACCAGAATCGCAATGATCGCAATCACGACCAGCAGCTCAATCAATGTAAATCCACGTTGACGCTTTTGAAGCTTCACCATCACGTTGCCTCTTGGGAAATGCCAGTCCCGATTAACTTACGGGAAGAATCAGAACAAAAGACCGTCGCCAAACTCAAATCACTCTCACGGCTCTGGTGGTGCGACCACTTTGTTTTCACAGGTGCGAGAATGTGATCCACACAATCACTGCCGTGCTCGCTCCCTGTTTCGCACTGTTAAAATCAATATGTAAAACCAACATGGACGCAACACGAGTTGAAGTGCCAACACGGCTCAAAATCAGAATTTCATTGAATTGCCAGGCCAGCGTTCCTGCCTCACAATACTCATTATTTCTTGCTGACTTGATACTGAAGAGCCGGCTTGTCTTCACCAGGAAATTAAAATAACCTTTATTGATGTGTTGGCAGGGCGTTGGTAAAGGCCATGACGTTTTTGCGGTGTACCGAACTCTCTCATAAGGAATTACACCATCCGGGAATCGAATCTACGGTCAAATTGAAATTATTTTCCTTTGAGACGAATGGGCCGTAGAAGGAATGAATTGATGTCAAGTTCTTTATCGGATTACGTGGGAACGGAGGGGGATCGCTTTGATGATACACATTCCTTCGCGACCGCTTTCGAAAGGCATCGTGCTCGCCTAAACCAGGTGGTAAGGATCCGGTTGCATCCGCTCCTGCTGCGGAGAATTGATCCCGACGACGCGATTCAGGAAGTCTACCTTGCGGCCCGGCAGAGGCTGGAACAATGGAATCATGGGGTTCCAGTCTCTTTTTTCACGTGGTTACGTTCGATCACCATTCAAACAATCCAGAACCTTCATCGGTTCCATTTCGCACAACGACGTGCTCTGACCGATGAATTCGCAAGCAATGCCTCCCGGCAGTCCGGTCATCCGTCCGCGCAAGGTCTGTTCTCCTCGTTGACCAGCCCGAGCCAACACGCCATTCGCGTGGAATCACAACTCGCACTCCACGAGGCAATGCTGACGATTCCAGAGGGTGATCGGGAAATTATTCTGTTAAGAAGTTTCGAGGAATTATCGAACGCGGAAGTTGCGGAGGCACTGGGAATCACCGGGAAGGCGGCCAGTATTCGCTATGTCCGTGCCATTGATCGTCTCAGGCGACAAATGGAATCCAACGAGAATCGAGACGCGATGCGAGGCAGCAAATGATTAAGCGTTTGCGGCAATCGCAGTCGAGCCCGGACTCTCATCCGGCAGCAGAGCCGACTGCGGGGTCTTTATCGGAGGAGCATTTATCGGAAGACATTGCCTTACAACTGGATGAGCTCTCCCGAGAATTTATTGCCGACCGCAATCGCGGTCACGGGTGTTCCATTGAGGAATTCGCTGGCAGGTATCCAGATCTGGTGATGGACCTGACGCATTTTTTGCGGACCATCTTGGACCTTGAGGATCTGAAACCCGATCGCCCTCAAACTCTCTTCTCACCAGCCTTTTCTGAAACCGATCTCCCCCGGCAACTCGGTGACTTTCGCATCTCGAAAGAAATCGGCCGAGGCGGAATGGGAATTGTTTTCGAAGCCGAACAGCTTTCTCTGAATCGCCTGGTCGCGCTGAAAATCCTTCCTCGCCGGTTCTTGTGTCCGGCGGAAATTGAACGGTTTCAGCGGGAAGCGGAACTTGCCGCCGCCTTGCATCATTCGAATATTGTTCCGATCTTTGCTTGTGGAGAAATCGATGGCTACCACTATTTCGCCATGCAGAAGATCTCCGGAAAGAGCCTGAGCGACGTTCTCAAGACTCCGGAATTGCTGACGCAGTTACAGTCCCCTTCATCGACTTCCAAGTGGATTGCCAACATTGGGGTGCAGGTAGCCGAAGCACTTCACTATGCACACCAATGCCAGACTCTGCACCGGGATATCAAGCCCGGTAACCTTCTGCTGGATGTCAATGGCCGCGCCTGGATCTCAGATTTCGGCGTGGCCTGCAGATTCGACCACAAAGTCACTGTGACAATGGGGCGAAGCGGAACGACACGCTACCAGGCGCCGGAAAGGTTTACCGGGAAGTGCGATGCACGAAGTGAAGTCTACAGCCTGGGGGTGACATTGCTGGAACTGGCGATCTGGCAACAGGGAGCCAGGCACAGTGATGGTGTCACACCGAGACCTCCTGCCCCTTTGGGCACATCCAGGTCGGTCGTGAGTGATTATCAGCGGATGAAAAACGAACACCGCCGTCCGCTGCTGCCTGCCGACCTGGAGGCCGTTCTTCTCAAGTCCATCCAAACCGATCCCGCATTGCGCTATCAGAGCGCAGAGGAAATGGCCGAGGATCTGGACCGATATCTCTCAGGATATGTCGTCCGGGCCGGCCGGGCCCGATGGACTTATCGGCTGCGCCAATGGCGAAAAAGAAACCCCTCCCTGGCGACGTCACTGGCCGCAATTGTGGTGTTGATGTGTGCGACAACGGGAGTTCTGCTGACAAGTCATGTGCAGATCAGTCGGCTCAATCAGCAACTGACCCAATCCAATGCGCATCTTACGACAAACAACAACAACCTGATCCGGGCGCTGTTTGCGCTGGATGCATTCGTGCAATGCGCCGCCGGCATCAATCTTGGAATTTCCGATCAGGAGCCCTCTTCCCAATCCGGATCGACGGAAAGTCGCCGGGGCACCTATCTGTCCACGTCCCCTCATATGAAGGATCTGCTGGGCAGAATTGTTTCGCGTGATCTCCGTCAAGACTTTGAAAAGAACCAGGAACCGCATCGAGTTCTGCTGGCGGTCTCGGCTCCGCAAAAAGTCGGACATATCATGTATTCACTTGGGCATATGGCACAGGCCGAAATGGCGGCCAAACAATCCCTGGACCTCATTCATCAAGTCCAGCAGCGACCGGATATGCCGCAAAATGTCCTGCTGCTGTGGAAAGCCCAACTGATGAATGACCTGGCAAGTATTGAAGAGGATCGCCTGCATTTTCATGCTGCAGACGAGTATCACGAGCAGGCACTGCGCGAACTGGACCAGATTGTGGATATGCCCGATTACCGGCACCACGCCTATGAATGGGGCCGGGCACACTTTGGGCTGGGCGTGGGAATTCGCCATCGGCTCGAACCGATCCGCTTTTTAAGAGACGCTTTTCAACTTGGAAACATCCCGCAAGACGAAAAGGACGTCGCTCAGGACCTTGTCGCGGAAGCCCATCTTGTGAATGCCATGGATTTTCTGAGAACGGAACAGATCCGCAATGATCGCCACGTCAGCGCTCCATTACTGATTGGAAAATGCCTGATCGAACGTGCGAGGAATCGTAAAACGTCCGCGATCGAGCGTCAGCGCGATTTCAAAATGGGGATTTATGTCATTGAACAAATCCTGCTCCGTGAGGAGCAGAGCCCTCGATATCGCCATGAGCTCGCACAAGGGCTGGCTTCTTCTCCGCTGTTTGGCTGGGATGAAGACGCTCCTGACCCCGGCAGTGCCCGCGAGGACTGGGAGCGGGCGTATCAACTCGCCGAGCAAGTTGCTTCAGGTAATCCGAACTCCCGTGAATTCACAGCGACACTGGCGAAAATTAACTACCAGTTGGCGGTTTTATTCAGCCTGCAGTCAGATCATGAACGTGCTCATCAATACTTCCAGTCGGCTCTTGAATTACAGGAATCATTGATTCGCCAGTTCCCAAACAGCATCCGTCTCCGCATGGGCAAAGTCATTTACCTGAAGGCCCTGGAGATTCACTGGGCACGGCAGGGAAATCATAACGAAGCAAAAAAGCAACAGCGAACCATTACAGATGAACTTGATCGCGTCCCGGAAAAACAGAAGGAAAACCGCTTCGTGAGACAGATCTTCTTGCTGGCATCCGCTACTGATGGCGCTGTGTTCCCTCCTTAACGAACCGCTTTACCCTGGAGTTGCCCACGGATGGTGGGCGCTGAGTTGAGCCTTGCATGCGGCTTCTGCGAATTGGGCTGAGGTCTGGTCGTTCAAGGCGGAGTGTCTGCGGATACGGTTATAGAAGACTTCAATGTATTCGAACACGCTCGCTCTCGCTTCTGCTCGAGTCTGTTACTGCTCGTGGTGCACCAGCTCTTTCTTCAACGTCGCAAAGAACGATTCCATCGGTGCATTGTCATAGCAGTTGCCTTTGCGGCTCATCGAACACGTGATCCCATTCTCTTTGAGAAGTCTCTGATAATGCTCGCTGGCATACTGCACGCCACGGTCGGAGTGAGCCATCAATTCGGCTACGAAACCGAAGGGGGCAAATCAACATCCGGTTGTGTCAGGTCTCCTCGGTTTTGAGCATGATTTTTCCAAGTCCCACGGCCAGCAGGGCTCCTAAAGTCGGAGCGGCCAGATAGACCCACAAGTGTTGCAGTTTCATGGTCACCAGGGCGGGACCAATGGATCGGGCGGGGTTCATCGAGGCTCCGCTGATCGGTCCCCCCATCAGGGCTTCAAAGGCCACAACCGCTCCGATGGCCGCTCCGGCCATGATTCCTTTTTCTTTACTTCCGGTCGAGACGCACAAGACAACGAACATGAGGAAGAAGGTCAGTACCACTTCCAGAATAAACGCCTGCCACCACGGTCCAGCCGGTAAAGTTTCTCCCAGACTGGATTGATCCTGAAAAAGAACCCGGAGCAACAGTGCTGCGGCAACTGCTCCTGTGATCTGGGCAACAATGTACCCGGGAAGCCAGAAAATCGAGAACCGTTTGTCTGCCCAGAATGCAATACTCACGGCCGGGTTGATGTGCGCGCCGGAAATATCTCCCAGCGAATAAACCATGGCCATCACAACCAGTCCGAAGACCAGTGAGATTCCCACATGTGTGACGGATCCGCTGATATTGTTGGTGACGACCGCGCCACATCCCATGAAAACGATGGCGAACGTACCGAGAAATTCAGAAAGCAGGCGCCGCATATGATTTCCAGACTGGTCAAAAACAAGATTCCACAGAATGACAGTACTTCCAAGTTTGTTTGTGATGGAGAGCAAGGGGTCAGGATTCAGGGACCAGAGGTCAGAAAAATCCGGAAAAAGCCTGCATTTTCTACCCACTATTTCCTACCCACTCCCCACTGATCCTCCCATTGAGGCAAACTTGGAACAATTGAATGAAGGTGCATTTGAGGTGCATCCTGACAGATCAAAGGGAATGGATTCCATAGTGTCTCTCGGCAATTGTCAAGCGGCTGAGACAGGGTGAACCCCTTCCCTTGACCCCTTGACTGACTCTCCGTCTGAAATCACTATTCATTTCAACAATCCGGAACAGGAAAACCGGATCAAACTCCGTCTGGTGACGGTGTTCAGCTTCGTTCTGCTTGGCTATGCTGTTGATTCATATGAAACGAGAGATTCTGTCTGGGCAATGCGGGTTCACCGCTTGCCCGGCAGCAAACCTGATCTACCTGGAAGGATGTTCCCGGTGGATGAATGTGACTTCCGCTCGCAGGAGGAATTGATTCAATGACTGATCGTTCGCCATCCCCCGCCATGATCGAGGCTCAAGGGTTGAGCAAATATTATGGTCCGTTCATTGCCACTCAGAACGTGACGTTCTCAGTTCCCGCAGGACAGGTCGCAGCGTTTCTGGGACCCAACGGCGCCGGGAAATCAACCACGATGAAACTTCTCACCGGGTTTCTCTCTCCCAGCGAGGGAGTCGCCCGAATTGGTGGACACGATGTTTCCCAACAGCGGATTGAAGCCAGTAAGCTGATTGGCTACCTGCCGGAAAACGGCCCGTTGTATAACGAAATGACTCCGCAAAGCCTGCTGAAGTATCTCGGTCAGGCACGCGGATTGAGTGGTTCCAGATTGAAGGAACGTCTTGCGTTCGTCGCCGGACGCTGCTCACTGGAAGATGTCTGGGGAAAGCAGATCAGCAAGCTGTCTCGCGGATACCGGCAACGGGTGGGGATGGCCCATGCGTTACTGCACGATCCCCAGGTTCTCATTCTCGACGAGCCGACCAGCGGACTCGATCCGAACCAGACATTTCAGGTCAGGGAGCTGATTCGCGAACTCAGTCGAACCAAAACCATTCTTCTTTCAACACACATCCTTTCGGAAGTGGAAGCGATTTGTGATCGGGTGATTCTCATCAATCGGGGACGGATTGTTCTCGATGGCGATGTCTCCCTGATGAGAGGGAACAGTCAGGATATGGAAGCCCAGTTCCGGCAATTGACCGGTGGGGCTGCATAGGGGATCGTGAAAATAAGCAGGTCGCGGTGCTCTTCAGGAAATTCAAAATTCTAAACCAGAAATTCAAAACAAATCCGAAGCACGAAATTCAAAATGTGCATAGAACTCAAGGTCGTTTTGAATTTCAAATTTTGAATTTGTTTCGAATTTTCTGCTTCGAATTTTGAACTTTTCCCGGTTCCGTTAAGGGAACTGTCAGGCTTGCTGATTCAGTACGGTATTTGGTTTAGAGATACACAGTTTGACTGATGGAAGACGAGTCAGGTTTCCAGAAACAGACACCCGGTCGCCTGTCTATTGTCCACCATCGTCTTGAGAGATAAGAGAAATTCACGATGAATCCAAACGTTGTGCTTGCGGTTTTCAAGCGGAATGTTGCCAGTTATTTCTCGGGAATGCTGGGCTATCTGTTTATTGTTGTGTTTGTGGTCGCAGGAGCGTTTCTGGCGTTTAACGACCAGTTCTTCGCAAACAATCTCGCCAATCTGGATCAGCTCAGTTCGCGATTCCCGCTGCTGTTGCTGTTCATCGTTCCGGCGATCACCATGACCGTCTGGTCGGAAGAACGGAAACTCGGTACTGACGAATTGCTATTCACGCTGCCGGCGAGAGATTTCGAAATTCTGCTCGGAAAGTATCTGGCGGTTCTTGCCGTTTATACCGTCGCTTTGCTCTTCTCGCTGACTCATGCCTTCGTGCTGGCCTGGCTCGGGGTTCCCGATCGAGGACTCATCGTCACCACGTACTTCGGTTACTGGCTGGCAGGGGCCGCTTTGCTTTCAGCGGGGATGTTTGCTTCGGTTCTGACCAGCAGTGCCACCGTTGCGTTTGTGCTGGGGGCCGTTATTTGCGCCATTCCCGTCTTCATCGACGATATCCCCGGAGTGCAGCGGTTTCTGAAAGAAACTCTGAATCTCAACGAGCCACTCAGCGTATCGGGGCATCTCAAAGGATTTACTTCCGGAAAGGTGACCTACAGCGGGATCTTCTACTTCGTCGGACTGTCGGCTTTCTTCCTGTATCTGAATGCGGTGTTTATTGCCCGACGGCACTGGGCCGGTGGAAAAGATGCCGCGTCCATGACCGGTCAGTATGCCTTGCGTGTCGCCTGTCTGGGAATTGCGTTGCTCAGCTTCACCTATGCACTGGCAACAGCCGGGTTCAGCGCGGACTCCAGTTCAGAGAAACTGCATACGCTTTCTCCGACTTCTGTCGAGGTTCTGGCCAACGTCCCTGCCGATAAGCCGATCACCATTCAGGCATTTATCTCTCCCGATGTTCCTCAGGAATATGTGGCGATCCGGAAAGATCTCATCAATAAACTGGTCGAGTACGACAAGCGTGGAGGAAACCGGGTTCAGTTACGACTGGTCGACGTCGAGCCCTTCTCTCATGCCGCCGAACAGGCAGAAGCACTCGGGATTTCCCCTCGTCCGCTGCAAAGTGAAGAAGGGGGACGCATCTCACAAAACGATGTGTACATGGGAGTCGTCCTGACCAGTGGTTTTGACTCCGTGAAGATTCCCTTCTTCGATCGAGGGACCCCGATTGAATACGAACTGACCCGCTCCATCGGCACTATTTCCAATGAGAAACGACTGGTAGTCGGGATTCTCAACACCGACGTGAAGGCGAACGGTGGATTCGATATGCAATCGTTTCGCCAGCTCCCGGAATGGCAGATTGTCACCGAGTTGAAGAAGCAGTACGAAGTCAAAGAAGTCTCTCCGGATAGTCCGATCACGGCAGAAATGGATGTTCTGATCGCGATTCTTCCATCGTCGCTGACTCAGCCACAGGCGCAGAATCTGGTGGATTACATTGAGTCGGGAAGACCAATTCTGATCTTCGACGACCCGGCTCCCGTCTGGGGAGCGAACAACATGTCGTCCGGAATCGCGTGGGCACCACTGGAACCCAAGCCGAGCCCCGGTGGCATGGGCATGATGGGAATGCAGCAACAGCAGTCGGAACCGAAAGCGGACGGCGGTCAGGCCACTTCAATTCTTCGGGCTCTCGGCATTCAATGGGATATTCGCAAGAGTGTCTTCGATACCTTTAACCCTCACCCGAAATTTGCGAATACCTATCCTCCGGAACTGATCTTTCTGGATGCGAAGGAATGTGTGAATAACAACGATGCCATTACATCAGGCTTACAGGAACTCATCACCTTTGCCCCCGGAATCATTGCAGGAAGAGATGATGAAGGGGTGGAAGTGGAATGGTTGCTGCAATCACGGAAAGACAGCACAGGGGTGAATGCCTGGGATAAGATCACCCGATCCGGCTTCCTCGGAGGGCGGCAATACAACTTTGACGGAGTCCACAATCTGGATGGGAAGAACCATGCCATTGCGGCTCGAATCACCCGCAAAGGGGACAAGAAGGTCAACGCCATCTTTGTTGCCGATGTCGATCTCGTGCATGACATCATGTTTCAGGTCTGGCAGCAGCAGTTGCTCGACTTCAAAATTGACAACGTGCTGTTCGTTCTGAACTGTGTTGACTCACTTGCCGGAAATGAGCAATACATCGAACTTCGAAAACGCCGTGCCCATCACCGGACTCTGACGGCGCTGGAAGAAAAGAAAAAGCGGTTTGAAGTGGAGCGTCAGGCAGAAATCACCAAGGCCAATGAAGCGGCCGACAAGGAACTGAATGAAGCCAAAAATCGTCTGCAGACGATTCTGAATGATCTTCGCAAAGACCTTGAAAAAGGGAACGTGGATGTCAGCACGGTTCAGGTTCGACTGCAAAACGCGACCGAAGCCGAGAATCGTAAACTGACGCAGCGCGAACGAGAGATCGAACGGGAAAAGAATGAAACCGTTCGTCGTGTGCAGATGGAAACAATGCAGGAAATCCGCAAAGTGGAACGGGGAATCTGGCGCTGGGCCGTTCTCTTCCCACCACTGCCGGCCATTCTGCTCGGAATCGGAGTGTTGATCTCCCGAGTCGTTGATGAACGCAAAGGGATCTCTTCCGACCGGTTACGGTAGAAGAATCACTGTGGGGGCATTTCAAATCCTTCTCCCCTTTGGGGAGAAGGTGGCCGAAGGCCGGATGAGGGGACGAACGTTGCCAGTGGAAACACTTCACTTCGATCCACCCCTAACCCCAACCCTTTCCCCTCGGGGGAGAGGGAGGCTTCTGAGACAAACTCCCAGGTGCCAACAACAGTGTTGGCAAGACAACGGAACGGAAAACAGACATGGCGATTTCCCCGCAAGTCGCCAGTAGTCTGTTCCTGTTTCAGGTTCTGTTTCCATTCATCGCAGTCGCACTGCTGGCCTGTTTTTACCGTTCAGAGACCGTCCGATTCCGTTTGGGGATCGGGGCCCATGTCCTGCTGATTCTCTGTAGCAGCCTGCTTGCAGTCACCCTCTTCGGGCAAGCATCGAATGGAGCGTCACGTCAAATTGACGTTATCCTGACGTTTCCGATCTTTCAATCTGCAACCGTTCTTAACCAGACCGTTCTCGACCAGATGGCCTGGCGATTGAATCTGTTCAATATCGGGATGGTCATGGTGGTTCCCTGGGTTTCCATCACGGCCTGTCTGTTGACCGAAATGCAGGGAGTACGAAGCCGGTTTCTCATTCTGAACCTGCTACTAACAGGAACATTTCAATTGTTTCTAGTCGGGGTTGATGTCGGTTCTTGTCTGTCGGGGATATTTCTTTCCGCTCTGCTTCTGGGCTTTCTCATGCAGGAACCGGGGAGCCCCAAAACTCGAACGTCGGCAAGCCTGTTTCTCTCAACACAATGGATCGGCGGGATGCTGCTGGCCACCGGATTTGCCACTCTGATTGCGGCATCGAGTCTGACCCAATCCGCCCCGCGTCAACTTCCCGGAAGCAGTTCGGCCGTGTTGCCAGCTCTGGGAGAAACCATTGTTCAAGCGATCGAGAAGCACGACGCCGCATCCGAACTCTGGAAAGATTCTCGCGGGCTTCCGTTGCTGTTGATCATCTTTGGACTGGTTCTGATGAGCGGGTGCTTTCCCGTTCATGTCTGGTTGAGTCGCTCCGTCTCAACGCCGTCGCTGGCGGTCAAAATCTGGCTCATTGTCTGGGTGAAAGGGGTTCTCTTACTGGGGCTCCACTGGCTGACCCTGCTGGATCCACTGGCCATTGCGGACCTTCAGCACTGGGGCTTCTTTGTCTCTCTACTGGGAGCCTTGTTCATGGGGAGCCTGCTGTTCGGGCATTTTCATCCGGGAGTCATTCTCGCTGCAGCGATCGGATGGAGTCAGTCCATTGCCTGTCTGGGAATCTGTGCGGCGACACATGATTTTGAACGACTGCTTGCGCCTTTAATATTATGCCAGGCTGCTGGTTTGATTTTGCTGGCAATCGCGTTATCTGTGTTTCCAGATCGTCCGTTACTGGCGCGTCTGGCAGGAGAAGAAGAACAGATCAAACGACCAGGCTGGCTTCCGCCTGTCCTTCTGATCAGCCTGATCACACTGACGTTGACGCCGACCTGTGTCGCGGCGTTTCATGCCTGGTTGATCATGATCTCTCTGCAAAACTGGAGCGGCAGCGAAATCATTCCGGCTCAGACGTTGCTGCTTCTCGCCAATCTGCTGGCACTGGCCGGGATGATCAACGTGGTTCGACACTGCCTGAACGAACGTGATTCCTCAAGTCCTGTGGCGTCCGCTGAGGACACGCCGGCGGAGTTTGTGGTCTTCCAGGAGAGGAGAACACCGACCGGGGAACGATTGATTTTATGCTACTGGGGAATCGTCGCGATCGGTCTGGGAATGCTCTTTCCGCTCTTTCTGAGTCTCCCCGTACGATAGGAGCAGAACGACCTGAGAGCGTCGTGACTTCAAGAGCGGGACACTCCAGATGCCGTTTGTTATGTGGCATCATTCTTCGGCGGAGCGACTTCGGCGTAGCTCTCCAGAATCTCGGCGGACCGGTCAAGCAGGGCGATGGCCTTGGGAATATCCACATCGAGCAGTCGTCGAAGAGCCGACATCCGGCCACGGAATTCATCCACATCGTGATGAATCTTCACCGTCCAGCGTTTGACTTTTTCCTGTTGCTCCTGGGTTTGCTGCAGGCGGCGCTTGGCCTTGTCGAAGGCAACTTTTTCTTCAATACAGGAAGACCGACGTCCACCGACAGTGCGCATCTGACATGTCGTCAGGGCCGTTCGCGTGGCGGCCAGAAGATCGAATGCCTTACGTTGCTGAATCGCCCAGTATTGAGGACGATCATGTTCCACCCATTCAAACGCCCGTTGCGATTCTGTCTGAAGTGACTGCAGGACCGACTCGACTTCTTCGGCGAAACCAATCAGCTTCGCCCGAAAATCGCGGATACTCTGAAGATCACGAACATGTGCAGACATGACGCGATTATACCAGATTCTGCGTCAGTTTCATTCGTGAATCTTGCTCCCAAACAGGAGCTTGGGAACGAGGGAAGTCGCCTCTTACTTCCTAACTCCTATTTCCTAACCCCTTTTAATACTCCGCATTGCGACGGTGCCGGAAGGGATAGCTCTGGACGATCGAAACGACCAGTTCCCCGAAACGTGATTCCTTATCTTTGGTGGCAGCGATGGCGTCGCGGATCACGCATTCATCTTCCGCCTGCAGGCTTCTGCCAAGAGCATAGATGAGCAGGTTCTGGAGCAATGTCTTCGTAAAGGCCTGTTCCTCCTGAAGAAGAACATCCTTCAGATCGGCTGGACTGGCCAGCTTGCGCCCGTCGGGAAGTTCGCCGGTCGTGTCAATCGGAAGGCCGGCGTCTTTCGTTCGCCAGCGCCCCACGGCATCGTAGTTCTCAAGACTGAATCCAATCGGATCAATTCGGGCATGGCACCCTGCGCATTCGGCGTTTTTACGATGCAGCTCGAGACGTTCGCGCAACGTCAGGACTTTCCCGTTCTTGTCGGGTTCCGCCAGTTCCGGAACATCAGGAGGAGGGGGAGGAGGAGCATCTCCCAGAATTCGGCCGGCGATGAAATTCCCTCGTCGCGGAATGTTCGTTCGACCAGGGTCGGACTGCAGCATCAATACGGCCGCAGTCGTGAGAATTCCCCCGCGACGACGATCCTCTAACTTCACTCGACGAAGCTCATCTCCATCGACTCCTTTAATGCCGTACCATTCTGCGAGTGCCTGATTCACATAGGTGTAGTCGGCATCGATCAATTCCCGAATCGGGCGGTTCTTCTGCACAATCTCGGAGAGGAGAGCGCGAACCTCGCCTGTGATCGCGTTCTGCAAAGCAGGGGTATAGCCGGGGAAAGAGATTTCGTCCGGCTGATGTGCGGCGACCCGTCGCAGTTCCAGCCACTGACCGAAAAAGTTATCGACCAGCGCTTCACAGCGAGGATCGGCCAGCATTCTGCGGGTCTGCTCTTCCAGAACTCTGGAGTCGGAGAGTTGCCCCTGCGACGCCAGTTTCAGCAAGGTTTCATCAGGGGGACGAGACCACAGGAAATAACTGAGTCGTGTCGCCAGTTCATAGTCATCCACAGGAAACGGGTCGGACTGGTCCAGTTTTGAAGCTTCAATACGAATCAGGAATCGGGGAGAAATCAATACCGCAGTGAAGACATGGCTGATCGCTTGCGTCTGTTCATCGCCACGTTTGATACTCAGGTCATAGATGGCCATCAGGCGATCGATGTACTCTGACTCCACGGGTCTGCGGAATGCTTTTGTTGCAAACCGCGAGATGATCTGTTGAGCCTGTTCTCGTGGCGTCCCCTTTGTTTTTGAATCAATCGTCAACAAGGGATGAGGCTTCTCTTTCCCTTTGTTCTGAAGAAGCGCCTCCGAGATTTCGCGTGCCGCTTTGTGATACTGCTCGATCAGCACCGGAGAAAGAGTTAGGGACTCCCCGATGTTGTCGAATCCGAAGCTGCTGGGGTCCGGTGAGAAGTTGTCGGCCGGACTGAGGTTAAGCCCCGTCAAATCACGAACGGTGTTGTTGTATTCCACGTTATTCAAACGGCGAAACGGGGGAGGTCCGGGATCCTGCACCGCTTTGCAGTCCAGACTTTCAAGAGTCTGATCCAGAAATTTCACCAGAAGCTGACGTTCTTCATCTGTTGGCTGCGGAGATTTGTCGGGAGGCATGGCGTCGAATTCGATCATCGACTTCGCCTCTTCCCAGGTCTTGCGATTGTCGAGGATCATCCGGGGATTGACATCTTTCGCCAGATTGATCCCCCCGCTGGTCTTTCGGTCATTATGACAGTTGTAACAATACTTCTTCATCAACCCGGCGATATTACGGTCCCAGGATAATGGATCGAGATGCTTGTCCGGCTGTGCCCAGAGCGGTGTCGCCGAGATCAGGACAATGAACGTAATCAGTCCGGTTTGAAGAGTTGAGAATACTCGCAATGTCATACCAAGGTTTTTGCTGATGTCGAACTAAGCGGATCAGGAGAGGGCAAAACGCCTGCTGAATCACAAGCAACGATGACGCTTTACCTGGTTTGCGGCTCAGCAGGAGATTCGCCCTCCCGAGCCCTGTTCATGAGCCGACCGGAACGTCCACTGTTCTACCCGTTAAGATTCCCCAGCATTCCGGTGCTGTCACCGAAGGACTTGTGAGGAACGCCGACCCGTTCCAGCATTTCCAGATAGAGATTGCACAATGGGGTTTTCTTCCCATAGGCAATGTGACGACCTCCACGAATTGTTCCTCCACCGCCGCCGGCCAGAAGAACCGGCAGGTTATCGTGGTTGTGACGGTTTCCGTCACTGATGCCTCCTCCGTAACAGAGGATGACGTTATCCAGAAGCGTCCCGTCCCCTTCCTGGATTTTAGACATCTTCTGCAGCATCCGTGAGAAAAGTTCCATATGGTGTTCGTTCACCTTCGTCAGGAATTCATGCTTCTCAGGATCTCCCTGATGATGGGAATTGGAATGGTGGGCTCCACGGACTCCGATATGAGGGTAGGCCCGTCCTGATTTCTCATAAGAGAACAGGAAGGTGGCGACCCGGGTTGTGTCTGTTTGAAACGCGAGCGTCATGATGTCCAGCATCAGATTGACATGCTCAGGGTATTCTGAGGGAATCCCACGTCCGTCGGGAAGAATGAGCGGTCTGACTTCGTCTCCGTCGGCCTCGTCCATCGGGGTCTCGGGAAAGGCATCCTGATGATGTGAATGCGGATCTTTACTGGCAAATGCGATGCGCCGTTCCACACTCCGCAAGCCATCCAGATACTCTTCCAGCTTGCGGCGGTCGTTGTACCCGAGCTGTCGTTGCAGAGAACGGGCGTCTTCCTGAACGAGATCCAGAACACTCGCTTCCACGGGATCGGCCGGTTTGGATGCAACCTCTGATTGAGGCGCATTCCAGTTCGGTTGACGAAGGGGTCGCCCACGGAACAGACGGTCGTAAAGTTCTTTCGGATTCAGTTCCAGTGCCGCCGGAGTGGTTTTACTTCGCCAGGAAAGATGGGACATGTAGGTTCCGCTGTACCCATGATCTCCCCGATATCCGACGTCGACCCCCATCGCCAGTGAGTCGACCGGCGTCCGCATTCCGACTTCTTTGGCCACGACCTGATCGACAGAGACTCCCCCGACCTCTGGAACTTCTGAGTGTTTACATTTGTGACCGATCAGGAATCCCCCGGTCGATGGCTCATGTCCTGCCGCCTTTCCGATGCAGTGATCTGCCGCCAGATCACTGAGGACAAGAACCCGATCTTTGACAGGTTCGAGCGATTTCAACGTTCGCGGAAGGTTTTTCAGTTCTCCGACTTCTTCCGGCTTCCAATTCGCCATATGAACGCCGTTGGGAACATAGAAATATCCCATTCGAACGGGTGGCTTGGCGATTGTTCCGGCTCGGGCGACGGATCGCGTCATCACTTCCAGCCAGGGGAGAGCAACAGCGGCTCCCACACCACGTAACACGGTTCGGCGGGAAATCTTGGCAGAATTCGGCATCTCGGCTTCCTGCTTAAAGTTAAGGAAGTTCAGGCGGCCCGGGTGCAGTCAGTTGGGGAGAGAGTCAGGCAAGGTCGAATGAATGACAATTGATGATATCATAATCATGTCGGCAAACAAGGCGTTTTCCGCCACTGTATTGCTGAACACTGGAAATTCGACTTCGTGCGCCACTGCTCCTTTGTGTCGATACCGATGACTCGCAGAGCACGCAAAACGACTTTTCCTGGATGCCTGCCAGATCTTGTACACTGCTTCGGGAAGATGCGGATTGATTTCCTCCGCAAGCAAATTACAGATCGCCTGCTCCTCGCTCGATTGCGAGTCATTGTATGCCTGGACGTCTGGCTGGATTGGGGTTAGGACACTCGTTGTTCATGTGAGCTTTCCCTTACAATCCGTGGATGAGGCAACGAGTTTGCGCATTGACACATGCCATTGAATTCAACTCATGGCTGATCTCACCACAGCCAGGACTTCCGTTGCCACGTTCTTCGTCTAACTGGTTTGGGGCAGTCCGGTCAGTTCGAAGATCGGGCGGATTTCGATAGTTCCCTTCTTCACTGGCGGGAGACGGCAGGCAATGGCGATCGCTTCGTCCAGATTGGTGACATCGACGATGTAGTAGCCACCCAATTGCTCGACCGTCTCCGCGAACGGTCCGTCGGTGATCAGGCGTTGACCGTCGCGGACGCGGATGCTGGTCGCGGTCGTCACCGGATGGAGTGGCGAAGCCCCCAGGTATTTTCCTTGAGCGCTGAGTTCGTGACAGATTTCGGTTGAATCCGCCATACATGCCGCGCGCTCTTCTTCCGTCCAGGCATCCTCGGTGCTATAGACCAGCAACAGATATTTCATGAGATGAGTCTCCTCGTGGTATGAAACAGATCACGGAGCGAAGCGTTCCAATTGCGGACAGACGGTAGAGCAAACTACTCTATTCCCGGCGATTATGAGAAGTCATGATGGTTTGCCATGAGCCGTCATCAGTCAGTACTTCACCGGAGAAAATCCAGTGATCCTGATCGACGATCTCGATCGTGTCTCGGTATTGGGTCGTTCCGTTCCCATCGAATCGGGGACCTTCGGAGTCCAACGGCAGTTTCTTGCCAGAGGCGTCCAACACTCCCTTGTAGAGCCACAGGTGTGTCATCATCGATGCGACAAACGTGCCAACGTAGCGTTGCTGCTTGATATCGTAACCGAGCGTGATGATGCTGGACCATTTTTCCTCAGGTGAGTTGCCGTCCCCTTCTCCTTCCCCGATCAGCCAAAGACCGCCGAGCGATCGGCAGTTCATTCGTCCTGAGTTCTTTTGAGGTTCCTGGTCCGGCCCCATAAAGCATTCGCCTTCTGAGATCCAACGCCCCACCAATTGTTCCAGCCAGGCGTGTTCGGATTGTGGTTTTTCAAACATCGTGAGCATCTCCTGAAGAGTTTGGGGATTGAATCGCCTCGTCGCGGGCCGCGATGAGTGCGTTGATTTCGTTGTGAGCGGGTCGAATTTCAAAAGGGCCGAATCGCACGCCGGGATGCCTGGACATCAGAGCGATGGCGTGGTTCAGATCCCGGGCCTCGAGAATCAGTATTCCGCCGAGTTGTTCCTTGGTTTCCGCATAGGGACCGTCCGTCACGGCCACACGTCCTCCCATCATCCGCAATGTGGCGGCCTGGTCCGTGGATTGCAGTGCTTCACCACCGGCAAAATGCCCGCCGCGCCGCAGTTCATCATCAAACACGAAGCACTCCTGCATCCAGGTATCGCGTTCCTCTTCGGACATCCCCGCCCATTTCGATTCGTCCGCGTATCCTAAACAAATGAATCTCATTGCTGACACCTCATGAATTCTTCCATTCCCTTCGCCATTTCTTCTGGTGTGAGTTCACGGAGTTGAGTCGCGACCGACCACCGGTGGCCGAATGGGTCTTGCAACTGCCCATAGCGATCACCCCAAAACATATCCGCCACGGGCATGGTGACCTCAGCGCCCGCCCGCACCGCCTGGGCGAACACCGCGTCGACGTCTTCGACTGCCAAGTGAATTGTGACCGGACTCCCGTTCAATGCTTTCGGTCCCATGGCGCCATATTCGGGGCATTCGTCCGCCAGCATGATCGGTGAGTTGCCGATCCGAATGCAGCCATGCACCAGCCTTCCGTCCGGTCCTGGCAATCGCATCAACTCGACGGCATTGAATGCGTTCTTGTAGAACTCGATCGCCTCGGCGGCTCCGGCGCAAATCAAGTGGGGAGTCACCGTATTAAATCCATCTGGAATCGGTTTGACTGTTGATTCGGTCATGGGGTCATTCCGTCTGGTTGGTGGTCGATCATCGGCCGTAGCGACTGTTGCTGCAGCCTCGATATCCACCTTATTGTCGTTCACGAGTCGAGCGAATCGACAGCCCTCGCGGAATTTTTTGAACAAAAGTCACGACGTCCGATTTCCATTTACATTCTCTGGCTTTCGTCGCGATCCTCACCGATTCACCGCTGCATTGGAGTGACCTCAGAACCCCAACAAAACTTTCCCCGATCCGCTCGCGGAAAGGAAATTTCATCATTCAGTACTTCCAAGTTTGATATGAATAGGAGAGAAGTGGATAGTGGGTGGTGGATAGTGGGTAGGAAATAGCATGAATTTCCAGACTTTTTCTGATCCCTGCCCCCTGAATCCTGACCCCTTGCTTTTATGTGAATAGACTTGGAAGTACTGTCAATTGAAAGGTTTTGATCGCGGCTCTGATAAGCTTTCCAGACGTTGTTGCAGGAACCTTCGTTCGGGGTCTTGCTTCACCAGTTGCAGCGCCTGGCGGTAGGCTGAGCGGGCCTCAGTGACTCTTCCCAATCGTCGTAGCAGATCCGCCTTGGCCGCATGGGCCAGATGGTATTCGTTCAGTTCCCCCCGATCCAGAATCGTGTCAATAAGGGATAATCCAACCTCAGGGCCATCTCGCATCGCCACCGCGACGGCCCGGTTCAGTTCCACGATGACCGACGGCGATAACCGCAACAACAAGTCGTACAGAGCCACGATCTCTCGCCAATCGGTGGCCGAAGCGGTGCCGGCATCCGCGTGAACCGCCGCGATGGCGGCCTGGATCGTGTAGACACCGAATCGCCGGGAAATCAACGCTTGCTGCACCAACCGTCGGCCTTCCTCAATTGCCTCTCGGTTCCAGAGCGATCGATCCTGATCTTCCAGCAACACAATGTCGCCGCTGGTATTGGAACGGGCCATTCGACGGGATTCCTGCAACAACATCAGCGCCAGCAGACCCGCCGCTTCGGGATCGGGAAGCAGTTCCAGCAACAAGCGCCCCAGACGAATTGCTTCACCGGACAGGTCCGCTCGGGTCACACGGTTTCCCGACGACGCCGAATAGCCCTCGTTAAACACCAGATAGATCACCGACAAAACGGCATCAAGACGCTCAGGCAAATCGACCAACCGCGGAATCACATAAGGAATTCCCGCATCGCGAATCTTGGCTTTGCCACGCACGATCCGCTGTGCCATCGTGACGGGCCTGGTCAGAAAAGCATGAGCGATTTCATCGGTCGTCAAACCGCAGACCTCGCGGAGGGTCAGCGGCACTTGAATTTCGGGCGCAATCGCCGGGTGACAGCAAGTGAAGATCAATCGCAAACGATCGTCCTCGATTTCCGAATCGGCTTTCGCATCGTTGGCGTCGGCGATCTCTTCCAGATGGTGGGCGATCTCCTGGCACCGGGCGACCTGCCGTTGGCTGCGGCGCAGCATGTCGATCGCCTTGAATCGACCCGTCGAAATCAACCACGCTCGGGGATTGGCGGGAATCCCTTCGACTTCCCATTGCTTCATGGCAACGGCAAACGCCTCGTGCATTGCTTCTTCTGCCAGATCGAAATCCTTGAGCAAGCGGACCAGCGTGGCAAAAATTCGCCGCGATTCCTCGTGGTAAAGCTTTTCAACGAAATGCCGGGTTCCACCTGCCGCAGAGATCGGTTGACTCATTCCGTTTGACCTTGCACACGACCAGGATTCTGGTGAGTTGTTTCACTTGTCGGCCCTGAACTCATCCTTTACAGACGCTCGAAATGCCACAAGAAAAACACGCGGATCACGTAGCCCCAATGCGATCCAGGCGACCACTCCCATAATGATCGGGAAGAAAAAAGGATCGTCCACCCGCACGTGCGTCGCAGTTGCTCCGCCGAGATAGGCCGTCAGTAAAATCGCTGCGATGAATGCCGTTCGTGGAATGAGAAACAGCAATGCAATCAGGATTTCAACAATTCCAATTGCGGCCATCACATCGGTCGACCAGCCCAGGTGATCAAACATCTCTGCTTTGCCTTCGAAGTCGATGAATTTCCCGCTGGCACTTGCCACGCAAAGAAAAACAGCGAGTAACCCACTGAGAACCCAGCCGGCAATTTTGGATACGGATCGTTTCATTGGTTGACCTTATTCAGTACGTCCAAGTCTGTTCATTATGGCGGCAAGGGATCACGGGTCAGGATTCACGGGTCAGAAAAAGGCTGGAAATTCACGTCTTTTCTTACCCCCCCACCCACTTCTCTTTTACTTATTTCAGGACTGATCCTAAGGAACAGGGAAACAATAGTTTCCCTGAAAAGGGGGGTTAGGAGGTAGGAATTAGGTACTGATATTTGTCTTTTCCTAAATCCTACCTCCTAATTCCTAGCTCCTCTTTTTCCCAGATTCCAGGAAGCAAATGATTCCCAGTTCCTAAGTGGTAGAACAACTCTGTCCTGACAGGTTCCGGAACGTGACCTGCGGGCGAGTGGAGGCATTTGAGATCATTTCGTACTGGCGGAACCAGATCGGTCAACCGTGAGATTCCATTGGCGATTTCCCCACGGAGGTGAGGAAGACTTCGTTGGCATCTGGTCCCATGGTGAACTCTTTTCTCGCCGATTCCTTCTTGGGGCGTGCAACCACTTCAATCGCCCAGATCAATGAGATCAGCTTGCCAGAGAAACTGTAAGGTCCCCAGGGAAGGCGAATTGTCACCTCTTTACTGCCGTTCATCGTGTCGACGGCAATCTCCTCAGTCTGGACCACTGCCAGATCCCGGGTCCCTTTTCCGGCGGTATTCCAGGTCAGGCGCAGTTCTATGGCGTTCAACTTGGACTCGAAGTCCCAGGTGATGATGGCCTGAAGATCGGAGCCGGGATAGTAGGCGTCGTAATCGGTGTCTATCTGGAGTGTGTTCATTCGTGTGGGACCACTCGGATCGTGTAGTTGTCTCGAATGTCTGGCCAGTTGGAAATCTCGCCATGGACATTCAGTTCCCAGATGATTTTATTACTTGGAGCCGTCAGTGTATGCATGCTGTCGGACGGCAGGGTGAATGTGGTTGTTCCTGCGCTGATTGTTGCGGGATCGGCTGTCTCAATCAGTACGGACCCATAAAACAGATCGGTGTCCGTCGTGATTTTGGTTCCTTGCCGGTATGTGGCATGTTCTGTCCCTTTCAATGAGATCTTCAGAAATTTGACTGAATGTGAGGTCCCTTGAAGATGCCAGTTCAATGTTGCGGTACTCCCCAGGGGAAGTGTCGACCGATTCAATGATAAAACAGGCAATGGATTGAACAATCCCATGAAGGTATAGATCGAGCCGGCAATCAGCCCCAAACCAATGATTGCGAAAAGACCGATAATGATTGCCGGAAGCCAGTTTATATGCCCGTTTCGGAGGTCTCCCAGCATGGCAAACGCGATCAGAACAATCACTCCGTTCCAGATCAGCGTGAAAAAGGTGAGACCAAGAAAGCCTCCCAGGCGACTCGACGTGGTTTTCAGCTCCAGAGGGCTATAAGAATCCTCCAGCGATTTTTCCGAGAACTCGTTGTTGTCGAGAGTAGCGTAATTGGGAAGCGACATCGATTTCTTCAGTCGGGAAAGAGAACCGTATGAAACAGGGTCAGAGAGATTCTCAAATGCTTTTGTCCGTCTTTTCTTGCGACGGGACAGCACCGGCACGAACAGTGCGACAGCCCCGAGTATAGCAAATGGCAAGCCGATCAGTCCCCACAACATTTCGGAGCTGAAGTCCCGATTCAGGACGGATTGCTCGGGATTTTCAGGATCAGTGAAACAGACCTGTTCTGATTCGACAGGATAGGCATCGACGATTTCTTGAATTCCGTCCTGAGTGTCGGTCTGATCAGGAAAGAAAGAATACCGGTCTCCTTTGAATTCCTGCTGGTTCACCTCGTACTGGTATTCAATCCTGACCTTGAAAGAATCCCCTGCCCCTTGTGATTCGCTGGCAAGGATTGTGCAAGGAGTTAGCTGCCAGGATTGCGCCTCAAACAGGTCGATTCCAGGACGAATCATTGCCGCCCATAGAATGGCGACACCGATCGCACCGATGAACACTCCCACACCGGCAATGACCATCATCTGAATACACCATGTGAGTGTTTCAAATAAGGGATGCTTGCCGGAGTCCGTCGTCAGAGACTCGGGCTGCTGGCGGGAAATGGGGTTCTTTCGTTTGACCACGTGTCAGGTTCCCGAGGGGAGAGAGGCGTCAGTTGTCACCGTCAGGAATGATGCAGCCCAATCAGGAGGAGGTCCATTTTTTTGTATCGAAGCGAACTCATCACAGGGACCCGCTTGTTCGTTCCTCCGAAGCCTCCTCCTGGTTTTTCGAGTCGGAAACCGACAGAGACACGTATCTTGACTACCGACTATTGCTTCAACATCAAAAATTTCGTTTCCCGACCGGTGTTTCCGTTCCGGGAGATTTTATCGTCTGGAAGATGGGGTCAAAGAGTCTGGAAGGGGAAAAAACATGAAAAACACAGGGGATCCCTCACTTTTAGGACTTCATCCGAATTCGCCGGGGTTCGGAGCCGTTCGTTCTGTTGAGCGTGTTCCCGGAAATCCCGCGTTGAAAACGGTCGCGGGGACTTGCGTTTGCGCTAGTAAATTCAAGAGAATTCGCGGCAGATGTCCTGATTCCCCAACATCCGGCTCAAAAAGTCGAGTTGAGGCAGAATATCTGGTGGTGTCTCTGCGCAGGAATAGTTATGGTGTCTGCTGCCATAGTGCCTGCGTTCGGCTCACTTTGAATTTTTCCATTTGATGAACGCAACACTCCGCGTGGCATCACGCGGTCCGAACGCTGTTTATTCGCGATAGGTCGATGTCAGTTATGAGTGCAGAAAACAAACCGGTTCAGGACGATACCGCTTCCACAACTCCTGTTGAAACTGTTGCCAGCGAAACCTCTGCCGCAGTCGCCGCTGCCCCTGCAGTGGCACCGGAACCGGTGAGCGTGGAATCGGCAGGTGAAGAACAGGGGAACGCCACACCTGATGGAATCGCAGTCGCCGAGGTTGCTACTGAATCTGCCTCTGTCACCGAGTCGGCCTCCGCTGAATCTGATGACAGTGCTGAGCCGAAACGGAAACTCCAACTGAAACCGCAGGGCTCGGACAACGCCCGGGCGGTCCCCTCTCTGGGAGGGAACAGTGCTCCGACTGGTGGTTCCACACCTGTTGAGATTCCGGCCGCTGACGACGCAGATGTCGAAGCTGCAATCGCCAGAACCGTCAATGACCTGACATCCAGTGCCAGTGCGGCTCCTGCCAACGTAGAACCTTCGGATCCGGTCGCCATTCCGGAACAGGAACCGATCGAAGCATCGATTGAAGCGGCGATCGAACAGGCTCTGGCTGGGGGAGATCTGACTCAGGCTCAGGCCGGGCCAACCGCCGTTCAACCGACCGATATCGATCAGCTGCAACCCGGACAGAAAATCTCAGGCGTTGTACAAAGTATCAGCGGTGACAGCGTTTTCGTCGATTTCGGACTCCGTTTGACAGGAGCCGTTCCCTTCCGGCAGTTCGACGCGAAGAATCCTCCCAAGGCCGGTGACACTTTAGAATTGAACTTCGACAAGGTCGACGATGCTGAAGGGCTGATTCTCGCCAATCGTCCCCGTGGAACTTCACAGATTAAAGGGGATTGGGACGCCATTGCCCCGGATCAGGTTGTTGATTGCGTGGTCTCCAAAACCAACAAAGGGGGTTTGGAAGTGACCGTCAGCCGTCTGCGAGGATTCATTCCGGCCAGTCAGGTTGATCTCGGGTTCGTCGCCGATTTGAACGTTTACGTCGGCCAAAAATTCCGCGTACGAGTGACCGAAGTCAATCCGGCCAAACGCAAACTGGTTCTCAGCCGACGTGCTTTGCTGGTTGAGGAACGACAGGCTGCCAAAGTCGATCTGTTGAAAGAGATTCAACCGGATCAGGTTCGTACCGGTCGTGTCAAAACGATCAAGGATTACGGAGCCTTTATCGATCTGGGCGGACTGGACGGCTTCCTCCCCATCTCACAGATGAGCTGGGTTCGAATTGGTCATCCATCTGAAGTGATTCAGGAAGGCCAGGAGATTGAAGTCAAAATTCTCTCCATCGACCGGGAGAAGGACAAAATCAGCCTCGGCATGCGCCAGCTTTCCGCCAATCCCTGGCGAACTGCTGAGGATAAGTATGCCAAGGGAAGCAGTGTCACCGGTCGAGTGACGCGCGTCGAGGCCTTCGGTGCGTTCATTGAACTGGAACCGGGAATCGAAGGACTGGTTCACATCAGTGAACTGGAACACCGTCGCGTGAAACGGGTGACGGAAATCATGAATATCGGCGACATGGTCGAAGTTCAGATTGTCGAAGTCGATCCCAAAAAGAAGCGAATCAGCCTTTCAGCGAAAGCCCTGAAGGCTAAACCGGAAGGACTCGAACCGGTTAAGGAAGAAGATCTCGCCCCCGGCAAAGGTCAAGCCTACGAGCGAAAACGCAAAGATCCTCTCAAGGGGGGAACTGGCGATCCGAAAAAACGGGGCGGACTCTTCGGAAACCCACGCGACTTCACGTAACTCTGATTTGAAGTCGGAAAATTGGATCGGCATTCACTGCAGGCGGAGGAGAACACCCTTGGTTGGGCTGTTCTCTTCGTGCGTCTCTCATAAGAAGTCAGCCGAGACCTGTGAAGGCAAGATTTGCATCCAGCAGGTCTCCTCTCCATCGGTTGCGACTTTATCCACCGATCCTCTGTTGTCATTCATTTTCCATTCAAGCGAAAAGTTCTTCCGTCAGGACACAGGCGAAACCCTTCTGCAGCTCTGGGCCGACTCCCTGTGCGAGAGCCCCCTCTGGAGAACTTCTGGTCCGGCTGGCTAAGAACCCCTAACAAAACTGACACCGATCCGCTCGCGGAAAGGAAATATTCATCGTTTGAGAGGTTTTGTTCGCGGCTCTAAAAACCCAAACCGGCGCCAAGTTCTCCCGAAAACAATCTGCCTGGCCGACATTCCGGGGAATGCGCCCAAACTTTGAAAATGAGCTCTACCGGAAAAATCTGCTGGTTCTCGAGGGGCAATTTCCGACATTTTGCGGATTGCTGTGGAGTCCTTTCTCATTGTGAGCGAATCTTCCGGCAAAATTGATGGGCTCCGGCGGATTCTGTCAATCACCTGCAATCCGGGAATCGATATCGATTACTGGAGAGTATTAACGCTGCGTGGGAGGGAGACCGGGATGGTCTCTCAGGCGTCTGCGTGGCGGAACGACAAAAGCCCTTGAAGCAAACCTGACTCCGATCCGCTTGCGGAAAGGAATTCTCATCGTTGTGAGAGGTTTTATTCGCGGCTCTCAATAAAGCATTTGCGATGACGTTTGAGTGCGTCATGACAAGACATTCAGAGTGAACCAACCAGGGAGGGTTGCTGTGTCTGCCGAATCTGATTTCAATCTGTCGCCAGGCCAATTAAGCCTGCTTGCCAAACGTTATGGGGTCACTAACGGCACGTCGCTACTCGATGTGGGATGTGGAGACGGAAGCTGGGTTCTGAAGCTTCGTGCTCAGGGGCTGAACATCCAGGGAATCGAAGAACGCCACCGAACAACGGCCCCACCGACCGAAGCAATTGCAATCGGATCTCCGGCCGCATCTCTTCCGGGAAGTGCCCATTCACTGGATCGGGTCCTGTTTCGAGGAACCGGACTGTTTTCCGCTTCGGCATTCGATCCGGAGTTAATGATCGCTCTGGCGAACATGGGATCCATGCTCAAGCCGCATGGCCGACTGGTGATTCCGACCCGGAATGAGGCGGAAATCGAACGTTGGACATCAATGCTTTCCATTTTCCCTGGAACAGTCCGCGTCCGTCGTTTGAGTTCAGGACTTTCCGCTTACCTGACACTCGCATTCCTCTTTGGAGGAATGCATCAGATCAATGTGGTTGATTTGAATGTTCAGGATCGACAGGTTTCCCGACTGGAATGGCACAAGATTGCCCGTGAGGCGGTTCTGAAACAAACGCGCCCAGCAGAAGCAGCATAGTGGTGTGACAGCCCTGTCCTGCGAGCCGGTCAATCCCGGTTAGAAGTTCCAATGAAGTCGTGTTGCGTCAGCATTCAAAATTCGGGTGGATGAATCGAAACGGGAGCGGCCAACGAGCCGCGGAACATGTGAGACAACCCGAAGTTTGAAGCCTGACAAGGCAGTATTTTACAGGTGACAAGAAATGGGATCCAGCACCGTCGCAAATTCCGGATATGTCCTGATTATTGAGCGCGGGCGTTCACGCTTTCCGCAGAGACCGATTCAGGGAGAACGGTTTCTGATTGGAGGAGGAAGCAACTGCCAGTTGCAACTGGGAGGGCACATGCCATTGTTGCACAGCATCATCCTCAATGAATCAGGTCACCTGTGGATTGATGCCGTTGTCAGCGATCCGCCGCTTCTGGTGAATGGTCAGACGGTTCGGGAAGGGGAACTTCATCGGGGCGATATCATCGAAATCGGGAGCTTTCTGTTCTCGGTCGAACAACAGGATGTCACCGTCAGTGCGGAACAACCAACGCCTGACGAGCCGTTCGAATATCTGCAATTTCTTTCCAATGAGCTGGATGCGCTGCAACAAGTTGCCGCCAGCAAAAACATAGGGATGCACGCGTTGCTGGGGGCAATGGCCCGACTGGGTGCCGCCACCCGTTCTGAATCATCGGAAGCCGTCGCACGGTCAGAAGATGCCCCATTCGTACCGTCTCCAGACGCGACAGAACTCTCTCTTTCTCAACTGGAACTGATGGAGCAACAGGAAGCCGTTCAGGTGGACCAGACTGAAGATCCGGACGAAGCCTCACTGCGAAAAACGGCATAAGAACCTCTGACAAAACTGACACCGATCCGCTCGCGGAAAGGAAATTCTCATCGATTGAGAGGTTTTGTTCGCGGCTCTAATTTACTGGAGTTCGGCATCTCTTGCAGCGAATCCACTTCACCTGGGCTGCATTTGATCGCGCCGAAATCAACATGCTGCCATACTGGTCTGGAACTTCTTTGCATGGTTCTCCACTCACAGCTTCTTGCAGATTGCCATCATCTCGGTCGACTTCCGCAATGTGAGGTGTTGCTGCACCGGAATGCGATCATCCCCTGGATCATTCTGGTTCCCGATACCGAGGAAACAGACCTGCTTGCAATACCGGGTGATCAACGAAATCATGTAATGGAAGAAGCTGCGTTGATTAGGCGTGTCGTTCAGGAATATTTTCAGCGTAAGAAGATCAACTTCGCTGCCATCGGGAATGTCGTGCCGCAGTTACATCTGCACGTTGTTGGACGGCAGGAAGGAGACCACTGCTGGCCCCGACCGGTTTGGGGAAATCTTACTGAAACACGAGAATATACCTCACCTGATGTCACGGCGATTGTGGCATCAATTCAAAAGAATGCCATTGCCGCCAGGATCCCATTCACGGCAAAAACTGATCTGTAAACCTAACTCCTAATTCGCTTCATGGTCCCTCGTCTGCTGGTCAGTGTTCGTAATCAGGTCGAAGCTCTTATTGCAGCGCAATGTGGAGTGGATGTGATCGACTTCAAGGAGCCCGATCATGGACCATTAGGAATGGTGATCCCGTCTGTGCTTTCTCCGGCGATTCAGGCGTTGTCAGTTCAAATTCCATCGCAGCAAATCAGTGTCGCTTGTGGGGAAGTGACGGATGAATGTCCCGCTTGGGCTGAACAGTTACCTGCCGTATCTTATCTGAAGCTGGGGTCTTCGGGCCTGAAGAATCGGTCTCGCTGGATTGAAACATTGAGGCAGCGGCAGGAAGAGATTTCTGCGCAGTTTCAATGTCCCGTTTCCGGTCCGGCGAGTTGGATCGCTGTTGCCTATGTCGATCATGAAGCGGCCGCGGCCCCTCATCCGATAGAGATCATTCAGGCCGCCAGCGAGAATTCGTGTGCCGGGGTTCTGTTCGACACCTATACAAAAAAGCAGGGAACATTATTCGATTTTGTTTCCGTAGATGTTCTCCGGAAACTGACCGCCCAGATTCATGAATCAGGTGGCATTGTCGGAGCAGCAGGGGGATTGAGACGAGGCGATTTGCCCCGCATTTGTACCACCGGAGTCGATCTCGTTGGCATCCGATCTGCGGCCTGCGAACAACAAAACCGTGGGGGAACAATCTCACGTGAGGCGATTCAGGAGTTTCAAACTGCCCTGAAAGCCTGTTCCTGTTCAAACTGACGTGAAAGATGAATCTGACCGAGAGCAGTCAGACGATTTACGTCTTCAGCAGGCACTGTCTCAACCCGATCCAGCAGATTCAATTGCTCAAAAGCCGCCAGATATAACGCTTGAAGTTCTCCAGAAGCCAGAAGGACGATCCGTTCATACTGCTCCTGCTCGCGCAGAAAACCTTGTAGCTCGTTTCCTGTTAACAAACCGCTCAAAAAAGCCCCGGACTCTCCCGGAGATTCCCCTCTTAATATCTGCCGGGCCCGAACCTGAAATAAACTCGTACTAAGACCTTGCCTGCGAATGAGTTCAACCCCCTCTTGAAACACTTCTTTCCACGTCTGGTGACGGAATTGTGGTTCCGTTGTTGACCATTGCATCGTACCTCTCGAATGCTTTAACGAACTCCGTTGAGAGAGGAGCAGATAAAGCTCTCCGGTAAGATGCGTCTGAAAACTGACAACCGTTCCATTATGAATAAAAACATGCTTGGAATGTGTTCCGGGGAGAATCACACAGATTTTTTCATTCGAACTCATCAGGTCCGGAACAAGAGTGCTCCAGCCCACCAGTTCGACTTCCTCGCCCCGCATAATATCTGTGTCGCTGCGAAGTCCGGTAAAGAGATACACAGGATGAGATGAAGCACTCTGAACCCTGACCGATGGCAATTCATCATGAAGAAGTGAAAATGGAAGCCGGGCGTACGGGAGTTCTTCCCACCCCATGGTGGAACTCGCCATGCCGGAAATCAACACGGGAGAATCTTGCAGATCAATGTCCAGTTCCAACTGCAGTGCTTCCATATGCTTTAGGAGAACTCCCCGAAAGCTTGTCCCCCGCAGTTCGCTGGCGATCTCTGCAAATCGAGCAACTCCTTCATCAGAACGACGCTCTGCCAGAATCCTGGCTGTTTCCCGCTCAACAACGCGCAGGCGGAAATGGCTGGTTCCCCAATCACAATTAAAAAAGTGAGTCATCCTGAATCAGTTTCGATTGTTAATATTATTTATACGTAATGATTAAGAACCTCTAACAAAACTGACCCCGATCCGCTCGCGGAAAGGAAATATTCATCGTTCGAGAGGTTTTGTTCGCGGCTCTAAAAGTCATTGCAGAATGCAGGGCGCCTTACATTACTCGATAAATCAAAGTGATCACCAGTGAGCGACCATTTAATATGAGATCAATGTTTACTCGGAGGCTCACTTCCGAGGGGAATACGAGGACGAGAAAGTTGCCTGACAACATCTTCCAGAATGGAACTCACCTCACTGGGAACAGAACTGCGAGGACGACGACTCACAAGCCATTCGTCCAGCGCGATTAATGCATCGTCCCGACTGGCTCGAATATGTTTTCTCATCCAGTATCGGGCTCCTTTGGAGTCACTGATCTGAACGGATTGAGCGATCCGTGAATGCACCCGCCAGACTTTCGCCAGATGTGTCAGATTCCGGTGATGAGAGGAATCACCGAAAACACAATCTCGAATTCGACGATCGGTGACAATCTTCATTGCCGTCAGATTGTTAGCAGCCCGAAGTAGTAAAAGGTGAAACTTGAGATCCGACACCAGATACTGCTGCAGGGGCTCTCCCGTCATAAAATCGCCACCAGAATCACGAAACGCGCGAATGGCGGCGTGCATGTTGTCGCACTGCAATTTCAATTCGATGCGTTCTTGTGACGACATCCGCCTGGCTGCGTTTCCGGCAGCCTGACATTCGAGTGCTTCTCGAACTTCGTACGCTTCGAGAACCTGCTGCCGTTCCGGCTCGGTTCGAAACGTCCCGCTGCCGGCCACCTGATAGAGATACCCTTCGCTTTCCAGACGAGAAAGCGCCTCCCGCACCGGCGTCCGACTGATCCCCAGCTGCCTGGCAAGCGCAGGTTCAGAAATCCTCTGCCCGATGGGAAGAGAATGATCAATCAGACATTGCAGGATCTGATAGTAGGCAACATGACTCAATGATTCGCTGGTCATATTACGAGAGCCTTTGATTTCCAGGCAGGAATCTATGACGGATGCTGCATTGAGAGATTTTTACGTCACTAAGTCCTGCATTGCCAATGCCCTGCGAGTCCAAAATGCAACTTGCCAAAGCGATCTGTGATTAAACCAGAATACAAGTTGATGGAAGTTCAGTCTACTCCGTGTTAATTAAAGAGAAAAGTTTACTGTACTCAGAAAGAACACCTCTCCGCCTCTCAAAAACTTCTCAAGGATTTCTGCTGATTTACTGACTTTTTCATTGCATCGCACATTTTTGATGAATTTCATTGACCTTAATCCAAGAATCCTGTATACAGGTTGTTGTCTGGAATGTTCACCACATCATTTGGTTTACCTGAACGCCCCGGCATACAGCTTGTGGGGTCGCCGTTGTGCGGCTCGTTCGAGTTGCGTCAAAGCTCATTTCAGGTCGAGAAACTGACCAGCAAGTCCCAGGCCACGTCGACTGCCCAAAACCGAAGATCAGGTACATGCGCCTGATATGTTGTCACGCTGCTTAAACAGGAGTCTTCTCCGATGAAGTCGTCCGGTCTCACCTTCAGTCGAACATTGTCATTCCCTTCAGGAATCATTGCTTTGTGCATTTTACTGTCGGGATGTGGTTCGAGAGGTTCCCCGGAAACTCATGTGCATGGGACAGTGACTTACGACGGCAAACCGTTAAATCGTGGGGTGGTGATGTTCGTGGCAACAGAAACTGCCGTCTCCTCACCCGCCAGAAGCTCAATTCGCCCAGACGGAAGCTACAAGGTGTCGACTGCACCAGGAGAATACAGAGTGACTGTCACACTCTTTACTGAAGTGGACCCCGAGATCGAAGAGGGGGATCCCCGCTACAAGGCTCCTGAACCGATGATTCCCATCCGATACACAAGCCCTTCGCAAACTCCCTTGAAATGCATCGTCGAAGATCAAGGCTCGGTCGTTAATCTGGAATTGACTTCAAAGTGATTTCTCCTGTTTTTCCGGATCAGAAAAAAGTCGACCTTTTTCACTCCTGATGTTTTTAAATTTGTTATGGAGACGAACATGAATCGTACTGCAAGTTTTAATAGTTCAAGACAAGTAATAAACAACAACGCATCGGGCTTCACACTTATTGAGCTTCTTGTTGTGATTGCCATTATTGCGATATTAGTTGCACTGCTACTGCCAGCCGTTCAGCAGGCTCGTGAAGCAGCAAGGCGTTCTCAATGCAAGAACAATTTGAAGCAAATTGGATTGGCAATTCATAACTTTCATGATGCTTACGGATTGATTCCTGCCAGTGCATTTCCCCAACGAATCACAACCCCGGTTCCCTCTCCAGACCCCGCAGAGAAATGGTTGTGGGAACGATTCAGTGGATGGGTTTTGCTGTTGCCATATCTCGAACAAGCGCAATTGTATAACGCGTTCAATAAGACTCTGGATTATGAACATGCAGATAACCAGGATGTCGAAGTAAACACATCTCCAATCCCCGTCTACTTCTGTCCGTCACGCCGCGCCCCGGAAAAGACCCCGTCAACGGGGACCGCTGCCCGTCAGCGTCGGCATCGGGGGGATTACGCATTCTGCGGTGGAGGAGAGATGCCTGCGGGAAGTACTGAACTACGGAGTCATGTTCATGCCGACTTAAACACAACACTTAGCAGCGGAATGTTTGTAATGCCTCGCGTTGATGGAAATCGTGCGTGGACAAAACCCGGACAGCTTACGTTTGCCAAAGTCACGGATGGACTAAGTAATACGTTTGCTATTGGAGAAAAGCATATCAAAGATGGAGCAAATGATGGACCGACATATTTATGGGGACATTTCACATCACGTAATACGGCGTCTCCGATGAACGGCCCTGTCGTTGGAACCTGGGGGAATTACGATGCCAACTTTGGAAGCTCACATGTCGGAGGATGTCACTTCCTGCTTGGAGATGGAGCTGTCCGTTTTATCTCAGAGAATATTAGCCTTGTCACTTATAATCTTCTGGCGGCTCGAGATGATAATAAAGTTGTCGGGGAATTCTAATGTCTCCCACATCAATGATTCATATTGATGTGATGTTACTTGTCCATGACGTCGATTCGAGTTATTCCCAATGATCTGTTCCAGGAGAGATTCATGAAATTGTTGGCGATGATGGCTTCGCTTACTCTATGTGGCCTGTTTTATCTTTGTCCTGCCGCGGCAGATGAACCTCAAAACTCTGTTGCTGCAATCCCTCCTGTTGTCGATTTCGAACCGGGGCCAGACCGGTCCGACGCGGTTCGCATGTGGCAGGGAATTTCCGGGCTGGAGCGAACATCAGGGGGACGTCTTTGGGCGACCTGGTATGGAGGTGGTGTTACAGAAGATCGGCACAACTACATCCTGATGGTAACCAGTAACGACGACGGGAAGAGTTGGTCAGACTTGAAGTTTGTCATCGACCCGGATGGAGATGGTCCTGTCAGAGCATTTGATCCGCTCCCCTGGATTGATCCTGACGGAAAACTCTGGCTGTTCTGGTGCCAGGCAACAAAGGGAGGCGGAGGAGATCCGTTTACGTTTGCTATAACAACAGACAATCCTGATGACGAGAATCCTACATGGTCTGAGCCGCGCCTGATTCACGATGGGGTGCTGATGTGCAAACCAACGGTTCTTTCCAATGGAACATGGCTTCTTCCGACGGCCATCTGGAACCGGGAAGGGAGTTGCCGTGTTGTCGCCTCAGAGGATGCGGGTAAAACCTGGAAACTGCGAGGAACAGCTAACGTTCCGGTGCCGAAAGATCGCAACTGCGATGAACCGATGCTGGTAGAACGTGAAGATAAATCGGTATGGCTGATTGTTCGTACCAGCTATGGAATCGGTGAATCGGTTTCCGCAGATGGCGGAAGAACCTGGCCAGACGTGACTCCCTGGAATGTGCCGCACACGGCTTCGCGTTTTTTCATCCGTCGATTGAATTCTGGAAATCTGTTGCTGGTGAAGCACGGTGCTATTGGAGAGAAAACAGGACGCTCTCACCTCACTGCCTTCTTATCTAAAGATGACGGTCAATCCTGGCAGGGAGGATTATTGCTGGATGAGCGCGGCGGAGTCTCCTATCCGGATGGAGCGGAATCGAAGGACGGAGTGATCTATCTTACTTATGATTATGACCGATCCGGACAGAAGTCGATTTATATGACCACTTTTACTGAAGCCGATATCCTCGCTCAACGTGATGTCAGTGGAAAAGTACGTCAACGTGTTGTGATCAATCAGGCGACCGGTATCAATCCTCGTTTGAATGCGAAACCGGATCTTTCTCAGATTCAGTTTCGAGCAAACACCGACGGCAAGGAACTGCTCTCGGGAGAAAGAGCGAAACTGGATACAGGAACAAATGAAATTGTTCCGCTCAAGAAAGGGGCGATCGTCTTTACTGATAGAACATATCGATTGCATCAGTTTCCTGACGTTTTCCAAGGAAAACACTTTGTTCGTGGCAGTATCAATGGAAACGATATTCAAGTTCAGCAGGATGGTCTCGTCTTTGTCGCAACCCCGGCGACCGATCGCAATAAAGATAACGCTGTGAAAGAATTATTAAAGCAAGGCTTCACCAAGGCAAATGTCCCTGAATTTCTGTTGTTTGGAGAAAGTAACGCTCCTGGGAATGTCTGCACGATTTACCAGAAGAAAGTCAAAACAGGGGAGTCCATAACGCTGGGAAAATGGGGAGTCGTTATCTATTGAACTCGGCAGGACCATCAATAGGATCAGACGACGCGGCTTGTTTGTGGATCTGTTCCATGTTCGCTCTTGGATTTCATCTATGGACAAGCCGCTGGCGTCATACCTGCACCGTTCTTTAATTCTTGTTGCCCTGCTGACATTTAGTCTGACAGGCTGCTCTCGTAACGATGTTTATCCTTCACGGCCGATTGAATTGATCTGTCCCTGGCCAGCAGGAGGCGGAACAGACCGATTGGCGCGGCAGGTGGCGCATCAACTGGAACAGGAGTTGAATGTTCCCGTCAACGTCATTAATGCCGTCGGAGGAAATGGTGTCACTGGCCACACTCGTGGAGCATTTGCAGATCCGCACGGCTATTCTATTACATTAGCAACCGTGGAGCTGAATATGCTTCACTGGCGGGGTCTGACCAGTTTAAACCCTCGTGATGTTGAACCGCTCTGTTTACTGAATCGGGACGCCGCTGCAATCTTTGTTTCGAATGATTCTCCCTATGAAACGATTGATGACCTGGAAGAAAAGATCCGGGAAGCACCTGTCCCACTGAAAGCCTCTGGGACTTCTCAAGGAGGGGTCTGGCATGCCGCGGTTGTCGGCTGGCTGATCGAGCAGAAAATTTCTCCGTCGCAACTCAACTGGATCTCTATTGCAGGGTCGACGGCATCATTACAGGAGCTTATCGCAGGTGGCATCGACTTTGCCTGTTGCTCTGTTCCGGAGGCGTCCGCTTTGCTTGATGCTGGAAAAATTCGGTGTCTGGGAGTCATGGGGAATCCTCCGGCATCAGCAATTTCATCAAAGATCCCGTTATTTGAAGAATCAGGAATTTCCTGGAAAATGGGAGGGTGGCGAGGGATTGTTGCTCCGCGAAACATTCTTCCGGAGCGGCGCGATCGTCTGTGCGCGGCTTTGGAGAAGGTTTGCCAGAGTGATGAATTCGCAACCTTCATGAATCGTGCCGGCTTCGATTGTTCCTATGCTGGACCTGTTGAGTTTTCATCAATGCTGAAGGACTGGGACTGCGAGTTTGGCGAAATCCTGAATAGTGACGCCTTTCGTTCGGCTCAACAACCACGGTTTGGCCCGATGTTCTTTCCCATGATCATCGGGACTGGACTGCTCCTGTCCGGCATGGTTCTGTTATTGACGAAACAGTTTTCTCAGGATGCAAACGCGATTCGTTTAAGTCCGCAGGTTCTCATGCAACTATTGATTGTCCCTGCATGGGTGGTGATCTATGCCCTGGTTTCTCCATGGCTGGGATTTGTACTGACATCCTCGATCTTATTAATCACAACAATGCTTATATTAAATGTGCCCTGGAAGACTGCGATTCCTGTGACGCTCATTATGGTTCCGACGGTCTATCATCTGTTTGCCGTTGTTCTTCACGTTTCATTGCCTTGGGGATGGATGGGCTGGTGATATGCTGGAATCGTTGTTTGAAGCGGCTTCCCTGACGATTCTGCGAGTCGATGTCTGGCTGATCGTGCTGGCTGCTTCTATCTATGGAATTTTTATCGGTGCGATTCCCGGTTTAACTGCGACGATGGCGGTGGCCTTGTTCGTTCCGATGACGTATTGGCTTGAGCCGATTCCTGCACTCGCTGCGATTGTTTCGATGGTTGCCTGTGCGATCTTTGCAGGTGACATTCCGACGGCGCTCCTTCGTATTCCCGGCACGCCTGCATCGGCGGCCTATGTCGAGGAAACATACCGACTGGCCCAGAAAGGACTCACCGATCGCGCCTTGGGAATGGGGCTCTGGTCGAGCGTCGTCGGAGGACTGATTGGAGCGGCGGTCTTGATTCTCTCGGGTGATCAACTCGCCAGAATCGCAACCATGTTCTCCGTGGCGGAATACTTCTGGCTTTATCTTCTGGGATTAAGTTGTCCGATTCTGGTGGCTGGAGATTCCCGACTTAGAGCGGCTTTTGCATTGCTGATCGGTCTCGGATTATCAACGGTTGGATTGGGGGCTGTTCATGAAGAGGCCCGATTTACGTTTGGTTCTCCGCAACTTTATCAAGGGATCGGCTTCATCCCTGCCATGATCGGACTGTTCGGGCTCTCTGAAGTATTCAGTAGTTTAGCGCGACTTCGAACCACGGATCCCGCTGAATCCCGGCCTGTTCCTGTTCGTCAGTCTGGTACGTTTCGCGAGAGAGCATTTCTCCATCCGTTGAGAGAAATCCTGGTCCCGGCGATGCGCAGACTTTCCTACCGGAAGTCAGCGCTCGTTCGCTCTGGAACAGTAGGAGCGGCGATTGGAATGCTCCCCGGTGCTGGCGTGGATATCGCCGCCTGGGTCTCGGCGGCTCTCTCAAACAAACGTTCGAAGGAGGAGACGCGATTTGATCAGTCGTTGACTCCGCAAGACGAATCTGACCTGAATATCATCTCCGATGCCAGTGCGGCAAATTCATCAGCGCTCGCCGGATGCTGGATCCCCAGTCTCGTGTTTGGAATCCCCGGGGACTCGATCACAGCAATTGTGATTGGTGTTCTCCTGATGAAAAATATTGAACCGGGGCCGGCGATTTTTGAAAAACAGGCGCCACTCGTTTATGGTATTTATCTTTTGTTTATTCTCGCCAATTTTATGCTTCTCCCGATCGGCCTCCTTGCGATTCGGCTGGGAGGCTATATCGTGCATATTCCTAAAAATATACTGATCCCCATCATTCTGCTGTTTTGTGTGATCGGCGCCTATGCCATTAACGGCAGTATGTTCGACGTCTGGATTATGCTCGTCATGGGGATCGTCGGCTTTCTATTTGAGCGACGACGAATCCCATTAGGACCGATTGTCCTGGGAATGATTCTGGGAGGCCCGCTGGAAGAACGTTTTGTTCAAACCATTAGCGGCGCGAACGGTTCATTAATGGGATTAGTCGAACGCCCCGCCGCATTTACTTTGGGATTCATTACGGCCGCGATCTGGATCTGGGCCGCTCTGGGACAACTTCAGAACTGGATTTCGGCCAACCGCCGGGGATCATAAAGACGATGGCCTGCGATAGGGGAAAAAGGAACCAGATTCGAAATTCAAAGAACCAAAAATTAGTAACCAGAGTAAAGCAAACGACGGATGCTTTTCCTTTTGGTTCTTTGAATTCGGTCCTTCTCGGTTCAGGGACTTTAAGACCCCTGTCTTAGACGATTACTCAGAGTGTTTTTCAAGAACCCAGGAACCACAAAGTGAGCGAATCACACGAATCAATTTCTCACAGAAGCTGATAAAAAAATTCGTGCGATTCGCCTTATTCGTGGTTTCTTTTATGGATGTGCTTTTGTCACAGGAGCGTCATCGGGATCGACTCGTTTCGGGCCGATCAGTTCGATCAGTTCTTCCTTCGAAACGATCTCGCGTTCCAGTAGAGCTTCCGAAATTCGATCCAGGTCTTCACGGTTCGCGAGCAGAACCTCTTTGGCCTGCTTCTCAGCTTCCAGCAGAATGCTCTGCATCTCCTGATCGATGAGAAACGCCGTCTGTTCACTGTACTTTCGGGTTTCCTGAATCTCTTTTCCCAGGAACGGGTGTTCTTCACCGTCACGAAAGGCCACCGGTCCAATGCGGTCACTCATCCCCCAGGCACTGACCATGCGGCGTGCGATCTGGGAAGCCCGTTTCAGGTCGTCTTCGGCACCTGCGGAAAACTCGTCGAAGACCAGTTTCTCGGCAACACGCCCTCCAAGCATCATCGCCAGTTGTGAGCGGAGACGGCGTTCTCCCATGTGGAAGCGTTCTTCTTCGGGGAGAAGTTGAGTCACTCCCAAAGCCCGACCGCGAGGAACGATCGTGACCTTGTGAACGGGATCGTTCTCGGGCAGCATCCACGCAATAAGGGCATGACCTGCTTCGTGGTACGCCGTCATCCGACGTTCTTTCGCATTGAGAACTTCTTCCCGGGCGACTCCCATCATGATCTTGTCACGGGCGTTCTCGAAGTCGATTCTCTCGACCTGTGTTTTCCCTTCCCGCGCCGCCGTGAGAGCTGCCTCATTGACGAGATTCTTCAAATCCGCCCCAGAGAACCCGATGGTACTGGTCGCGATATCTTCGAGATTGACGTCGTCTCCCAGCGGCACTTTTCGGACGTGAACCTTGAGAATTCCGACCCGCCCCTGACGGCTTGGTCGGTCCACGGAAACATGCCGATCAAATCGACCGGGACGCAGCAACGCCGGATCGAGAACATCAGGCCGGTTGGTCGCGGCGAGAACGATGACCGCTTCAGTCGCCTGAAAACCATCCATCTCGCTCAGAATCTGATTCAACGTCTGTTCACGTTCGTCGTGACCTCCACCGACGCCGGCTCCACGAATCCGGCCGACGGCATCGATTTCGTCGATGAACAGAATACAGGGGGAGTTCTCTTTCGCGGTGCGGAACATGTCTCGCACCCGACTGGCTCCCACCCCGACGAACATCTGAATAAATTCAGAACCGTTAATCGAAAAGAACGGAACCCCTGCTTCACCAGCGACTGCGCGGGCGAGCAATGTTTTTCCTGTTCCTGGAGGACCGGCGAGCAGCACCCCTTTGGGAATCTGTGCCCCGAGTTTCTGGAACTTCTCTGGTTCTTTGAGGAACTCAACGACTTCTTCCAGTTCCTGCTTGGCGTGCTCCATTCCGGCGACATCTTTGAAGGTCGTCTGGAGGTCGCTCGGACGGAATCGTTTTGCCTGACTCCGAACAAAGTTTCCGAACATCCCGGAACTCATCGGGTCGGATGACCGCCGCATCGCGAACAGGAAGAACAGCATGATCAGCACGAATGGGAGCAGATAAATCAGCGATTGCATCAGAATGACGCCGAATCCGTCATTCACTGCTGGGAACGGAACCCCGTGCTTTTCCAGCAATCGCAACGGATATTCATTCTCCAGAGCCGGGACATCGGTCGTGAAGAGATCGGCCAGTTTCGGTGGAGGAGGCTCTTTCTTCTCCTTCTCCGGCTTGGATTCGGCTTCTTCCGACTTTTCAGAAGCCGCTGGTTTCTTCTCGATCTTTGCTCGTTCGAGATATTTCTCCCACTCTTCCTGAGCGGTTTTCACATTCTTCCACTGCCCTTGAATCGTCAACGCATTGACAGAAGCGGATTTGACGTTATCCGCCTGCACCTGTTGCAGGAAAAAGGCATAGTCCACGGTGGATCGCGAGGCACTCATCATCAGTTGCCAGGCACCGATTGCCAGAATCCCGAGGATCATTAACAGGAAAAAGAACTGAAATCCTCCTTTCGGAGTTCCTTTTTCGTCCCCTTCCTGATTCGGTTCCACTTGTGATTTCTGAGGTTCCGACATGCACTCGCTCTATTTGAACTGACTGAAGTTGAACAGGATTGAATTCGCAGCACCAATTCCGACAGGATCGAAATCGTCGCAAGAACCCTAACCGACAACGCCACATCTGGCAATTGCGACGCCCTGGGAATCATAGCGTTCCGCCATCATTCGGCACCTGTTCCTTTCCCAGAAAATGACCGGTTCTCAGCTTTAGAGCCGTTTGCTCTCCCATCTGCAGCCGAACGGAGGGGTTTTGGCCTGCAAAAGCCTCACTTTCCGCCTGTAGAGAATGACATCTATGCTGATTGATGCGACCAGGCCAGAATGTGCGCAACCCGTTGCTCTTGAATTGAAACGCCTTCATAACCCTTCGGGACAACGGATGATGCAGCAACAGACTCTTCACGAACGGATCGACAACTGGGCTCAAAACCTGTCGGTCGATGGCGAAAATCGAATTGTCCGGAATGTCGCTCTGGCCGGTACAACCTCTCGCAACGGCTATCACTATTCCGAAGTCGCACTTCAGCAAGCGGTTTCTCTTTATGAGAATCGCCCGGTTTTTCTGGATCACGCGGGCCAGCGACAACGCCCACTCGACCGCAGCACCCGGGATCTGGTCGGGTCGGTCGTGAATGCTCAATACATTGATGGACGTGTTCGCGGAGACATTCGGGTCCTCGATACCCCTTCCGGACAGACGTTTCTCAAACTGGTGGAATGCGACACCCCCGGAATCGGGATGTCGCATGTTGTTCTCGCCCAGCGGAGCAACGACGGAAAAGCTGTCGAGAAAATCATTGAAGTAATTTCCGTCGATGCCGTGATCAACCCTGCGACAACATCGACCTTCCGGGAAGTCACCGAATCACCGGAAATTCGTTCACTGGAACAGCGTCTGTCTCTGGTGGAACAGGAGCGGAACGAGCTACTCACTCAGAATCAGCAACAGCAGCGCGAGTTGAACGACCTGCAACTGCGGGAACAGGTGCAACGCCAACTTTCCGCGTCCGGTTTACCGACAGACGCTATCAGCGACTGCTTTCGGGAACAACTGATTCAGGTCGACTCTGAGGCCATTCGAAACCGGTTGATTGAAGACCGTCTCCGGCTTCTCACCGAAGGACGCCGTAACCAGCGTATCGTCAGTATCGAGCGCCACCCTTCCGAAACCCCCAATATGAACAACGACGAGTTCGTTCGGATTTTGCGTAAAAAAAATGGGTAATGGATGGGGGATAGTGATTGTCAACAGGTAATAAACCTGCTTCCTCATTCCTACCTCCTCATTCCTACCTCCTCATTCCTACCTCCTCATTCCTAACCCCTCTTCCTCCCCCCACTTTGTAGTGAGAGCCTAATTAATGAACAAACTTCGCTTCCGTTCAGGTCAGGTCCATTTGCGAAAGGTGCGTGTTGACGCTCCAACGGTGATTGAAGCCGGTGATCTGATCTGGCTCGACACCGACGACGCCAAACCGGCCTCTGCGTTCGCATGGTCCTCCAACCTGGCCACCACTCAGGGAAACTTTGCTGCCAAGTTTCTGGGAGTGGCTCATCAACCCTCCGCTGCCGGAGAAACCGCACCGATCTCGGTCGATGTCAGTCCCGACAGTGTTTATGAGTTCGATGTCGCCAGTGCCAGTTATGAACTGGGAACCGCACTGGGACCTGACGAAAGTTCATCCACGCTGATGAACAAACAACTTGAAACCGCCGTCGCCGCAAGCGCGATTGCTCGTTCTGCCGAATTCACTACCGGCAGCGTAGGAACCCTACGCGTGACGCTCGCCTCTGCTTTCCACACCTCCAGTGCGAACGCAAACGCTCAGATCGGGTAAGTAAGTCCACACTTCTCGACATCTTCGCTCCAATTTTCTCTGTCATAAATCTTCCCTGACAAAAAGCTCTTCCAGAAGAGGTCTCAATGCACGGTACGTCTCTGAAATCCCTGATTGAATCGCATGGCGCGGCAGGCTTCTATCACAAGGTGGTGGACCTGCTGAATGAGAAAGCTCTGTCGCCAGATGATTTCTCTTATTACGAACTGGCCGATGCCTGTGGGGTTCTTCCCCGACTGCGGACATTGCGTGAATCAAACCTGACTTTCGACTCACCCGGCGGCGTGAACCATCTGTTACAGGAATCCAATCCCGGAGTGAGCAGTCATCTCTTTCAGGTGGTGACCGGGGAACTGGTCGGCCGAAAAGTGATTGAAGGCTATGAAGACGATTCCGGATTCATCGGCGACAAGCTGGTGACCGTCTCTCCGAGTCGTTTCCGTAATTCCCGAATCGCCGGGTTCCGCGCACTCGGTGGCCCCAGGGAAGTTCCGGAAGGTCATCCCTACGAGGAATCGACATTCGGCGAGAAATTCGTCACGTCGCAGGAGTCGAAGCAAGGTCGCATTCTCAGTATCAATGAAGAACTGATTGCCTTCGACCAGACTGGTGAAATCAATCGTCGGGCAATGGCATTGGGGTATTCGCTGCGGCAGGAACGGGAACGAACGATCATTCGTGCCGTCACCGATGCCGACGCCAGTGCCTCGAAGTATGTTTACCGTCCCTCCGGTGTCGGTCAGGTGCTTTACAAGACCGACGGTTCTCACCGGAACTACATTGGTGCCGGAAACAGCACTTCAGACGAGTTTGATGCGGCGATTCCTCTGGAAAACTGGAGTGACATCGAATCCGTTCTCTACTACCGGGCGACTCAGGTCAAAGATGACCGGATCGATGGGGACAGCCGTCCCGTCGTCGCACCAGCGAAGCAACTGCTGGTGGCCGAGCGCCTGCGCGGAACGGCTCGCAGTATCGTGAACTCCACGGAAGTTCAGTTGTCCAGTGAAGAAGGGGAAACGCGCGTCGCCAACCCGATTCACAACATGCTGGAAGTGCTCAGTTCTCCATTCATTGATGAACAGGGAGACACCGCATCCAAAGCCTGGTATCTGGGAGATTTCCGGCGTCAGTTTCTCTGGACCGAAATCTGGCCGGTCCAGACATTCCTGCAACGAACCGAGAGTGCCGCCGCGTTCGATCGGGATGTCGTGCTGCGAGTCAAAGCCCGGTATTACGGCGGCGTGAGTGCAATTGATACCGCGTTCGTCACCAAAGTGGCCGGGGCATGATGCCATTCGCTCTGATGACGGGAATCTGATTCTCTGAATCCTTACTGGTCCCTTTCCTTCTTGACGATGTGCCCACTAAAAAGTTGGTGCGCTCGCAGAGGGAAAGGGATTCTTTTATTGATTTCGTGGCTTGGTTCTTAGAGCATCTTGCGAAATGACTTCCCCGTCCCCGCCACGCGGCGAACAGCGTTTTTCCTGGTAAAAAGCGCGCTGCGCGGGCACATGGTAGAGCAAACTGCTCTAAGACCACGAGTCAGGCAGGAAGCCATGTTCGCGAAGTTCCTGGATGTTGCCGGGGGCGCTTTCCAGAATGCGTTCGGTTGTGTATTTCAAAACGGCCAACGGTCCCATTGAATACGGAGCAGTCAGAATAGCGACCCGGTCTTCGTCTTCGGTATCCAGTTGACGATTCAATCGGGAGACCACTTCTTCCATGCTGTCGCTGACAAGTTCCTCGCGCTGCTGCTGATTCTCCAGTCGGAGATTGGAGAACGCGGCCGACCGGGACATCAGGAATTGCACCATTCCGGAAAATTCTTCCCCATCAAAAAAGTTCTGAAACTCCGGGGGAGCATTGTGCGGGGTCAGCAGCAAGGGGCGGGTGATACTCACTTTTCCCCGACTGACATGGACCGGGTCATTTCGTTTCTCTGCCTCCACGACCAGATAATACAGGAGATCGGAACTCCCGAATGTAAACAGCGTGTAAGGGACCGGTCGGGCAATCTTCACGGAATCCCAAAGGGCCCGATACCGCCGTTCCTGTTCGAAGCTGGAAAAATCCATGTTGTGTCGTCGTTAAACCGTCAAATGGAAAATATCACCCCGCAGGACTGGATCGCAGGCTGCGAGGTGGTCCAGAAGATTATAGGCACAGAAGTGCTGTCGAGACACCGTAAGAATTGCGGTACCTACTTTTCGATCTTGGTTTCTGACTCTTTGAACGCTTCTTTTCTCACCTGACCATCCGCAGTCGGCATCGAAACTCCCAGAAGTGCGGCCATTGTCGGGGCCACATCCAGATTGGAAACCTGTCCCAGATCAGTTCCAGGACGAATTCCGGCTCCGGCGATCACCAGCATGGCCTGCATTTCCGGGTGTTGCGGCATGTATCCATGCGTTCCCCCGGGACCACGTGGAACGACAGTGTCGTCTCCGGCAGTGGAGTCGGTGAAGGAATAGCCCGATCGTGATGCCAACCAGAAATCAGGAGCCCGAGCATCGGTATCGGGTGTCAACTGCCCGATTTTAGGGAACTGATCCGGCGTAAACACCTCTTCAATTCCTTCAATTAAAGGGAGCCGATCTTTGATCAACTTCTGCAAGGGGACCTTCCGGTCTTCATCAAGAATATAAACCATGCAGCCTCCCCCTTGAGAGACGCACTTCACTGCCGGTTCACCGTTGGCCTGCTTCAGTTCCTTGAACGCGACGTTGACGCGGATGTCTTTGGAGATCGGAAAGAAACCGTGGTCACTGGCCACGATGATGGTGGTGCGATCCCCGTTTGGAGAATTTTTGACTGCCTCCACAATGTCTCGCACCCGATCATCTGCATAGCTTACCGCCCAGTAGGCTTCAGGTGTCTTCGGACCAAATTTGTGTTGTACATGGTCCACTTCAACAAGATGAATCAGAACGAGATTGGGCTGGTGCTGTTTGACGACATGAGAAAAGAGGCGGGTGTAAAGCCAGTCCCGTGGAACTCCTCCGCTTGATTCCTTGCACCATGCTCCATGTTTCTCAATCGGAATCCCGGCTTCGCGAAGTTCAGCCAGCCAGGAAGGAGTTCCATACTTCGGCCAGGCATCGTCTCCGGCCATATCCGGAACAGTCCAATGAAGATTCTTTGCATTCCGGGTGGCTGGCCAGATGATCCCTGCCGTCTTCAGTCCCGCTTCGGCCACGACATCATACACGGTCGGAGACTTAACGATTTCGTCTTTGTCGAACAGAGGATCAGGAATGAACGGGACAGATTTCCCCGTCGTGCGATCCAGATAATTATTTCCAATGACACCATGTTTGGTTGGCGGAACTCCGGTCACCAGTGTTGTATGGTTGGGCCAGGTGACTGTGGGGAATGATGAGGTCATCCCCTGTGTCGCCCGTGCTCCTTCAGCCGCCAGTTTGCGAATGGTCGGGAGTTCAGCTTTAGGGTCATCCAGATAGAAGTTTGCGAGTCCATCCACACTGATCAGGACAACACAATGATCCGCTTTCGGTTCTGCTGCGGACAAAGGGAGCTGCCAGCAGGTCAGCAGGATCAGAAAACACGGGGCGAGCAACGTAAAACGAATCATTGAATACGACTCCTGACTGGAATTTGTGCGGCCGATCGTTACGACGCCCCGGTTTCTCCATGAACCGATTCAATCACGTTCCTGAGTTTCCGCAGGTTCACGGGAGTCGCGAGAATGGTCCCGCGAGGATTCTGGGCTGCCTGTGGATCCACTGCTGATTCTGACGTTTTGTTCAACACCAGCACAACCGCGACTGATTTTTTTTCGGTCATTTGAAGGGCCTGCCGAAAATCGTCAACGGCCCGTTCTCCTGTCGCTTCATCGAATAAAATGACACCGTAAGGGGACATGGTTTTCAGTCTCGCGAGTGCCCGATCGGCATCTCCCAAAAGCAGAACCCGATACCCGTGTCGCGTGAAATAATCACGCAGCATATCCTGCCGCTTCGGACGATTCTCAACAAGCAGGATCACTTTGTCGTCGGGAGCAACACCCGATTTCCCGGCCGCATTTGCCACCGCATGCCCCAGAGTTGTCAGCGCCGCTTCAAGGTCGGCAATTACGGCGGTGGGAGACTGGTAGCGTTGCTGCGGATTGACAGCCAGCAGCCGATCGACAACCGCAGTCACGACCGGTGGCAACGTGGCATCAATGCTGGAAACGGGGCGGATGTCCCGATAACGGCTGAACAGTTTCCGTTCCGCCCGGTTTTTTGTGCGTGGATAAGGAGGCTCGCCAGTCAGCAGTTCGTAAAGAATTGCTCCAAGAAAGAACAGGTCGCTCCGCGGATCATTTCGTGGGGCATTCGTATTCGATTCGAGAGTCGAATATTCCAATGCCTGAGCCAGATCATCGTTACCGCCGGGAGAGGATTCGGATGCCAGACCGAAGTCAATCAGCTTGGCCACTCCCTGACTGCTCATTAACACATTGGAGGTTCTCATGTCTCGATGAGTCGCCCCCAATGCCAGTGCCGCTTCGAGCGCGCGACTGATATGCAACGTGTATTGCAGAGCTTCCACCGGAGCCAGCTTCCCTCGGATTTTCAGGAAGTCCCGCAGGCTTCCTCCCTCCACAAACTCCATGATGATGTAGTGAGATTTTTTCGTTGACCCCACATCATAAATCGGGACAATGTTAGGATGTTTGAAGCGTTTGCCGAGTTCTCCTTCTCGAAGAAACATCTGCACAGATGTCGGGTCTTTCGACCAGCGATCGCGAAGAATTTTGATGCCGACCATTTGCCCGTTATCGAGCCGAGCCCCTCGATACAGTCGGGCAAAACTCCCCGACGCATTCTGGTACATCACTTTATAACCGCCGACAATCAGTTGATCGGCTTCACCGCGAGCGATCTTCGTCGCCTGCAAAGACGTGACGATATCCTGCTGTTCAAGCCTTCGTAACAGGTCGCTGGCACTTGCTCCGGCAGGGAGTTCGGAAAGCGTGCGCTGCATTTCTCTGGACGTCGCCAATTTCAAATCGGACAGACGAAGAATCAAGTCGTCGACGGTTCCCAACACTGACGGTTCCCAACACTGTCTGCTCACTCGAAGGGGCTCTTCCTGAGACTCCGCGTCAACAGAAGACACGATTCAAGTGACTGAAGTGACCTGTCCGCTCGCATTCAGGCAGCGCTCCCGATTGCATCGCAGACAGGTCACTTCAGCCACCGGCATGTGTTTATATTAGAATGCATCGCGGCGATTCGTCAAACCGCTCTCGCAAACACTTCAAAACCGAGGACATGCTCGACCAGACGCGAGCGTTTCCATTGCCCGGACCAGCATCTCCGCCCAGGAAGAAATTCCCCCTGCACGAAAAACGGAGGAATCAGTGCAGACATGAATAAAAGCAACAAAGAACGTTACGCAAGAATCTCATGAATCGGTTCGGCTCCCTCGACTCCCACCAGCTTCTGATCAAGTCCCTGATGGAAATAGGAAAGTCGATTCGGGTCAAACCCCATCTGATGCAGCACAGTGGCGTGAAGTTCTTTGACATGCAGCTTGTTTTCCACTGCCCTGGCTCCCAACTCGTCGGTGGTGCCATAGCTGACACCTCCTTTGATTCCCCCTCCCGCCATCCAGGAAGTGAACCCGTAAGAGTTATGATCACGCCCTGTTCCTTTGGCGTATTCAGCGGTCGGTTGACGACCGAATTCTCCACTCCAGACAACAATGGTCGAATCGAGCAGGCCACGGGCTTTCAAATCGGCCAGAAGACCGGCAATCGGCTTGTCCGTTTCTGCAGCATGGAGGTTGTGGTTCGTCTCCATGTCGTTATGAGCGTCCCAGTTGGCGTCGTTATGAGCACCCCCGGAATAGATCTGAATAAACCGAACTCCCCGTTCCACGAGACGTCGGGCCAATAGACATTGTCGACCGAACGTGGCGGAAACAGGGTTGTCGAGTCCGTACAGTTGCTGAGTCGCTTCGGTCTCCTGGGCCAGATCAACCGCCTCCGGAGCGTGAGCCTGCATGTTGAAAGCCAGTTCATAACTGGCAATTCGTGCTGCCAGATTGGAGTTATCCGACCGTGACACCAGATGGGAGTCATTCAATTCGCGTAACGTATCCAGCATCTGCCGCTGAGCCGAGACAGTGGTATCCTGAGGCGGCTTCAGGTCCAGAAACGGTTCCCCTTTGGGACGCATGACCGTGGCCTGATAAGAGGCCGGCATATACCCGGAACTCCAGTTTCTCGCCCCGGAAATGGGACCACCACTTGGATCCAGCATCACCACAAATCCCGGAAGATTCTGGTTCACCGTTCCCAGGCCATAATTCACCCATGATCCCAAACAAGGGTTCCCGCTCAGAAGTTTTCCCGAATTCATCATCAGCATCGCCGAGCCATGAATCGGACTGTCTGCGGTCATCGAGTGAATGAACGCGATGTCATCAACGCGTTGAGCCAGATGCGGAAACAGACTGCTGACTTGTTTGCCGCATTCCCCATACTGTTGGAACTGCCAGCGCGGCTCGATCAGACGCCCTTGATTGCGGTGTCCTCCCCGACCGAAGGTTTTCACTTCGATAGACTGATTGTCCCGACCGTACATTTCCGGCTTATAGTCAAATGTTTCAATATGACTGGGGCCGCCATACATGAAAAGGAAAATAACCGCTTTCGCCTTCCCTTCGAAATGAGGCTCTTTGGGAGCAAGTGGGTTCACGAAGGGGGTGATTCCGTCGGCGGCAACGCTCTGTCGGGCGAAAAAACCAGAATCTAGCATCCCGGCAAGTGCGGCTCCACCAAATCCGCACCCCGATTCCCAGAGAAACTCCCGTCGCGTTCGCCCACAAAAACTGGACGAAGAAGCATTGCTCGAGGGAATCATGCTCATGGGAATACCTTGTCGTTGAGGGAACAGGCATGAGTTAAGGCGGGAAATCAAACCTCTTCATTATACGAACGACTTCAACAAAAGGGACGCATGAAAATCGTATTCCTTTTAAGATCAGTTGTTTTCTTTCCCGTCACCTGGAACGATTTCTGGCATGAGCATGACACCATTCCGCTCTGTTTCCCCCCTCTCATGATCCCGATTTGGCAGCAGCAACAACACCGATGTGTGAGTTCTTGTGAATTATGTCAGAGTCTTCTTGCGAAAGGTGTTCGACCGAATGTGTTTGAGATAATAGACGTCCGTTTCGTGGGGATGGGGTTATGAGAAACCTGAAAACTCGGCGTTGATGAGACTTTGTGATGTGGCCTCACGACAGAGATTAACGCGAGGGACCCTGATGATGATGGGGGCAATGCCCCGTTATCGGGAGCGTGATGTTCTCCAACCGTTTCTGGGTATTTCACGGCTTCATCAAACGCACTCCCAATCGGATTGAGCCACGATGGGAATCCGCCGACCAGTTCGGTACGCTTCTCGCAGCAACTGTCTACACCGAGTTTGTCCATCTTGGCCTGCATGGCCGCACACCCGCAGTTTGATTTCGGCGTCAAGCCGAACTCTTTTGCGATCTGCTGAAACTGCGCCCCCGGACCGGTGGTGTCGTCAAC